>Ga0190269_10001822_pt1 | contig 10048 bp, 10 predicted proteins | sample Popmic249IS_FD_133749 | JGI IMG/M metagenome (GOLD analysis project Ga0190269, IMG submission 133749) | Populus adjacent soil microbial communities from riparian zone of Blue River, Arizona, USA - 249 IS | ecosystem: Environmental > Terrestrial > Soil > Riparian zone | place: USA: Arizona... | reverse complement strand
TCCGGGTTTTGCGCATGGGGATATGCCTCCGGGGGAAGAGGTTGTAACACTGTTCGCAGTCTTTACAGATTGACTGCTGCCAGTCAAGGGAGATCGGTTCCGGAACCTCGGATTACGGTTTTTCTAGATCTTCTTGAAGAGGTTCGGCAACGCGGTGGGCTCCCACCCCGGAAGAGACGTGTGCGTCTCCAGCACTTCGTAGTCGTCGCCCTTGAAGCTGACGACCTGGCCCGCGACGTAGTCGGTGAACGGCTTCCACGCCTGCTTGGCCGGCTCCGACGTGGGGGGCGTCGTGGGCGTGGGCGAGGGCGGGACGGTGGTCGCCGGCGGCGTGCTCGGCTCGGCGGGGGGCGGCGTCGTGGGGTCCTCGGAGGGCGGGGCGGTCGGCTCGTCGGACGGCGGAGCGGAGGGCTCCTCGGACGGGGGTGCGGAGGGCTGCGCCCCTGCGTCACCGACGCTGACGAAGTCGACCGCCATGCGCGCGGGCAGCTCCGCCCGGCGGGCGTCGGTCACGCTCAGGCTCAGCGCCACCCGGAACGGCAGCTCGGTCTCGGTCGCGCTGACGCGCTGCACCGGGTTGCCGTCGACGGAGAAGGTGACTGTCTCCGGGGTCCAGGCGACTGCGTACGTATGGAAGCCGTCGCCGGCCGGTTCGGTCAGCAGGTCGATGGAGTCGAAGCCGCGGCGGCCGGCGCTGATCAGCTCGAACGACGGCTTGAGCCCTTCGCCCTCGGGCACTCGGATGCGCGCCGCCACCTCGCCGGCCTCGCGGCGGAACGTCCCCGCGCTCACCAGCCGCACCGACGGCAGGCCGCGGCGGCTGCTCTCCCGGGCGGTCAGGAGGAGGTTGCCCTCGCCGTCGAGGCGCGCGTTGCGGGAGCGGTCGGTCTCGAGCACCCACTTCTGCGGATCGACCCGGCTGCCGGCGTCGCCGCTGAAGTCGTCGGCGAAGCTGTCGAGGGTGTCGCCCTGATCGCGGCGTTGGTCGCTGCTGCGGTCCCGGTTGCGTTCCGACGCGTCGGCGCTGTCGTTGCGCGTCGGCAGCCACACGGCGGTGGCCAGGCCGGCGGTCGCGACGGCGAGCGTGACGACGAGTCGGGGGCGCAGCCACGCGGGCTGCTGCGGCGCGCTGTGTCGCGGCACGGGGGGACCTCCGGGGGGCGGTGGTGCTGGTGCGTCAGCAGAGACCTAAGAAGATCCGCGGGCAAAGGTCAAGCCCTCCGCCGCGAATTTAAAAAGAGATTCAGGTTTTTCATCCGGTGGTGCGAGTGGAGACGCGTACGGCCGTCCCTTCCGGTCCGGTTTTGATCGTGAATGTGTCGGTGAGCTCGCGGACGAGATAAAGGCCCCAGCCGCCCGGCTCGTCGGGTGCGGGCTTCTCCCGTGGCAGGTCGCCGGCGCCCGGGCCGTGGTCGGTGACCTCGCAGATCACCGAGCCGTCCCGGCAGGACAGGATCAGGTGGCCGGCGCCGCCGCCGTGCCGCACGGCGTTGGTCAGCAACTCGTTCACCGCCACGACGAAGTCGTCCAGCCGGTCGCCGGTGAGCCCGGCCGCCTCGGCGCAGGCCGCGACGGCGTGCCGCAGCGCTGTCACCCGGCTGCGGTCGAACGCCTCGGAGATGAGCGCTTCCGTACCGATGTCTGAAGACGGTATGCGACCCCTGATCATTCCGCTCGGTGAGTACTGTCGGCCCATGGCGGAAACGAGCGGGCTGCAGACGCCGCTCTGGCGGGCGATCGCGGTCTACCGCATCGCCGCCCTGGTGTACGTGGCCATCCTCGTCGTGCGCAACGTCGGGGCGTACGAGCGCCCGGTATTGGCGTGGCCGGTGCTCGCCGTGACCGCGGGCTGGACCGTCTTTACGACGTACGCGTACGCCGACCCGGCCCGCCGCCGCCCGCCGCTGCTCGTCGCCGATCTGCTCGTCACGATGGCGGTGATGGCCTCCAGCGCGTACATCGTCGGGGCCGAGGCGCTCAAGGACGGCAAGCCCACCCTCGCCGTGGCCTGGCACGTCGCGCCGGTCATCGCCTGGGCCGTGGCCGGCGGCCGCCGCTGGGGCATCGCCGCCGCGGTCGCCATGGGGGCCACCGACCTCGTCGTGCGCAACCACTACGACCAGGCCGCGTACACCGGGACGGTCCTGATGTTGCTGGCCGCCCTCGCGGTGGGCTACCTCGTGGGCATCGCCGAGGTCTCCCAGAAGCGTCTGGAGCGCGCCATCCAGATGGAGGCCGCCACGCGCGAACGGGAGCGCCTGGCCCGCGACATCCACGACTCGGTCCTGCAGGTCCTCGCGCTCGTCAAACGCCGCGGCGCCGGCCTCGACGGGGAGGCCGGCGAGCTCGCCCGCCTGGCCGGGGAGCAGGAGGCTGCGCTGCGCACGCTCGTGACAGGGCGCAGCGCCGAGCCCGTGGACGCCAACGCCGAGGTCGACCTGATGACGTTGCTCGACCCGTACGCCTCGGCGACGGTGTCGGTGGCCGCGCCGGCCGGAGCGGTCCGCCTGCCCGCCCGCACCGCCACCGAGATCGCCGCCGCGGTCGCCGCCGCGCTGGACAACGTCAGCCGGCACTGCGATCCCGGCACGAAGGTGTGGGTGCTGGTCGAGGACGAGCCCGGGTCGGTCACCGTCAGCGTCCGGGACGACGGCTGCGGCATCGATCCGGAGCGCCTGAGCCAGGCGGAGGGACAGGGGCGGCTGGGCGTGGCCCAGTCCATCCGCGGCCGCATCGCCGACCTCGACGGCACGGTGACGATCACCTCGGCCCCCGGCGAGGGCACCGAGGTCGAGCTCAGCGTGCCCCGCCCTGGATAGGGTGATCGGCGTGGCAGTCAAGGTGATGGTGGTCGACGACCACCCGATGTGGCGTGACGGCGTGGCCCGGGACCTGGCCGCGGCGGGGTACGAGGTCGTCGCGACGACCGGCGAGGGGCGTCAGGCCGTCCGCATCGCCGGAGCCGCCCGCCCCGACGTGGTCGTCCTCGACCTCCAGCTGCCGGACATCTCCGGGGTGGAGGTCATCACCGGGCTGCTCGAGGCGCTCCCGTCCGTTCGCGTGCTCATGCTGTCGGCCAGCGGCGAGCAGCAGAGCGTGCTCGACGCGGTCAAGGCCGGGGCGTCGGGTTACCTGCTCAAGTCCGCCGGGCAGGCGGAGTTCCTCGACGCGGTGGGGCGCACGGCCGCGGGCGACACCGTGTTCACGCCGGGGCTCGCGGGCCTGGTGCTGGGCGAGTTCCGGCGGCTGGCGGTCGAGCCCGCCGGCGACGACGGGATGACGCCCAAGCTGACCGAACGCGAGACCGAGGTGCTGCGGCTGGTGGCCAAGGGCCTGTCGTACAGGCAGATCGCCGAGCGGCTGGTGCTCAGCCACCGCACCGTGCAGAACCACGTGCAGAACACGCTCGGCAAGCTCCAGCTGCACAACCGCGTCGAGCTCACCCGCTACGCGATCGAGAAAGGGCTCGATTAGGAAACCCCGGCAGGTGCCGCTGCCGGGGTTTCTCGTCGCGTGCCGTCAGTGGTAGTTCGGGGCGTTGGTCTGGTGCATGGCCGCCTCTTCCGCCGAGGCGCCGCCACCGGCCGCTCCGGCGTCGTACGCGACGCTGTCCGGCTCGTCGTCGAGGCCGAAGCCCTCGTCCGACTCCACCAGGCGGCCCACCGGCTGCGGGCTGTCGTCGTCGAGCTGGCCGTCGTCGTAGAGGGAGACCGGCGAGTTCGGGTCCGACGTCGGGCTCTCGCCCCACACGTCCGCGTCCAGCCGGCGCCGCTCCGGGTCGTCGACCGTCTCGTCGTACGGGTCGCGGGGCGGCGGCAGCTGGTCCTGGGCGCCGACGTCCGGCTCCTCCTGGCTGAGACGGTAGTCGAGCGACTCGCCCTCGCGCTGCTCCTCGGCGGTGTTGCCGAAGCGGTTGGCGCCGCCCGGGCCCACGCCGGGGAGCGCGGCCGGGTCGGGACCGTCGGCCCAGCGGGCGCTGTCCACCTCGTCGTACGCGTTCGAATCGTCGTCCGCGGTCTCCGGCAGGCCGGACGCCTCCGGATCGGAGACCTCGGTCGGGAAGTCGTCGTCTCGCATACGGAGAGGGTTACCCGCGGGAGCGGGTCGCCATGCCTGTTTCGCGGAGATCGCCCGCCGGGTTCTCGTCGCCGGCGAGCGCCGCCCACACCACCTTGCCGCCGGGCAGGGGCAGGCAGCCCCAGCGGCTGGCCACCGAGTCGATGAGCAGGAGGCCCCGGCCGCCGTACGAGGTCACCGGCACCGGCTCGCCGGAGAAGCGGGGCACGGAGGGGGAGCTGTCACGCACCGCCACGGTCATCGACCCGCCCTGTAGGGCGAGCAGGACCACCATGCCGGTCCGGGCGTGCGCCACCACGTTGTTGACCATCTCGGTGACGACGATGCACGCGGGACCGGCCAGGTCCCGCAGCTCCCAGCGGGCGCACGCCTCGGTGACCAGCTCACGGGACCGCCGGGCGGCGCCCAGGGCGGGCTCGAGCTCCGCGCTCAGGAAGTGGTCGGGCGCCGGGGGACCCAGCGCCGCGAACGCCTCTTCCGGGCTCGGCCAGACCGGGAGCCCCACGCCCCGCCACGACCGCGCATCGCCGGCGCAGACGGCCAGGGGCGCGGCGGGCCACTCGGCGCACGCGCTCGCGACGTCGCCCAGGACGGAGACCGCCTCCGGTCGCTCCACGGTCAGTTCACGGACGTCGACGACCAACGCTTCCGGCTGCCCGGCCAGCACGTCGAGCAAGGCCGACCGCACGGCGGGAGCGGAGTCGGCGTCGAGCACCCCGGTCAGCCGGACGACCGGATAGGTCAGCCCGCTGTCCACCCGGTGTCGGACCTCGCTCGGCATGATCACTCCATTGTGCATAACGCGTAGTACTTTCGCATTTTTGCGAGTCCGTTTGATGCGGTATGCACTATTTGGTGCATAAGCGAAGCATGGTCATGCGAGGGTTTGTACCCCGCGGCTCGCCGCTCATGCACAACTCACCGGGCGGCCGGGTGCAGGTGCGCGCCTTCCTGTCGTCGCCCGTTCGAGGGCTTGCTGGTCGCGTGGTGATGCTGCGGCTCGGCGTACCGGGTCATCGCGATGACCGAACCCAGCGTGACGACGAAGCCGACCGCGGCCAGCCACTCGCGTCCCGGGTGGATCCGGTCGCCGAGCAGCAGCAGCCCGATCACCGCGGCGGGCACCGCGCCCGCGGCGTCCATCGCGGCGACCGCGGCGGTGGTCGACCCCCGCTGCATGGCCAGGCCGAGCTGGAGCTGGCCGACGATGGAGTGCGCCACCAGCAGGTAGAGCAGCGGGTTGGTGACGAAGCCGGTGAACGTGTGCTCGGACGCGAGCGGGCGCGCCGCGATGGCCGCCGCCGAGAACGCGATGCCGGCCAGCGAACCGAGCACTACCGAGCCGAGGGCGCCGTGCAGTCGTACCGCGAAGAAGCCCAGCAGGCCGATCACCGCGAGCGCCACGGTCAGCCCGATCACCCCCGCCATGCCGAGCGGGCGCGACGGCGCCGGCTGCGCGGACAGCACGAGCGCAGTGATGCCGACCAGCAGCAGGGTCAGGAGGGCCACCTCGGCGACGGGCAGGGCCCACTTCAGCACGATGACGCCCAGCAGCGCGGTCACGCCCAGTCCCGCCGCCACGCTCGCCTGCACGAGGAACAGGGGCAGGTCGCGGCGCGCGAGAAAGGCCAGCACGAAACCCAGGACCTGGCAGATCAACCCGAACAGATACGTACGGTGACAGGCCAGCCGCACCAGCAGCTGCGGGTCGAAGGTGTGGTGGACGCTCGTGCGCGCCGCCGCCACGGACTGCAGCAGATTCGCCACTCCGTAAGCGGCGATCATGGCTGCGAGGAAGAACCAGCCCGCGGACATCACTCGGCGAGAATAGACCAGCGGTGGAGGACCCCAAGGACGAACGGTGCGTCAGGCCCGGCCGCGAGCCAGCCGGCCCAGGATCTCCTCGTGCAGGTGACCGTTCGTAGCGATGGCGCTGCCGTCGCCCGGGGCGCGCTGCCCGGCCAGGTCGGTGAAGGCGCCGCCGGCCTCCGTGACGATCGGGATGAGCGCGGCCACGTCCCACAACGAGAGATCCGGATAGACCATCGCGTCCACGGCGCCCTCGGCGAGCAGCATGTAGCCGTAGAAGTCGCCGTAGCCGCGGCTGCGCCAGGTGTCGCGCATCAGGCCCAGCACCGGCTCCAGGTATCCGGCCTTCTCCCAGTCGGGCAGGCTCGCGTACGCGAAACTGGCATCGCCCAGGCGGCGCACCCCCGACACGGAGATCTTGGTGGCGGCCCGCTGGTGCTTGCCCGCGTACGCCCCGTGCCCCAGCGCGCCCCACCACCGGCGGCCCAGCGCCGGCGCGGAGACCAGCCCGGCGACCGGCCGCTCGCCCTCCATCAGGGCGATCAGCGTGCCCCAGATCGGCACGCCGCGGATGAAGTTCTTGGTCCCGTCGATCGGATCGATCACCCAGTGCCGGTTACCGGCCCCGGCGGGCGCGGTGGAGCTGCCGAACTCCTCCCCGATGACCCCGTCCCGCGGCCGGGCCCGCGACAGGGTCGAACGGATCGCCTGCTCGACGGCGGTGTCGGCGTCCGACACGGGAGTCAGGTCGGGCTTGGACTGCACGTGCAGGTCCAGCGCCCGGAACCGCGCCATGGAGATCGAGTCGGCGGTGTCGGCGAGCAGGTGGGCGAGCGCGAGGTCGTCGGCGTACGAAGCCATGAGACGGCACGCTAGCGGATCGTCGCCGCGGAGCGCGCCCGCCCTTGCGGATCGCCCTGCGTGCTCCCGTCGCGCCCGGCGGTCTCTTCCATGTGGTGGCGCGGGCTGGTGGTCACTCCATGTGGTCGCGCGGGTCGAGGTCGCCGGCGCGGCTGCTCAGAAGCCGGCGGTACGACGCCAGCCGGCGCTGATCGGCCTTGCCGGCGGCCACCCAGGCGTCCAGGGCGCAGTCCACGTCGGCGGCCGTGTGCCCGCAGTTGGGCGGGCAGTCGACCGTGCCCTCGACGAGGTCGGGGAAGCCGTGCAGCAGGCTCTCCGCGCTGACGTGGGCCAGCCCGAAGCTGCGGATGCCGGGCGTGTCGACGATCCAGCCCGGGTCGCCCTTCCGGCGCACCCGGGGCAGCCCCAGCGCCACCGCGCTGGTCGAGGTGTGCCGCCCCTTGCCGACCGCGCTGACCACGCCGACCGCCCGCAGCGCGTCCGGCACGAGGCGGTTGACCAGCGTGGACTTGCCGACCCCGGAGTGCCCGACCAGCACGGAGATCCGGCCGGCCAGGTGCTCCCGCAGCTCGCTCAGGTCGCTCTCCGGCTGCACCAGCACATACGGCAGATCCAGCTCGGCGTAGTAGTCGAGCACCTGCTCCGGACCGGCCAGGTCGGCCTTGGTCAGGCACAGCAGCGGGTCGATGCCGGCGTCGTACGCGGCCACGAGGCACCGGTCGATGAAGCCCGTGCGCGGCGGCGGATCGGCCAGCGCGCTGACAATCACGAGCTGGTCGGCGTTGGCCACCACGACGCGCTCGAGGCGGCCCTCGGGCGTGGTGTCGTCGTCGTCGGCCGTGCGGCGCAGCACGGAGGAGCGCTCAGAGATGCGCACGATGCGGGCCAGCGCGCCGGGAGCTCCGGACACGTCGCCGACCAGCGCCACCCGGTCGCCCACGACCACGGACTTGCGCCCCAGCTCGCGGGCGCGCATCGCAGTGATGATCTCGGTCTCGCTGTCCGCGTCCTCCCGCACACAGCCGTAGCGGCCGCGGTCCACGGTGATCACGAGCGCGTCGACGGCGTCCTCGTGCTTGGGCCGGGTCCGGGTACGCGGGCGCGACGACCGGCCCGGACGGATCCGGACGTCGTCCTCGTCGTACTCCCGTTTGCGCGCCGGCAGGTTCAGCTCCCCGTCACGAGGCCGGCCCAGAGCTCGGGGAACTCGGGCAGGGTCTTGGAGGTGCAGGACACATCGGTCAGCTCTATACCCCGTACGGCGAGACCGATCACCGCCGCCGCGTGTGCCATCCGGTGATCCGCGTACGTCTCGAAGGAGGCCGCCCGCAGCGGACCCGGGGTGATGTCCAGCCCGTCGGGGTGCTCGACGATGCCGGCGCCGGCCTTGCTCAGCTCCCGGGCGAGCGCGGCGATCCGGTCGGTCTCGTGCCCGCGGATGTGGGCGACGCCCCGCAGCGACGACGGCGAGCTCGCCAGCGCGGCCAGCGCAGCGACGACCGGGGTGAGCTCGCTGACCTCGGACAGGTCCGCGTCGATGCCGCGAAGCTCGCCGGCGCCCCGCACGGTCAGGCCGTCGTCGCCCTGGCTCACCTCGGCGCCCAGGCCGGTGAGCAGCTCGGTCAGGATGCCGGCCGGCTGCCAGCTGTCCCGCGGCCACCCGGCGAGGGTGACCGAACCCCCGGTGACCATGGCGGCCGCGAAGAACGGCGCGGCGCCCGAGAGGTCGGGCTCGATCTCCCACGTGCGCCCCTGCAGCGCGCCGGGCTCGACGCTCCACACATCGGGCACGCCCTCGTCCACCACGGCCCCCGCGGCGCGCAGCATGTGCGTGGTCATCCGCAGATGCGGCGCGGACGGCACGGGCGGCCCCTCGTGCCGCAGCACCAGACCCTTGGCGAAGCGGGGCGCCGACAGCAGCAACCCGGAGACGAACTGGCTCGAGCCGGAGGCGTCGATGACGGCCTCGCCGCCCTCGACCCCGCCGGCGCCGTGCACGACGAGCGGCAGCCCACCCGCCGGCGATGCGTCGACGACGGCCCCGAGGGCCCGCAGCGCCTCGACGATCGGCCGCAGCGGCCGGTTACGCGCGTGCGGATCCCCGTCGAACGTCACGGCCCCCTCGGCCAGCGCGGCCACGGGCGGCGCGAACCGCATGATCGTGCCGGCCAGCCCGACGTCCACCGTGGCCGGGCCCCGCAGCGGCCCCGGCTCGACCGTCCACGCCTCGTCGGCCGACGTGTCGATCGCGACGCCCAGCGCCCGCAGCCCCGCGGCCATCAGCGTGGTGTCGCGAGCCCGCAGCGGCCGGCGGATCTCGGACGGGCCCTCGGCGAGCGCGCTGAGCACCAGCGCCCGGGCGGTCATCGACTTGGACCCGGGCAGGCGCACGGAGGCGGCCACGGGACCCTCGGCGACGGGGGCGGTCCAGGGGCGGGCTTCTGCAGTCACGAGCCTCATTCTGCCGGGCGGGTGTGACAGCTTTTCGAGGGCGTGCCGGTGAGTCCCCAACGGTGACGCGGGCGTCCGGCCGTGGGCTCGCTTTGCTTCCTCCTGCGGGTGGATGGGCGCTTCGTCCGGATGGGCGTGCCGGGCGTACGGGTCAGCGAGCGTGCCTGGGTGCGGCGTAGGGTCAGCCGCATGTGCGGGCGATACGCGACCACGAAGAGCGAGGCGGACCTCGGTCAGCTCTTCGATGCCGTCGCCGTGTCCGAGGCGCCGGCCGCCAGTTGGAATGTCGCGCCCACCGATCCCGTGCCGCTCATCCGGGTGTCGGAGCGCCACGAGGGCCGGGTCGTGGACACCGGGCGGTGGGGGCTGGTGCCGCCGTGGGCCAAGGACCTGCGCGCCGGCGCTCGCATGATCAACGCCCGGTCGGAGACGGTCGCGCAGTCGCCCGCTTTCGCCCCGTCGTTCCAGCGTCGCCGCTGCCTGGTCCCGGCCGACGGCTGGTACGAGTGGGTCCGCACGGGCAAGCAGCGCCAGGCGTACTACATGACCCCGCGCGACTCCTCGGTCCTCGCGTTCGCGGGGATCTGGACGATGTGGCGTGGCGAGACGCTCACCTGCAGCGTGCTGACCACGGCGGCGCTCGGCGGGCTGAAGGCGGTGCACGACCGGATGCCGCTCATCCTTCCCGCCGACCGCTGGGCCGGCTGGCTGGCGGGCGGCGGAGACGCGGAGGAGTTGCTCCGTCCGCTCCCCGAGAGTGAGCTGGCGGCGATCGAGGTGCGGGCGGTCGGCCCCGAGGTCGGCAACGTCCGGAACAACGGGCCCGACCTGGTCACCGCGGCGGCCGCTC
>Ga0190269_10001821_pt1 | contig 10050 bp, 6 predicted proteins | sample Popmic249IS_FD_133749 | JGI IMG/M metagenome (GOLD analysis project Ga0190269, IMG submission 133749) | Populus adjacent soil microbial communities from riparian zone of Blue River, Arizona, USA - 249 IS | ecosystem: Environmental > Terrestrial > Soil > Riparian zone | place: USA: Arizona... | reverse complement strand
GCGGCTTCGACGATCACCCCTCGCGCGGTGGCGACCTGGTGCGCGCCTGGGGTCTCGACGCGGATTTCTCGGCAGCGATCAAGAGCCATCACGATCCTAGCCCCCCCAGCGCCGATCTGGCGCGCGTGGTCTGGTTGGCAGAGCGCATCGCCGCTGTGATGGAGGGCGGCGATGCTACGGCAAACCGTGTGTCGGCGATCGAAGCTGCGAGACTGCTGAATCTCAGCACGCCGGATCTCGACTCGATTCTCAAGGCGCTCCCCGATCACCTCGTTCAAACCACGTCCGAGCTGAACCGCGCCCTGCCACCGCAGCCGGACATCGAGCTCTTGATGCGCGACGCAAACGCGGCGCTGATCGAGATCAACCGCAGCTACGCCGATCTCGTCACGCAGCTGGAAGCGGTGATCAAAGATCGTGAGCGCCTCGCCGAGGAGCTCAAGGTCGCGAACCAGCAGCTGTCGATGATGGCGATGAGCGATCCGCTCACCGGCTTGCCGAACCGACGCGCGTTCGAAGAAGCGCTCACGCGCGACCTCGCGCGCACGGAGCGTCAGGGCGGCGCGCTCACGCTCATCCTGATCGATGCCGATCACTTCAAGAAAGTAAACGACACCTACGGTCACCAGGGCGGTGACACAGTGCTGCGCGCGCTCTCTGATGTGCTACGCGAGAGCACGCGCACGAGCGACATCGCGGCGCGTGTCGGCGGCGAGGAGTTCGCACTGATCTTGCCGCAGACTGACTCTGACAACGCGCTCGTGGTCGCGGAGCGCGTGCGCATGCGCTTCGCCGTCCGCAAGGTCGTCCTCGATGATGGGCGCGTCGTGAAAGCCACCGTGAGCTTGGGCATGGCGACAGTCAAGTCGCCCGGCTGTCGCACTGCGGACAAAGCGCTCTACGAAGCGGCGGATAAAGCGCTGTACGAGGCAAAAGCCTCGGGCCGCAACTGCGTCCACACAGCGCCAGCCGTCAAGAACAGCTGAGCTCGCTCAAGCCAGCACGAGATCTTCGGCGGGCCAACTGCGGACCGGGTGCACGCGCGACTTGAGCAGCGCGATGACCTCTTCATCGCTCATCGCTGCACCGAGCCGGACGTAACGCTTGGCGAGCACGTCCCAGCGCCCGGTCCAGAGCAGCACCGACACCATGAAGAAGTCGATGCCCTCGAACACGATCGCGCCTTGCTTGGCGTACAGATCCTTGTTGGCCAAGAAGTCTCCTGGCAGCTCTGCCCAGTGCCGCTTCGCCTTTACGTGGTGGCCGATGTGATAGCCATCGTTGAAGCAGCGCTTGTTGTATGTGGTGTTGATGCAGGTGATGGCGTTCGACAAGCCGCCGTTTTCCAGCGATGTGTTGATGAACGCGTGCTGGCCCCAGTTGCCCGCCATCATCGACAGGCGACACAAGACCAGCGGCAAGAGAAACGCGGTCAGCGCGAAGCGCCAGTCGAACAGCGCGAACGCAGTGAGCACCACCGCCCATTGGCCGAGCTCGCCGAGCACCGCGCGGCGCGCCAACGCGTAGCGACGCTTGCGGCGCAGATAAGCCGGCAGCTCGAACCCGACCATGAAGAAGAAACGGCCGAAGTAGTGCAGAAAATGCAGAAAGCTGTCGCGCCGGTAGCGCAACGTGGAGGACAGATCTTCCTCCATGTTGTCTTCGACGTGGTGCATGCCGATGTGATGCTCGCGAAAGCCCATCGGGATGCCAAAGAAGATCGGCATGATGAACGGGTGCGCTTTGTCCAACCACTTCGGGCTGCGGATGAAGCTGCGATGCATCGTGCAGTGCAGCATCAAGATGATCGGCGGCGCGCCCCAACCCCATAGCGCCAAGTACGCGAACGCGGGAATGCCCCAGGGGATCTCGGTGTAACGCAGCGTCGCCCAGAGCGCGACCATCGCAGCAAGCTGCGTGGCGATCGCGCGCAGCGTGAGCCGCACGAATACCTCGTCGCGCGGGTCGTACAGCGCTTTTTGGCACCAACGCGAGAGCGGGCCGTCGGGATAGGTCGGGACCGTCTGTGGATCGTGAATGATCAAGGTCGAAGCTGTATCGTTCACCGCGCCCTTATCTCCTGTGACGCCGATCGGTGCAATGCCTGGTCCGAAAAGCGCTGAAATCGCTACATCTCCTGCGCCTTCATCATGTACGCAGACGTGACAAGGCGCTTTGCAAGCTCTCGACCGTACGGTCGACGTGCTGCAGCTTGTCGAGCCCAAACAGGCCGATGCGAAAGCTCTGGAAGCTTGCAGGCTCGCCGCACTGCAGCGGAACGCCGGCAGCGACTTGCAGGCCGAGTTCCCGAAAGCGCTTGCCTGTCGCGAGCTCGGGCGAGTCGGCGTAGCTAACGACCACGCTGGGAGCCTTGAAGCCATCGGCTGCGACGCTCGCGAAACCGGCCTGCTCGAGCGCGTCTCGCACACGCTCGCCGAGCTGCCACTGCGCGCGCTGCAGCTTGTCGAGCCCAAATGCCACGCTCTCCGCGAGCGCCGCATGCAAGCGTGTCAGCGCGTCCGTGGGCATGGTGGCGTGGTACATGTGACCGCCCGCTTCGTAGGCCTCCATGACCTGCAGCCACTTGCGGAGATCGCAGGCGAAGCTGCTGCTTTGCGTGCCCTCGATGCGTTCGCGCGCGCGCTCGCTCAACATCACGAGACCAGCGCACGGCGACGCGCTCCACCCCTTCTGCGGCGCGCTCAACAGCACATCGATGCCGAGCTCGGCCATGTCGAGAAACAGCGCGCCGGACGCGATGCTGTCGACTACCAAGAGTCCATCCACATCGCGCACGGCGCGCGCGAGCCCACGAAGATAATCATCCGGCAGCAGCATGCCCGAGGCAGTCTCGACGTGCGGCGCGAACACGACGGCTGGGCGCAGCCGCGCGATCTCGGCGGTGACTTCCCCGAGCGGCGCTGGCGCGAACGGCGCCGCCGGATCAGCGGTTCTCGGTCGCGCGCTCAGCACCCGCTCTTCGGCTGCGATCGCGCCGGCTTGTAGGATTTGCGACCAGCGAAAGCTGAAAAAGCCGTTGCGTACGATCAACACCTTGCGACCGGTCGCGAGCTGGCGCGCGACGGCCTCCATCGCGAACGTGCCCCCGCCCGGCACGATGGCGACGGAACGCGCGCGATAGACTTGCTTCAGCTGCGCCGAGAGCTCGTTCATGATCCGCTGGAATTTGGCGGACATGTGGTTGAGCGCGCGGTCCGTGTACACGACCGAGTACTCGAGTAAGCCGTCCGGATCGACGTCGGGCAGTAGACCTGGCATGAGCTCTCCGTGTTCGAGACTACTGGGGTGGTGACGAGCGTGAACGTTGCCAGCGCCGCGCGCAAATCCGTGCGACGCGCAGCTTGCGACAAGTGCTCCGACCGAGCGGATTGGATGCGCGAAAACCGCAGGGATAGCTGGGCGTACGTCGAGGATTTTCGCGGGCGACATGCGGGGCGGGAAGAAGCGAGGCGGCGTCAAATCCGCCCGGTCAGCGCACCGGGCCTCACCCTGATCAGCCGCCCGTACCCACTGCACCATGACGACACCGCCACGGCGCGAGCGCGTGTGACTGGGCGAGGCCCTGCGCACCCGAGCCGGCGGCAGCTGGAAAACACCGATGCTCATAGAAACGCTCACTCCGTATTTTCGCGCTTTGCTGGTGGTCATGCTGGCGGCGTGCAGCAGCCAAGCCTCAGCCCCCGAGACGGCAAATGAGCCGGTGAGCTCGACGCCTCCCTCGTCCACTCCGAGCATCGCAGCGGGTGCGACGGCGCAGGCCGGCGCGAAAGCCAGCGCCCCTGCGACGCCACGGGATGCGACCGCGGGGATGCCCGCCACTCAGGCAGCGGCCGGTGCGAACGCGACCGCTGGTGCGCCCGGCCAACCAGCAGCGGGCGCTGGTACGGGCGGCAGCGCGGGCAGTGTCGCTGCGACTGCTGGCAGCGCGGGCAGTGTTGCGACAGCGGGAGCTGGCGGCGCGGGCGCGGCTGCGCAACCGGCCGGCGACGGCACCATGCAGGACGCGAAGACCATCGTCGCGCAATTCAGCATCGGCTGGAACCTCGGCAACAGCTTGGACGCTGTCGGCGGCGAGACCGCTTGGGGCAATCCGATGGTCACGCCCGCGCTGATCCAAGCCGTCGCCGCCGCTGGCTTCAAGGTGGTGCGCGTGCCGGTGACCTGGACCAAACACTTCGGCGCAGGCCCAACATTTACGATCGAGCCGGCATGGATCGCGCGCGTGGCCGAGATCGTGTCGTACGTGGAGGACGCGGGCATGTACGCGATCATCAACGTGCATCACGATGGCGCCGAGGGTGGCGATGGGGAATGGCTGTCTCTGCGCGACAGCTCGGGCAACCTCAGCGCGGCCCATGACATGGCCGTGCAGGCGCAGTTCGTCACGCTCTGGAAGCAGATCGCGACGCACTTCGCGAGCCACGGTGACAAGCTGCTGTTCGAGTCGATGAACGAGATCAAGGTCGGCTACGACAAGCCGGATCCGGCGTACTACACGACCATCAACGCTCTGAACCAAGCGTTCGTCGACACGGTCCGCGCGACCGGCGGCAACAACGCTACGCGCTGCCTGGTCGTGCCTGGCTACAACACCAACATCGAATACACGCTCGCTGGCTTCACGGCTCCGACCGATCCTGCGCCGGGTCGCCTGATCCTGTCCGTGCACTACTACGACCCCTGGACCTTCGCAGGCTCCGGCGAAACGCACGCTTGGGGGATGGGCAGCCCGGGGGCGGACACCTGGGGACAAGAAGCACACGTCGATGCGCAGTTCGAAATGCTGAAGACAAAATACGTGAGCGCGGGGCTGCCGGTGATCATCGGCGAATACGGCGCGGTGCACCAAGAGTCTGCAGCGAACTATCGGCGCTATTACATGGAATATGTCACCAAGGCCGCGGTCGATCGGGGGATCATCCCGATCTACTGGGACAACGGCGGCAAAAACAGCGGCGCTGATGGGTTTGGGTTGTTCGATCGGGCAACCAACCAGACGCTCTATCCCGAGGTGCTCCAGGCCATGATGAAGGCCGCTACCGAGGACTATCCGATCTCAGCTGTGGCAAAGCCTTAGTACCGGGAAGAGGCTTTGGGGCCGAGCGGCGATGTAGTAGTAGATCGCCGCCATGCCGCACTTTCCTGAGATCGTTTCGACCGCCCAGCACATGTCCGCGGGCGTGTTTGGCAAGTCCACGCCGCGTGGATCCTCGCAGCCCGACCGGGTGTTCTCGCTGCACGTCGGCGACACCTATCTGGAGCCGCTGGCAGCGGCGCGGGCGGAAGCGCAATCGAGCGCAGAGTTGCCAGGTCTTCACCAGTATTCGGCAACGCAAGGCGAGCCGCGGCTGATCAACGCCATCGTCGCCAAGCTGAAGAAGCGCAGCCACGCGGTCGTGGAGCCCTCGTGCGTCCAGGTGATGCCTGGAGCCACCGCAGCCATGGGCATCATCTGCAGCACGCTCGTCGACGCGGGCGACGAGGTGATCATACCTTCGCCGTTCTGGCCGCTGATCCGCGGCGCGGTGCGAGCGCGCGGAGCCACCGCAGTGGAAGTGCCGCTCTTCACCCGACTCGCTGAGCCCGGCTTCGATCCGGTAGCGGCAATCGAAGCTGCGATCACGCCGCGCACGGTCGCGATCTATATCAACGCACCTAACAACCCGACGGGTCGCGTGTTGTCTGACCACGCGCTCGCGCAGATCGCCCAGTTGGCCGAGCGGCACGCCCTGTGGATCATCTCCGACGAAGCCTACGAGGACATTTGGTTTGGCGACGCCGCGCCCGCATCGGTGTTCGCACGCCCCGACTTTGCGGCTCGCACGCTCGCGACGCACAGCGTGTCCAAGGCCTATGCGCTCGCTGGCGCGCGCGTCGGCTATACCCACGGCCCGCGTCAGATCATGGACACGATCCGCGGCGTGCAGACGTTCTACAGCTACTGCGCCCCTCGGCCGATGCAGTTCGCCGCAGCGCGCGCGATCGAGCAAGGCGACGCCTGGCTCGAGCAGATGCGCGCGACCTACGCGAGCGCCGCACGCGCATCCGCGCGCGTGCTCGAGCAGCCGGCTCCCGAGGGGGGGACATTCTTATTCTTCGACTTACAACCATTCATGAAGCGCTCAGAAAACCTGTCAGACATCCTAGATCGCTGCGCGGAAGCTGGGGTTTTGCTGACTCCTGGCACTGCGTGCGGAGCTGACTTCACAACTTGGGCACGCTTATGTTTTACAACTGTGCCCGAGCCCGATCTACACGAAGCCTTGCGCCGCTTGCGCGGCGTGCTGTTCACGCAATCCTGAAGCTCACGGCTGCGCGGCTCGAACGATCGAGCTTGTTTTATAGGCATGCGGCCGCTGGTGCAGCGCTGTAAGGGCTGCAGCCTCTGGCGGCGCGGCTGCAGCCTTTAGCAGCAAGCCTGGTACCGCCGACAGGCCTAGATTGCTCGATTTTGAGATCGTTTTTGCGCATAAAAAAAGTTGCTGATCGTGTGAGCCGATTTGTACTAGACCGAATCAGCACCGAGCGTGTCTGTTTCCGCTAAACACGCGTTTTCAAACGACGATTTTCGCGACGAAACTCCGAAACGGTTGCCTTCCGCGTTGCTTTCTACGAAAAACTAGCGCAACGCTCATTCCAACGGGCGATGTGCGTTTGAGGAGACGCGGCTCGCAAAGCCGAGTCAAAGACGTCGTCCGGGATTCCGATCAGGCGGAGAGAAGAGGTTCTGCATGGGACATCGACGTGCGAGAGAAACGACTAAACTAAAGGGCGCCAGCGCGGCAGCGTTGCTGTTGTTGCTAGGAGCGTGTGGCGGAGCTGCAGAAGATCCAGGCACCACCGTTGCTCCGAGTGGAACCACCCCGGGTGCAACCGTGCCGGGCGCGACGCTCCCGGGTGCAACACCATCGGGTGCCGCTGGTAGCGCGGCCACAGCACCGGGCGGAGCGAAGCCCGTGACCACGCCGCCGACCACCACCGTTACGCCGAGTGTCCCCGGTGCAAACACACCGAACACTCCCGGCGGAAGCACGCCGCCAGGTCAAGTCGCGTCGCCGGACGGCGCCGCCGCTGGCAGCATCCTGCCCTGCAACGTCACCAAGGCCATGACGAAGAGCTGCACGAGCTGCCACGGCGCGACGCCGATCGGCGGTGCTCCGATGTCGCTCGTCACGTTCGCGGACTTCCACGCTCCGGCCAAGACGAACCCGGCGAAGAAGGTCCACGAAGTAGTCAAAGAGCGCATCAACGACATGGCGCGGCCGATGCCGCCCACATCGACCGCTCCGATGGCGGCTGAAGACCTTGCGGCGATGAACGCGTGGCTCACCGGCGGCGCGCTCGCTGGCACCGCTGCAGACGCCACTTGCGCGACCACGCCTGGTGAGGGTGGCGCTGTCGAACAAGCCCCGCACACCACCGGCCGCATCGTGCCGAAGCCGAACGAGACCTGCTACGAGTTCAAGGTCCACGGCGGGCAGACGATCAACGACACCAGCAAGTTCAGCATCCGCCCAGGCGAGCTGTACGAGCAGTTCTACTACAAGGTGCCCTGGCCCACCGGGCAGGTCGCGAGCGGCTACGCCACGATCGGCGACAACCTCCAGGTCCTTCACCACTGGCTCTTGTTCTCCACGACCGAGCTCCAGGCCGAAGGTGCTCACTTCGAAGCGCCGCTGCCCACGCTCATCGGAACAGATCCGATCCTGCTCGCAGGCTGGGCCGTCGGCGGTCCCAACAACATCATGCCCGAAGGCGTTGGTATGGAGCTCCCGGCACCGGGCCGCACCATGAACGTGCAGTGGCACTTCTACAACTCGACTCCCACGGCACAGGAGGACGCCTCCTCCGTTCAGATCTGCACCGTGCCTCGGGAATCGCGGGTCAACATCGGCGCGATCACGTGGATGGGCACCGAAGACCTCAACGGTAACGTCTGGGCTGGTGGCCCGGGTATGCCTTCCGGTGAGCACACCTTCACCACGACGTGCCGTCCAGGCCGCGGCGACCAGCCGATCCACATCATCGGCTTCGAGCCGCACATGCACCGCATCGGCAAGAACATGAAGACCAGCATCATCCACGCTGGCGGCATGAAGGAAGTCATCTTCGACAAGCCGTTCGTGTTCGGCAGCGAGACGCACTACTACGCCGAGGCCGAGGTCAAGCCCGGCGAGACCCTCGAAACGAGCTGCACGTTCTTCAACGACACCAACAAGGGCGTACCCTTCGGAGAGTCGTCGGACACTGAGATGTGCTACCAGTTCACGTTCCACTACCCCGCGCGCGCACTCAGCAATGGCGCGTTCAGCTTGCTGGGCGTGACCGACACTTGCTGGTGATGCAAGAGCAGCGGGCCTGACACCAGGCTCGCTCCACCCTCCTTCGGGGCTGCGCTGTCGAAAGACAGTGTCGGCCCCGATGGCTTTTAAGGAACCATTTTCGTCGCTTTCAGCACCGACCGAGGCCGAGCGGCGACTGTAGGCCTCGCAGACACATTTCGGTTGGAACGCTGAAAGGACCGCTCGGGCTCCTCGGGCCAGGCTTTTCGCCCCGTGTGACCTGGGTTTTGTAACCCGTAGCGCTGGCGCGCCATTGGCGCCCTTAGCGCAGAGGAGAAGTCATGAGCGCGTGCCCAAGCCGGATCGAACCAAGGTCGACTCACCGCGTGTCACGACGGATGACAGCGTGGCCGAGCTTCGTGTGCGCGCTGGGGCTCATCGCATGCGGCGGCGAGGACAAGCCTGGAGCTGCAACGGAGTCATCCGCGACCGACAGCGCAGGCAGCGCTGCGCCTGCAGGTACGGCGGCAGCCGCGAGCGCGGGCACTCGGGCTGAAGCTGGCAGAGCTGGCGCTGCCGCTATGAGCAGCAACAACCCAGCGCCCCGCGCGGGATCGTCCGCGCCCGCCCCTCAGTCCGGCACGGCAGGAAGCGCAGGTGCTGCGAGCGGCGCAGCAGGCAGAAACAGCGCTGCGGCAGGTGGAGCTGCGGATGCTGCTGGTTCGGGCAGCCCAGCGGCGGCAGCAGGCGCAGGGGGTGCCAACGGGGGCACGGGTGTGACTGCCCCTGCCGCGGACTGCGACCGCGCCTGTCTTACAGGTTTCAGCGATTCGTACTTGGAAGCTTTGATCGCCAAGGATGCGACGAAGCTGAAGACAGCTGCTGGCGTGCGCTTCACCGAGAACGGCAAGGAGCTGCAGTTGACCGAGGGCCTCTGGGCGGTCGCGAGCGAGCTCGGGCCCTACCGTCAGGACTTCGCCGAAGTACCCGCCGGGCAGACGGCAGGTTTCGTCTCGCTCCAAGACGATCGCGGCGACGTGCTCCTCGCGTTTCGGTTGAAGGTGGTGAACATGGAGGTCACCGAGATCGAGACGACAGTGTGCAGGAGCGGTGAGGCCACGTTCTTTTCGCCCAACGCGCTCATGCGTAATCCACTCTTCGACGAGGAGATCCCCGCGGACGCTCGCCTCACGCGCGACGAGCTCGTAGCGATCGTCGACACGTATTTTGCCGGCATCGAGAGCAGCGACGGCTCAGCCATACCGTTCTCCGAAACCGCACGGCGCAATGAAAATGGCTCGAACACCGGCAATGGGACGGGGCTCAAGAACGTGGCGATGTTCAGCTACATCGACACGATCGAACGCCGCTATGTGCTCGTGGATGTCGAGCGCGGCAACGCGCTGCCCTGGGTGCTGTTCCAGATCCCCATGAGCCCGTTCGGAGGCTCACGCACGCTGCATCTCGCCGAAGCGTTCAAGGTGAGCGACGGCCAGATCCAGGATGTGCAGGCGATCATGGTGAACCAGCCCCTCGGCACGCCTGGCGGCTGGCAATAATCGCCGTCGCAAAAAGGTCTAGACGCACCGCTCGCACGAGCGGGCATCGTAATCGTAATCGTAACCGTCTGACGACTGCTCGGAAGTTGCTTAACGATTTCGATCGTTTGTGAATTTGCGCTTGACCGAGAAAGCCGTTCGCGATCTCGTGAGGCGTGGAGCTGAGTCGGAAAGCTATCGAGCGCGTC
>Ga0190269_10001820_pt1 | contig 10052 bp, 8 predicted proteins | sample Popmic249IS_FD_133749 | JGI IMG/M metagenome (GOLD analysis project Ga0190269, IMG submission 133749) | Populus adjacent soil microbial communities from riparian zone of Blue River, Arizona, USA - 249 IS | ecosystem: Environmental > Terrestrial > Soil > Riparian zone | place: USA: Arizona... | reverse complement strand
TGCACGACTCGGTCGTGCGCGCTTGCGAGGCGTTCGGCGTCGCGCTGGGTCTCACGACCGGTGCCGTGAACTTCGACCTGCGCTGTGGCGATCAGATCAGGCTGATCGAGGTCAACCCACGCCTCGGCGGCAACTCGATCACCGACCTCGTGCACGAGGCCTACGGCTCGCGCGTGGCGCACGCGGCGGTGTCTTGCGCGCTCGGGCGCGACCCCATGCCGTACCTCGCGCGCGCGCACGAGAGGCCGGTCGCGGCGCGGCTCATCCTGACACGCGGCCGCGGCGTCGTGCGCTTCGGCCAACCGCCGATGGCACACGCCAGCCGGCCGGACGTGATCGCGATCGATCTCACCGTGGACGAAGGCCAGCGCACGACCGTCCACGTCGACGACTTCTGCTTGCTCGGCCGCTGCGTCGTGACCGGCCGCGACGCCGCCAGCGCCGCGCGCACCGCCGAGGAGATCGCCCGCGCGATCGCCGCGACCGTGCGGCTCGATCAGGCCGTGGGATGAACGCCACCGTGCTCGGGCTGCGCCTCTCGGAGCGCCGCCATGCCTGGCTCGCCACACTCGCGTTGCTGGTCGCATACGTCGCTACGATGGCGCGGGACCTGTCGCTGTACGACAGCCCGGAGCTTGCATTGGCCGCGGTGATGCTCGGCCTCGGCCACCCGCCGGGGCAGCCCCTGCACACGTTGCTTGGCCACGCGTTCTCGCTCTTGCCGGTGCCGGCCTTGATCGCGGTGGGGCTCGCGTCGGCGGTTCCCGGTGCGCTGTGCGTCATCCCGGCGTCGTCGATCGCCGAGCGGCTCGCGGGCGACGCGATCGACCCCAAGCTGCGACGCACGCTGCCGTGGCTGCTCGCGGCGCTCGGCCTCTTGCCATCGTTGTGGGAGATCTCGACGCGCGTCGAGGTGTACGCGCTGGCTACGGTGCTGGGCTTGTGGACCATCGCGCGCCTCGCCCCGCTCGACATCACCAGCCGAGACGTGTTCGCGGCCGCGCTCGTGCTCGGCTTGTGCGCCAGCGTGAACCCGATGATCGCGCTGTTGGTCGGGCTCGCCGTCGCGCCGGCGATCGTGGTGCTCCTCGTCCGACGCGCGCTGCCGCTCCGCGCCGTGCCCCTTTCGGTCCTCGGCGGGGTGCTTGGGCTACTGCCTTATGCGTACGTGCCGCTCGTCGCGCAGCGGACCGACGTGCTCATCTGGGGTGCACCGCGGGACGCCGCGAGCCTGCGCGCGTTCTTCACGCTCGCGGACTACGATCCCAACCACCAGCTGACGCTGGCGATGTGGATCGATCACTTCATTGCCTTCTTCCCGCACGCCGCGGGACGCGGGTTGATGGCGCTGATCGCGGTGGGGGTGTTCGCGCACGTCGCGCTCCGCGCGCGGACCGCCCTGGGCTCTTGGACGGGGCCGCTCTTGCTCGCGCTGATGATCGGCCAGATCTCGTTCAACGTGACCTGGAACCTCGACGTGCTCGACTACGACGGCTACTTGGCCTCGGCGCTGTGGCTGCTCGCGGCCGGCGCAGCGGCGGGCTGTGTCGTGCTCTACGCGTCGGCGCGACGCGGGGCCGCGGTGCTGGTCACCGCGCTGGTCGTGCTGAGCGCTTGGATCGCTCCGCCGCCCGTGGTGGCTCGCACGCGCCACCGCGATCGAGTGGCCCGCGCGCTGACCGAGCGCGTGCTGGCCGAGGCGCCGCGGGGCGCGATCGTGATCAGCACGCTCGACCTGTTCAGCGCGTCGCTGCTCTACCTGCAGGAGGTCGAGCGGCAGCGGCCGGACGTCGTGGTGTTGATCCACGGCCTCGCCAGCTCTTCATGGCACTGGGAGCACATCTACCGCAGGCATCCTGACCTCATGTCCTTTTCGCTGCGCGGGCCGGGCGGTCGCGACGCGCGCGTCGCTCGCTTTCTGGCCGCGAACCCCGAGCGCGCCGTGCGCGTCGAGCGGCTCGCGGTTGCGGAAGCGGTCGGCGTGCGCGCCTGCCCGGGCGGGCTGTACCTGCGCGCCGGCGCAGCCTGCGACAGCCCCGCCGACCCGGCGCAGCTCGCCGCCGCCAGCGCGCTCTTGGCGCAGCAGCTCGCGAGCATCGGCGATGGCTCGCCCGCTGCCGACGCGGCGGTAGCCGATGTTTCGGCTCAGCTCGGCTACGCGCTGTGGCGGCTCGGGGAGGCGAAGCACGGCTACCTCGCGTTGCTGGCCGGAGTGCCTGACGCGCTCGAGCCACGCGCCGCGAGCGACGTGCGCGGCCTCGAGCGCGCGCCCACCGGTGCCGCGCGCCTTCCGAGCTGGCGAAGGCATGCGGCGCTCGGCGACGCGGCGCGCAACCTCTACCTCGCAGGCATGCTCGCGGGTGCATCGGGCCGGGTCGAGCTCGCCGCCGAGCTGGTCGCCGCGTCGGCCGGGCTCGGCCTACCCGAGGCGGTCGACCTCGTATCGGCGGCGAGGTGACTTCGCTATGATCGGCGGCATGCGTCATCGCTCGCATGGCACGGGTGAGCTCAAGCCGGAGCTGCTCGGGAGCTGCGGAGCGGACTGTGTCTTCGAGCGCGACGTCCTGGTCTTTCACCCCGAGAACGTGCACCTCGGCCGCAACGTGTACGTCGGCCATCGCACGATCTTGAAGGGCTACTACCAAAACGAGATGCGCATCGGGGACGAGACCTGGATCGGACAGATGTGCTTCCTGCACAGCGCAGGCGGCATCCAGATCGGCGCGCGCGTGGGCATCGGCGTGAACGTCACGATCCTCACCTCCGAGCACAAGGAGCTGGGCCGCGCGGTGCCGCCGCTGTCGTCCGAGGTGAGGACGGCGCCCGTGGTCGTCGAGGACGAGGTCAACATCGGCGTCGGCTCGATCGTGCTGCCGGGCGTGCGCATCGGTCGCGGTGCGAAGATCGGCGCGGGCAGCGTGGTCACGCACGACGTGGAGCCCTACGCCATCGTGGCGGGCACGCCGGCGCGCTTCCTGCGTCAGCGGCCGACGGATCCCGAATGACCGCAGCGAGCGCGACGCCCGAGCTGTGCGTGATCGTGTTCGCGTTCAACGAGGCCGAGAACATCGCGCACGTGCTCGGCGAGCTGCGCGGCTGGCTCGAGCAGCACGAGCCCAGCTTCGAGCTGATCTTCGTGGATGACGGCAGCACGGACGGCACCGGCGACGCGGCGCGCGCCGCGCTGTCGGGCGTGAACGCGAAGGTGCTGCGGCACGAGCAGAACCGCGGCATCGGGGCTGCGATCAAGACCGGCGTGCGCGCCGCCACCGCCCCTTGGGTCACGTTCATGCCTGCCGACGGCCAGATCGAGCCGCGCGCCATCGGCACGCTGCGCGACGCTGCAAAGCACGGCGACGTGGACGTGGTGCTGTCGACCTACGCCGACCGCGACGACGGCGCCTTCCGGAAGGTGCTGTCGTTCGGCGTGCGCGCGCTGATCCTGGCCGTGCATGGCGTGCGCATGCAGAGCGACGGCCCGTACTTGTTCCGCCGAGTGCTGTTCGTCCCGGACGAGCTACCGCCGGACACGTTCTTCTTGAACTTCGAGTTCCCGATCCGCGTGCTCGCGCGCGGCGCGCACACCCGCAACGTGGTGATCCACTGCCGCCCGCGCCGCGCAGGCTCGTCGAAGTCGACGGGGCTCAAGCGCATCGCGGGCGTGGCGCGAGACCTCGTCGATCTGCGCGTCCGCCGCTTTCTCGAGTAGGGCTCAGGTCTTGAGCGCGCCGACGGTGGTGCTCGTACGCCCGCCCGCTTCGCCGTACTCCTCGATCTCGAGGTCCATGGCTTGCAAGAGCGTCAGCAGCACGTTGCTCGTGTTCTCGTCGCTCGGCGAGCGGTAGTGCACGCCCGGGTGGGTCAGCGCGCCGTTGGCCTTTCCGGCGACGACGATCGGGTAGTCGCCGAGGCTGTGGGGCTGGCCCTCGGCGCAGTCGGTGCTGCCGAGGATCGCGCAGCGATCGAGCAGGTTACCGTCGCCTTCCGTCGTGTTCTTGAGGCGCTCGAGGAAGGTGTTCAGCTGCCGCATGATGAAGGTCGTGACCGCGTGCACCTGCGGCTGCCCGCCGCCCTCGTCGTGGCTCAGGCCATGGTGCTCGGTGTTCACGCCGATCTCGCTGTACACCTGCAGGCTGACCGAGCCGCTGAACATGATCGAGAACACGCGGGTTTGATCGCAGGCGAGCGACAGCGCGAGCAGGTCCGCCATCGCCGTGCTGATGCCGCTGATGTTGTTGCGGTCGAAGTCGTCGCCGGGGTCGTCCGCGGCCATGCACGCGCTCGGCGGGGGCGCGACCTCTTCGAGCGCCATGATCTGGTTCTCGAGCGCGCGGATGCTGTCCAGGTGCTGCTCGAGCCGCATGCGATCGTTTGCGCCGAGGCGCGCGCTGAGCTCGGCTGCGTCCGAGCGCACGGCGTCGAGCACGCTGCGGCGCAGGATGAGCCGCGGGTCGACCACGGGCTCGCCCGCGCCAGGCGCCACGAAGCCAGCGCCGAACAAGCGCTCGAACGCCGCCCGCGGCGAGTACTCGGGCGGGTTCGTGTTGTCCGGACCGTTGTGCGACAGGTAGCGAAGCGTCGAGCCTTCGCCGCTCACGATCGCGCGCGACACGCCGAGCTCGAGGGAGCGAAAGCGCGTGACGTCGCCCAGGGCGCTGGCCACGACCTGATCGATCGAGGGCTGGCTGAACGTCGAGGCGTACGGCGCGCCCATTGGGTCCTGCGAGATCATCGGCGCGCCCGACAAGATGCCGACCGTGCCCGCATGGTGGCCGCGCTCGTTACCGCTCTGGATCGACATGCCCGAGACGATCGAGATGTAGTCGCGCACGGGCTCGAGCGGCGCGAGCTCTTCGGTCAGCTCGAAGCCAGGGCCTTGCGTCGACGGGGTCCATTGCGCGAGCCGCACGCCGTTGCCCCAGAAGTACACGCCGAAGCGCTTGGGCAGCGCTTCATTGCTCTGTGCGAGCGCGGTGCCGTGTTCGTTCAGCATGATGTCGAGCACGGGCAGGGCGAGCGTGGTCGCGGTGCCGAACGCCGCGCCGCGCAGGAAGGTACGGCGCGGCAGCCGGACGTTCAGGCGGCGGTTGTGCCTGGGCTTGCTCATGGCATCGCTCCTGCTCCAGGGCCGTCCGCAGGCAAGCCCGCGTAGCGGAAGCCGTCGCTCATGGCGATCGCGGTCATCAGAGAGGTGAGCCGATATCCGGAGGCCTCGAACGCGCTGTTGAGCGCGTCGATCGCCGCTTCCTCGCCGTCTTTTTCCACGCGCGCGTTGGCGTAGCGGTACATCTGGCGCACGACGCAGTCCGTCGCCTCGGGTCGCTCGCGTACCAGCATCGACAGCTCGCGCGCGTCTTCGAACGGCGCGCCGTCCAGCTCGCCGGTGACGTCGAGCTCGTGTCCGTCGTCGTTCTCTCGGAAGCCGCCGAGCGCGTCGAAGTGCTCGAAGGCGAGGCCGATCGGATCGGTCTTGGTATGGCAGCCGGCGCACGCGGGCACGCTCGCATGAAGCTTCAGCCGGTCGCGCATGGTCGCGGCGTTCGGATCGGGCTCGGGCAGCGTCGTCACGACGTTCGGCGGCGGCGCCGGGATGTCCTGGCACAGCACGCGCTCGCGCACGAACTTGCCGCGGCGCGTGGGCGAGGTCTCGCGCGAGTGCGCGTTCATCGCGAGGAGGCCGGGCTTACCGAGCAGGCCGACGCGCGCGCCGCCCGCGGGCAGCGCGGTCGGAGTCTCGCCGCGGCTCGGCTCGACGCCGTACAGCTCGGCGAGGGCACCTTCCGCGAACACCACGTTGGTGCTGAAGAGGTCGCGGTAGTCGCCATCGATCGTCACGTACTCGATCGTGCGCAGGATGTCCTCGCGCATGGCGTGCGCCAGCTCGGGGCCCGCGCTCGGGAAGAGTGTCGTGTCCTTGGCCAGCGCGTCGAGCTCTTCGAGCGCGAGCCGCTCCGCGTGGAAGATGTCGAGCGCGCCCCGCGCACGCGGATCAGCCGCGAGCCGCGTCGCTTGCTCCTCTACGCCGACGAGCGTGAGCAGCTCGCCCGCTTCGGCGGCGTCGAGCAGCGCATCGTCCGGCGTCGCGTTCCAGAAGAAGAACGACAGCCGCGAGGCCATCTCGTAGCTCGTGAAGCGCAAGCGCGTCGGGTCGGCCGGGTCGGGCTCACCGAGCTCGGAGCGAAACAAGAAATTCGGCGACTGCAGAAAGCCTGCGAGCGCGAATTCGATGCCCGCCCAGAAGTCGCCCAGCTCGGTCGCCGCTTCGCTTGCGAGGGCGACGTAGCGCGTGATCTCCGCGTCGGTCAGCGGGCGGCGGAACGCGCGCCGGCCGAAGCTGCGCACGAAGTCTTCGGTGCACGCATCGTCGACCGTGCCGGCCGGCGCGCACGCGATCAGCTTGCTGCGGCGCTCCGAGGCGACGGCTTGCGCGGCCAGCTCGAACGCAGCCGTCTCGTACTTCTCGGTCGCGTGCGGCGAGATCGTCGAGCGCGACGTGCCGATCGATACCGAGCCGTTGATCGCCACGTCTTCTTCGAGCTCGGTCTCGATCGCCACGTCGTCGCCGAGCAGCGTGTGGATGCTCGCGACGTATTGCTCGCGCGTCAGCCGGCGCAGCGCAGCTTGGCCGGGCACGAACGCGCCTTCACCTGCGGTGCCGGCCGTTCCGCCCGCGCCGCCGCTGCTGCCGCTCCCTGAGCTCGCCCCAGCTCCACCAGCCCCCGCGGCCAACCCGCCCTGGCCCGAGGCACCGCCCGCCGGGTCATCGGAGATCGGCTTGTTCGAGGCGATCGTGCCCGTGCACGCCGCCGCCATCAGGAGCCCTGCGGCTCCCCACGCGTAGCTCACCCTCACCACCACGTCAGCATGCGTATCCGGTCTGGCAGTTTCCGCCAAGCCGGCAAGGCTTCGGGTCATGTGCTGGTAGTGGGCAGCCCGCGGACGATTCTTCAACGAATCGTCGGCACGCGCTCTCGGCCCAAAGCTTGGGAGACGAACGTCACGGGCTCGCTTGGCACCAAGCGCTCGTGCTCCTCAAACGTCCGCGTCGGCCTCGATGACGTAGTCGTCGAGCTCGCGCGAGTAGCGCGCGCGGATGCGGTTGGGCCGGCAGCACACGGCGCAGTCTTCGATGTACTGCTGGCTCGTCCCACCGCCGAGGTCCGGGTCGGTATCGACGCTCTCGCCGCAATGCGGGCACGTGTAGAAGGCCATGCGGCGAGGGTAGCGCCGCCGGTTCCGCGTGGGGTGTCGGCCCACGGATGCCGGTGTCTGCAGCCACTTGCTCGGACGCCCCCATTTGGGGTACGTGGGACGCCCTGCTTTCCTTTGTTGTTTCGTTAGGCGGCTGCCGTGCGGGACAATGCGCCTCAGGCCTTTTCGCGAATGAGCTCGATTCAGTACCGGCCCGAGGTCGATGGTCTGCGCAGTATCGCGGTGGGCGCGGTCGTGCTCTTCCACCTCGGCCTCGAGTGGATCAGCGGCGGCTTCCTAGGCGTCGACGTGTTCTTCGTGATCTCGGGCTACCTGATCACGTCGATCATCCTGCGCGACCTCGAAGGCGGCACGTTCAAGTTCTCGACGTTCTGGGCGCGCCGCGTGCGCCGCATCGCGCCGGCCATGCTGGCGGTCACCGCGGTGACGATGGCGGTCGTGTTCGCGATCGGCTTCAAGGGCCTGCACCCGTCGGTCGGCTCGCAGGCGCTGGCCACGCTGCTGTCGGTCGCGAATTTTTATTTCTACAAGCAAGCGGGCGACTACTGGGGACCTGCCGCTGAGCACTCGCCCTTCCTGCACACGTGGTCGCTCGCGGTCGAAGAGCAGTTCTATCTCGTCCTGCCCGTCACGCTCTTCATCATCTACAAGCGCTGGCCACGCTCCCTACTCGGGGCGATGCTCGCGGGCTTCACGGCCAGCCTCGCGCTGTTCTTGTATGAGTATCCGGGTCACCCGACCGGTACGTTCTATCTCTTGCCGACGCGCGCGTGGGAGCTCGCTGCCGGCTCGGTCTTGGCGGTGCTCGCGGCTTCCGGCTTCACGCCCAAGCCCGAGCACGGCGCGCTCGCCACGGCCGGGCTCGCGCTGATCGTCGCGTCGTGCTTCCTCGTGACCGGGCTCAGCGCGGGCATGCTCGTGCCGGTGCTCGGCACGACGCTCGTCCTGGCGTTCGGTCAGGTGGGCGGCATCGCGAACAAGCTCCTGAGCGCGCCGCCCGTCGTGTACCTCGGGCGCATCTCGTACTCGCTGTACTTGTGGCACTGGCCGATCATCGTGCTGCCCGAGCAGCTCGACATCCAGCTGTCGCGCTGGGCCGCTGTGCCGCTCATGCTCGCGCTCTCGGTGGCGGCGTATCACTGGGTCGAACAGACCACGCGGGGGGCCAAGCGCACGGTCCCCGTCGCGCTCGGCTGCATGGCGGTGGCGGCGGTGCTCGCGTTCGGGCTCGCGCGCTCGTCCGGGACGTACGACACGTCGCGCTTCAACAAGGTCACCTATCACGGCTTTTACTTCGACCTGAAGCCGGACAACTTCGACTACCTGCGCACGGACCCCGCGCACTCGTCCATGAACCTGCCGGCGCGCGTGGCGCCGCTCGATGCGTACTTGACGGGCGGCATCATCCTCGGGCCGAAGAAAGACGCGCCCGACGTGGTGCTGTTCGGCGACTCGCACGGCGTGATGTGGTCGAACACCGTGCGCACCGCGACCGAGCAGCTCGGGCTCACGACCTCGTTCTATTCGATGGACGGCATCGCGCCATTCTTCGAGGTGCCGCCGGACAAGAACCAGGTCGATCCCTTCATGTCGTCGGACGAGAAGTTCAAGTTCGACAACGCGCGCATCGACTTCGTGCGCAAGTGGAAGCCGAAGGTCGTGATCATCACGGCGCGCTGGGTCGACGTGACCGACTGGGACCTCGTGCGCACCACGATCGCATTCCTGCGCAAGGAAGCGCACCGCGTGATCATGATTGGCCAGCCGCCCGAGCTCGCGTTCCACGAGCGGCTCGCGGTCGACCACCTGTGCTACCTCGGCGTGCCGGCGCAGAAAGAGGGCGAGATCCTGTTGCCCCTGGGCAACGAGGACAAGGTCATGGCGGCCAACGGCATGGCGCAGAAGATCGCAGGCGGCTATTTCAACGTGAAGTTCCTGGCCACGGCTGATCTGTACCGCCGCGGCAACCGTGCGGTCGCGCTCAAGGACAACAACGTCGTGTACTACGACGACAATCACTTGAGCGCCTACGGCTCAGCGATGGTGGTGCCGCGCCTCGTGGACGCGCTCAAGTTCGCGCTCAAGCAGTAGTGAACGGCGGAACGCGGGTCCGGCGTGCTAGCGTCCGCGGGTCATGCGTAGGGAGCCCATCTCGCCCGAGCTGTTCGCCGGCATTTGCGCGGCGCTCGGCTCGATCGTCGCGTACTTCCTGTTGCACAGGATCGCGCCCGAGCTCGTGGTGCGCGCGGTCGTGACCACGGCCATCGGCACCTTCGGCGCCTGCTGGTTGCTGTGGTGGCGCGCGAGCGCTTGGATCCAGCTCAAGGGTCCGTTCGCGGGCGCTGTGATCGGCTCGTGCGCTGCGCCGTTGGCCAAGCTCGCTTCGCTCGTGCTGTGGCTCGCGTGCAGCGCGCTCGGGCAGGTGACCGGGGTGATCCCGGATCCCGGCTTCGATCTCGCCGAGGGCGTCGTGGGCGCGCTACGCGCCACGCTGGCCGCGCTGCTGGTCGCCGGGCCCGTCACGATCCCGGCCGGCACGCTCCTCGGGTGGCTGGGCGCGCGCCCGTTCGGCAAGCGCTAGGCTAGAACGCATTCGCCCATGCGTTCGTCAGCGAAGCGAGCCACGAACTAGCGTGCGCGTCGCTTGAGCAGCGTGAGCGCGAGCCACACGACGAACGCCGCGGCGAGCACGCCCGCGATGAGCTTTTGGGCGTGCACGGCGCGGTCCATGATGCGCTGGAACGCCGCGCCGAGCGCCCAGCCCGCCCAGCTGAAGGCGACGCTCCAAACGGCGACGCCTGCCACGTTGAGGCACACGAAGCGGGCGCGCGGATAGTCGC
>Ga0190269_10001819_pt1 | contig 10055 bp, 5 predicted proteins | sample Popmic249IS_FD_133749 | JGI IMG/M metagenome (GOLD analysis project Ga0190269, IMG submission 133749) | Populus adjacent soil microbial communities from riparian zone of Blue River, Arizona, USA - 249 IS | ecosystem: Environmental > Terrestrial > Soil > Riparian zone | place: USA: Arizona... | reverse complement strand
GCAGGCCGAGCTCGAGCGCGTCGTCGATCAGTACCAGGAAGGTCTGATCACCGACGGCGAGCGCTACAACAAGGTCGTCGACATCTGGGCCGGCGTCGCCGACCAGATCGCCGAAGAGATGATGGTCGGTATCTCGAAGGAGGTCGTGAAGGACCCGGAGACCGGCCAAACCGCCGAGGAATCGAGCTTCAACCCGATCTACATCATGGCGGACTCGGGCGCTCGAGGCTCACCGCAGCAGATGCGCCAGCTCGCCGCCATGCGTGGTCTCATGGCCAAGCCTTCCGGCGAGATCATCGAGACGCCCATCACGGCGAACTTCCGTGAAGGTCTCTCGGTGCTGCAGTACTTCATCTCGACCCACGGCGCGCGCAAAGGCCTCGCGGACACGGCGCTCAAGACGGCGAACTCGGGTTACCTCACCCGCCGTCTCGTCGACGTGGCGCAGGACTGCGTCATCACCGAGTTCGACTGCGGCACCCTCGACGGCATCCGCGTCACCAAGCTCGAAGAGGCCGGCGAAGTCATCCAGCCGCTCGGCGACCGCATCCTCGGTCGCGTGGCGCTCGAAGACGTCGTCGACCCGCTCACGGGCGAGGTCATCGTCGACGCCAACACCGAGCTCGACGAAGAGAAGGTGCGCAGCATCGAGGACGCCGGCATCGAAGAGGTCGTCATCCGCTCGGCGCTCACGTGCCAGACGCGGCGCGGCATCTGCTCGATGTGCTACGGCCGCGACCTCGCGCGCGGCTATCGCGTCAACATCGGCGAAGCGGTGGGCATCATCGCCGCCCAGTCGATCGGCGAGCCCGGCACGCAGCTCACGATGCGCACGTTCCACATCGGTGGCGCGGCCGCGCGCGGCAAGATCGAGCAGAGCTCGCTCGAGACGCGCACGGAAGGCACCATCCACATCCGGAACGCGCAGCTCGTGCGCAAGCGTGACGGTACGGTCGTCGTGATGAACCGCCACGGCGAGCTCGTCGTGATGGACGACACCGGCCGCGAGCGCGAGCACCATCGCCTGGTCTACGGCGCCGTGCTCAAGGTCGAGGACGGCGGACGCTGCGCGGCGGCTCAGATCGTGGCGGAGTGGGACCCGTTCGCTTCGCCGATCCTCACCGAGGTCGGCGGCGTGCTCCAGTTCACCGACCTGGTCGAAGGCGTGACCGTGATCGAGAAGGTGGACGAGGTCACCGGCCTCTCCCGCAAGATCGTGATCGAGTCGCGCGCGGTCGACCTCCGCCCGCGCATCAGCATCGTCGACGCCGAGACCGGCGAGCCCGTGAAGCTCCCCGGCACCGACCTCGACGCGCGCTACCTGCTCCCCGTGGGCTCCAACATCGTGGCAGTCGAGGGTGAGCACATCACCCCGGGCGAGGCGATCGCGAAGATCCCGCGTGACACGACGAAGGTGCAGGACATCACCGGTGGTCTGCCCCGCGTCCCCGAGCTCTTCGAGGCCCGCAAGCCCAAGGATCCCGCCATCATCAGCGAGATCGACGGCGTGGTTTCGTTCGGCAAGGACACGAAGGGCAAGCGCAAGGTGCTGATCACGCCGTACGGCCTCGACGGCGTCGCCCTGAACGACCAGTCGCGCGAGTACCTGATCCCGAAGGGCAAGCACATCCAGGTGCAGCCGGGTGATCACGTGCGCGCCGGCGACCCGCTGCAGGACGGCCCCGCGAACCCGCACGACATCTTGCGCGTGAAGGGCGAGAAGGAGCTCGCGGCTTGGCTCGTGAACGAAATCCAGCAGGTTTATCGCTTGCAGGGCGTCGGTATCAACGACAAGCACATCGAGACCATCGTGCGGCAGATGCTGCGCCGCGTTCGCATCAAGGAGGTCGGTGACACCAACTTCCTGATCGACGAGCAGGTGGAGAAGCACGTGTTCGAGCGCGAGAACGCCCGCGTGATGGACCGCGGCGGTCAACCCGCCGTGGCCGAGCCGATGTTGCTCGGTATCACCAAGGCCTCGCTCTCGACCGAGTCCTTCATCAGCGCCTCGTCCTTCCAGGAGACGACGAAGGTGCTCACCGAAGCGGCCATCTGCGGCAAGACGGACGATCTCCGCGGCATCAAGGAGAACGTCATCATGGGTCGCCTGATCCCCGCCGGTACGGGCCTGCCGCCGTACAAGCGACTCCAGGTGATCGTCGATGAGAAGGCGCCGACGTACGCGCCGCCGCAGTTCACGCGTGTGCAGCCGATTGAGCTGCAAGCCGTCGGCGACGAGTAGCTGCCTCCGCAGCAGTTCTGGTGACCGGGCGCTGAGGCGCCCGGGTGCCGGTGCTCGCCGCTCTTAGCGACTCGGCGCCTGCGGTCTTCTCCAAGGTCCGTCCTCGGCGCCTGTGACGGCCGCGGAGGAGACAGGTGCGTCAGCGGCTCGCTGCGTCGCGCTAGTGTGTCTTGGTATCGACGAGCGCTCGATCCAAGTCGGCGCTGAGTGAACGCCCGCGATTGTAGCCGCGCTGCTCGATGAGCTCGAGCGCCTCCCGTGCCCTGTGTACTTCTTGGGTGGAGGCATCGAGCAGGAGAGCTCGAAGGTCGTCCCAATCCTGGGGTCGACTCCGATCGTCGCGCGCCAGCACTTTCAGCGCGATCTGCCAACGCTACTCAATTCGGAGACGATGCGCTGGAGTGCCCGCTCGAGAGGATTCAGCGCCGGGGCCACGGCGCTGGTCGTCCTTCACCGTCACCGAGCTCCGCACCAGGGCGGCGCGAGTACCAGGCCGCCACGCGCCGTTCGATGTCGTCGTCCGACAAGGTCGGCGATTCGCGACGCAGTCGCTGTCGAAGCATCCGATCGGCCGTCTCGGCAAGCTGCAGCGCCAAACGGAGCTTCTCCGCCGGTGTTTCGCTCGGAGGGTGAGCCATGTCGAAAGCGTACCATGCCTCGGGTGCCTCGACCGGGAGGTACCTCCAACGCCTCGAGCGTCCCCCCCGAATTAGTGTGATGCGCGATTGGACGCGTGTGCTTTCAGCGATCCGTGTCGTGTACTTCTTCCCGGTGCCCGGTGTGTTCGCGGGTGGTGCCGCACCGATCGCGCTGTGGACGCGCTTCGGCAGCGTGACGGCGCGCTGAACCGTCCGAGGTCGTCGGCTCGAGCTCGCGGCGCAAATCCGCTGCGGCTGTCCTGAGCTTGACAGGCCGGCTAGCAAGTTTGATATCTATGAAACAGTGGCAAGTCGAAACCCGCCGGCCGTGTTGACGGCACGCCAGTTTCAGGCGGTGGCCAAGGCGCTTTCGGACCCGCGACGCATGGCGCTGCTCGAGTCGATCGGGAGCGAGCCGGAGTTCTCTTGCCAGAAGTTGTGTTTGGAGTCGGGGGTGACGAAGGGAACGGTGTCGCACCACGTGCGGGAGTTGGCTCGCGCGGGCTTGATCACGGAGCGGCGCGAGGGGCAGTACATGTTCTACGAAGTGCGGCGTGAGGTGGTGGCGGCGTACGTGGCGGAGCTGATGCGGCGCGTGGCTCGCCCGCCCAAGGGCTGAGTCCGAGCGGCTCCGTCAGTTTCGCCACGAGGGGCACTTGCGCTCGAGACGGGAGCTCCCTATCCGGTTTGACGGTTATCAAACTGTCAAACCAGAGGCAGAGGTTCGGATCATGGGTTTGCGGACGTTTACCCTGCGCCGTGGGATCGCGGCGTTCGTGTTGCTCGGTAGTGTGCTCGGGAGCGGGGGGCTGCTCGCGGTGTGGAAGCAGAGCGCCGTGCGCGAGGCTGCTGCGGCCGCTGCAGGGCAGCCAGAGCCGGTGGAACGCGTGACGCTCGCCGTAGCGGAGGCCGGGGAACACCACGCCACGACCACGGCCATCGGCACGGTGCTGGCGCTGCGGTCGATCACGCTGAAAAACGAAGTGTCCGGCACCGTGGTGCGAACCGAGGTCAAAGCCGGGCAAATCGTGGATGCGGGGACGGTGCTGGTCGCGCTCGACACGTCCGTGGAGCAAGCGGAGCTCCGCGCGCTGTCCGCGCAGGCGAAGCTCGCCCAAACGATGCTCGAACGGCGTGAGCGACTCCTGGAACACGGCGCGACCACCCAGGACGAAGTCGATCAGGTGCGGGCTCAGCGCGAGGTGGCGGACGCACAGAGCGCGCGCTTGCGTGCGCTGATAGCGAAGAAGACGATTCGCGCGCCGTTTCGCGCGCGGGTGGGCCTTGCCGACGTGCACCCGGGCCAATACCTGAACGAAGGCGTTACCTTGACGACGCTGCAGGGGGTTGCGGACGAGGTGCACGTCGATTTCTCACTGGCGCAGAGCGTCGCGGCCGAGATGCGTCCGGGTTCGAGCGTCGAGGTTCGCACGAGCCGAGGTCAGACGTTGACCGCAGCGGTCGTGGCGGTCGACGCCCGGGTGGATCCGGCCACGCGAAGCGCGATGGTTCGGGCTCGCCTGCCCGCCGGCGCGGACGGTCCCGCCCCTGGTGCTTCGGTTCGCGTGAGCGCGCGCGTCGGGGCGCCGAGCAAGGCCGTGGTCGTGCCGGTGAGCGCGCTCCGCAAGGGACCTGACGGAGACCACGTATGGATTGTCAGTCCGGACAAGGGCGGCGCGCTGCGTGCCCACGAGCGCAAGGTGGAGAGCGGTCCCGTGCTGGGTGAGACGCTGGTCGTGCTTTCGGGACTTTCGCCGGGGGAACGCATTGCGGCCTCCGGCTCGTTCAAGCTGCGAGAGGGCGTGCGCGTGGAAGCGCAAAGCCCCGTCGCGGAGCCGCCGTCGAAATAGGTCGAGGAAAGGCAAGAGCCATGCGTTCCATCACCTCGACGTTCATCAAACACCCGGTGCTGTCGCTGGTCGTCAACCTGGTGATCCTGCTGGTGGGGTTCCGCGCGCTGAGCGGGTTACCCGTGCAGCAGTATCCGCAAATCGAGAGCTCGTCGGTGGTGATCACGACCGTCTACACCGGGGCGAGCGCCGAGACCGTGCGCGGCTTCCTGACGACGCCGATCGAACGGGCGGTGTCGGCGATCAGCGGGGTGGATCACCTCGAATCCACCAGTCGCGCGGGTGTGAGCACGGTGACGGTGCGGCTCAAGCTGAATCACAGCAGCACCGCGGCGCTCGCCGAGGTCACGGCCAGGTTGCAGCAGGTGCGCTCGGAGCTACCGGCGGAGGCCGAGCCGCCGGTCGTCGAGGTGCAGCGAGCCGATCGGCCCTACGCCTCGTTCTACTTGAGCTTCACGAGCACGCAGCGCAGCGCGCCCGAGGTCACCGACTGGTTGCTCCGAACGCTTCAACCGCAGCTGGCGACGCTGCCCGGCGTTCAGCGCGTGACGTTCGAAGGAGGCCAGCAGATCGCGATGCGCGTCTGGATCGATCCAGAACGGCTCGCCGCGCTCGGCCTCGCGCCCGGCGACGTTTACGGCGCCTTGCAGCGGAACAACTACTTGGCGGCCGTCGGGCGCACGAAAAACGAGATCATTCAGGTGAATCTGCTCGCCGACACGGATCTGCGTTCGGCGGCGGAGTTTCGCGACCTCATCGTGTCCGAGCGGAATGGCGCGATCGTGCGCTTGAGCGACGTGGCCACGGTGGAGCTCGGCGCCGAAGAAGCCGAGATGGTCGCCAAACACGGCAAGAAGGAGGCCGTGTACCTGGGCGTGTGGCCCCTGATCGGGGAGAACGAGATCGACGTGGCGCACCGCTTGCGCGCGGAGATGGAGCGCATCCGCGGGACGCTGCCGCCCGACGTGAACATGCAGATGGCTTACGACGGCACGGTGTTCATGGAGGACGCGCTCGAAGAGATCACGAAGACGCTCGCCGAGACCGTGTTGATCGTCGGTGTGGTGGTGTTCTTGTTCTTGGGCTCGATCCGCACCGCGCTGGTGCCGCTGGTTGCGATGCCGATCTCGCTCGTGGGCGCCGCGATCGTGATGTACGCGGCGGGCTTCAGCTTGAACCTGCTCACGATCCTCGCGATCGTGCTGGCGGTCGGTCTGGTCGTGGACGACGCGATCGTGGTGGTGGAGAACGTGGAACGCCACGTGCGGGAGGGGCGCACCCGGATTCAAGCGGCCACGATCGCGGCGAAGGAGCTGTTCGGACCGATCGTCGCCATGACGGTGACTCTGGTCGCGGTGTACGCGCCGATCGGGTTCCAAGGCGGCTTGACCGGCGCGCTGTTTCTCGAGTTCGCGATCACGCTCGCGGCCGCCGTGGTGGTGTCGGGCGTCGTCGCCGTGACGCTCTCTCCGGTGATGAGCTCGCGCTTCGTCCACGAACGCGGCCACGAGAGCTGGCTCACCCGCGTCGTCGACCGCGGCTTCGGTCACGTGAAAAACGCGTACGCGCGGCTCCTGGACGGCGCGCTCGCGATCCGCTGGGCGGTCGTCGCCGCGGCCGCGCTGGTGACGCTCGCGGCTTGGCCACTCTACGAGCACTCGCGCCGTGAGCTTGCTCCGGTCGAGGACCAGAGTCACATCAGCCTGTTCATGCAAGCGTCGCCGGACTCGTCGTTGCCGGCGGCGAACCGCGCGTCGCTCGACGTGGTCAAGGCGATCGAGGCGTTTCCCGAGGCCAAGTTCATGTGGTCGCTGACGGCGAACTGGGGCGCGTTCGGCGGCATGGTGACGAAAGATTGGAAGGAGCGCGGGCGTTCGACCGAAGAGATGTACGGCGAGGTCTATCACGCCGTCTCGCAGATCCCGGGCCTCCAGGTTTTCCCGCGTCTCGATCCGCCGCTCCCCACACCCGGGCAATACGACGTCGAGCTCGTGCTCGCGAGCGACGCGCCGCCGGAAGAGTTCCTGGCCAGCGTGATGCCGGTGGTCGGCGCCGGCTGGCAAAGCGGGAAGTTCCTGTACGTGGACACGGACTTGAAAATCGACCTGCCGGAGGCGCGCGTCGTCATCGATCGCGAGCAGGTGGCGGATCTGGGGCTCGATCTGGCGAGCGTGGGGCAGTCACTGGGCACGTTGCTCGGCGGCGGCTACGTCAACCGCTTCAATTATTTCGAGCGCAGCTACAAGGTGATTCCGCAGATCGGCGACGCGGGCCGCGCGACGGTGGGTCCGTTGCTGGACCTGAAGGTGAAAACGCCGAGCGGCGAGCTCGTGCCGGTGTCGACCTTCACGCGCATCGAGACCGGCGTCGCTCCGCGCATGCTCCAACGCTTTCAGCAGCGTAATGCCGTGCGTGTCTTCGGCGGCGTGAAGCCCGGCGTCACCAAGGAAGAGGGCCTTTCGGTGCTGGAGTCGGCGGCGACCAAGGTGCCCAGCGTCACGCTGGATCACGCCGGCGAGTCCCGTCAGATCCGGCGTGAGGGCTCCGCATTGACCGAGACGCTCGGCTTTGCCGTGATCTTGATCTACCTCGTCCTCGCGGCACAGTTTCAGAGCTTTCGCGACCCACTGATCGTGCTGCTCGGATCCGTGCCACTCGCCATCTCGGGCGCGCTGGTGTTCAGCTTCCTCGACTTGACGACGCTGAACATCTACTCGCAAGTCGGGCTCATCACGCTCGTGGGCCTCATCGCGAAGAACGGCATCTTGATCGTGCAGTTCGCGAATACGCTGCAAGCCGAGGGCATGAATCGGCTCGCTGCGCTGCGCGAGGCGTCGCTGACTCGCCTGCGCCCGGTGCTCATGACCTCGGCAGCCACCGTATTCGGGCACTTGCCGCTGGTTTTCGTCTCGGGTCCCGGAGCCGAGGCGCGCAACAGTATCGGCACGGTGCTGGTCACGGGCATGACCATCGGCACGCTGTTCACGCTCTTCGTGGTGCCGGTGTTTTATTCGCTCATCGCGGCGGAGCACCGGCGTGACGACGCCGACGTGGATTCAGCACCAGCGCCGCTTGCCGAGCCCGCACCCGCGCTGCGGGCACCAGGGCTCGCTCCGGCTGCTCAGTGACTCACGTCGGACAGGGCATACCACAAGCCATACTTCCGTCTGAGCACGAGACACTGAGCGTCGTTTGAATGAGGTGCCGGAAGACGCGTCGATCGACGGTGGCGTCGACGCCAGGCCGACTGGCTAATGCAATCGACATCGAGCATGTGCGTGTGCATGCGCTGGTGTGGGCTCGATTGTCGGTTTGCTCTCTGTGAGCGTGATTGACGTGAAGAGGTCCGCTCGGTACCGTCCTCGCACTCAGAAGGGGACGAATCAAGCATGCGACTCTCGACGATGATCGGTCTCGGGCTCTTGGGTGGTTGTCTCTCGCTTCCCGCTTGCGGCGGGGGAGACGATGACGATGACGGAGCCGGCGGTAGCGGCGGCTCTGGTGGCAAGGGTGGGTCCTCTGGGTCGGCCGGAAAGGGCGGCTCTGCCGGAAGCTCCGCGGGCAAGGGTGGCTCTGCGGGCAGCTCGGCTGGGAAGGGTGGCTCCGCGGGCAGCTCGGCCGGCGAGGGTGGGACTGCGGGCTCCGAGGGTGGCAACGCGGGTGCGGACGCGGCGGGTGCCGCGGGCAGCGCAGGCGCGGGCACCGGTGAAGCTGGCAGCGCCAACGCGGGAGCAGGTGGCGCGCCGGGTGGCAGTGGCGCGGCAGGCGAAGGCGGCGTTCCCGCATCGGGCGGAACTCCAGGTGAAGGCGGCGCCGGTGGCGACGCGTCCGGTGGTCTGCAATCGATCGCGTGCGCGGACTTGCCGGCGAGCGTGACGTTGGGCGCTGCGCTCGAGCTCAATTCCTTTGGCGCAGTCCTGTGCGCGGCGGCGACCGCCGAATGTCGGCTCACCACCAACACGTTCTCCGACGGACCGAATCCCTGCGAGTTCGCGGACAACGTGGGTTTCTTCAAGGAGCTCGAGGGCGCTCGCTCGCTGATGCTCAACAATGGATGGACCATCGCGTCGGCGACGGCCGGAACGATCGACGGGACGGAAACGGCGCTCACCGCGATTCCGGTGGGCACCGAAATCACGGCGGTGATCGTCGCGCCCGACGATGCAGAATACGACGTCACGTTCACGTTCGGCGCCGGACAAGCGTTCACGCTGACAGCGGTTACGGAGCGTACCTAGAGTTCGTCCGGTCCGAATCCCGAGCAAGATAGGGAGAACCAGCGATGACGCGACGTTCACGCGGTAGCCGTGTCCTGACTCTCGGCTTCGCAGCGCTCGTGTGCTCGGCAATCAGCTGCGGCGGCGACGACCCAGGCGGCGGCAACGGCACGGGCGCCACCGCGGGCGAGGCGGGCGCTGGGGGAACCGCTGGTGAGGACGGCGACGCGGGAAGCACCTCACCGGGCGGAGCGGACGGCGACGCGGGTGAGGCTTCCGGCAACGCGGGCGCCGGCGGCGGCACGCAGGGTGGCGCTGGAAGTGGGAACGGCGGCGCTGCTGGCGCGGAGGAAGGCGGCGCGGGGGGCGCCGGCGAAACGATTTCTCTCACCGTCAGCGACGACGTCACGGAGCTGATCACGGCGGAGGACGGGGGCACGCTGACGCTCGGGATCCTCACTCTGGTGATCCCTCCCGGTGCGCTCGCGGAGGACACGGAGATCACCATCAAGGGCTTCGAAGAGTCCGCTTCGATGTTCCTGCTCGAACCGGACGGTCTGGTGTTCGAAGAGCCCGTGACGGCCCGTTTCGACTTTCCTCCGGGCTCACTCGAGGGGATGGATGAATCCGGCGCTTCACCGCTCCTGATCGCCGAGACCGCAAGTCTTGGTGACGAGCTTTCGCCCATCGAACGCTCGTTCATCGAAGTGCTCGAGGACGGCAGCTATCGGGGCGAGGTTTCGCTCGAGCACTTTTCGTTCGTGACCGCGCGCGTCCGCATCTTGAATCCGAGTCAAGACACTAGGATCGTCGACGCACAGAGTCTCAACGTGGATCCAGCGGCTGTCCGGCTGGGAGAGACATTCACGGCGGTAGGGACGCTGCGAGCTCACTCGCTGATGATGCCGCTCACCTTCGACGTTTTGGTCGGGTCTGCGTTGAGGGAGGTTCCCGGTATCACCGTCACGCCCAGATCGGTACGAGCCGTCGGTACGATGGCGTTCGGCCAGGTCACTCTGAGCCCTCAACTGCCCTATGGCGTGAATCTCGATCCGCCGGTGCAGCTCGTCGCCAGTAGCGCGCTGTTCTTGTCACACGACTACAAGTG
>Ga0190269_10001818_pt1 | contig 10060 bp, 10 predicted proteins | sample Popmic249IS_FD_133749 | JGI IMG/M metagenome (GOLD analysis project Ga0190269, IMG submission 133749) | Populus adjacent soil microbial communities from riparian zone of Blue River, Arizona, USA - 249 IS | ecosystem: Environmental > Terrestrial > Soil > Riparian zone | place: USA: Arizona... | reverse complement strand
TCACCGGCACCGCGGCGGTGGCCGGATCGGCGCGGATCAGCCGGACGACGTCGAGGCCGGAGAGGCCGGGCATCTGCATGTCCAGCACCACGACGTCCGGGACCGCCTGCCTGACCGCGACGATCGCCGCCGCACCGTCCTCCGCCGCCCGCACCTCGTGGCCCGCGCGCGACAGCTTGTCGCTGATCAGCGTCCGGATATCCGGGTCGTCCTCCGCGATGACGATCGCACCCACCTGAGACCTCCGTACCTTTTCCCGATACATCACGATCTTCGCCCTTTGGGAGATCCACAAAAATTGCTGAACGGGTGCAGACCAGGAGCAGCCTCCCGGGGTGATCCGCCGCACCCTGCCCGCACCCGGACCGGAACCTGGCGAACAACCCCGATCCCGATAGTCGAGACCGAGCGCGCTGCGCGCAGACCGGCCGACCGACCGGCGGCCGTTTCGTCGACGGATACGGAGGACACCCAGATGACGGACGCGGAGCGCGACGATCGCCCCGGCGAGGAGCAGGTGCTCGCGGACATGCAGGCACGCGTCGACGACCTGCTCGACCCGGATGCCGACGACAGCGAGCGGGCGATGATCGGCCGCCTGTTCACATCGTTCGTCCAGCGCCTGCCCGGCGCCCTGCACGCGGTCGAGCAGGCGTTGCGCGCCGGTGAGCCGCGAGCACTGGCCACCTCGTCGCACAGCCTGCAGGGCATGGCGTCCAACATCGGCGGGCGGCGGCTCACGAGCGTGGCCGCCGCGATCGAGGACGCCGCCCGCTCCGGCGTCCTCCCGCACCCGGCCGACGTCGAGCCGCAACTGCGCCGGGAGGCCGCACTGGCCCTCCGCGTCGCCGGCCGGCTCGGCCCGGCGCTCGTCGCCCCGCGCGCCGCCTGACGCGCGGGGCGGCGGGCACGCGGATCGGGGCGGGCACGCGGATCGCGGACACGCGGATCGCGGATCGCGGCGGATCGCGGACACGCGGGGCGGCGGGCGCGCGGATCGGGGCGGGCGCGGCGATCGGGGACGGCCGCGCCGATCGGCGCGGCCGCGCGGTCAGACGAGCATCGTGAGCGCGGCGAGGACGCCGCCGAGCACGATCAGCACGCGCAGCAGCGTCGCGGGCAGGCGGCGGCCGATCAGCGCGCCCGCGTAGCCGCCGGCCGCCGACCCGGCGGCCAGCAGACCGGCCGCGGCCCAGTCGACGTCGGCCACCACGGCGAAGATCGCCGCCGCGACGACGTTCCCCGCCGCGACCGAGAGCGTCTTGAGCGCGTTGACGACCCGCAGCTCGAGATCGGCGCCGAACCCCAGCACCGCCATCATCAGGACGCCGGACCCGCCCCCGAAGTAGCCGCCGTACACCCCGACGACCGTGCAGGCCAGCGTCGTCACGGCCGACAGCCGGGTGCGCCGCGGCCGCTCTCCGCGGCGCAGGAACCGCGACAGCGCCGGCTGGGCACCGACCAGCAGGCACGTGACGAGGATCAGGTACGGCACGACCGCGGCGAACACGCCCGGCGGCAGCCCGAGCAGCGCGACGACGCCCAGCACCGCCCCACCGGCGCAGGTCAGCAGCACCACGGTCGTGACGACGGGGTGCTCCCGCAGCTCCCGGCGGTACCCGAACGAGCCGCTCAGCCCGGCCGGCGTCAGCCCGATCGTGTTCGACACGTTCGCGACCACCGGCGGGAGCCCGATCGCGAGCAGCACGGGGAAGCTCAGCAGCGACGCGAAGCCGATCGTCGAGATCAGGATCCCGGAGCCGACCCCGGCGGCGAGCACCGCCGCGTACTCGGCCGGTGAGTTCATCGCAGCAGTGTACGAACGTGACCTGGGCCACTCTAAACTGGACACACCGACCGGGAGGTGTGCGCATGGCACCGGAGTGGGTGGCGATCCTCGCGCTGGTGGCGCTGTTCGTCGTGGGCACGGTTCTGCCGATCAACATGGGCGCGCTGGCGTACGTCGCCGCGTGGCTGGTCGGGATGTACTCCCTGGGGCTGGACGAGAAGGAGATCCTCGGCGGGGTCAGCGGAGACCTGATCCTGACGCTGATCGGCGTCACCTACCTGTTCGCGGTGGCCAGGAACAACGGCACCGTCGACCTGATCGTGCGCTCGGCGGTCCGAGCCGTGGGCGGGCGGGTCGCGCTGATCCCCTGGGTGATGTTCGCGGTCACCGCGCTGCTCACCGCGATCGGCGCGGCCAGCCCGGCGGCCTGCGCGATCATCGGCCCGATCGCGCTCGGCTTCGCCGGCCGCTACGGCATCAACCCGCTGATGATGGGCATGTTCGTCGTGCACGGCGCCCAGGGCGGCGGGTTCTCGCCGATCAGCATCTACGGGACGATCACCAACTCGGTGATGGCGGAGGCGAAGCTTCCGACCAGCGAGATGACGGTGTTCCTGGCCAGCCTCGCGGTGAACACCGTCATGGCGGGAATCCTGTTCGCGCTCTTCGGCCGGGACCTGATCCGCCGTCGCGTCACGCCCGCGTCCGCCCGGGCGGACGCGGGCGCCGCGACCGGTGGCGCGGCCGACGACCCTCCGGACGAGGGCGCCGACCGATCCCCCGCCGCCGGCGCCGCCACCGCCGCCCGCGCCACCGCGGGCACCGCAACCGGCAGCGGCGCCGCCCCGGCAGGCGCCCCGGCCGCCGCCGCCCCGGCCGCCGCCGCGCCGGCAGGGGGCGCGGCCCACGCGCTCGCGGCGGTGCGCAGCGCAGCGGCCGGGCGGACGCGCCACCGGTTCGCCGAGACCGGCGCCACCGGTGCGTCGGCCACCGCCGAGCAGGCCACCACGGATTCCGGCGACGGCGGCAGCCGGCGCGAGCAGCTCCTCACGCTCCTGGCGTTCGCCGCGGTCGCGGTCGTCGCGCTGGTCTTCGACAAGAACATCGGCTTCGTGGCGATCACCGCCGCGGTCGTGCTCGCGATGCTCTCCCCCACCAAGCACCGCGACGCGGTCCGCCAGATCGCCTGGCCGACGGTGCTGCTCGTGGCCGGCGTCAGCACCTACGCCACGATCCTCACCGCGGCCGGGTCGCCGGAGTTCGTCGGCACCTGGGCCGCCGGCCTGGGCGCGGCGGCGATCGGTGCGCTGGTGCTCTGCTACGTCGGCGGCGTGGTCTCGGCGTTCGCCTCGTCCACCGCGCTGCTCCCGGTGATCATCCCGATCGGGGTTCCGCTCGTGGTCGACGGCGGCATCGACGCGGCGCTGTTCGTCGCCGCGCTCGCGGTCGCGTCGACGATCGTCGACGTGAGCCCGTTCTCCACCAACGGCGCGCTGATCCTGGCCAACCGTCCGGAGTCGATCCCCGAGCCGGCGTTCTACCGCCAGATCCTCACCTACAGCGTCGTCGTCGTGGTCGTCGGCCCGCTCCTCGTCTGGGCCGCACTGGTTCTGCCAGCACAGGTTTAAACCGCCCGTGAGCGTCCACACCGCGCCGTGCGGATCGCTTACCGACCGGCGTTGGACGGGCTACGAGCCGTAGCCGTCGTGCTCGTGCTGCTGTTCCACGCCGGAGTGTCGTGGCTGCCCGGCGGATGGCTCGGCGTCGACGTGTTCTTCGTGCTCTCCGGCTACCTGATCACGTCACTGCTGCTGGCCGAGCACGCCGGGGAGGGCCGGATCCGGCTCGGCCGCTTCTGGGCCCGCCGCGTGCGGCGGCTGCTGCCGGCTCTCCTGCTGACGATCACCGCGGTGCTGGCCTGCGCCCGCTGGCTGGTGGCGCCCGAGGAGCGTCCGCTGCTGCGCGGCGACGCGCTGGCGGCGCTGGCGTACGTCGCGAACTGGCGGATGATCGACCGGGGCACCGGCTACGTCGCGCTCACCGCGGCGCCCTCGCCGCTGCAGAACACCTGGTCACTCGCGATCGAGGAGCAGTTCTACCTGCTCTGGCCGCTGGTCGTGGCCGGCGCGTTCACGCTGGCAACGCTCCGCGCCCCCCGCCGCACGGCGCCGGGTGACCGCCCCGGCCCGGCCGCGCGCCGCGGCGCCGGACTCGCGCGGCGGTGGCTGGGTCTGCTCGCCGCCGCCGGGGCGATCGCCTCCGCGGTCGCGATGGCGGTGACCGCCGGGGCCGACGAGCCCGGCGCCACCTACTACGGCAGCGGCACCCGCTGCTTCGGCCTGCTCGCCGGGTGCACCCTCGCGGTGCTCCTGCACCGGCGCGCCCGCGCCGACGCCACGCGCCGCGCCGCCGCGGCCGGCGCCGGTGCGATCGCGACCGTGGTGGCGCTCGGCGTCCTCGTGCTGGCCTGCGCACGGCTGCGCGACTCCGAGCGCGCGCTCTACCACGGTGGGCTGGCGCTCGTGGTCCTCGCCGTCGCGGTGCTCATCGCCCGGGTGGAGACCCGGCCGGACGGCGTGGCCGCGCGGCTCCTCGCGGTGCCGCCACTGGCCGCCGTCGGCCGCATCTCCTACGGCCTCTACCTGTGGCACTGGCCGACGTTCCTGCTGCTCGACGCCGAGCGCACCGGCCTGGACGGCGTCGGGCTGGCGGCGGTCCGGATCGCCGCGACGGCCGCGCTGGCGTCGGTGTCCTACGTGGTCGTCGAGCAGCCGATCCGGACCGGGCGCTGGCCGCTCCGGATCCGCCGGCCCGTCCCGGGCCGGGCCGCAGGCGTCCCCAGCCCGGCCGCACACGTCCCCAGCCCGGCCGCAGGCGGAACCGCGGTGGGCGGACCGCTCACCGCGAGCGCGGCGGTGGCCGCCGTCGCCGCGGTCGCGGTGCTCGCGGTCGTCACCACCGGCCGGTGCCCGAGCCGGACGCGGTGCCGGCCGAGCCGGTCACCGTCGCGCTCCCGGTGCGGCCGGAGTCACCGGAGACGACGTTGCTCACCCGTCCCGGCCGCGTGCCGGGCCCACCCCGCGTCACGATCTTCGGCGACTCGGTCGCCCGCAGCCTCGGGGAGGCGCTGCCGCCGACCCGGGGCCTGCAGATCACCACCAAGGCCCTGCCCGGCTGCGGCATCGCCCGGCTCGACCCGGTGCGCGACGCCTGGACCGTGCACGCGCCGTACGCGCGGTGCCCGCACTGGGACCGCTACTGGGCGCACGACTCGCGGGTGACCCACCCGGACGTGGCGTTCGTGCTGCTGGCCCGCTGGGAGCTGATGGACCGCAAGCTCGGCGGCGTCTGGCAGCACATCGGACAGCCGGCCTTCGACGCGTACCTGCGCACGGAGCTGGAGCGGGCGATCACCGTGCTGAGCCCCGGCGGCGCCCGGATCGTGTTCGCCACCGCGCCGTACAACCGCCGGTACGAGCGTCCGGACGGCGGGCTCTACGCCGAGGACGACCCGGCCCGCGTCGACGCCTGGAACGCCCTGCTCGGCGGCGTCGCTGAGCGGCACGCGAACGTGCAGGTCATCGACTTGGGGGCCCGGATCTGCCCGGCCGGGAAGTTCACCTGGGAGGCCGGCGGGGTGCGGCTGCGCAGCGACGGGCTGCACTTCACCGCGGCCGGCGTGCGCACCTGGATCGCGCCCTGGCTCCTCCCCCGGCTGGCCGCGGTGATGCGCTGAGACGTTTAGTCCGGCTCGGTGGGGTATGCCGCCAGGCACCCCGACCGAGAGGTGAACGTTCATGCAAGGAACACGTGCTGCCACGACGCTGGTCGCCGTCGGCGTGACCGGCTGGGCCGCCCGGAGGGTGCTGACCCGCCGGGCCGCGCACAACAGCCCCGCGGCGGAGCAGTCCCGCTGGCGTTTCGTCACGGTCAACGTCTCCCCCACCGAGGTGCGGGCCGACGGGCTGCTCCCCGAGCCGCTGCGGAACCTGGGCCCGGAGACCGAGATCGTGATCCGCCCGGCGCCCGGCGACAAGGGCACCGAGATCGGCGTCAAGCTGACCGCCGGCGAGCCCACCGGCGCGAAAGCGGCCGCCGCGCGCTTCGCGGGCAAGGACCCGCGCCAGGAGGTCCGCAAGGCGCTCCGCGACGCCAAGCAGCTGCTGGAGGCCGGCGAGATCCTCTCCCCCGACCGCCCGGGGACGACGAAGAAGACGCTCACCGGCAAGCCACTGGAGCTGGCGATCGCCCACGCGAAAGGAGAGGGAAAGCAGTGAAGGCACTGACCTGGCAGGGCGTCAACAAGCTGAGCGTCGAGAAGGTGCCCGACCCGCAGATCCTCAACGCGCGGGACATCGTCGTCAAGGTCACCAAGACCGTGACGTGCGGCTCGGACCTGCACCTGGTCGGCGGGTACATCCCGTTCATGAAGAAGGGCGACGTCCTCGGGCACGAGTTCGTCGGCGAGGTCGTCGAGATCGGCAGCGAGGTCCGCAAGCACCAGGTGGGCGACCGGGTCGTGGTCTGCTCGTTCATCGCCTGCGGCAAGTGCTGGTACTGCAAGCAGGAGCTGTTCTCGCTCTGCGACAACGGCAACACGAACCCGGCGATCACCGAGGAGCTGTGGGGCTACTCCCCGGGCGGCTGTTTCGGCTACTCCCACGCGATGGGCGGCAACGCCGGCAGCCACGCCGAGTACATCCGGGTGCCCTACGGCGACGTCGGCGCGTTCACGATCCCGGACGACGTCAGCGACCTGCGGGCGCTGTTCGCCTCGGACTCCGCGGCGACCGGCTGGATGGGCGCCGACCTGGGCAACGTCAAGCCCGGCGACGTCGTCGCGGTGTGGGGTGCCGGCGCGGTCGGGCAGATGGCCGCCCGCGCGGCGATCCTGCTCGGCGCCGAGCGGGTGATCGTCATCGACCGGTACGAGTACCGCCTCGACCAGGTGCGGCGGCACATCGGCGCCGAGACGCTCAACTACGAGCAGGTCGACGTCGGTAGCGAGCTGCGCGAGCGCACCGGCGGCCGGGGCCCGGACGTCTGCATCGAGGCGGTCGGCATGGAGGCCCACTCGTCCGGGCCGGACCACCTCTACGACCAGGCCAAGCAGCAGCTGCGGCTGCAGACCGACCGGCCGGCCGCGGTGCGCGAGGCGATCTACCACTGCCGCAAGGGCGGCTCGGTGTTCGTGCTCGGCGTCTTCGCCGCGGTCGTCGACAAGTTCCCGCTCGGCGCGATGATGAACAAGGGCCTGACCGTGCGCGGAGCCCAGATGCACGGCCAGCGCTACATCCCGATGCTGCTGGAGCGGATGCAGAAGGGCGAGCTGGTCACCGAGCACCTGGCCACGCACGTGATGCCGCTGAAGAACGGCCCCAAGGGCTACCAGATGTTCAAGGACAAGACGGACGACTGCGTCCGGGTCGTGTTCGAGCCCACGGGCTGAGCCTCGTACGCCCCATCCGCACGCACCAGGACGGCCGCCCCGCGGGGCGGCCGTCCTGGTGTCGGGAGTGCTACGCGGCGAAGAGCGACGCGGCTCCGGCCGCGAACATCCCGGCGACGACGAGCGCAGCGACGGCCCGGACGGCCGGCGACAGTGCCCAGCTGCCCACCGTCCGGCGCTCGCTGCAGAACCAGACCAGCGGCACCAGCACCAGCGGGAGCGCGACCGTGAGCAGGACCTGGCTCCAGACCAGCACCGTCACCTGCGGCAGGCCGCTACCGGCGATCAGCGCGGCGGGCACCAGGCACGCGATCCGGCGGACCGCGGGCGGGGCGGGGAAGCTCGGCAGCAGCCGGCTGATCACGTCCGCGCTGACCATGCCCCCGGCGGTGGAGGACGCCAGACCGGCGCCGATCAGCGTGATCGCGAACAGGACCGACGTGGCGGCGCCGAACGTCGCCGTGGACGAGCCCAGCGCACCCGCCAGGTCCGTGCCGCTGCTCGAGCCGCTGGCGGTGATCGACATGATCGCGCAGTTGACGGCGAACGCGACGCCGAGCGCGGCGGCCGTCGTGGTCAGCGAGCGGCGGCTGAGCCGAGCCAGGCGGGCCGGGGCGGCGGTTCCGCCGTCCTTGCGGTCCGCGGCGTGCCGCAGGTCCCGGGCGAGCGCGCTGTGCAGAAGAATGTTGTGGGGCATGACGACCGCGCCGATGAGGCCGGCGGCGACGACGATGCCGCCGGGGGGAAGCGGCCCGGGGCGCATCCCACCGGCGACGTCCCCGACCCCGTGGAGGAGGAGCACGGTGAGGTAGACCGCGCCGACCAGCCCGAGGCACGCGTAGACGGTCCGCCGGGCGACGCCCGGGGGCGCGACCAGGATCGCGACGATCAGTGCGGTGGCGGCGGCCACGGAGGCGCTCGCCGACCAGCCGGTCAGCAGCTGCACGCCGATCACGACGCCGAGCACCTCGACGATCTCGGTGACGACGAGTACGCCGAGGATCGGCGGGATCAGCGCGGCGCGGGCCGGGCGGGGCAGCCGGGTCCGCAGCAGCGACGCCAGGTCCTGCCCGGAGGCCAGCCCGAGGCGGGCGGCGAGGTACTGCAGGAAGAGCGCGAGGCCGGTCGCGAGCGCGAGCACCCAGACCAGCCGGTAGCCGAACTGTGCGCCGGCCGCGACGTCGGTACCCCAGTTACCGGGGTCGACGTAGCCGGCGGAGACGAGCAGGGCCGGGGCGAGCGTCCCGGCGGTGGCCGGCAGCAGGCGGCGGGGTGCCCGGACGGTGACGACGGCGACCGGTGCCTGCACGGCGACCGGCAGCGCGGTCACGGCCGCACCTCGTCGAGGGTCACCCGGTCGAGGGCGACTCGGTCGAGGGCGACTCCGTCGAGGGCGACTCCGTCGGGGGCCGTCCCGCGGCGGGTCTCGGCGTCCGCGAGGTGGACGCGGAGGGCGAGCAGCCCGACGAGCAGCAGACCGGACACGACCAGCGTCGGGTTCCTGGTCCAGACGGCGAGCGGGACGATCAGGGCGACGAGGGCGACGAGCCCGGGCCGGTGACGCGCCACGGCGGCGAGTGGTCGGGGCATCGGCGGCTCGAGCGCGTGACGATCCAGGGCGGAGCGGGGCATGGGGCTCTCCTTCGACAGCGACGGGGCCCGGACGCCGCCGGGCCGGGGATCCGCGGTGCCCGGGCCGGCCCTCCGGTGAGGGCCGGCGCCGGGCACCCCGCGAAAGTCAGTCCTGGCCGGTGACCTTCTTGACGACGTTCGCGATTCCCTGCGCGGTCGCGCCCGCGGCGGTACCGGGCTTGCCGCGGCCCTGGCTGCCGTCGTAGGTGGCGTACAGCTTCGGGTCCGGCGGCGGGAGCAGGCCGACGTCGCCGCTGGCCACCGGCGGGTTCTGGACGAGGATCTCCTGCTCGTCCACGAGCGTCATCCCGCGCGCCCAGCGGCCCTCGGTGGCGGTGCTGTCCTCGTCGAACACCCAGTACGTGTGGTCCTGGATCTTGTCCTCGTTCTCGAAGTTCGAGTCCTCGATGATGTCGGCGAGGCCGTCCTCCTGCAGCTGCTCGATACCGAGGAGCCACTGCTGCTGGTGCCAGGTGTCGCGGGCCAGGTTGAACTTCAGCATGTCGCGGACGCCCGGGTCGTCGGTCATGTTGTAGATCCGGCTGGTCTGCAGCCGGCTCTGCGCCTCGGCGTGGACGTTCGACCGGAAGTCGGTGAGCAGGTTGCCGCTCGCGACGATGTACGCCGACTGCCACGGCACGCCCTGGCTGTTGAACGGCAGCGCGCCGCCGCCGGAGACGATCGCGTGCTGCGGGTTCATGCCGCCGAGCACCGCACCGAGCACCGGGTTGGCCGCCGCGGCCTTCTCGGTCGTCTCGTTGGGGGCGCCCTCGAGCAGGCGGGCGATCATCGTCGTCAGCATCTCGACGTGGCCGATCTCCTCGGTGCCGATGTCGAGGAGCATGTCCTTGTACTTGCCGGGGATGCGGCAGTTCCAGCCCTGGAACAGGTACTGCATCATCACGGTCATCTCGCCGAACTGACCGGCGACCAGCTCCTGCATCTTCATGGCGAGAACGGCGTCGGGCTTCTGGGGCTTCGACTCGAACTGCAGGTTCTTCACGTGGCGGTACACGGGCGTACTCCTCGTTCGGGGAACGTCGGCCGGCCTTCTCGACCGCTGGGGCAACCCTGACCGACCCCCGTCCCGGGCTCGTCCGCGCCGGCGTTCCGGTACCGCCTCGTTTCCGTCCGGCTTTCGTGCCGGTTCCGTGCGCTCGTCGTCGCCGGTGCGTCCGTGGTGCGTGCCG
>Ga0190269_10001817_pt1 | contig 10065 bp, 8 predicted proteins | sample Popmic249IS_FD_133749 | JGI IMG/M metagenome (GOLD analysis project Ga0190269, IMG submission 133749) | Populus adjacent soil microbial communities from riparian zone of Blue River, Arizona, USA - 249 IS | ecosystem: Environmental > Terrestrial > Soil > Riparian zone | place: USA: Arizona... | reverse complement strand
TGAGTGATCTTCGCCGTGCTGCGCACATCGTCAGATCGATGCGCGAGCGGGGGAGTCGCTGACACGCTCCCAGCCGCTGCCGTCGTGCGAATCGGTGCGTGCGCTGCGTTAGATTTCTCGCGCCCTCACGGCTTTAATACGCATCTTTCCCTCGGGAGGCCGCCTTCATGTCAGGTTTATCCATTGAAAAAATTCTCGCCGGTCGCGTGCCGCTGGAAGAAACGGTCACGATCAAGGGCTGGATTCGCACGCGTCGCGACTCCAAGGCAGGCTTTTCATTTCTAGCGGTATCCGACGGCTCTTGCTTCGATTCGATTCAGGTGGTTGCGCCGAATACGCTGTCGAACTACGCGACTGAGATCCTGCAAATCACGACCGGCTGCTCCGTGTCTTGCACCGGCAAACTCGTGCGATCGCAAGGTAAGGGACAAGCGGTCGAAATGCAGGCGGAAAGCGTCGAAGTGCTCGGTTGGGTCGAGCACCCTGAGAGCTATCCGATCGCTCCGAAGCATCACACGTTCGAGTACTTGCGCGAGGTCGCGCACTTGCGACCGCGAACGAACACGTTCGGCGCTATCGCGCGCGTACGCCACACGCTCGCGATGGCAATGCATCGCTTCTTTCACGAGAACGGATTCTTTTGGATCCACACACCGATCGTCACAGCGAGCGATGCGGAAGGTGCAGGTGCAATGTTCCGAGTTTCAACGCTCGACCTTGCAAACCTGCCGCGAACGGCCGACGGCCAGATCGATTCATCGAAAGATTTCTTCGGCCGCCCGACCTTCTTGACTGTGTCGGGCCAATTGAATGTCGAGACGTACTGCCTCGCGCTGTCGAAGGTGTACACCTTCGGACCGACGTTTCGTGCCGAGCAATCCTTCACGCCGCGGCATCTCGCGGAATTCTGGATGGTCGAGCCGGAGATCGCATTCGCGGATCTTGCGGCCGATGCCGACCTCGCCGAAGCGTTTCTCAAATACATCTTCCGTGCGCTGCTCGAGGAGCGGCCCGACGACATGAAATTCTTTGCAGAGCGTATCGATAAGGACTGCATCACGAGACTCGAGAAATTCATCGACTCCAGCTTCGAACGAATCACTTATACCGATGCGATCGAGATGCTCGAGCAGTCGGGACGCCAGTTCGAATTTCCCGTGCGCTGGGGGCTTGATCTTCAATCCGAACATGAGCGATACGTCACCGAGAAGATCGGGCGTCCTGTGGTCGTCATGAACTATCCGAAGGACATCAAGGCGTTCTACATGCGACTCAACGACGACGAGAAAACCGTCGCGGCCATGGACGTCCTCGCGCCAGGCATCGGCGAGATCATCGGCGGCTCGCAACGTGAAGAGCGCTTGGATGTGCTCGATCAGCGTTTGGATGCGATGCATCTCGATAAGCAGGTTTACTCGTGGTATCGCGACTTGCGTCGTTACGGCAGCGTGCCGCATGCAGGCTTCGGCCTCGGCTTCGAGCGAACAATTCAATACGCAACCGGCATGGCGAATATTCGCGACGTGATTCCGTTCCCGCGATCTCCAGGAAATGCGGATTTCTAATCGCCTGCAGAGGCCTAAGTGATGGTGAGTCGGCTGCTCACAGCGTGAGCGGCGCGTCAGCAGCCCGACTCGCAAGGTTCACGAGGTTTGCTCGGTGTTCGACGGCAGCATGGCCCGCATGAACCCGCAAGAAACAGCGATCGGAGCGCAACTCTGCTCGCGATCACGGGAGCGTGGGCCACGGAATGGCCGGCGAAGCGCACGATCCGACGAGACTGCAACCTCACCACTTTCCGAAACTCAGCGCATTAAGTGCGTTGCTGCTCACTAATATTCGCGTCAGCTGATGTGTGATCAATCGCGAGATGGTTGCTAACTTCGTCCGGGCCGCACAGCATCGTCGAGCACCTTCCCTTCACGAAGTCGCACACGCTTCATGACGATGCCGAGTTCTTCCTCATAACGTCGCACGAGTCGTTCCTCCGCTTCCGTCATCAACGTCACCGCAGTGCCTCTTTCGCCCGCCCGGCCGGTGCGGCCTACGCGATGCAGATACGCTTTGCTCATCGTCGGAGCATCGAGGTTCACGACATGCGTGATGCCTTTGACGTCGAGACCACGCGCTGCGACATCGGATGCGATCAGCACGCGAATCGCGCCGCTGCGGATTCCATCCATGGCGTGCTTACGATCGGCCTTGTTGAGCGCCGCATTTAAGTCAGCGGCGTGAATCTGATGATGGGCGAGCTTCGCAGTGACGCGTTCTGCGACATCGTTGCGGTGAACGAAAACGATCGCGCGATCGGGCGTGAGCGCGTGCATGAGCTTGCGCAATAGGTCCGGTTTGTCGCGCTCCTCGCACACGAGGTAGAGGTGTTCGATGTTCGCATTCACTGCGGTGCTGCTTGCTTGCAGCATCTCGACATCAGGCGCGATGTATCGCAGCGCTTCTGTGCACTCTGATTCCAACGTCGCCGATGCAAAGACAAGCTGTCGCGCCTTTGGTGCCGCGTCGACGATCGAACGGATCGAATCGATGCTCTCGTCGTTGAGCAACCGATCGGCCTCGTCGATCACGATGCAGTGGATGTCCTTCGTCTTGAGTTTGCCTCGCTCGATCAACTCGTTGATGCGACCTGGTGAACCGACGACGAGCTGCGGCTTCTTCTTGAGCTTCTCGATCTGACGATCTGTGGCCGTCCCGCCGATCAGCAACACAGCACGGATCGGCCAGCCGGCATTCTGCGCGAGCTCGCACCCCTGCCGATGAATCTGGATGGCGAGCTCGTGCGTGGGCGCGACGATCACGATCTGCGTTGCGGCGAGCGCAACATCGAGCCGCGCGAACAGCGGCAAGAGATACGCGAGCGTCTTGCCGGTCCCAGTCTCCGCATGCAAATACGCATCTTTGCCCGCGCGTACGACGGGATACGCGCTCACTTGAATCGGCGTGGGCTCCACGATCTGCTGTTTGCCTAAGGCAGCAATCAGCGCGGCCGGGATCTGCAATTCGATGAACGTCATTTGGGTCGGGACTCGAGCTGTCAGCGGGTCGATAGGGCGGCACGCCGCGTGACGGTGTACATCAAATGTGATGTGCGGTCGAGGTGCGCCACTTTGTTTGCGCTCGCGAAGAGCAAGTTACCTAGTCGCGGCGAAAACTATGTGGCCCGAAGATCAACTCGGTACGCTAAGCGACGGCGCCACGAGGCACAGAATGTCCAGCGAGCGAACGCAGTCTCAATCTCGCGACGTAGATCGCGCCAAGTCATGTAGTACAGTCCACACGCGTTGTTGGCGGATCAACAAAGGCACAGGCCGCATGCGTAGACGGATAGCTCATCGGATTGCGATCGCGCTTCTTTGTAGCGTCGCAGTCTCGGGTTGTGGAGGAGGAAACGACGCGGGCAACGACGACCGAACGCCACCCCTGTCTGATGATCGAACGCCGGTGCCCAATGCGACGAATACTGGCGTCGCGTTGTTCTACCGGCCGTTTCAAGGCATCTATCCGCTGTTCAATTTTTTCGATCACGATCGGCCTGCAGGTCCTGGCGTGAACTCGAACGGTTTCCAATTGACCTGGCGAGGTGAGCACGCGATTCCCGGCATCCATCACGGCGGGTATGACAGTCATACCGGCTACGATTGGAAGATGCCTGAAGGCACGCCACTCCTTGCGATGGCCGACGGCACTGTGATTTTCGCGGGCGAAACACCGCCCTCGTATTGCGCACTCGAGGACAACATCTCGAGCACGATTGCCGTAGCGATTCGGCATCCCGCGTCGAATGGTGAGACATACACAAGCCACTACATGCACATGAATCGTGTCGATGTCGCGGTCGGTGACCGTGTCATGACGGGACAACAGGTTGGTCTGTCCGGCGTGACTGGGTGCGTCGGTCGCACGAAGACTCCGCACCTGCATATGAATGTCTATCGTCTAGCGCAAACGAACAACGGCACAGCAACGCTCATCGATCCGTATGGTTGGCAGGGTGCTGGCGTCGATCCGTGGTCGCAGCATCCGGACGGCGCCGCGAGCTTGTGGTTGTGGCAACCAGGTGAAGCTCCGAGTTTGAGCCTGCGCTGAAAGGCGATGAGCATCGTGTGGACTTTGACGTGGCGACCACGACTTATTCGACTGCGCTCCCATCGATGCCACTCATGTACGACATCGCAACTCGCCACGCCGACCTCGCTCTCACATACGATCGGCTATCCTCGGGATTCACACAGCGATTGAGAGCAGCATGATGAGACGGATTTCCAGACGCGCGATGACGCATAGCGTCCTCGGTTCGCTTGCGGCGCTTGCGATACGCCCGAGCTTCGCTGCCGCTCCGACGAAGTCCACGACGTTGTTCGACCCGCTTCGCCTTGGCGACGTCGAAGTCTCCAATCGTGTACTGATGGCGCCGCTTACGCGCGGTCGCGCAGGCGCCTCGCGCACACCGATTGGGTTGATGGCTGAGTATTACGCGCAGCGTGCGGGCGCGGGATTGATCGTCTCGGAAGGAACGGCAATCTCACCGATCGGCTACGGTTGGAATGGATCGCCCGGCATCTACACGCCAGCTCAGATCGAAGCTTGGAAGAACATTACGAGCGCCGTGCATCGCGGCGGTGGACGAATTTTTCTTCAGCTTTGGCATTTGGGGCGCGCATCGCATCCTGACTTCCACAACGGAGCGCTACCCGTCGCGCCTTCCGCCATCGCGATCGATGACACGATCTATACCCCGCTCGGCAAGAAGCCGTATGTCACGCCGCGTGCACTGACCGAAGCAGAGATTGCTGCGACGGTTCGCGACTACGCGCAAGCAACCGTCAATGCGCGCGCTGCAGGTTTCGACGGCGTCGAGATTCACGGGGCGAACGGTTATCTGATCGATCAGTTCATTCGCGACGGGTCGAATCGACGCGAGGATCGCTACGGCGGCAGTCTCGACAATCGGCTGCGTTTTCTGCTCGAGGTCACGGACGCTGTTTGCAAAGCGTGGTCACCTCGCCGCACGGGCGTTCGACTTTCACCCGTGAACGCATACAACGATATGCGTGACAGTGTGCCCTCGACGACGTTCACCGAGGCAGCGCGAGCGCTGGATGATTTCGGCCTCGCGTATCTGCACGTGTCCGAAAACATCCCATCGCCTTCGGCGACTACTACGACACAACGCGTAGCGCCTTCGATGCGCGCGGCCTTCAAAGGACCGTTCATATTGAATGGCGGATATGACGCACGCAGCGGCGCCGCAGCGCTGCTCGCAGGCGAAGCGGATGCGATTGCTTACGGACGGCTGTTTCTCGCGAACCCTGATCTGGTCGAACGATTTCGCCGTGGCGCAAGCTTGAATACGCCCAACGTGCGAACGTTCTACACGGAGGGCGCGGAGGGCTACACGGATTACCCAAGGCTCGCGGGTTGATTCGATTCACTCGAAGAGAGTGCGGAGGGTGGCGACCAACGGGCGTCGGGGCCGACTGAAGTGCATGGATTGGACATCCACCCATCGCGGTAATCGTTGACGTTGATCGCCCGAAGCCTTCGACATCATTACTTATCAATCGCGGGGAATTTCGGCGCGCTACCGTTTTGGCCCGCGCGCCCTGGTGCAACGTCGGGATTTCAATCTGATCGTCGTGGGAGTTCCGCACAGCGAGGGGTGGGAGATTGGGCGCACATATATATGTCGCTCTGTCCGCATCACTCCGCTCGCTTAGTTCGAACACCGATCGAGCGTTTCTGGATCTTCGATCGTCTTGTTTCGCTCTTTTCTATCTGTCGTTTGGCGGACTTGCCATCGGTGAACAGCCCATGCGCCTGGCGTTTCCCGCAGAAGCGCTCGAGCGCACCCGCTCGTATACTCGTCTCTCCACAACAATACGAAAGGGGGAAGACGATGAGCCTCAGAAAAATTCTTCTGCATATCGCTCAAGCATTGATGGCCTGTGCTTGGGCAGCGAGCGCTTCAGCGCATGACGATCGCAATGTCGTGAACACTCAGTCGGGCCCTGTGCTCGGTGCGACGGTCGATGGCGTTCGGCAATTCTTAGGGATTCCGTATGCGGCGCCGCCCGTCGGGAAGTTGCGGTGGGCAGCTCCGCAGCCTGTGCAAGCGTGGCGCGCGATGCGTTCTGCGAAACAGTTCGAATCATCGTGCCCGCAATTCGCATCGCCATTCGGCTTGGAAAGCTTCAACGAAGACTGTCTTTACTTGAACGTCTACACGCCGACTGATGCGAAGCATCACGTTCGTCCGGTCATGGTGTGGTTTCACCCTGGCGCTTATCAGTTCGGTGAAGCCGATGACTACGATCCGCGCCGACTGGTCGAACGAGGTGTCGTTGTCGTCACCGTGAACTATCGTCTCGGCGCGCTTGGTTTTCTTGCTCATCCGGCGTTCTCGAGCGAATCAACAACTCGCGCATCCGGCAACTATGGCTTGATGGATCAACAGGCGGCGCTGCGGTGGGTTCGCAAGAACATCGCTCGATTCGGAGGGAATCCGGAGAACGTGACGATCTTCGGTGAGTCCGCCGGCGGATTGAGCGTTCATGCACACCTTGCATCGCCAACTGCGCGTGGACTGTTCGATCGAGTGATCATCCAAAGCGGTGCGTATGCGCTCGAGCAGCCTTCGCTCGCACAAGCGGAAGAAGCTGGCGTTGCATTCGCGAATGCAACGGGTTGCGCTTCGCAAGACGCAGCGTGTCTACGCGCATTGCCCGTTGCGACCGTTCTCGCGAATCAAGTTCCTGCGACGCTCGGATTTCTGCCGAATGTCGATGGGCATGTGCTGCCACGATCAATCGACGACGCACTCAAATCAGGTCGCTTCAATCGCGTGCCGGTGATGCAAGGTGCGACGCACGACGAGTATCGATTGTTCGTGCCTTTGTTTTTCGATTTCGTCAGTGGTCCAGCGACGCCTGAGATTTATCCGTTCGCAATCTCGCTTTTGCTCGGCACGACACCCGAGCGTGCGGCGGCGATTGCACAAACGTATCCGCTGTCGAACTATCCGAACACGAATACAGCGCTCGCCACGCTCGCCACTGACGCTGTCTTCGCATGCAACATGCTGCAATCGTCACAACGACTCGCGCGTTACGTTCCGACGTACGTGTACGAGTTCAATGACACGACCGCGCCGCAACGCTACCTGCCTCCGGCGAGCATTCCATACGGCGCCGCGCATGAATCGGAACTGCAATATCTCTTCGACATCGTCACGACGCTTCCGCCGATTCCACTCAACGATCGTCAACGTGATCTCGCGAAGGACATGATCACGTCGTGGACCAACTTCGCGTACACCGGGAATCCAAACCTCGGCCCGCGCTTCGAGTGGGATCTGTGGTTCCGCGCGCAAACTGGTTTGATGCGCCGTTGGAATGCAGCAGGTGCTGCGCCGTATTCGTTGAGCGGGTTCAGTAACGATCATCGTTGCGAGTTCTGGCGCGATTGAAGGCTCGCGCCGATGCGCTGCATGCGAGTTCGTTTGAGAGCGCGTGCAGCCATCGGCATTTAGGGGGGCAGATCGGATAGGGCGGATCTTCGAAATCAAGGGCGTCGCGTTATAGGCATGGGAGCTTCGCTCGCGCGCCAAACGCAAGCGGCGAGTCACACATCTCAAACGGCAATCAAGCGCGCTGGTTGAGCGATGCCACTGGATGCTCACTCCAGACAGCCAATGTCACGTACGTCACACATTCTTCTGCGCGAGTGAGTGCCCGAGCCGATATTCGCAACGCAAACGTGTCAGTCTGCGTCTGCTCTATTGATTGCGACGTTACAAGGTATCCATGTCCGCTCACCTCCTGTTGAAATGCGTCGATCACGATGCCGAAGGCGTCGAGACCGCCCTGCGCGTGATTGGCACTCGCGAACCGCCTGGTCGGATGGTCATTCAGATCGCGATCACCGGAACTTGCGAGGTGCAGATTCAGGGCCGCATTGCTCGCGATGCTCCATGGCAAAGCATCGGCTCACCACATTCTGCTTCGACGCTGCTGCACATCAATCCAATACAGTTCCTTCGCGCGAGAGCATCGAAGATGGTCGCGAAGTCGGCGGTATCCGTGTGGGCGGATTGGGCCTGGTAGAGTGCGGAGGCGGCGATCGTTGAGCGCCTCGCGTGCGCTCGGGATGAGATCGCGATAGCGGTCGAACGCCTCTATTGCGTTTTCGATGGCGCACTCGCGAGATCGATCGCATAAACACGCCCCCTCAAGTCGGCCGCATACGCATGCTTGCCGACGATGAGTGGCGATGCGGCGAAGCCCCATTCTGTCCGCTTCTCGACGACCGCTTGATCAGGCGGCTCGATGTGAATCCATCGCAGCGTTCCCGAGGCGCGATCGATTCCAACGAGTGCGCCGTTGCGCGAGCCGAGATAGCCGCCCATGCCCACCGTGCCCACAACGATGAGTTCGTCACCCACAGCTGGGCGTGACCATGCCCAGCCAGGCACGCGTGCTTTCCAGCGAGTCGCTCCGCTGGTGGCATCGAATGCGAATACGCCCAATGCGTCCGATGATCCTGTGTAGACGGTTCCATCGCGCACGACAGGTGGAGATTCGATCCACGAGAACCAGTAGTAACGCTTCCAAAGCTCTTTCCCGCTCGCGGCATCGAGTGCGATCAGATCGTAAGTGCGACTGCCGAGGTAAACGCGATCGCCAGCTACCGTGAGATCGCCGGGCACAGCGAGCTTCGCGTCGTACGTCCATCGTTCTTTGCCGTCGATTGCGCTGACCGCAGTCACCTTCCCGTCGAACGCTGCAAACAGAATCAAATCGCGATACAGCACAGGCGTGGCCGTCACGATGTCGCCTGCGCTGACGCGCCACAGTTGCGCGCCTGTTCTGATGTCCAACGCATAAAGGTGCTTGTCGCGACTCGCGACGAATACGCGTGTTGCATCGGCGATCGCGCTGGAGCCGTAACGATCCCATTTCGAATTCGGATCGGTGGGTGGTACGCGCGGTGGGCTGCCGGAGTCGACGCGCGCACGCCATTGCTCACGGCCTGTGCGCTTGTCCAACTTGTAGAAGAACCCGGAATCCGAAGTTACTAAAAGCCACGGACCGATCACGCTCGGACGCGCCTTGATCGGCTGATCTGTCGAGAAGCTCCAATGTTGCTTGCCTGCACGATCCAGCGAGATCACCGCACCGGCATCATTCGCCACGAATATGAGGTCCGTCTCCGCATCGTGCTCGAGACCTGCCCACACAGCGCTGTTGGTGTCGTAAAACCAAGTGACCTTGGCGCGTGGCAGATTCCATGCGCCCGAGGCCGGCTTGTCGAGCGCAGCAGCGCGCGTGAATTCGATCGGGATCTTGTAGATCGGCGCGATGGCTTCCGGGATTACGCCGCGTAACGTGTTGCGAGAGTCGTTGTACTCGAGTTGAAATTTCAAGGATTCGAAGTCGACCGTCTGCCCATCGATCTCCGCGATGCCGATGGATACGTCGTGGCCGCCGATTGCGGGCAAGGAAAGTCGCGCAGCTTGCTTGCCGTCCTCTTCGAGAAAGTGCACGCAAACCTTCGAGGACTCTCCTCCGTGCGTTGGCTCAGCGCACCACCAACCCTTTAGGTCCGCAAAGCTCAGCGGTACCGCCGCGATGGTCGTTGTCGCAAAGAAAAGAATCGCAGCAGCGCAGGATTTCACGACGTACTCCAGTTGAGTTCGAAGCGGGATGATGTTCCGTTTCGATTGGATCTACACATCCGCACGTCGCAGTGTTTCGACGCGTCGTCGCAGTTCCATGACGTCATCCTCGCGGAGGCGGGGATCCAGACCTGCTTTGAAACGCGGAGCGATGACGTGTATCTCGCATTTACAGCGCGCCTTCGTGTCAGGCGCCACTCGCGGATGAAGTCGCATCTCGACACACGCGTGCCTGCACCAACAGTCCAATGGCTCATGAGAGAGCTCCTCGAGTAGGCTCCTTGCGTTCGTGCCTGACGTGATCTCAACCGCAAGGCTTACCATGAACTTAAGCGAGGCCCGCGCAGGGCGGTTGATCTGATGGCAAGCAAAAGAGA
>Ga0190269_10001816_pt1 | contig 10070 bp, 8 predicted proteins | sample Popmic249IS_FD_133749 | JGI IMG/M metagenome (GOLD analysis project Ga0190269, IMG submission 133749) | Populus adjacent soil microbial communities from riparian zone of Blue River, Arizona, USA - 249 IS | ecosystem: Environmental > Terrestrial > Soil > Riparian zone | place: USA: Arizona... | reverse complement strand
GATCACCACCGGCGGCGACGCGTGGGGCGCGGAGCGCGAGCAGTGGGACAACAGCGACAACGTCCTCGCACTCGCCCCCGGGGTGGTCGTGGCCTACGAGCGGAACGTGGACACCAACGAGCGGCTCCGCAAGGCTGGCGTGGAGGTGATCACGATCGCCGGAAGCGAGCTGGGGCGCGGGCGCGGCGGTCCGAGGTGCATGAGCTGCCCGCTGCTTCGCGATCCCATCTGACGACTCGGAGGCCCGATGTGATGGCACGGCGAGCGAGCAGGTGAGCGGCATGCGGGTCGTGGTCGCGCTGGGCGGCAACGCGCTGGTCCGCCGCGACGAGCCGCTCGACGCCGCGGTGCAGCGGGCCAACGTGCGACGGGCAGCCACCGGGATCGCGGCGATCGCACGCGAGCACACCGTCGTGGTGTCGCACGGCAACGGCCCGCAGGTGGGCCTCCTCGCCCTCCAGAACGAGGCCTACCGAGCGGTGCTCCCCTACCCCCTCGACCTGCTCGACGCCGAGACGGAGGGCATGGTGGGCTACCTGCTGGAGCAGGAGCTGGGCCGGCACCTCCCCGAGGACCGGCTGGCCACCCTCCTCACCCAGATCGAGGTGGACGCCGACGACCCCGCATTCGAGGCGCCCACCAAGTTCGTGGGCCCGCACTACAGCGAGCATGACGCGCTGCACCTCGCCCGTGACCACGACTGGACGGTGGCGCGCGACGGCGACACCTGGCGGCGCGTCGTCCCCTCGCCGGAACCCCGGGCGATCATCGAGCTCGCCACGATCCGGCTCCTCGTGGAGCACGGGATCACCGTGATCTGCGCGGGTGGGGGTGGCATCCCCGTGGTCCGTGATCCGGCTGGAGGGCTTCGGGGCGTCGAGGCCGTGATCGACAAGGACCTCGCCGCGTCGCTGCTGGCCCGTGCCGTGCACGCTGACGTGCTCCTGCTGCTCACCGACGTCGACGGCGTGCACGACGGGTGGGGGACGGCATCGAGCCGGCTCGTCCGTGACATCAGCGCCGCCGAGCTGCGCCGGCTCCCCCTGCCTGCCGGCTCGATGGGGCCCAAGGCGCTCGCCTGCGCCCGCTTCGTGGAAGCGGGAGGCCGCGCCGCCGCGATCGGCTCGCTCGACGAGGCACCAGCGGTGCTACGGGGGGAGGCCGGCACCCAGGTCCATCGGTGACCGGTTTGAGATCCGGCTGCTACGGGCATGGCGCGCGGCATGGTCGCATTCGGGTACACGCTCTCCAGCGAAGAGCACGCACCGGCCACCCTGCTGCGGAACGCGCAACGAGCGGAGGACGCCGGGTTCGACTTCGTGTCGGTCTCCGACCACTACCACCCGTGGGTGCAGGCCCAGGGCCACAGCCCCTTCGTGTGGTCGGTGCTGGGCGCCATCGCCGCGTCCACGAGCACGCTGCGGGTCGGGGTGGGCGTCACGTGCCCCACCATCCGCATCCACCCCGCGGTGATCGCGCAGGCCACCGCCACGACGGCGCTGCTGTTCGAAGGCCGGTTCTTCTTCGGGGTGGGCACTGGCGAGGCGCTCAACGAGCACGTCCTCGGTCACCGGTGGCCCCGGCCAGAGGTGCGCCTGGCGATGCTCGAGGAGGCCGTCGACGTCATCCGCGCCCTGTGGCGCGGCGACACGGTCGACCACCACGGCGACTTCTACGAGGTGGACAACGCCCGCCTGTTCGATCCGCCGGACGAGGCCCCGCCCATCGTGGTGTCGGGGTTCGGCCCGGAGGCGGTGCGGCTGGCGGCTCGCATCGGTGACGGCTACTGGGGCCACTCGCCCGACCCCGAGCCGCTCGCCGAGTTCGCGCAGGCCGGCGGCGTCGGGCCACGGTATGCCCAGCTCAACGTGTGCTGGGCGGAGGACGCGACGGTCGCCCGCAAGACGGTGCACGAGATCTGGCCCAACGGGGGCATCCCCGGTCAGCTGGCCCAGGACCTCCCCACCTGGACGCACTTCGAGCAGGCGGCCGAGCTCGTCACGGAGGCGGTCGCCACAGAGTCGGTCCCGTGCGGACCCGAGGTCGGACCGGTCGTCGAGTCCGTCCGCAGGTACCTCGACGCGGGGTACGACCACCTGTACTTCCACCAGATCGGTCCCGACCAGGACGGGTTCCTGCGCTTCTGGGCCGACGAGCTCCAGCCAGCGCTGACGGGGATCGCCTGATGTCGCCGGGCGGCTGGGCGCTCGGGGGCGCTCTGGTGATCGCTGCCGCCGTCCTCGTGTTCCTCGTGGCGGCCGAGGCCCGCAGCGTCCGCGACGAGCGGTCGTCGCGGCGGAGCCTGTGGCGCGAGTTCGCGCTGAGCTTCGTCCTGCTGATCTTGTTCGTGTCGAGCTGGGTGGGCCAGGCGATCGCCGAGTGGCAGGTGTTCACCGACGAGCAGCGCAGCCACGGCGAGGAGCCGGCCGTGGGCGACTTCCTCGCCACCTTCGCCCAGTCGACGCTGGAGAACTGGCAGTCGGAGTTCCTGCAGCTGTTCTCCTTCGCTGCGCTGGCGGCCCTGTACATCCACAAGGGCAGCGCCGAGTCCAAGGACAGCGAGGAGAAGATCGAGGCGTCGCTTCACCGCATCGAGGCCCACCTCGGGACGCTGCCCACCCAGCCCGCCGCGCCCGGCACCACCTGGAAGCTCCCGGATACGCCGCTCGAAGCCGCCGACGACAGGTAGTGCCGCGGCGATCGGTGCCGAGGACCGCTGCCGCCAGAGGGCTCCCTGGACGCCGCCAACCGGCGACAGGTGACCGAGCCGCTGGTCGGCGCGCTGGGGGATCTGAGCACGCGTTCGCCGTCCCTCTAGGTTGACCGCATGGCGGGTGACGAGACCGGGTGCGACGTGGTGGTGGTGGGAGCCGGCCCGTCAGGGTGCGCGATCGCGCTGCTGCTCGCGAACCAGGGCCGTGAGGTCACCTTGCTCGAGCAGCGGCCCCACGGCGCCGCGCCACCCGGCGCGGGGATCCTCCTGCAACCCAACGGTCTCGCCGTCCTGTACGGGCTCGGCCTTCGGGAGGCACTGCGGGAGCGGTGCACGGAGTTCCGCGCCGCCCCGCTGTACAGCGACCGAGGTCGAGTGCTCGTCGACATGCGCATGCCGGACTTCGGCGAGGGTCTGGACCACACGCTCGTCTTGCGGCGCAGCCACCTTGCGTCGGTGCTCGAGGGCGCCACCTCCGCCCACGCCGGCATCGAGGTCCGGCGCGGAGCGGCCGTCGTCGACGTGCGGACCACCGAAGGCATCGTCACCTGCCAGACGGCAGCTGGCACCGAGGCGCTTCGAGCCTCGCTGGTCGTCGGAGCCGACGGGGTGGGCTCGCGCGTGCGGCGAGCGGGCGACTTCGGCGCTCACCCCATCAAGGCCGGCCACGTGTACGCGCGCATGGTGGTGGACACCACCGCGGACATGCCCGGCGCGGAGTGCTGGACCCCGCTCGGTCTGTTCGGGTCGGCGCCGCTGGGCGACGGCTCCACGTACGCGTTCGCAAGCGTGAGCGATCCACGGGTGCGCGCGGCCGTGGCCGCTCGGGATCTCGGGGCGTTCGTGGAGCTGTGGCGCTCCGCGCTGCCGAGCACGGCCCCACTGCTCGAGCACCTTCGCAGCTTCGACGAGCTGATGGTCAACGAGGTCGGGCAGGTCCGTTGCCGCCGCCTGTTCGACGGCCGCACCGTGCTGATCGGCGACGCCGCGCACGCGATGGCTCCGAACCTCGGGCAAGGTGCGAACAGCGCGCTCGTGGACGCGGCGACACTGGCGGTCGAGCTCTCGAGGTCGACGGACCAAGCGGGCGGCCTGCGGGCCTACGACCGGTCGCGTCGACGTGCGGTCGCCAAGGTGCAGCGCGATGCCGAGCGGCTCGCGCGGCTCGCGCACGTCCGCAGCACCCCGCTTCGTCGAGCGAGAGACCGTGCACTGACCCTGGCCAGTCGACCGGCCGTGGTCGAGCGTCAGATCCGTGCCGTCCAGCAGGTCGACCCTGCTGCGCTGCACACCCTCGTGCTCCGCTTGTGCTCACGAACGCCCTGAACGGCGAGCGCGGGGTGACCGGAGCGACCAGGGCAGCCCGTGAGCGCCGTCCGGTCAGATCCGGAGGCGTTCGAGCAGGTGGTCCCGGGTCTCGAGGTGCCGCTCCCTGAACGCGGCTGGCACGTACCACTGGAGGTGCCACAGCTGGATCAGCAGGGCCGACAGCAGGAAGCCCTGCGGGTCACGGCCGACGTGGCGCTCGACGGCATCTCGTCCACCCGGCTGGTCGACGAGGCTGAACCAGAGGAACGCCAGGTCCCAGTCGGCGGGGTACAACCCCGCCCACTCCCAGTCGATCAAGACCAGACCGGAGCCGCCGAGGAGCACGTTCCGCGCCGTCAGGTCGCCGTGTGCGAACCGGTGGCGACCGTGCACGCGACCGGCGAGCGCGATCAGGCGATGGGCCTCGGCGTCGCCGAGGAGGCCCTGGCCGCGAGCGAGCTCGAGGCGACGAGTCGTTCGCACTCGACGCAGCCACCGACGTCGAGGCTCATAGCCATCGAGTCGATGAGCGAGCCCCACGACGAGATCGACGTCGTCCGCCGACAGGTCACTCGGGTACTTGGGACCGATGGGCTCGCCGACGGCGGCCGAGAACACGAGGCTTCGGCGTCTCGAGTCGTGGCCCAGCAACGTAGGGGTGGAGACAGGAGGCGGCTGGGCCCGGAGGAGCTCGTTGACGCGGCGCTCGTAGCGGAACCGCCGCCGAGCGTCCGGGGCAGGGCGCCGCGTCTTCGTGACCGAGCTGCCGTCGGGCGACCACTCGATCGTGGTGTAGCTCGTCTCGAGCGTCCTCCCCGCCCTCCCCATCGCGCATGACGGTATCCCGGTGGCTCGGGCTCCAGCGTCGTCCAGTGCCCGACCCGGGTCGCTGACCGTGGGGCCCCACGGGCGGTCCTCCCACCGTGGGCGCAGCGAAGTCCTCCGACCTTTGGCTGATGTTCCGGCGGGCCCGGTCACGCAAGGTGCGTGTCATGGTGCCGCTCCCCACCGTTGAGGTGCTGTCGCTCGGCGCTGCGGAGGATCCGAGGCCCCCTGTTCGGTTGCCGACCAGCCCGAGCCATCTGCCGTGCGATGATGCCCTCATGGCCGCGCTGCCCGCGGGCACGGTGACGCTGGTCCTGGGGGACATCGAGGGTTCCACGCGCCTGTGGGAGGAGCGCCCGGACGACATGCCGGGCGCCCTTGCCCGGCTCGAGGCGACCGTGGTTGCGCTCGCCGACCGCCACCACGGCGTCCGCCCGATCGAGCAGGGAGAGGGCGACAGCTTCGTCGTGGCGTTCGAGCTCGCCTCGGACGCCATCGCGTTCGCCACGGACCTGCAGCTCGAGCTGGTCGACGACCTCCTCCGTCTGCGGATCGGGGTGCACACCGGCGAGGTGCAGCAGCGAGACGCCCACACGTACATGGGCACGACGATCAACCGGACGGCACGCATCCGCGATGCTGGCCACGGGTCGCAGGTGCTGGTGTCCCACACGACCGTGGACCTCCTCCAGGATCAGCTGCCAGACAGCGTCGGGTTCATCGACCTCGGTGCATGCCGGCTCCGAGATCTCGGACGCGCCGTGCACCTGTGGCAGCTGACGCATCCGGACCTGCCGAAGGCCTTCCCGCCCCCGCGGGGGCTCGACATCGGTCCGACCAACCTTCCGCTGCAGCTCACGTCGTTCGTCGGTCGAGGCGAGGTGGTCACGCACCTGCACGCTGCGTTGGACACCGACCGCGCCGTCACCATCACCGGCGCCGGCGGCTGCGGCAAGACGCGCGTCGCCTTGCAGGTCGCGGCCGACCGAGTGGATCGCTACCCCGGCGGGACCTGGCTCGTCGACTTCGCTCCCCTGAACGACGCCGGCGCGGTCGCAGCTGCTGTTGCCGAGGTGGTCGGGGCGACGCTCCGACCAGGTGACCCGGCCGCCCCTGCGATCGCGGCGGCGATCGGCGACATCCCGACGCTGCTCGTCCTGGACAACTGCGAGCACGTGGTGGACGAGTGCGCTCGATTCGTGGAGCACCTGCTCCGGGCCTGCTCCGGATCGACGGTCCTCGCGACGAGCCGCGAGCCCCTCGGGGTCGCGGGTGAGGTCACGTTTCGGCTGCCGTCGCTCGCCACCCCCGCCAACGCCGCTCCCTCGACGGCGACGGCGCTACGGGCGTTCGACGCCGTCGAGCTCTTCGCTGAGCGTGCGGTGCGGGCCAACCCTGGCTTCGTGGTCGACGACGCCACGGCCCCCATCGTCGCCGAGATCTGTCGCCGTCTCGACGGCATGCCACTCGCGATCGAGCTCGCCGCCGCGCGCGTCCGCGTGCTCACACCCACCCAGATCCTCGATGGGCTGCGTGACAGGTTTCGCCTGCTCACCGGCGGCGGACGAACCGCGGTCCCGCGCCACCAGACGCTCCAGGCGTCCGTCGACTGGAGCTACGCACTGCTCCTCGAGCCCGAGCGGCTGCTCCTGCACCGGCTCTCGGTGTTCGCAGGCGGCTTCTCTCTCGACGCGGCGCAGGCCGTCGGGGCGGGTGGCCAGCTGGAGGCCCATCACGTCCTCGACCTCCTCCTGCAGCTGGTCGACAAGTCGCTGGTGGTCAGCGCAGACGAGTCGAGCCGCGGACGATTCTCCCTGCTCGAGACGGTTCGGCAATATGCCGCGGCTCGCCTGGTCGACTCTGGCGAGGCACACGAGCTGCGTCGCCGCCACTTCGACTTCTACTTCGCCTTCGTGAAGCAGCGACTCGAGACCGTGGACGACTACCGGCGGCGGATCGAGCCCGACTACGACAACGTGCGACGAGCGCTGCAGTGGGCAGACGACCAGGACGACAGCTCATCGCTCGTGCGGCTCACGGCACGCCTCTACGGCTACTGGGCCCTCGGGCGACGGCTCGTGGAGGCCCACCAGTGGCTCAGCCGTGCCGTCGACCGAGCCGACACGGACCTGCTGCGAGCGCGGGTGCTGGGTCACTTCGCCCACATCCACGGCATGGCCGTCAGCTGGCGCGACGCTGAGTCTCTCGCGGAGGAGGCCGTCGAGCTGATCCGAGGCACGGGCGACAGACGGGCCCTGACGTGGTCGCTCGCACAGCTCAGCAACATCCAAGCGAACGTGTGGCACTTCGCCGAGGCCGAGGCGAACCTGCGCGAGGCCATCTGCCTCGCGAGCGAGACCGGCGACATCCACGGTCACGCGTTCGCGCTCTTCCAGCTCGGTCGGATGCAGTGCGTCATCGACCCGCACGCCGCCCGGGACGCGCTGGACGAAGCCCAGCGCCTCGCCGCGTCCATCGGTGCGCACTACCTCGAGCACATGTCTGAGGCCTGCATCGGTTGGACCGACGCGCAGCTCGGGGATCTGCGCAAGGCGATTCGGACCAACGCTCGAGCGCTCGAGGGACTTCGTTCCGTCGGCGACGGGTGGTTCTACTCGTCGATCCTCGTCTTCGCGTCCTACCTCATCGCGCTCGCCGGCGAAGCCGACCGCGCCGCACGGTTGCTCGAGGAGCTTGCGTCCGTGACGAGGGAGCTCGGTTGGGCGAGCCACAGCATCTCAGCGCTCGGCCCCGTGCTCGTCGGCGCAGTGAGCGGTGCCTGGGACGACGCTCTGGACCCCGAGGAGCAGCTCGAGGGACCCGACCGAGACATCGCCATCCTCCCGCTCTCGATCGCCGCTGTGCAGCGTGGTGACCTCGGCGCTGCGCGCCGTGCGGTCGACGTCCTCGTTGCGACCTCCCCGCCTTCATGGCGCCGCCAAGCACATCTCATCCGCGCCGAGATCGCGCTGGCCGAGGGCGACCCGACCACCGCCTGCCGGCTCAGCCGGGAGTTCGTGCTCAGCGCAGATCCGCTCTTGATCGCTCCCGTGTACGAGGTCCTGGCGCTCAACCTGTTCGCATCCGCCACGGCGAGGCTGGGCGGTCACCGCGACGCCGTGCGGTTGTTCGCGGCCGCCGACGCACGCGCGCACGAGATCGGCATGTCGACCTCGACCGAGCTCGCCCGGCTGCACGTCGCGGAGCTCGACGGGATCCGGGCAGAGCTCGCCGCTCCGGACTTCGACGCGCTGTGGACTGAAGGCTCACATCGACCGTGGAGCGAGGTCCTCGGCCACCTCGGTCGCGGCCGCGGCGAGCGCCGACGGCCGCGCACCGGATGGGAGAGCCTGACCCCGACTGAGCGAGAGGTGGCTGACCTCGTCCTGCAGGGGCTCTCCAACAAGGCCATTGCGTCCCATCTGCTGATCTCGGTGGCGACCGTGAAGACCCACCTCACCCACACCTTCGCCAAGATCGGTGTGGCATCTCGCGCCGAGCTGATCGCCGCCACGAGACGTGACGAGGCCCCGAGCCCACCTGCCGCCGGAGGCTGACGGGCCGGGGGCAGAGGTCGCGTGGGCGGATTGGTCGCTGTGAAGCGCCGTTGTCATTGAGTCAGTCGTGCAGAGGTGCCCGGGGTGGGAGTCGAACCCACATGCTGCCGAAGCAGCAGAGGGGTTTAAGCCCTCCGCGTCCACCAGTTGCGCCACCCGGGCTGGTGCGCGCTCAGGCTAAGGCAGCCTCGACGCCGGCGAGGTGGCCGTCGCCGCGGAAGAGGTGCTGGTGCCCATCGCTGAAGCGGAGCACGGCGTGGCCCTCGAGGACGAGGTCGTCGGCCGTGTCGACCCGCAGCTCGTAGGTGCCCGGGCGAAGGTGCTGGCGATCAGCCGTGCGCACGGTGGCCTCCCAGTCGTTCGGACCGGGCGTCGCGTCGCCCTCGCGCAGCACGACGAAGACGTCGGCATAGGCGACCTCGACGTCGACCTCGTTGATCGACAGCCGACTGGCCAGCAGGCGCCACGAACGCATCGCCCTGACCGTACCCCCGACCCCGGCGACTTGGCGCCGCTCGGTCGGTCAGGCGGCCACCACCTCGGCCCGCGGTGGCTCGCCGCCGCCCTCGAGGGCCCGCCACAGCTCGGCCCGCGCGCGATCGGCGGCTGGGCTCGTGAGCTGGTTCGCCGCGATGATCCCCTCGACGAGGTCGGCCTGCACCGCAGGCCAGGGCCGGTCTCTGACGACCACCGCCACCGTGGCACCGCCTGGCCACCGCTTGATCGACCGCTGCACGCCCACGAGGCGCGGCGGGCTGCGGAAGCCGGGGACCACGAGCCCGAGCGCGCGCGTGGTGGCGGCCAGGGCCTGGACGGATCGTGCGAAGCGGAGGGAGGAGGACTGCACCACTGCCTCCAGTCAACTCCGGCGGTGTGACAGCCCTACCGTGGAGCCGTGGAGGAGCTTGCGGAGCTGGTCGACGAGCCTGGTGGTGCGGACAGGGCACCGTTGCGCAGCCCCGCCCAGCAGGAGGTGCTCGACGCACTCGGGGCCCCGCCGCACGAACGACCCCAGTTCGATCCTCGCCTGCGCGCCGAGCTGCGGGCCGAGCTCGAGGAGCGCCTGGGACCCGTCGCGGCGCAGATCCCCGACACCGAGGTGCTGTGGATCTCCAAGCACCTGCTGAGCTCGGTCCACGGTTGCGAGGGCATGTTCCTCGCGCAGGAGGCGGAGGAGTTCGCGTGGACGCCGGCCACGGCCCGCGGCGTCGTGGCCCACAAGGCCATCGAGCTCTCGGTCAACTGGCGAGGCGACCCGGCGCCCGGCCACCTCGTCGACGAGGCCATCGCCCGGCTCATCCAGGGGACCGACAACATCGCGGGCTACCTCGAGGGCCTGGGCGAAGGCGAGCGTGCAGAGCTGCGCAGCGAGGCCGTGGAGCGCACCACGATGTTCCTCGAGTGCTTCCCTGCGTTGGAACCCCGCTGGCGGCCGGTGACCGAGAGCCGGCTGCGGGCCGACCTGTGCGACGACCGGATCGTGCTGCGGGGCAAGGTCGACCTCACGGTGGGCCGGGCCGACGGGCTGCGTGCCGGCAAGGTCCTCCTCGACCTCAAGACGGGTGGCTTCGCCCCAGCCCACCGCGACGACCTCCGCTTCTACGCCCTGGTGGAGGCCCTGCGGATCGGGGTGCCGCCCCGCCTGCTCGCCACCTACTACCTCGACG
>Ga0190269_10001815_pt1 | contig 10072 bp, 8 predicted proteins | sample Popmic249IS_FD_133749 | JGI IMG/M metagenome (GOLD analysis project Ga0190269, IMG submission 133749) | Populus adjacent soil microbial communities from riparian zone of Blue River, Arizona, USA - 249 IS | ecosystem: Environmental > Terrestrial > Soil > Riparian zone | place: USA: Arizona... | reverse complement strand
GGCATCGGTGCTGACCGACAGTCGCAGCCCCGGCTTGAGGATCCAAGGGTGGCCGATGAGGAACGAGAACCGGCGACCCGTGCGCAGGAACCCGTCGAACCGCTCGCCGACCTCGGCGTCGTACCGGGCCGGCGCGGTCGAGGGGTCGTCGAGGAACCGGTCGGCGGCCAACATCCCCGACTCGAGCCCGTAGTCGATGCCCTCGCCGTTCATCGGGTTGATGAGCCCGGCGGCGTCGCCGATCGCCACCCAACCCGGCCCGTGGCGGCGCACCGCGCTCATGGGCAGGCGCCACGCCCGCGGCCGGTCCTCGATCGACCCGAGGCCCCACTCGTCGCGGACCATGGCGTGGTAGTCCTCGAGCAGGCGGTTGAGGTTCAGGTCGTTGAAGCGCCGCATCGTCGAGAGCGCGCCCACGCCGATGTTCACCGTCCCGTCGCCGCAGGGGAACATCCACCCGTAGCCGGGCACCGCGGTGCCGTGGCGGTCGTGCAGCGTGAGGGTGGCCTCGAGGTGGCGGTCGAGGTGCCGGGGCGACTCGATGTAGGCGCGGATGGCGAGGCCGAAGGGCTCGTCCGGGTCGCGCTCCGCGCCGACGAGCGCGGCCGCCCGCCCCTGGGCCCCGGCGGCGAGCACCGTCAGCGACGCCTCGATGCGCCGGCCGCCCGCCTCCACGCCGGTGACCCGCTCGCCGTCGACGACCGGCAGCGCCTCCGTCTCGAAGACGACCTCCGCACCCGCCTTCTCGGCGGCGTCGACGAGGTGGGCGTCGAGCCGCCGCCGGGGCCAGACGGCGCCGTGCGAGGGGAAGCGGCCGTGCTGCGGCCACGGCAGCTCGCGCCGCTGCCGCCCGGCGATCATGCGGAGCCCGTCGATGCGGTGGGCGCCGTCCAGGGCGATGTCGAGCTCGCGCAGGGCCCCCACCGCTCGGGGGGTCAGCCCGTCGCCGCACACCTTGTCCCGACCGTGGGCGCCCTTCTCGAAGACCACGACCCGGGCCCCGCCCCGAGCGGCCCGGATGGCGGCGGCCGACCCGGCCGGACCGCCGCCGATCACCGCCAGGTCGTAGCGCTCGGTCGGGCTCACGGCCCCATTCTCGCCGCCGCCGGCGGCTCCGCCCTCATCGGGCGCAGGTCAGCGCCTGGCGCGACGACGGGCGGCCCGCGTCGCGGCCCGGCCGACCGACACGCTGCCCCGCGCGGTGGCCCGACCGACCTCGGCGCCCCTGCGCAGGCCGGCCTTGGTCAGCTCGGTGCCCTTGGCCATGCCCTGCTTGATCTTGTGGAGGGCGGTGGCCGCCCAGGCGAACTCGGAGCCGAGGATGGCGAAGCCGAGGATGAGCAGCGGCAGGGTGAACGGGCCGGGCAGCACGATGAGGGCCAGGCCCAGCAGCACGATCGTCCCCCCGAGGACGGCCACGATCGTCTTCCGCAGCTTGGCCGGCGCCCGTCGCCAGACGGCGAGGAAGGTCTCCATCGGGGCGACGGTACCGCCGCGAGGCGCTGGGTGCTGCTCAGCCCTCGACCGTCAGGGTGCCCGTCATCGACGGGTGGATGTCGCAGTGGAAGGCGACCTCGCCGGGCGTCGTCGGGGCGGTGAACGTGGCGGCCTCCCCGGCCGCCACCGGTCCCGTGTCGAACGAGTCGTCGTCGGCCGTGACCGTGTGGGCGGTGCCGTCGTCGTTGCGGAAGGTGACCTCGTCCCCCGCCCCCGCCGTCGTCGACGACAGCTCGAAGTCCGCCGCCACGATCGTGCCCTCCTCCCCGTCGTCGCCGCCGCCTGCGTCGTAGTCATCGCCAGCGGCGGTCGTCGACGCCGTCGTGCCCGGCGACGCCTCGCCCCCGTCGTCATCGTCGCCGCACCCGGCCGCCACCAGCAGCGCCGCCGCCACCAGTGCAGCCAGCGTCCGTGCGCGCGCTCGGGTGCCGCGGCGCTGCCTCCACCTCGTGGGTTCGGTGATCATGGGCACCATCAACGCGCCTCGGCGCCCCGTCGGCAACCCCATGCCCAGGCGCGGCGTCGGGGCGGCCGGCTCCGGGGCCGCCCGGGCTGGTACGCCCGGGCTTTCCCCCCGAAGCCACCCACCCCTCCTCGTCTCGGGTGCTGGATGGCCCCCGGCCCGTTCCCCGAAGCAGCCACCCACCCTCCTCGTCGCGGTGCTGGTCTGCGCCCCAGGAGCGAGGTCAGACGGCGATGGGGGTGGTGTCGGTCCTCGCCGGCTCGAGGGGGCGGGGCGTGGGGTCGGTGAGGTCGATGACGACGTCGGGCTCGGTCACCCGGCCCCTCACGACCGGGGGGCGCCGCGCGAGGTGCTTGGCGTCGAAGGGGGTGGTGGCGAGGGCCCAGAGCGAGAAGGCCGACGCGAGCACGAGCGCCGTGCCGATGGCCACCGGTGGGCCGACGAGGCTGGCGGCCACGCCGCCGACGGCCGCGCCCAGGGCCTGGCTGCCCATGAGCACGCCCACGGCGATGCCCATCGCCGAGGCCCGGGTCTCACGGCGCAAGCGGGTCCCGATGATGACGTTGGTGGGGATCGAGATGGCGAACATGCCGCCGGAGACGAGGAAGGCGACGAAGGCACCGACGCTGCCCACCTCGAGGAAGTAGAGCGGTGCCGCGGCCGCGGCCGTGACGGCGGCGCACAGCGACGCCCCCCGCAGGAGGCGGCGGTGGTCGCCGTTGGTGGGGATGATGGTCGTCCCGATGATGGTGCCGACCGGCACCGCGGCGGCCAGCACGCCCAGCATCCCCTGGGGGATGCCGACGCGGTCGGCGTAGGGGACGACGAGGGCCTCGTCGACGGTGCCGAGCGCACCGGTGATCGAGATCAGCACGAGGGCCCGCCGGACGAGGCGGTCGTCGACGAGGTTGCGGAAGCCGTCGCGCAGCGACCCGCCGATGCCCGCACCCTCGGCGCCGGGCGCGGCGGCGGGCGTGTCCCGGAGCTGGAGCACGATGGCGGCGGAGACCAGGAACGAGATGGCGTTGATGGCGAGGGCCGTTGTCGCCCCCACGAGCACGAGCAGACCGCCACCGACCACGTTGCCGACCACGATCGCGGCCTGCACCGAGATGCCGGAGAGCGCCAGGGCATCGCCGTACTGCTCCTCGGGCACGAGGTCCGGCACGGCGGCGGAGCGGGCCGCCTCGAACGGCGGGGTGGCGAGGCCGGCCAGGAAGGCGAGCACGAGCATGGCCCCCACCGGCAGCCCGGAGATGAGCATGAGCCCGAACATCGCGGCGCGGACGAGGTCGGCGCCGAGCATGACCGAGATGCGGCCTCGACGGTCGGCCAGGGTGGCCAGGACCTGGCCGAGCCCGACGTAGCCCGCCAACGACACCGCGGTGACCCCGGCCGCCCAGGCCGGCGAGCCGGTGCGCTCGAGCACGATGACGGTGAGCGCCAGCCGCCCGGCCCAGTCGCCCAGCAGCGAGATGACGTCGGCGATCCAGAGCCGCCGGAAGTCGCGGACGCGCAGCGTCGCCAGCAGTGCCGTCGGCCGACGCCGAAGCCCTCCGCCCTCACCCTCCATGGCGAGCACGGTACGACGACATGACCGTGCGCACAAGCGTCACCACGCTCCGTGAGCACAACGGGTCGGGAGGCCTACGCGGCCGTCAAACCGCCACCAACGGTGCACAACGGGCGGGCCCGTGCCACCCGTGGACGAGCGTCGGGCGTGCCCGGCGACCGTCAGTCGGCGTCGACCTCGTCGGGGGCGGTGACGGGCTCGGGGGCCTCCTCGGCGGGCGGCTCGGTGCCGCTGCGCATGCCGTCGGCCAGGTCGGTCTGCAGCTGTGCCCGGACCTTCGTCCAGATCCAGGCGGCGGTGCCGACGAGCACGATGCAGAGGTACTGGGCGCCGGTCAGGCCGAGGACCCGCTCGTCGTTGACCCGCACGGCGTCGGCGGCGAAGCGGGCGATGCCGTAGACGAGGCAGAAGATCGCCATCGCGGTCCCGGGCCGGGCCCGGCGCGACCGCGGGTACAGGACGGCGGCCAGCACCACGAAGATCACCAGCATGTAGAGCAGCTCGTAGAGCGAGAGGTTGTGGAAGCTCATGCCGGGCACGAGGGGCTCGTCGCCGATGAGCGGCTCCCGCACGTCGCCGCCGTCGTAGCGGGTGGCCAGGAAGAAGTCCGACGCCTTGCCGAAGTGCTCCCCCACCGCGTAGCAGCCGACCCGACCGATGGCGAGACCGATGGAGAGGCCGAAGGCGAGCCCGTCGAGGCTGTTCCAGCGGGTGAGCCGGTTCCAGTGCCGGAACACCGGGTACCCGAAGATGACGGCCGCGATGAACCCGCCGGAGAACTGGAGGCCGCCCTCCCAGATGGCGAAGGCCTCCCACGGGGTGTCGAGGTCGTCCAGGTGGGTGAGCACCCAGGTGACCCGTGACCCGACGACCCCCGCCAGGACCATGCGCATGGCCAGGCTGTAGGTGGTGTCACGGGGGATGCCGTGCTCCTCGCCGTAGCGAGCCGCCAGCCAGGCGCCGACGAGGACGCCGAGGGCGACCATGAACCCGAAGGTCCGGAGCTCGAAGATCCCGAGGTCGATCGTCGGGAAGGTGGTGTACGGGATCTCGGCGAGCACGGCGGTCATGCTCGCATGTCCGATCCGTCCCGGACAGTCAGAGCGGCTCGTGCCAGCCGCCGACCGCGGAGGCGAGGGTCTCGGCGGCGCTGGGGCCCCACGTGCCCTTGTGGTAGAGGCTGACCGGGTGCGGGTCGGCGAGGACGTCCTCGAAGATCCGCCACTGCTCCTCGAGCGCGTCGGCCCGGCCGAAGCGGCGGGCGTCGCCCACCATGGCGTCCTCGAGGAGCCGCTGGTAGGCCTCCTCCCGCTCCCCGAGCGCCTCCTCGAAGTCCACCTCGAGGTCGACGGCCTTCGTGTGGAGCTCGTCGCCGGGGGCCTTGGTCTGGAGGTGGAGCATCACGCCGTCCTCCTTGCCGAGCCGGAACCGCAGGTGGTTGGGGTGCGGCGAGTGGCTGCCCTTCGGGGTGAAGAGGCGCTGGGGCGGGACCTGGAACTCGATGACGGCCTCGGTGGCGGTGACGGGCAGGCACTTCCCGGTGCGGACGAGCCACGGCACGCCGGCCCAGCGCCACGAGTCGATCTCGAGCCGCAGGGCGGTGAAGGTCTCGGTGTCGGAACCGGCGGCCACGCCGTCCTCGTCGGTGTAGCCCCGGTACTGGCCGCGCACCACGAGGCGCGGGTCGACGGTGCGGATCTGGCGGAACAGCTTGGTGCGCTCGTCGCGCAGGCTGGCGGCGTCGCTGCCCACCGGCGGCTCCATGGCGAGCAGCGCCACGACCTGGAGGAGGTGGTTCTGCACGACGTCGCGCAGGGCGCCGACGCTCTCGTAGAAGCGGCCGCGACCCTCCACGCCGAAGCTCTCGGCCAGCGTGATCTGCACGCTCGACACGAAGCTGCGGTTCCAGATCGGCTCCAGCATCGAGTTGGCGAACCGGAACACGAGGAGGTTCTCGACCGACTCCTTCCCGAGGTAGTGGTCGATCCGGTACACGGCGTGCTCCTCGAACGCCTTGTGGAGGATCTCGTTCAGCTCCCGGGACGACTGGAGGTCGCGCCCGAAGGGCTTCTCCACGACCACCCGGGCGTCACGGTTCAGCTCCTTCTCGGCCAAGCCGACGATCACGTCGTCGAAGAGCTCGGGTGGGATGGCCAGGTAGTAGAGCGGGTGGTGGGCGTCGCGCTCGTCGAGGGCCTGGCGCAGCGCGTCGAAGGAGCCGGCGTCGCGGTAGTCGCCCCGCACGTAGCAGATGCGCCCGGCCAGCTCCTCCCACACGGCCTCGTCCACGTCGCCCTTGGCCTCGATCGCCTCGCGGGCGTGCTGGCGGAGGCGGTCGGTGTCCCACTCGGACGACGCGAACCCGATGACCGGGACCTTGTGGTCGCCCTGGAGGGCCATCTCGTAGACGGCCGGGAAGATCTTCTTCTTGGCCAGGTCGCCGGTGGCCCCGAAGAGGACCAGCGCGTCGGAGGGCGGGAGGTCGTCGGTCACGTGGCTGCCTCGTCGGTGTGCTCGACGCCCGGGTCGCCCTCGCCCGGCGCGTCCTCGGGCAGGACGGCGTGGCCGCCGAACTGCTCTCGCAGCGCGGCGATGGCGCGCATGGCGGTGCCCTCGTCGTCCTGGCTGGTGAACCGGGCGTACAGCGCGGCGCTGATGACGGGGACGGCCACGCCGCGCTCGATGGCCTCCTGCACGGTCCAGCGGCCCTCGCCGGAGTCCTGGGCCACCGGAGCCAGCCCCTCGAGGCCGGGCCGCTGCTCGAGCGCCCGGACGAAGAGGTCGAGCAGCCACGACCGCACCACGCTGCCCTCCCGCCAGGCCCCCAGGGCGCCCTTGGCGTCGATGTCCAGACCGGAGCGGGCCAGCAGCTCGTACCCCTCGGCGTAGGCCTGCATGAGCCCGTACTCGATGCCGTTGTGGACCATCTTCGTGAAGTGGCCGGTGCCGACCTGGCCGGTGTGCACGAAGCCGCCCTCGGGCGCGAGGGCGTCGAACACCGGCTGGGCCACGGCGACGTGCTCGGGGGCGCCACCCACCATGAGGCAGTAGCCCTCGGTGCGACCCCAGACGCCGCCGCTGGTGCCGGCGTCGACGTAGCCGATGCCGGCGTCCCCGAGGTCGGCCGCCCTCCGCATGCTGTCGCGGTAGTTCGAGTTGCCGCCCTCCACGACCACGTCGCCCTGCTCCAGGAGGAGCCCGAGGGCGGTGATCGTGTCCTCGGTGGGCTGCCCCGCCGGGACCATCACCCACACCACGCGCGGCGTGGGCAGCGCCTCGACGAGCGCCTCGAGGGAGTCCACGTCGGTGGCTTCGCTGAACGGGTCGTAGCCCACCACCTCGTGGCCCTCGTCCCGGAGGCGCTGGGCCATGTTGCCGCCCATGCGCCCCAGTCCGACCATCCCGAGCTTCATGCCGTCTCCTTTGCGAGATCTGTGGACGCCTGGCTGCGCCTACGGCCGGCATCCGTCCACAGATCTTGTTTCATCGGGCGAGGAGGGCGTCGAGGGACACCCGGCCGGCACGGATGCCGCGGTCCTGGAGGGCGCGGAGGTCGCCGGCGGCCTGCGCCTGCTTGAGGTGGCCGAAGCCGAAGTCCCGGCCGGGGATGGGGATCTCCGCCTGGTCCGGCGGGGACACCTGCACGCAGACGATCGACCGGGGGCCGCCCTTGTGGAGCTGGCCGGTGGAGTGCAGGAACCGGGGGCCGAAGCCGAGCGAGACAGCGACACCGTGCTCGTCGCGCAGCCTCACCCGGACGGCCTGGAGCTCGGCGGCGACGGGGCTCTCCGGGTCGAGGAAGGCCTGCAGGGCGAGGTGGTCGCCCGGGTGGAGCTGGCCGAGGAGGTCGTCGAGGTCGGTCTCGGGCACCTCGGCCCCGCCCTCGGCCAGGACCTCGTTGGTGGCCGCCTTGGCGGCGGCGACGTCGGGCTGGTCGAACGGCTGCACCCCGAGGGCGGCCCCGACCCACGCGGTGGCCAGCTCGGCCACCACCACGGCGTGGCCCAGGGAGCGGGCATCGGCCAGGACGGGGAACCACACGACAGGCTGGCCCACGTCGACGAGCTGGGCGGCGGTGCCGACCACGGATCCCCGGGCGTCCTCGGGCACCTCGTCGAGCGCCGCCGCGGCCTCGCAGCCGACGACGAAGAGCCGGTCGTGGCCGTACTCCCCGGCGCCCAGGGGCTCGCCCACGATGGGGACGACCCCGGTGCCGTCCTTGCCCAGGGACTCGGCGATCAGCTGCTCGAGCCACAGCCCGAACGTGTCGACGGCGTGGTCGAGCACGAAGGTGGCCTTGTCCCGACCGCCCTCCACGCCGGCGGCCATCGCCGCGGCCAGGGCGAGGGCGGGGTTGGTCGCCGGATCGGCGTCGGGCCCGCAGTCGGCCAGCGCCTCGCCGGCGCCGGCCAGCAGGGCCTCGACGTCGACGCCGGCCAGCAGGGCGGGCACGAGGCCGAAGAGCGACAGGGCCGAGTACCGGCCACCGATGTCGGGGCGGTTCTCGAACACCTCGGCGAAGCCCCGCTCGCGAGCCAGGTCGCCCAGCTCGGAGCCCGGGTCGGTGACGACGGCGAAGCGAGCGGGGTCGCCGCTCCGCTCCCAGGCCCACTCGAGGTGGCTGCGGGTCTCGATGGTGGAGCCGGACTTCGACGACGCGAGGTGCAGGGTGCACTCGGGAGGGCAGGCGGCGGCCACCCGGGCGATGGCGGCCGGGTCGGTGCTGTCGAGGACGTGCAGGGTGGGGTGGCCCTCGTGGCCGCCGAAGGTCTGGGCCAGCACCTCGGGGAAGAGGCTCGAGCCCCCCATCCCCATCACGAGCACGTGCTCGACGGTGACCTGGGAGCAGAGCCCGGCGCAGCGGTCCCGGAGGTCGGGGAGGGCGGCCCGGACCTCGTCGACGACGGGGATCCACCCGAGGCGGTCGGCCAGCTCGGTGGGGTCTTCACGCCAGAGGGTGTGGTCCCCGGCGAAGGTCCGGCGGACGGCGTCGCGGCCGACGAGGTCGGCCCCGACGGCGTCAGCCGCCTCGGCCAGCTGGCCGAGGGTGGCGAGGGCATCCGGGGAGATCGTCATGATCCGCCCACCTTCCCACGCGCCGGCGCGGTCAGCCTCCCCGCTCAGAGGGTGCGGGCGGCGTCAGCCGCGGCGGCGACGACCTCGTCGACGATCTCCTCGGTGTGGGCCAGGCCCGGGAAGAGCACCTCGTAGGCGCCGGGCGCGATGGCCACGCCCCGCTCGAGCAGCGCGTGGAAGAGGTCGGCGTAGCGCGCGGTGTCGGTGCGCTGGGCGCTCGGGTAGTCGACCGGCGCCTCCGCCCCCATGAAGAGGCCGACCAGCGAGCCCACCTGCGGGACGACGGCTGCCACGCCGGCGCCGCCGAGGGCGGCGCGCAGGCCGTCGGCCAGCCGGGTGGCGGTGGCGGTGAGCTGCTCGTAGGCAGCGGCGGTGAGCAGCTCGAGGGCGGCCAGGCCCGCGGCGGTGGCCAGCGGGTTCCCGGACAGCGTGCCGGCCTGGTACACGGGCCCGAGGGGGGCCACCTGCTGCATCACGTCACGACGACCGCCGTAGGCGCCGATGTTGAGGCCGCCGCCGATGACCTTGCCGAAGGTGGTGAGGTCCGGCGTGACCCCGAGCAGCGCCTGGGCGCCGCCGCGGGCCACCCGGAAGCCGGTGATGACCTCGTCGAAGACCAGGAGCGCGCCGACGCGGTCGCACTCGGCCCGCAGCCCCTGCAGGAACCCGGGGGCGGGGGGCACGAGGCCCATGTTGGCGGCGACCGGCTCGACGATGACGCAGGCCACGCCGTCGTCGAGCGTGGGGACGACGTTGTAGGGCACGACCCGCGTGTCCTGCACCGCCGCCTCGGTGACGCCGGCGGAGCCGGGCAGGCCGAGGGCGGCGAGGCCGCTGCCCGCCTCGGCGAGGAGGAGGTCGCCGTGGCCGTGGTAGTTGCCGGCGAACTTCACGACGACGTCGCGCCCGGTGGAGCCGCGGGCCACCCGGACGGCGGACATCGTCGCCTCGGTGCCCGAGGACACGAGGCGCACCATCTCGACCGACGGCACCCGTTCCGTGATCGCCTCGGCCAGGAGGACCTCGCGCTCGGTGGGAGCGCCGTACGAGGTGCCGTCGACGGCGGCCCGCTGGACCGCCTCCACGATGGCTGGGTGGGCGTGACCGGCGATGATCGCCCCGTACGACTGGACGAGGTCGATGTAGCGGCGGCCCTCGACGTCCCACACGTGGGCGCCATCGGCGCGGGCCACGAAGTACGGGGTGCCGCCGACGCTGCCGAAGGCCCGCACCGGGCTGTTGACCCCGCCGGGGATCACGGCCTGGGCGCGGGAGAAGAGCTCGTCGTTGGTGGTCACCGGGTGAGGCGCTCGGCCAGGTCGCGGGCCAGGTAGGTGAGGATGATGTCGGCGCCGGCCCGCTTGATCGAGGTGACGTGCTCGAGGGCCACCGCGTCGCCGTCGATCCAGCCCCGCTCGGCGGCCGCCTTGATCATCGAGTACTCGCCGGACACGTGGTAGGCG
>Ga0190269_10001814_pt1 | contig 10074 bp, 7 predicted proteins | sample Popmic249IS_FD_133749 | JGI IMG/M metagenome (GOLD analysis project Ga0190269, IMG submission 133749) | Populus adjacent soil microbial communities from riparian zone of Blue River, Arizona, USA - 249 IS | ecosystem: Environmental > Terrestrial > Soil > Riparian zone | place: USA: Arizona... | reverse complement strand
GACATGCCGGGCGTGGCGGAAAGCGCGGTGGTCGGCGTGCCGCATCCGGATTTCGGCGAGGTGGGCGTGGCCCTGGTGGTGGCCAAGCCGGGCGCGCAGGTGGATGGCGAGCAGATCGTCGCCACGCTGAAATCGCAGCTCGCGAACTTCAAGATCCCGAAACGCTGTTTCGTGATGCAGGAACTCCCTCGCAACACCATGGGCAAGGTGCAGAAGAACGTCCTGCGCGACCAGCACAAGGCCTTGTTCGCCTGAGCACGGATCCGGACCTACGGCGCGCCGCCGGGGCGGAAATTTCGCGCTCCAGGCGAATTCCCGCTGACGGGGCGCGCATCGCGAATTACACTGATGGTTCACTCGCGCCCGCCATGTCCGCATCCGCCGCTCCAGCCCTCGATGCCATCGCGTTCCAGCTCGCCGCCGAGTTGGAGAAGTACGACCAGGACACGGACAAGCTGATACGCACCTGGCCCGACATGGACCTCTATCGCGAACTCAGCGCGCAGATCGACCGCATCCGCATGTATTCCTCCGCCCTGGCGGAGGCGCGCGTGCAGTGGGTCGAACTCCTGATCACCCATTCGGAATTGGTGCACTGCCTCTGGCGCGCCGAATACGGTCAGCCCGCGCCGGATGCGCGCGAGCAGCTAGCGCAGGTGCGGGAGCGCCACGCCGATTGCATCGCCGCGCTGCGCAACCGCTGCCTGCGGCTGATCAGCCGCGCAGCCTGAGCCTCAATCCGGCGCCCGCTCGCTCAGGTCGCGCAGGATCTTGACGTAGCCCACGGCCTCGCCGGCCTGGTTGCGCATCAGCATCATGGTCCCGGTGCCGCGGAAGAGGCTGCCGTCCTTGCGCAGGTGCATCCGTTCATCCGATGCCCGGCCCTCGGCCAGCGCGGTGCGCGCTTCGTGCGCGGGCGCCGCGGCCGCCCGGTCTTCGGGGGTGAAGATCATGTCGGCGGGCTGGCCCAGCGCCTCCGCTTCCGTCCAGCCGAGCAGGCGCTGGGCGCCGCTGTTCCACGTCGTCACGCGGCGCTGCAGGTCGGTCGAGAAGATCGCGTACTCCACCGCGTTCTCGATGATCATCCGCAGCCGCTCTTCGCTCTGCCGCAGCGCCTCGGCAGCGGCGCGCTGGGCGCCGATGTCGCGCGCCAGCGCGGTGCCGGCCACCACCTGCGCGTCGTTGTCCTTGATGGGCGAGGCCGTGATGGCCACGTGCACCAGGGCGCCATCCCTGCGGCGGCGCACGGTTTCGAAATTGCCGACGTTGCCGCCGGCGGCGATCTCCGCCAGCATGCGGGCATGCTCCTCGCTGTCTTCGGGCAGCAGCATCGACAGGGGTTGCCCGATGGCCTCGTGCGGCGCGTAGCCGAACAGCCGCTGCGCGCCGCTGTTCCAGCTCAGGATGGTTTCGTCCGGCGCGAAGCTGATGATGGCGTCGGAGGTCGAGGACACCACGGCCGACAGCCACATGCGCACTTCCTCGGCCTGCTTGCGCTCGCTGATGTCGATGAAGGTGAACACGACGCCGGCAATGCGGTCGTCGGCCGTGCGGTAAGGCATCAGCCGGGCCAGGAACCAGTTGCCGTTCGCCTGCCCGACCTCGCGCTCCACCGGCACCAGCGTCTGCAGTACCCGGGCGGCGTCGGCGGTGAGCTCCGGGTAGTCCAGCGCGCTGGCCATGTTCGACAGCGGCCGGCCGATGTCGCCAGGCAGCAGGTTGAACAGGCTCACCGCGGTGGGCGTGAAGCGCATGATGCGCAGGTCGCGGTCGAGGAAGACGGTCGCGATCCGCGTCGCGTCCATCAGGTTCTGCATGTCGCTGTTGGAAACGCTGAGCTGCTCCACCTTCGTCTTCAGCTCGTAGTTGACGGTGGTCAGCTCCTCGTTGATCGATTGCAGCTCCTCGCGGCTGGTCTCCAGTTCCTCGGTGGCGGCCCGCAGCTCCTCGTTCATGGCCTGCAGTTCCTCGTTGCTGGCCTTGAGTTCCTCGGCCGAAGCCTCGTACTGCTCCACCGTCTCGCGCAGGTGCGCCTTCAGCCGGTCGATCTCGGCGTCGAGGTGGCGGGCCAGCGGGTCGGCCTGCAGCCGCGCCTCGCGCGCCGCTTCGTTCTCCGCCCCCTGCCGCACCTCGAACAGCACCAGGAACAGGGACTGCCCGGCCTCGTGTGCCGGCACCACCCGCAGGCTGGCGACCACCGAACCGCCGGCGACGGTGAGCGCCAGGGGCGAAACCTCGACCTCGATGCCCTCCTGCGCCGCCTGCGAGAGGGCGGCGCGCAGCTCGATGCGCACCTCCGGCTGCACGGCCCGCAACAGGTTGCGGCTCGGCTCGCCGCCGGCGAATTGCAGGAAGCGGCCGGCGCTGGGCGACAGGTGCACGATCTCGTACTGGCCGTCGACCAGCACCGACGGCGGCGCCAGCCGCTCCAGCAGCTGCAGGTGCGTGTCCGCCCAGCCGGGGCGCTCGCCCTCGCGCCGTTCGCGCACCGGCGCGGCGACGGACAGGCCGCCGGCGGGCAGCTCGAAGGCCGCGCCGGCGACCATGGCGCCGGCGCTGCGGTACTGGGCTTCGGCGGAGCGCGTCAGCGTGGAGGCGACCTGCGCCAGCGGCAACGCGGCGCGCGGGGCCGGCCGCTGGACGTAGATCCGGTGCTTCTTGTCCAGCACGGAGAACAACGGGTTGGCGTCGTCCACCGTTTCCGAGGAGCCGACGAACAGGCGCCCGTGCGGGACCAGGGCGAAGTGGATCGTCTGCAGCACCCGCTGCTGCGCCTCCCGGTTCAGGTAGATCAGCAGGTTGCGGCAGGTGACCAGGTCGACGCGCGAGAAAGGCGAGTCGTTCAGCACGTCATGCACCGAGAACAGGACGCTTTCCCGCAGCTCGCGCCGCACGCGGTAGCCGTGATGCTCCTTGAGGAAGAATCGGCGCGTCCGCTCGGGGCTGAGGTCGGCGTCGATGGCCGCCGGATAGACGCCCTCGCGCGCCGACTGCACGGCGACGTGGTCCAGGTCGGTGGCGAACACCTGCAGCAGCGGCGGCGCCTGCAGCGTGCGCGCGTACTCCGCCAGCAGCATGGCGACGCTGTAGGCCTCCTCGCCGGTGGCGCAGGCGATCACCCAGGCGCGCACCACGTCGTTCGGCCCCTTGCCCTCGAAGATGCCAGGCAACTCCTGCTCGAGCGCCTGGAAGCAGTCCGCGTCCCGGAAGAAGTTGGTCACGCTGATCAGCAGGTCCTGCAACAGCTCCGAGCATTCGCCGGGCCGGGTGCGCAGGCAGGTGAGGTAGGCGCCCAGGTTGTCGACGCCGTTGACCTGCATGCGCCGACCGAGGCGGCGCAGCACGGTGGCGCGCTTGTATTGCGTGAAGTCGCGGCCGGTGCGGGTGCGCAGGAAATTCAGCACGTCGCGCAGCTCGGATTCGCTGGGCGGCTGAGCCTGGCCGGCTTCGGCCGGCGGCTCCTCCGGCGGCAGCATCACCGCCTGTTCGAGCCGGAAGTACTGCAGCAGCCGCGCGGGCATGTCCTCCACCGGCAGCACCCAGTCGACCATGCCGGTCTGGATCGCGGTGCGCGGCATGCTGCCGTGCTGGGCCTGCTCGGGATCCTGGGCCACCGTCAGGCCGCCGCGTTCCTTCACGCGCTTGATGCCGATGGCACCGTCGCCAGCCAGGCCCGAGAGCACGACCGCGGCCGCATGGGCTCCGTGGCTGTCGGCCAGGGTTCGGAACAACACGTCGATCACCACATGCCTGGCGCGGCCTTCGGGGAGGTCGGTCAGCTTGAGCTCCGCGCCCTCGGCCTGCAGGACGCGCGCGGGCGGGATCACGTACACGGTATCGGGCTGGACGACGAGCCTCTCGTGCACCTGCACCACGTTCATCCGGGTGCAGCACTGGATCACCTCGGCGAGCGCGCTTTCGTGATCGGGCGCGAGGTGGATCACCACCACGAAGGCGAGCCCGGAGCGCGGCGGCATGGCCCCGAAGAAGGCCTGCAAGGCCTCGATGCTGCCGGCGGAGCCCCCCAGCCCGACGAGCGGAACCTTGCGGTAGCCGTAGCTCGGGATGATGTTGTCGATCTGGTCCGCCAGCTCCTGCTCGCCGCTGTCCGGCCGCACTTCCGTGGTCATCCGATCCCTTCGATGAGCCGATTATGCGGCGGCCTCGGACTCCGTCCGCGGCGGCACCGACTCGGCGAATTCCTGCAGCGCCTCGGCCTGCCGGCGGATGCGATCGGCCTGCGCCTGGCCCGCCGCGGCCTGCGCGCCGTCGCCGACGGACTCGGCGACGGCGGCCATGCGCCGCAGCAGCATCTCGCGTTCGCGCAGCGCCCGCACGGTGCTCCACAACGCGTATTCCGACGTGTCCTTCTGCGCCCGCGCCAGGCTGAGCGAGGTGTAGGCGTGGCCGGTGTGGCAGCGATACCGCAGCGGCCTGGGGTCCTTCATCTCCCACAGGCCGCCGCCGCAGTCCGGGCAGGTGAGCGGCGACGGGTGGGCGATGTCCTTCAGGTCTTCCACGGTGGCTTCTCCCCGGTTGATGCCCACCGCGCGCGTGACTTCCTGCGGCACCTCCGGCTCGGTGCCTTGCGCGGGCAGGGCCACGAGGCGCGCCAGCAGCGGCGCGATCTGCGCCAGCGGCACGCAATGGTCGACGGCCACGTTGCGCAGGGCGCTGCGCGGCATCTCGGGCTCGGCGGCGCTGGCCGGGTCCTGCACGATGGCGAGGCCGCCGCAGTCCTTGACCGCCCTCAGGCCCGCGCTGCCGTCGTCCATCTGGCCGCTCAGGATCACCCCGATGACGGCGCTCCCGTGCGAGAGCGCGGCGCTGCGGAACAGGGGGTCGATGGCGGGCCGGGCGTGGTTTTCCTTCGGGCCGTGCGTCAGGCGCAGCTGCTCGCCTTCGAGCAGCACGTGGTGGTCCGGTGGCGCCACGTGCAGGGTGCCGCAGGCGAGGCGCTGGCCGTCCTCGGCATGGATCGCAGGGTTCGGTCCGCGGTGCCGCAGCAGCTCGGGCAGCAGGCTCGGGTTGCTGCCGATATGTTGCACGATGCACACCGGCGCGGGAAAGAGGGGGGGCAGGGCCTGGGCGATTTCCAGCAGCGCGTGCACGCCACCGGCGGAAGCACCGATCACCACCACGTGGCCGAAGGGGCGGGTCATGGAGCATTCTGCGCGCGGCCGGCAGCGCGTGTGTCGGGGGAAACCGATTTTTCGGGCTGCCGCGCTGGAGCCGCACCGGTGCCGTCCAGGATGAGGCACGCGCCGCGCGCGGCAATGGCGCGCGAAGTCGATTCCTGCGCCACAATGCCGCTTTCCGGAGAGCAGGAGCACCGCCATGAGAGCCAACAGCGTCCTCGAAACCATCGGCCGCACGCCGCACATCAGGATCAATCGCCTGTTCGGCGATACCCACCAGGTATGGGTCAAGTCGGAGCGCGCCAACCCGGGCGGCTCGATCAAGGACCGCATCGCGCTGTCCATGGTCGAGGACGCCGAGAAGAGCGGCAAGCTCAAGCCGGGCGGCACCATCATCGAGCCGACCTCGGGCAACACCGGCATCGGCCTGGCGATGGTGGCCGCCGTCAAGGGCTACAAGCTGGTGCTGGTGATGCCGGACAGCATGTCGATCGAGCGGCGCCGCCTGATGCTGGCGTATGGCGCCACCTTCGACCTGACGCCGCGCGAGAAGGGCATGAAGGGCGCGATCGCCCGCGCGCAGCAACTCGCGGAGCAGACGCGGGACGCCTGGATCCCGCAGCAGTTCGAGAACCCGGCCAACGTGGAAGTGCACGAGCGCACCACCGCGCGCGAGATCGCCGAAGATTTCCCGCAGGGCGTCGACTACCTGATCACCGGCGTGGGCACCGGCGGGCACATCACGGCCTGCGCAAAGGTGCTCAAGCAGAAGTGGCCCAAGCTCAAGGTGTTCGCAGTGGAGCCGGTGGCTTCGCCCGTGCTCTCCGGCGGCCAGCCCGCGCCGCACCCGATCCAGGGCATCGGCGCCGGCTTCATCCCGAAGATCATGGACACCTCGCTGCTCGACGGGGTGATCCAGGTCGATGCCGAGCCGGCGCGCGAGATGGCGCGCCGCTGCGCGCGCGAAGAAGGCCTCCTGGTGGGCATCTCCTCCGGGGCGTCGCTCGCCGCCGTCGCCCAGAAGCTCGGTGAGATCCCGGCGGGCGCCACGGTACTCTGCTTCAACTACGACACCGGTGAGCGTTACCTGTCCGTCGAAGGCTTCCTGCCCGCGGGCGGCTGAGCCTTGCTGGCGGCCGCGGGCGCTGGTTCCCGCGGCCGCCGTAGAAATGTGCAAGAAGTGCCCCTGCGTGTGACGCGCGGGCGCACAATGAGGGCGCATTAGAAGTTGCAATGTCCCTCGTTCAGGTTCCGTTGTCCGATCCGGTGGATGTTTCCGGTTTCCACATCGAGGCCACGCGCCTGCTCGCCCAGCAGGTCCCGCCGGATACCGTGCAGTGGTCCGCCGCACCGACGCAGGCCGTGGAAGAGGAAGCGATCGACGACGGTCGCGCCGCCATCCGCAATCGGGCGGCGCGAGCGATCATTCCTCAGTCCTTCATCCGCATGAGCGAACTGGTCGTTCTGCACCGCGACCCGCAGCGCTTCAGCCTGCTGTACCGCGCCCTCTGGCGCCTCGTCTACGAGCCCGAGCTGAAGCACGACTTGGGCGACTGCGACCTGGCCCGCCTGCGCCAGATGGCCCAGGCCGTGCGGCGCGACATCCAGAAGATGAAGGTGCGGCTCGCCTTCCGGCCGCTGCCGATCCGCGGCGAGGCCGTGCCGGTCGCCTGGTACGAGCCCGCACACTACGTCGCCGAATCGGTCGGCGCCTGGCTGGCGCGGCGCGACCCGCAGAGCCGCTGGATCCTGCTGACGCCCGACCGCAGCATGCACTGGGACGGCACCCGGCTGCTGAGCGCGCCCGCCCTCGCACCCATGGCGCATGGCCTGGCCATGACGGACGAGGAGCGCGTGCGCGCCCTCGAGGGCCTGCCCTGGTTGTGAACCAGCTACGGGTGCGAGGGCGATTCGACCTCGCGGCCCGAGAAGCTGAAGTCGCTGCGGGTGCGCTGCCACCCGGAGCCCGAATCCCCGATCAGTTCGCGGCAGCGCAGGAACAGGCTGTCGAGCGCGGCGTCCTGCCGGTCGCGGATGTTGTGGTAGCGCGGGTCGGCGAAGTGCGGGCGCAGCGGTGCATCCTGCCTCATGCGCAGCATGTTCTCCTCCCACAGGTACGCCATCAGCTCGCGGTGCGTGCGCAGCAACTGCAGCATGAGCGCGGAGAGTTCGGGGAAGTGTGCGTCCTTGATCTGCACCGCCTGGCCGAGCGCCGCAGGGATGCCGGCCTCGTCCGGGTCCTGGTGCAGCAGCGGTTCGTCGCGGTGCCAGTCGATCCAGCTGGTGTAGGCCTTCAGGGCGTCGATCAGCTGGTAGCCGGCCGCGCGGCGGCGGGCGAGCCGGCGCGCGTGCTGCCAGCGCAGGCGCCACAGCACGCCGGCCACGGCGAGGGCGACCCCCACCAGGGACAGGGGGTAGAGAAGATCGGGGTCGGACAGCAGGCGCACGGCATGCTCGCGGGGGACCGCTCGTATTCTTGTTGTCGGGGACGCGATCATTGTCCGACCGCACCGCGACACACGCGGGATGTCGCGCCAGGCGGCGGCGGGCGAACGATGGCCGGCGCTTGATGCAAATCAGTATGCATGAGATGCGGCAAGACCAAGATGGGCCGTCCCCGACTCCTTTTGCGTCCACCATGGATTTCGAGCCCTCGCCGCGCGCCCGCGAATGGCTCGCGCGGCTGGAGACCTTCCTCGATCGCTTCCTGCTGCCGTACAACGCGGCCTGGCAGGCGGCCGCGTCGCGCGGGCAGCAGCCCGAATTCGTCGCCGACCTGCGCGCGCTGGCGCGGGAGGAGGGGCTGTGGAACCTGTGCCTGCCGTCGCTGCCCGCCGATGCGCCGGGCACCGCGCTGCCGCACCTGGATTACGCGCCGCTCGCCGAGGCGATGGGGCGGCTGCCGTGGGCGGCGGAGGTGTTCAACTGCAATGCGCCGGACAGCGGCAACATGGAACTGCTGCTGCGCCACGCCAGCCCGGCGCAGCGCGCCCAGTGGCTGCAGCCGATGCTGGCCGGCCAGATCCGCTCCGCCTTCGCGATGTCGGAGCCGGACGTCGCCTCCTCCGACCCCACCAACCTGCAGACCGAAGTGCGGCGCGAGGGGCACGAGCTGGTGGTCAGCGGCCGCAAGTGGTTCGTCACCGGCGTGGCGCATCCGGACTGCAGCCTCCTGATCGTGGTGTGCCGCAACGCGGACGCGGCCGACGGCCAGCCGCACCAGGCGCATTCGCTGGTGCTGGTGCCGGCGGACACGCCGGGCGTCGAGGTGGTGCGCAACATCCCGATCCTGCAGCATGCGGCGCTGGACGGCCATTGCGAGATCTTGCTGCGCCAGGTGCGCGTGCCGCAGGGCAACCTGCTCGGGGGCTGGGGCGAGGGCTTCGCGCTGGCGCAGTCGCGCCTGGGGCCGGGGCGCGTGCACCACTGCATGCGCACCATCGGCCAGTGCGAGCTCGCGCTGGCGCTCGCCTGCGATCGTGCGCTGGAGCGGCGCGCCTTCGGCAAGCCGGTGGCGCAGCAGGCCAACGTGCAGGAGTGGCTGGCCGATTCGCGCATCGAGATCGACATGGCGCGGCTGCTCGTGCTGCGCACGGCCTGGGCGCTCGACCAGCCGCAGCCGCCGCCCGACCTGCGCGAGCAGATCGCCGCGATCAAGGTCGTGGCCGCGCGGCTGCAGATGCGGGTGGTGGACCGCGCGATCCAGGTGTTCGGCGCGATGGGCCTGTCGCCGGATACGCCGCTGGCGTGGCTGTTCACGTGGGGGCGGGCGCTGCGGATCATGGACGGGCCCGACGAGGTGCACCTGCGCACGGTGGCGCGCGGCGAGCTGCGCCGTGCCGGAGACCAGCGGGGAAAGTGGGCTGACTATTTCACGACGCCGGAGCAGTTGGCCGCGCCGGTGCGGATCCGCTGACGCGCACCCACTCGCTCAGTGGTACCCCTCGCCCGCCTTCAACTTCCCCCGGAACAGCCAGAACACCAGCGCCGTGTACCCCAGGATCATCGGGATCAGGACCACCGCCCCCACCAGGTAGAACCGCTGCGAGTCCGGATGCGAGGCCGCCTGCCAGATCGTGAGCGAGGGCGGCACGATGTAAGGCATGCTGGAGATCGCGAGCCCGAGCAAGGCCAGCAGGAAGATCCCCACCGCCGTCACGAAGGGCAGGACCGCCCGCCCGCGCCGGAGGCCGCGCCAGCAAAGCCACGCGCACAGCACGGTGGCCACCGGCACCGGCGCCAGCCAGAAGATGTTCGGCATGCTGAACCAGCGCTGCGCGATCCGGTCCGACAGCAGCGGCGTCCAGATGCTCACCACGACGATGAACGCCAGCAGCGCCGCCAGCAGCGGCACCGCGAGCTTGCGCGCGCGCTCCTCCACCGCCCCGCTGGTCTTGAGCACCAGCCAGGTCGCGCCCAGCAGCGTGTAGCCCGTCACCACCGCCACGCCGCACATCACGCTGAAGGGCGACAGCCACGACAACGCACCGCCGGCGAATTCCTGGTTGCGCACCGGGATGCCCTGCACGATGCCCCCGAGCACCAGCCCCTGCGCGAAGGCGCCCAGCGTCGAACCCACCGCGAAGGACCAGTCCCAGGCCCGGTGCCGCGGCTTGGCGACCCAGCGGAACTCGAAGGCCACGCCGCGGAAGATCAGCGCCAGCAGCAGCACCATCACCGGGATGTACATCGCCGGCAGGACAATCGCGAAGGCCGTGGGGAAGCCCACCCACAGCGTCACTCCGCCCAGCACCAGCCAGGTCTCGTTGCCGTCCCAGAACGGCGCGACCGAGTTCATGATCAGGTCGCGGTCGTCCTCGCGCGGATAGAAGAAGAACAGCATCCCGATGCCGAGGTCGAAGCCGTCCAGCACGACGTAGAGCACCACCGCCAATCCGAGCAGCAGCGCGAGAAGCACCGGCAGCGTTTGTGGCAG
>Ga0190269_10001813_pt1 | contig 10075 bp, 8 predicted proteins | sample Popmic249IS_FD_133749 | JGI IMG/M metagenome (GOLD analysis project Ga0190269, IMG submission 133749) | Populus adjacent soil microbial communities from riparian zone of Blue River, Arizona, USA - 249 IS | ecosystem: Environmental > Terrestrial > Soil > Riparian zone | place: USA: Arizona... | reverse complement strand
GCGGCGCCGCTACCGCTGGCAGCGGCCTTTTTGGCCGGCTGGCCGGCCCGGGCGCAGTTGCTTGCTGCGCATATGGGCATTCGATATACCGCCCGGAATGCCGCGGCCTGCTGCGAGAGAGCTCGTCAGCGCGTGGCGAAAGGCACAGCGCTCATGAGTTGGATCGACGAGAAAGCTTCGAACGGACTGGCGTTCATCCGCAAGGCGAAAGAGGAGCAGGTCTACCCGATGTATCGCCCCTGGGAAGTGGGCGGTCTGCACTCGAAGCTGTACGGCAAACCGGTCGTCAACTTCAGCTCGAACGACTATCTCGGCTTGACCATGCACCCGAAGGTGCGCGAGGCCGCGAAGGCAGCCGTCGACACGTTCGCGTGCGGGCTGTCCTCGTCGCGCGTGCAGGCCACGACCACGGCGCACGTGGAGCTCGAGGAGAGGCTCGCGGCCTGGTTCGGATACGAGAAGTGTCTCGTGTTCACGACTGGCTACCAGGCGATGGTCGGCACGATCCAGGCGCTGTCGGATCGCGACACGACCCTGGTGCTCGATAACCTGTCGCACGCGTGCATTCTGGACGGCACGTTCCTCGCTGCGGGCGTTCCCATGCAGGGCGCCGAGGTCCGCTACTTCAACCACAACTCGGCGAAGTCACTCGAGCGCTGTCTCAAGACGCGCGAGCGCAAGAATGCCCTGGTGTTGATGGAGAGCGTGTATTCGCTCGATGGCGACACGGCGCCGCTCGCGGAGTTCGTCGAGGTCTGCAAGCGCTACGACGCGGTGCTGTTGTGCGATGACGCGCACGGAACGGGCACCCTGGGCCGCAGTGGCAAGGGCATCGTGGAGGCAACGGGCCTGCAAGGCCAGGTGCCGATCGTGATCAGCACGTTCTCGAAGACGTTCGGCGGCATCGGCGGCATCTTGCTCGCGAGCGCGGACGTGGTCGATTACGTGGCGCACTTCGCGCGCTCGTTCATGTTCAGCGCGTCGCTGCCCGTGCCGGTGGTCGCCGCAGCGAGCACGATCCTGGACATCCTCGAGGCCGAGGGCCCGGCGCTCGTCGCCGAGCTGCACGAGAAGTCCGCGTACATGCGCAAGTGCCTGTTGCAGCTTGGCTTCGACCTCGGCAAGAGCGACACGCACATCATGCCCGTCATGTGCCGCGATCAACGCAAGGCGCTGTTCATGCACATCGCGCTGCTCGAGGGCGGTGTGCACATGGTGCCGATCGTGTATCCGGGCTGCAAAGAGGGCGAAGAGCGCCTGCGCTGCAACGTGACGCGCGGCCACACCAAGGAAGACATGGACAAGGCGCTGGAGCTGCTCGACACCTACGGCAAGGTGTTCTACGTGCAGTCGCGCGAAGAGCTCGGGCCGATGCAGAGCTGGTAGCGCGTGCGCAGAGGCGCCGAGCGTACGGCGCCTCTGCCGCTGACGGCGGCTAGAGCCCGAAGCCGAAGCCGCTGCAGCTCAGCGCGCCCATCGGGTAGTATGCGGCGAAGTTGAAGCACATCTCGTTGCCGGTGTCTTCGCCGAACGTGACCGTGCGGTTGGTCGTGTTGTCGTAGACGCAGGTCGTGATGACCGTGTCACCCGCGCTGACGACCACCGGCTGCGGCAGCGCGTACGTCTGCTGCTCCTCGAAGTTGAACAGCTCGTCGTGCAGCTTCACGAGCTCGCCGCTCGCGCGCTGGACCGAGAACTTCATGCGGCGCGCGAGCGTGTGCGCGTGCGGGCCCACCGACAGCAAGCTGACGGGCGTCGTGCCCGTCACCTTGCAGCGGCCGGTGACCTCGACGCCGCTGCTCTGGGCGGGCAGGTTGATGTTGATCTGCGCGAAGCCCATGAACACGGCCGCCGTGTTCTTGCGGAAGTGCTCGGGCTTCAGCACGCACACTTCGACGCCGCTCGCGTCCGGCTGATCGACGCTGTTCTGCAGGTTGTTGTAGTGCATGTCCAGGGTGAGCGTCCCGCCCGCCAGGTTCATGCCCACATCGGCTGCCGTCGTGGAGATCTCTTCCTTGCCGGGCGCCCAGCCCACGAGGAACTCACGCTTCGGTCCGTACAGGATCCAGTGGTGCAGCACCTTGGGGTTGTCGGTGATGGAGCGAAACGCGATGGCTTGCAGCGCCTGCGAGCCCCACGGCGCCTGCATGGTGATCTTCGGATGCAGCTCCTGGCCGGCGGGTACGACGTACGGCGTGTTGTCACCGCCGCTGCCGTGTGCGCGCAGGATGTACGTCGCATCGCAGTTCGTGGGCCACTTCTGGGCCGGAGCGGCGCTGCCAGCGCTCGGTGCGGCCGCAGCGCAAGTGGCGTCGGCCGCGGGCGGCGCGCCAGCGGCGACCCAGGCATCGATGCCCGCGAGCTGCGCCGCCGTCAGCGACCCTTGCGGGGGCATCGGCTTCTTGGTGTCGTGCACGCGCGTGCCGACGAGCTGGAACACGCGCTTGCTCGCGTCGCTCGGCGCTGGGGCCATGAGATCCTGATAGCTCGCGAGCGACATGGGCGCGCCAGCGACCTTGTCGTCGTTGTGACAACTGGTGCAGCGCGCGCTCAGCGTCTGCTTCACGCCACACCAGCCATCCGCACTCGTAGGTGCGCCGCTGCCACCTGCGCCGGCGCTGGCCACGCTGCCGGCGCTCGGGTAGGCGTACGTGGTGCCTCCCGCGCCAGCGACACTCTCTTGCCCAGCTCCGGTTCCAGCTCCCGCGCTCCAGGGCGGCGAGACGGCGTCGCCGCCACAAGCTGCAAGGAGAGTCAACGCGGACCAAACTGCCCGAGCGCGTCCGCGCCCTACTGCCAACAACATATCCCGTAAGAGTAGCGCGCGTGACTCGGATCGGCTCGCGGCGGCCTGTCGATCGAGGCTACTCGGCGGGTGGTTGTAGTGAGCGCGGGGAGGGAGGTGCGACGTCTGCCGCTGACGGCGGCAGTGGATCGCTGCGCGGTGGGAACGTGTGAGAACGGGGGAGCGCTGCAGGAGCTGGTGGGCTATGCTCGACCGTATGTTGGAGAACTTACAGCTCGCTTACAGCGTGTTCGCCGGTTGGCACGCGCTCGGGCACGAAGAGATGGACGGCGGGCTCGCACGCTTCGTGCGCGATGCCCGCACGGGCGGCGTGTATGACGCGAGCTTCGCTCACGCGGTCCGTGCGAGCTCCACGGGCGAGATCGAAGCGTTCCTGGCGCAGCTCGAGGAAGTGTTCGCAGGTTTCGAGCACCGCCACGTGTTGTGGGACCCCCAGTTGCCCCCAGCCTGTGAGGCGCGCCTCGTGCTCGAGGGCTACCGGCCGCAGAACGCGCTGCTGAGCCTGGTGCTCAGTGGCGAGCTCACGACGCGCGGGCCGGCGGTCGAGATCCGGCCGCTCGAGAGCGAGGCTGACTGGCAGAGCATCGCGGCGCTCAAGCAGCTGGATCACGACGAGCAAGTCGCGCGCGGGCTGCACGATGCTTGGCCGGATGCCGTCTCGCAGGGACTGCTCGCGCACCGACGCGTCAAGCATCCAGCCGTACGCTTTCACATCGCGCGCATCGAGGGAGTGGATTGCAGCTTCTTCTCGGCGTGGCCCGGCGTGGGTGGCATGGGAATGGTGGAGGATCTCTTCACGCATCCTGCGTACCGAGGACGCGGGATCGGGACGGCCTTGGTGGCCGCGTGCGTCGATGACGCGCGAGCGCGCGGCGCGCGCACGGTTCTGGTCAACCCACTGTTGGAAGACACGCCGAAGCGCATGTACGCGGCGTTGGGCTTCGAGCCGCTGTGCGTGCAGCGCAGCTACGTGAAGGACTAGCGCGTGCAGCTGGCGCGCCCGCGCAACTGGGCTGGTCTACGAGGCTCCCAGGACTGGCAGTCTCGACTTCTTGGCGCGCGGCTTGCGCGCCAGCGGTCCATCCGGACGCAGCGGATCGTCTTGGCCGAGTGACAGATCGCCCACCAGATCGTAGTCCGCGCTGTGCGTGATGCGAACGCGGCGGATCTCGCCCGGCTGCGCGGTGCCGTTGATCAAATGCACGCGCCCATCGACCTCTGGCGCCTGGCCCGCGTGACGGCCGACCAGCAGCAGCTCGCTCTCGTCGCTCTCACCCTCGACGAGCACGTCGAGCTCCCGCCCGATCAAGCCGCGCAGCTTGCGCTTGCTGACGGCGCGCTGGATCTTCATCAGCTCGCGCGCGCGGCGCTCGATCACCTTCTTTTCGACCAGGCCATCCAGGCTCGCGCTGTGCGTGCCCTCCTCGTGGGAGTAGCGGAACACGCCCACGTGATCGAGCTCACTCGTGCGGACCAGGTCGCACAGCTCTTCGAAGTCCTGGTCGGTCTCGCCCGGGTGGCCCACGATGAACGCGGTGCGGATGAACACGCCCGGCACGCGCTGCCGGACCTCGGCCAGGAAGTCCCGCTGACGCCGCGCGTTGTAGCCGCGGCGCATGCGCTTGAGCATGGCGTCGCTCGCGTGCTGGAACGGGATGTCCAGGTACGGCGCGAGCTTGCCGCTCTGAGCGGCGGTCGCGAGCAGCTCGAGCAGCTCCGCGTCCAGCTTCTCCGGGTAGAGGTAGAAGAGGCGCAGCCAGCGCAGCTTCGGCAGCGCGATGAGCGCGCGCACCAGCTCCGCGAGCGAGCTGCGCGGCGACAGATCGCGGCCGTAGGAGATGGTGTCTTGACTCACCAGGTTGATCTCGACCGTACCTGCGTCGCACAGGCGCTCGACCTCGGCGACCACGTCCTGCGGCGGACGCGAGCGCTGGTTGCCGCGGAAGCTCGGGATCGCACAGAAGCTGCAGCGCCGCGAGCAACCCTCGGCGATCTTCACGTAGGCGCTGTGGCGGGCGCCGGAGAGGCGGCGCGGGTCCGTCTGCCGGTACACGTAGTCCGCCGGGTTGCCCACGAGCATGCGCGCGAGCGGATGCTCCGCATCGGCCTTGAGCACCGAGCCGAGCTTCAGCATGTCGCTCGAGCCGAGGAAGTAGTCGACCTCCGGCATCTCCTGCGCGAGCTCCGAGGAGTAGCGCTGCGACAGGCAGCCCGCGACCACCAGCTTTTCGCAGCGGCCGTCGTTCTTCCACTGCGCGAGCTCGAAGATCGTGTCGATGGACTCCTGCTTGGCGGACTCCACGAAGCCACAGGTGTTCACGACGATGACCTCGGCCTGCTCCGGTGCGGCGACCAGCTCGTAGCCCGCCTGGTCGCTCACGCCCAGCATCACCTCGGTGTCCACGCGGTTCTTGGGGCAACCGAGCGACACGAAATGAATCGTCTTTTTTCCCTGCTCACTCACGGCGCGGAAAGGTGCGACCGTCCGGGGGCGCCGTCAACCTGACTCTGCCAGTCTTTTCCGCGGTCTGCGGGTTTTCTGCGCCGCGCCGGCGGCCGGGCGCGGGTGAAGATGGCTTGCGCAGTGCACGTCGGAGGTTTACGGGAGAAGAGTATGCGACCGCGAATGCTCGGCTGGGTGGGTGTGCTGTGCCTGTGTGGGCTCGCTCCGGTAGCGGCCCAAGACCCCGGCAAGGGGCCCAAGAAACCGGGCGGCTGCGTGGACGTCAGCAGCGAAGCCTCCTTCGCGAGCGTGGGCTACGACCACATCGTGACGCTCAAGAGCGGCTGCAAGAAGCCTGTGCTCTGCAGCGTGAAGACCAATGTGAACCCCGACGCCAGCTCCGTACAGCTCGGTCCCGGCGAGACGCAGAGCGTCGTGACGTGGCGCGGCTCACCGGCGCGCGAGTTCAAGGCAGACGTCAGCTGCGTGCCAGCCCGCAGCTGATGGCTGCGGGCTCCGGTTTGGTGACACGGCGCTCAGACTGGGCCGCCACGCGCGTGCAGCGCGTGCCAGCGCGTGACCGATTCGGCGTACGCGCGTTCATGGACAGGGGCAATCTGCAGCGCGTGATGTGAAGCCTGACGCAGGCGTCACGCATGTCTTACGCCCAGGGGTTTCCTTACGCCCACTCACATGCCAGACTGCCCTGCACAACGTCGGGTGCTGTGGGTTTGCCGCCGTCAGCGGCAGTCGGATGCGGGTCGTGTCGTACATGCCCGTGTCGTCCTGCGGTGGTCGCGCGGATCCCCGGGGCTGTCTGAAAAGCGGTAGCGCGTGGGGAGGGTGGAAAGGCTGAAGTTTTGCGCGCGCACCAGTCCCCTGCCAGCCTGCTCTTGCTGCACCTCTCTGCATCGCTCGTGCTGCACGCCTGTGCGGTGTCCGGTGGCGGGGCCGTACAGGGCGGTTCGGAGCCGGTGGAAGTAGCCGCCATAGCGGAGTCCGTGGTCGGGGGCGAACCGGCGCAGCCATGCCAGTGGCCGAGCACCGTCTCGGTGAACGCCTGGGGATCGTGCACCGGCACGCTGATCCATCCGCGTGTGGTCACGACGGCGGCGCACTGTATCTCGAACACGCAGACGAACATCTACTTCGGTGGTGGCAAGAGCAGCCCCGGCGCGTTCAGCTTGAGCGCGCGCTGCAAGGTGGGTGCGCAGGGCTCCCGCGGCGCCAACACGAACAAAGACTGGGCGTATTGCGTGCTCCCCGAAGACGAGCGCGTGAATCAGATCCCGGTGACGCCGCCGCTCGTCGGCTGCGAGGCAGAGCGCTTTCTCAAGCCAGGAATGGAAGCCTGGGTCGTGGGCTTCGGCATCACGAGCGCCCAGGGCGGAGGCTCTGGAGTCAAGCGCCAGGTGCCGGTGATGATCAACGCGCTCGACAAGCAGAGCCCCGGCACCATGGACGTGGGCGACGCGACTCAGGGCGCATGCCATGGCGACTCGGGCGGGCCGCTGTACGTGCACGTGCAGGATGGCGAGCACGACTATGGGTATCGCGTGGTGGGCTCCACGTCCGGCGCGGGCGCGCGCGCGTGCGACTGCACGTGCAGCACCGTCTACGTAAACATCGCGAATCACGTCAAGGCGATCGAAGAGAACGAGAACATCGACGTGACGCCGTGCACGGATGCCAGCGGCATGTTCGACGCATCTCCGGCGTGCAACGCACTTCTGACCTCTCCGCAGGAAGGCAGCGGGACGTTTCCGCGCTGCTCGGTCGCGCGCACGCTCGAGCCGATCTCGTCGTGCGGGGGCGCCAGCAGTCCTGCCGCTGCGAGCGGCGCAAGCTCTTCGGCTGCGGGCCGCGGCGCGCTGCCTGCGGGCGGAATCGTAGCGGGCTGGCCCACCGCCGGCGCTGCACCCGTCAGCGCGAGCGCGAGCACGCCCGCAGCGACGACACCCGCGAGCGCCACGAGCGTGCGAGGCGCAGCAGGCTACCCTGCGGAATTCGTGAGCGCCGGCAGGGCAGCGCTGCCAGCGGCGGGCAGCAGCGGGGGCGTCGTTCCGGGCACCGGCTCCATGGTGTTCGGGATCCAGTCGGCCGGCGCGACCGCCCCAGAGGAGAGCGCGCCGCCGCGAGACGGCGGTTGCCACGTTGCAGCTGTCGGCGGCAAGCGCGGTTCCTTGCCAAGTGCTCTCGCAGCCATGAGCGGCGTGTTCGTCCTGCTGGCCCTGGGTCGCCGCACGCGCAAGCCACGGCTGGGCTGAGCCACGCTTCCTGCGGGTGGTGCGGCGCGATGCCGGGCATCGCGGGTGCGGCGTCGACGCGGAGCTGTTGCCATTCCTCGCCCGCTGTCACCCGCGCGAGGAGCACTGCGTGTGCGCAGCTCCCTGGCAGCAGGCCATCGCCGCCGCGCCGAGCGCTGGACGCGAGGAACGCCAGCGCGTATGCGCACGCGGTCGGACGGCCTGAGAGCCCTCCTCAGGGCTGGTGCCAGGGTCGGGCGGCAATCCTCGAAGCGGCGTCGGTTCGAACATTCGGCCGGCGTCGGCGAGCTGTCCCCGCCTGCAGTGAGTCGTATGATGCGTGGATGCTCACACGGCGGGCTTTCACGATCGCGGGTGGATTGAGCCTCGTGACCGTGAGCGCAGGTCTCGAGGGCGTTTGCGCGCAGGGGAGGGCTTCGATGTTGACTCGCAAGATTCCGCGTTCGGGGGAGTCGCTGCCGGCCATCGGCATGGGCACGTGGCAGACGTTCGATGTGGCCCCGGCCGAGCGCGCCGGGCTCGTGAGCGTGTTGCGAACATTCCTCGCGGCGGGCGGTCGCGTCATCGACTCATCACCGATGTACGGGCGCGCCGAGGAGACGACCGGGGACGTGATCGCGCGTACGCAAGCTCCCGAGCGGCCGTTCCTCGCCACCAAGGTGTGGACCAGCGGGAAGGCGGCCGGCGTGCGCGAGATGACGCGCTCGATGGAGCGCATGCGCACCCAGCAGCTGGATCTGCTGCAGATCCACAACCTGCTCGACTGGCAGACGCACCTGCCCGTGCTGCGCGAGTGGAAGCGCGCGGGCAAGATCCGCTACCTCGGCATCACGCACTACGCGCGCTCTGCTTTCGACGAGCTGGAGCTCCTGATGCGCGACGAGACCCTGGACTTCGTTCAGCTGCCCTACAATGCGGCGGATCGCGAGGCGGAGAAGCGCTTGCTGCCTACGGCGGCGGACACCGGCACGGCCGTGTTGGTCATGCGTCCGTTCGCGGAGGGCGCGCTGTTTCAGCGCGTCAGGGGCAAGCCGCTTCCGGGCTGGGCCAGCGAGCTCGATTGCAGCAGCTGGGCGCAGCTGTTCCTCAAGTTCATCCTCGGTCATTCCGCGGTGACCTGCCCGATCCCCGCCACCTCCAAGGTCGAGCACATGGCCGACAACATGCGCGCCGGCCTCGGTCGCCTCCCGGACGAGAGCCTGCGCCAAAAGATCGCAGCTGCAGTCGCGTGACCGTCGCCGCTGCCAGCGGCGACAGGATGTGGGCTAGAGGTGGCGCGCGGCGCCCCATGCGACGTACGTTGTGACCAGCACCGCGAGCAGGCGCGGGTGTCGCTGGCAGGCTTCGCTCGTGACGCGGAGCGCGCGCTGCACTAGCGCGGGGCGGAGCAGAAGCACGAGCGCTGCGGCGAGTGCCGCTGCGAGCAGCAAGGGCCCGAGTGGATGATGCTGGAACGCCAGCGCGACGTCTCCGGCCGCCGCGTCGATCAGCGCGCGACCGAGACCGCAGGTCGGGCAGCGGATGTCCGTGAGCGCGTACAGCGGACACAGGCGCGGCCAGCGCGCGAGCAGTGGATCGAGCGGGCCGAGCCACGCCCGCAGCGCATGCGCGAGCGCGGCGCAGCTCAGGAGCGCGGCGAGCGGCAGCGCTCGCAGCAGGGCGAATGCGCGCGGCGTGGCCAGCGCGCTCGTCTGGGGCGTGAGCCGCGCGCTCGTCTTCATAGTGCGGTCGATCCGAACTTCTCGTTGATCTGCGATTGTTGGATCGCGTCGACCACGATCGACAGACCGAACACGCTGAGCAGGATGGCGATCAAGCCGTCGTTGCCAGGGTCGCGGCCGAGCGCACGCGCGATATCCGAGCTGAGGCGGTACTCGTGATAGATGTGATAGAGCCCGCACGTGAGCAAGGTGAACAGCAGCCAGCGCACGAAGCTGTAGCGTTCCTCCTGCAGCATGTCGTTCACGCTCTCCATCTGCTTGAACTGCCAGTAGATGTTGTACAGCCCGCACGTGACCAGGCTCAGGACGATGCAGATGGCGATGTTGCGGACATGCTCGTTCATGTCGTCAGCCTACAGTAGGAAGCGACGCCGTGATAACGCGCGCTGCGCGTCCGGGACCGTGACCTGACGCACAGGTTGCGAGGGGCGCGCCGCCATGCGATGTCAGCTTGGTGAACATGGCCCAAGACAGCGAAAAGCCAGACTTCTTCAGTCGGCCGATCTTGGCGGTCGCGGACGTGTCGGCGAGCGTCGACTACTACTGCTCGAAGCTCGGCTTCTCCCTGAGCTGGACGGGCTGCGATGCCGAGCATCCGGTCATCGCCGCCGTGGAGCGCGCCGGAATCTGCCTGATTCTGGATGCTGGGTCGGCGTTGCCCGCGTCGAGTCGGCCGGCTGTCGTGGCGGCCGAGCTGTTCGAGCATGTGAACCTGGCGCAGCTCCACGCCGAGCTATCGCAGCGCGGCGCGAAGGTCCGAAGAGCGCCGTTCCAGGTACCCTGGCAGCCCAAGGTCCATCAGCTGGAGGTCGAGGACCTCGACGGGAACCTGCTGCTC
>Ga0190269_10001812_pt1 | contig 10078 bp, 11 predicted proteins | sample Popmic249IS_FD_133749 | JGI IMG/M metagenome (GOLD analysis project Ga0190269, IMG submission 133749) | Populus adjacent soil microbial communities from riparian zone of Blue River, Arizona, USA - 249 IS | ecosystem: Environmental > Terrestrial > Soil > Riparian zone | place: USA: Arizona... | reverse complement strand
GGCCGGGCTCGACGACGCCGGCCGCGCGCAGCTGGCCGAGCTCGGCGTCCGGACCGTCATCGACCTGCGGGAGGACGCCGAGGTCGAGGTCGCCCCGGACGCGCTCGGCGACCTGCCGGTCCGCTACCGGCACCTGCCCGCCTTCACCGGGCTGGCGGCGCGCGAGCGCCCGCGGAGCCTCGAACACGCCTACGACCTGATCGTCGACGAGTGCGGCGACGCGCTCGCCGGGGTCATCGCCGCGCTCGCGGAGCCCGACGCCCTGCCAGCGGTCGTCCACTGCACGGTAGGCAAGGACCGCACCGGCGTGGTGATCGCACTGGTGCACGCGCTGCTGGGCGTGGCAGCCGCGGACCTGGAGGCCGACTACGCGGCCACCGCCGCCGCGCTCTCCACCGGGTTCACCGAGAAGATCCGCGCGACGATGCCGCCCGGGGAGCACACCGACGCGATGCTCCGCGAGATGCTCGCGTGCCCGCCGGAGCTGATCCGTCACGCACTGGATCGCCTCGGCGACCCCGAGGCGTACCTGGTCTCCCACGGCCTGGCGCCCGAGCGGATCACCGCGCTGCGTGCGGCGCTGATCGAGCACTGACCACCCGCGGCCACCGTGGTCGCCGCGCGGGGTACTGCCATGAGCCTCACTGCCCATCGGTGGACGCGGCCAGGGCTTCCTGTGGGGTGATCTCGGCGAGCCGCTCCCGGAGTGCGGTGGTCACGAACCGGTAGGAATCGCTGCCGAGGACGAGCCGCAGCGGCGCCGGCTCCTGGGCGGCGCTCTCGATGATCCGCGCCGCCATCTTGGCGGGGTCACCCAGCGGCGGCCGGCTGCGGTCCTTCGCCCCGCGCACCAGCGCCGCCGGCGTGTCGTCGTAGGCGGCGAGGGGCTCGGCGATCCGGAGACTGTCGAACCGGAACTCGGTGCGGGCCCCGCCGGGTTCGACGATCGTCACCCCGATACCGAACGGCGCGACGTCCTTCGCAGTGGCCTCCATGAACCCTTCGATGCCCCACTTGCCGGCGTGGTACAGCGATGCACCGGCGTTGGTCGCCTGCCCGCCGTAGGTCGAGAGCTGGATGAGGCGCCCGCCGCCCTGGGCCCGCAGGTGCGGCAGCGCGGCCCGGACGACCTGGATCGAGCCGAGAAGGTTCGTCTGGATCTGGTGAACGACCTGCTCGTCCGTCGGCTCCTCGGCAGCGCCGAACAACCCGTACCCGGCGTTGTTGACGATCACGTCGACGCGTCCGAACTCGGCGAACGCTCGGTCGACGATCGTCCGCACCCCGATCAGGTCGGTGACGTCGAGGTGTGCGACCCAGAACCGGTCGCCGTAGCGCGTCCGCAGATCGTCGACGGAGCCCTCGCGCCGGACAGTGCCCGCCACCCGGTCGCCGCGCTCGAGGAGCTGCTCGGTCAACTGGCGCCCGAAGCCACTGTTGACGCCGGTGATGAACCATGTGCGTGTCATGTCTTCCAGGCTCGCTCGTGGCGGCCCACGTCGGCAGATCCCTGTCGTTCCTGGTAGTGGCGGGGACAGTGAGCGGCATACGGTGAAGGCGTGCAGAACGGGAACGCCCTCGGTGAGTTCCTGCGCGCCCGCCGTCAGCTGGTGCGCCCCGGGGACGTCGGCTTGCCGGCCACGGGCCTGCGGCGGGTGCCCGGTCTGCGGCGCGAGGAGGTCGCGCTGCTCGCGGGCATCAGCAACGAGTACTACCTGCGGCTCGAACAGGGCCGTGACCGGAGTCCGTCGGCCCAGGTCGTCGACGCGCTGGCGGACGTGCTGCGGCTGGACACCGAAGGGCGGGCCCACCTCCTCGCGCTGTCCCGGCCGAGGTCCGGCCGCCGTTCGGCTCCTCGCCAGGAGCGGGTGCCGGCCGGCGTCGACATGCTGCTGCGGACGCTCAACGTCCCCGCGTTCGTGGTGAACAAGTACCGGGACGTGCTCGCCGCCAATCAGTTGGCGATCGCACTGTCGCCGCTGATGGCACCGGGCGTCAATCGGCTGGTGGCACTGTTCACCGACCCCGCGGCGCAGGCGTACCACCCGGATTGGGAGCAGAACGCGGCCGGCGTCGTCGCGCAGCTGAGGGCCGAGGCCGGCGCCGAGACCGACGATCCGCGGCTGCTGGCGCTGATCGGGGAGCTGTCCCGCGGAAGCGAGCGCTTCCGGCACCTCTGGGCCCGCCACGACGTCCGCCGCGGCGGTGGCCCGGCCGGGATCATCCGGCACCCGCGCGTCGGGGACCTGGAGTTGCGGCGTGAGAAGCTCGCAATCGTCGGCTCCGACGGGCTGCTCGCGGTGCTTTACCACGCCGAGCCGGGCACCCGCTCCGCCGATGCGCTGGCGCTGCTCGCGTCCCTCCCGCTCCCGGCCGAGTCCTTCCACCGCTGACCACCGCCGACATCCTGTGGCGGATGGTGGTTTCTGAGGTCAACCAAGCGGGCACGAAGGGGTCGGCTCCGCTTTCCCCACGGCGGAGATACCGAGACTGAAGGAGTGATCGTGACCGTTGCCGGCATCATCTCTGCGCTCGTGGTCGGTCTGATCATCGGTGCGCTGGGCCGCCTCGTGGTCCCGGGCAAGCAGAACCTGCCGATCTGGCTGACGATCGTCGTCGGTATCGTCGCCGCGCTGCTGGGCACCGCGATCGCGCGGGGCCTGGGCGTCGCCGACACCGACGGCTTCGACTGGATCGAGCTCATCGTCCAGATCGTGCTCGCCGCCATCGGCGTGGCCCTGACCGCGACCCTCTACGGCCGTCGGGGACATCGCGTGTGAGTTGAGCGTTGACCCCACAGGGGCCGGTCACTTCGGTGGCCGGCCCCTGTGTCGTCGGTGAGGTCGCCGACGAGCACGACCGCTCGCACCCGGCCGGCCTGCGGCGACGCGCCGACGGCGCGTGGACGGCAACCGGCGTCAGGTGGCCAGCACCGTGGCGCTCAACGTGTCTCCCAGCCACTGCTCGTACCGGGCGATCGTCCATCCCCGCTCGGTGAGCAGCGACCAGACGGCGGGGGAGATGAGCGTCCAGACCAGGTCGCGCGCCTGGTCGCGGTCGAGACCGGCGCGCAGCCAGCCGCGTTCGTCCCAGGCGGTGACCCAGAACGTCGTCCCGGCCAGCCGCTCGGCGTCGATCGTGCGCACGAACGCGTCGAGGTCGGGATCGCTGCCGCGCGCCGAGAGCACGACGCTCGTCAGCGCTCCGGCCCGGGCGGTGAGCCAGCCGGCGAGCGCCGCGTAGGCGCGGGCGGCCTCCGCGGGTGTTCGCGCTTCGCGGACCGCGATCGCCTGGGGCCGGTCCGCGATCGATATCGGCTCGTCGTCGCCGGCCATCGCGACGTCGTAGACGTCTTTGAGCAGTCCGGCCTTACCGCCGAACCGCTTGTAGATCGTTTCCGGCGAGACCCCCGCGGCCTCCGCGACGCCGCGGATCGTGGTGCCTGCGTAGCCGTTGGCCAGGAACGAGCGGTGGGCCGCGGCGAGCACGGCGGCGCGGGTGGCGCGAGCGGCGGCCGCGCGCGTGCGGTTGTCGTAGGGCATGCAGCTCCGAAACGCGTCGAGCTCTTCCCGACCTCGCACGTGTCCGCAACTGGACACCGTCCGCAGGGGTCGGTCGAGAAGAACTCATTGTCACCAAGTTGGGTACAGCGTACTGTCTTCAATTGAGTACAGTTCGATGTATCCAATGGAGGGCAAGATGAAGGAGCTCGTGCAGCGGTCGATCGTCGAGATGGCGGACGGCACGCTCGAAGACCTGCGCGCGCTGGTCCACCCGGAGGCGCGCAACCGGGAGGCCGCGGCCGAGCCGCCGGACTGCCGGGGCACCGGTCCAGCCGCGTTCTGGGCAACCGCGCTGTGGTTGCGGTCGGCGTTCAGCGAGTTGGCGTTCGGGTTCGACGAGGTCGTCTGCGAAGGCGACCTCGTCGTCACCTACGGCACGATGTCGGGGCGGCACACCGGCGACTTCGTCGTCTGGACACCGGATGCGCACGTCGAGCGCGCTTTCGCCCCGACCGGGCGACGCTTCCAGGTGCACCACGCGCACTTCGTCCGGGTGCGTGACGGACTGGTCGCCGAACACTGGGCGGTTCGCGACGACCAGTCGATGGCGATGCAGCTCGGGTGGGTGCCGCCGTCCCCCGCCTACCTCCTGCGCTGCGCACGGGCGACCCGCCGGGCCCGGCGCGCGGCGGCCGCGGCGTGACGGAGCCGGAGAGCCGGGCCGGTCGCGACGCCCGCGTCCGACGATTCGCCGGCTCCGCGTCGTGATCGGCTCGGCCGCGGGGGCGCCGGCCGTCGAGGACGATCTCGGCGAGGTGCGCTGAACGCCTTCGGAACAGGGGCTGCGCGGCATGGGGGGTTAGCGGCCGGTACGCGGGCCCAGGTCAGCCGGTGGTCACCCGGTAGACGGCCCCCGCGGCGTCGTCGCTGACGTAGATCGCCCCGTCCGGGCCCTGCACGGCCATGACCGGGCGACCCCACCGGGAGCCGTCCTCCAGCTGGAACCCGGTGAGGAGCGTCTGCTGCGGGCCGAGCGTGCCGTTGCGCCACGCGAAGAACGAGACCTCCGGCGGCCGGGGCGGCCGGCGGTTCCAGGAGCCGTGGACGCCCACCAGCGCGCCCTGCCCGTACCCGCCCGCCAGCTGCCGGACGAAGCTGAGCCCCAGCGGCGCCGAGTGCGCACCCATGCCCTGCTCGGCCGGTGCCAGCGCCGCGCAGTCGAGCTTGCTGCCGTCCGGGTTCAGCTCGTCGTCGTTCACGAACGGCCGGTTGGTGTAGCTCAGCGGGGAGTCCGTCTCGCCCGGCTTCACGTCCGGGTCCGGGTTGCAGTACGGCCAGCCGAGGTCCCGGCCCTGGGTGAGCTTGGCGAGCGGCTCCAGCGGGTGGTCGTTGACGTACTCCTGCAGCACGTCGCCGTTGTCCGGCTGACCGTCGCCGTCGACATCGGTCCTGTGGGGGTACTGGATGTTGTCGCGGTGGTTGACGGCGGTCCACACGCTGCCGTCCGGTGCGACCGCCAGCGCGGTGCCGTTGCGGACGCCCCGGGCGAACGTCGTCGGCTTCCCGCCGCCGGCCGGGGCCCGGAGGATCGTGGCCCGCTCCGGATCGGCGTCCCGGTCCTCCGCGGAGACGTTGCCGGTGGATCCGACCGAGATGTAGAGCTCGCCGTCTTCCCCGACGACGACGGTCTTCAGCGCGTGCGCGTACGCCCCGCGCAGGTCGGAGCTCTTCGCGTCGGGCAGTCCGTCGACCACCACCTTCCTGCCCGACACGGCTCCGTTCCGGTAGGTGTACGCGTCGATCCGGTCGCTCTCGGCGATGTAGAGGGTCGATTCGTCGAAGGCCAGGCCGTGCGGCTGGTTCAGCCCGCTGACCAGCGTCCGCTGGGTGGGGGCGGCGTCACCGTCGCCCGGCACCAGCTCGACGACGTCGCCGTTCCTCGGCCGGGAGACGAGCAGGCGGCCGTCCGGGGTCCAGGCCAGCAGCCGGGCGGCGGGGATCCGAGCCCACACGCTGACCTTCCAGCCGGGCGGAGCCTGCACCTGCACGGGCTGGTCGAACGGCGCCGCCTCGGTGCCGGGCAGAGCGCGGACGGTCGTGGTCGTCAACCGGGGAACGTCGGCGCCCCGGACGGCCGACGACGGCGGTGACACGGTCGTCGCCGGCTCGTCGGTCTCCCCGCCGGAGCTGCAGGCGGTGAGCGCGAGCACCAATCCGCTCGCGATGATCGCTCGGGTGATCGCCTTCATCGAAACTCCCCGTATCGTCGGCGACTCATCGTCCACTGTGTCACTTCCAGTCACGTCGCTGACCGGAAGAGGGGTCAGCCGAGCGCGATCGGGGACCCGTGCGATCGTCGTCTCACTGCGGATCGGCCGGTTTCCGGGCGAGGACGAGCAGGTGCTGCGGGCTGCCGTCGCGGTACCGGCCGGCGGCGGTCAGCGGCACCGCCGTCGTGGTGAACCCGGCCGCGGAGAGGTCGGCCTGGACCGCGGGCAGGGGAGTGGTGCGGTAGTACATGACGAACGGTGGCCGCCACACGGCGTTGCGGACGCGCATCACCAGGTCGAATCCGCGCCACGTCCAGTACCGGCGCGAGGTGAGCGGCGCCGGGGCGTGGAGGGGGAAGGCCAGGAGCCCGCCGGGGCGCAGCGCCCGGTACACACCGTCGAAGAGCGCCGGTCGCTCGGCGGGGAGGAAGTGCCCGAGCGCGCCGAAGCTGACCGCCAGATCGAAGTGCTCGGTGAACGGCAGTGCCCTGGCGTCGGCCCGCACCCAGGTGGCGTCCGGATGGGCGCTGCGCGCCCGCGCCAGCATGCCCGCACTGAAATCGACGCCGGTGATCCGCCCTCCGCACGACGCTTCCAGGACAGCGAGGCCGGCCCCGGTGCCGCAGCAGACGTCGATGCCGTCGCCGAACGGGCCGAGATCGGACAGTACGCCGACGGTGGCGTCCAGGATCGGCTGCGGGGTGCGGTAGAGGGTGTGGTCGAACTTCGGTGCGAGGAGGTCGTAGCCGCGCTCGACCGAGGAGAGCGCCTGGACGCCGAGTTCACGCAGGGTGGGGCCTTCGCGCGAGGACACCGTTCGAGCGTACTGCCGACGGGGGAGCACCAGGGGCCTCGGCGAGTCCCGGCCGGTGCGCTCAGCCCGCGTCCGGCCGGGTACGGCGCGCGTAGGACCTGGTGGCGATGGCCAGCGCGGCGATCCAGACGAGGAAGTGGCCGATGCCGTACACGCCGGTGCGGTAGTCGAAGATGGCCGCCGGGTCGCCCCACTGACGCGGCATCAGGATCATGACGTACACCGTGTACGCGAGCAGGAAGGCCGAGAGCGCGGCGCCCGGAACGATCAGGAGCATCCGCGGGACCCGGTGACCGCGCAGAGCCGGCACCCAGCGGGGGAAGGTCAGGCCCCACGGGCGGACGAGGGCGAAGGCCAGCACCGCGGGGAGCAGCGCCATCAGGTTGAGCACCAGCAGGTAGAAGCCACCCCCGTCCTCGTACCAGGGCCGGAACAGGTCCGGGTCGGCGAAGAGCGGGATGCCCAGCGCCCAGGTCACGTGGAGCGGGAGGAACCCGACGGTCGCCGCCGCGGCCGCGGTGTAGCCGGCCCAGGTCGCGCGCCGCGCAGGCGCGGGAATCCGTCCGGAGGGGAGGGCGGTGCGGGGGACGGCGGTAGTGATCGACACGGTGCCTCCTCGGTGACCCGCCCGGTCGGGCGGCGATGTCTCGAGCATGTCGGCCCCGCGGCCCGGCAGATATCTGCCGATCGGCGGATGCGGTTGCGGCAGGCCCTAGCCTGGCCGGTGTGACCGACGCCGATGACGCCCGACGGCCGTTCCGCATCGTGGTGGACGTGCTGGCGACCGAAGCGCAGGTGCAGAAACTCAAAGAGATCATCGGCGAGGCCGTCTGCGGCGCTCCCGACGACCACGTCGGACCGTGCCGGATCGCCTGGACGATGTCGTACACGGGCGGCGACGATGCCTTCGACGGGTCCTACGGTCTGGACGCCGAGGCGGCCGAGCACGTCCGGAACGAGCTGGAGCCGGTGTCGGTGTGGCCGCGGAACGAGGTCGACCGGAGCCTCGGTCTGTGACGCGGTCCCGTCCGGCCGGGCGGCCGCGGTGATCCGTGCTCCTTCGTCGGAGGCGTCTGGCTTTGCAGGCCACTGGCGGGCAGCATGGCGAAGTGCCCGAGACCTCCGCTGATCCGCACACCCGCGTACCCGCTCCCGCTCCCGCTCCCGCGCCGGGGCGGACCGGGGCGGCGGCGTCCGTCCGCCGGCGGCGCCACGCCCTGACCGGGCTGCTCGGTGCGCTCGCCGTCCTCGTCGGCGTCGGAATCGTCGTCGGTGTGGTGCTCACCCGTCCCGGAGGGACGACCGGAGCCGGCAGTCCCGGAGGGACGACCGGGGCAGTCCGTCCCGGAGGGGAGACCGGGGCCGCACGTGCCGGCGCGCCGGCACCGACGCACGTACGGCTGCACGACGCCGGGACCTCGGTGCTGGTCCGGTGGGACGCCCCGGCCGCCGAGGGCGTGTCGTCGTTCGCGGTCCGGAAGGGGCCGGACGGCGGACCGTCGGTGCTCCACGGGGAGGCCGGGCCGGACGACAGGTCCTACGAGGTCACCGGGCTCGACCCCGGCACGGAGTACTGCTTCGCGGTCACGGCGCGGTACGGCCGGACGGAGTCGGCCCCGTCGCCGCGGGCGTGCACCGACCGGGGCGTCCGGAAGCCGTCCCTGGCGGCCTCCCCGGCGACCGGGGCCCGCACGGCGCAGCCGCCACCGAGCCGGCCCGGAGCGGCCGCGACGCCGCGCAGCAGCGCGAACCCGGTGAGCACGCGGATCGTCTCGCCGTCGAACGGCAGCCGGGTGGCGTGGCCGTTCACCGCGCGGTTCACCGTGTCCGCGGCGGACGCGAAGTCGCGGTCCACCGTGCTGGCGCTCTCGATCTGCGTCGCCGGCCGGTGCTACCTGGACGGTGAGCTCGCCGTGGCCGACGGCGCGGCCGCGCCGTACCGGGTCCGGCTCGGCTCCACCCGGCCCGAGGGCGTCGGCGTGGCCTGGACCGTGCGGCTGGACCGGTTGACACCCACGACCTTCGCCCGGCTGGTGGCCGAGCGGGACGCCGAGATCGCCGCCTCGACCTGGGGCGACAAGGGGACGACGATGAGCGCGCTCAACGCGACTCCGGTCAGCACCCTGACGGTCACCAAGACGGCCTGACCGCTGCCGGGCTCTCGTGTCGACAGGCGCCAGGGGGTGCGCTGCCCCACGATGGGGAGGTGCCACTGACCCGTCCGACGCTGCGGCGTCGGATCACCGCCACCGGCCCACGAGACGCCGACGACGTCTGGGACCGGTACGAGCGCCCCGCCCGCTGGCCGGAGTGGGCGCCGCAGATCCGCTCGGTCGACTACCCGGGCGAGCGCATCGAGCCGGACACGTCCGGCACCGTGCACGGGCCCGCCGGCCTGCCGGTCCGCTTCCGGATCCGGCACGTCGACTCGTCCGGACCGGTCCGTGAGTGGTCCTGGACCGCGTCGGCCGCCGGGGTGCTGCTGACCCTGCGCCACACCGTCGAGCCGGCCCCCGGCGGTACCCGCACCGGCCTGACCGTCGAGGGTCTCGCCCCGGTGGTCACGCTGTACCTGCCCGTCGCGCTCTGGGCGCTGCGCCGCTTGGTCCGGTGACGGCGGCCGGGCCCTCCGCCGCGCTCAGCCGGCGAGCTCCTCCCGGATCGCCGCCACGAACGCGTCGACGTCGTCCTCCGTGGTGTCGAAGGCGGTCATCCAGCGCACCTCGCCCGACGCCCGGTTCCAGTCGTAGAAGCGCACCCTCTCGCGGATGCGGTCGGCCGCGTCGTTGGCGAGCACGGCGAACACCGCGTTCGCCTGGGTCGGCTGGCTGAAGGTCAGCCCGGCCAGCTCGCCGGCCGCGATCGACGCCTCGAGCGACGTCCGCAGCCGGGTGGCCATCGCATTCGCGTGGCGGGCCGACCGCAGGTACAGGTCGTCCTCGAGCAGCGCGATCAGCTGGGCGCTCACGAACCGCATCTTCGACGCCAGCTGCATGTTCAGCTTGCGCAGGTAGATCAGCCCGTCCGCAGCCTCCGGCGTGAGCGCGACGATCGCCTCGCCGTACAGCATGCCGTTCTTCGTGCCGCCGAAGCTCACGACGTCGACGCCCGCGTCGGTGGTGAACTCGCGCAGCGGCGCGTCCAGCGCGGCGGCCGCGTTGGCGATGCGCGCACCGTCCAGGTGCAGTTTCATACCTCTGGCGTGCACGTGATCGGCGATCGCGCGGATCTCGCCGGGCGTGTAGAGCGTGCCCAGCTCGGTGGTCTGGGTGATGCTGACGGCGAGCGGCTGGGCGCGGTGCTCGTTGCCCCATCCCCACGCTTCGCGGTCGATGAGCTCCGGCGTCAGCTTCCCGTCCGGGGTGTCGACCGTCAGCAACTTCAGGCCGCTGACGCGTTCCGGGGCGCCGTTCTCGTCGGTGTGGATGTGCGCGGTACGCGCCGTGACGACCGCGCCCCACCTGGGCAGCAGGCCGGTCAGGGCGGTGACG
>Ga0190269_10001811_pt1 | contig 10084 bp, 8 predicted proteins | sample Popmic249IS_FD_133749 | JGI IMG/M metagenome (GOLD analysis project Ga0190269, IMG submission 133749) | Populus adjacent soil microbial communities from riparian zone of Blue River, Arizona, USA - 249 IS | ecosystem: Environmental > Terrestrial > Soil > Riparian zone | place: USA: Arizona... | reverse complement strand
GGAAATAATCCAGGTAGGCGAGATCCATTTCACGGTTGCCATAATAGATCGCCGGATCGATCACGACCGCTCCGGTCCTGGTGCTGATAAAGTTGTTGTGTTGGGCGTCCCCGTGCAAAAGAGTGGGAACTGTATCGTGATCGCAAAGCGCAGGAATGCGGTTGATCAAGGTCTCTACTTGGTGGATCACATCGGTAGGGACCTTGCCAGCACTGATCGCTCCCATAAATCGTGGCCAAAGACGGCGCTCTGCGTAAAATGTGGGCCAGTCATTCATCGGCCGGTTGTCCTGATAGAGGGGACCAAAGTAATTGTGGGTGTCCAAGCCGAATTGCTCTCCCTGGATCTTATGGATCTGCGCCAGTGCCTGCCCGATCTGCCACCATTCCTTCGAAGTTCGCTCTACCGCCTGAATTCCTTCCAGGATCATCACAACTCCGCCTTCGACAGAGATATTCTCAATAGGAGTTGGAATCAGAACCCCTGATAATTTGGACAGAAGCCGCAGACTTGCCAGTTCGGTCTCGAATTGTTCCAATCCGTTCGCGGCGCTGCTGAATTTGGTGAATACAGAATACACTCCATCAGAAAGGATCGCAGATGGATGGGAGGCGAAGTCATTCATATCCTTGAATGACTGCACCGTCCATTTCCTTCCCGTGTATTTAGAAACAGCTTGTTCAACTGTCCTTCGGGTTTGATCTTTGGATAGTACATGGGGATTGGTCACGGAAGGCTCTCCATTCCCTGTTGAATATATTTTTCCATGCGAACGTCCTGCCACATCCGATCTTGCCAGAATGTGAAGCTATCAATGTGGGCGATCTTTTGGTAGCCGAGTTTCTCATACAAGCGAATGGCATTTGTATTGAATTCAAAGACTCCCAATTCAATGCGTTTGAGTCCTTGTGCTTTGATCTCCTGTTCGAGAAACTGAAGAGCCTGAAACCCAACGCCCTTGCCTCTGGCGATCTCTTCGCCAATGACGATTCCGATCCAGGCAGTCTCTGTTTCTTTTTTATACAAGATCGGCGGATCGATCTGATAATCCATCTCACCGACCAGCTCATCACCCAGATAGATCAGATAAACCTGATGATTCGATAATCGTCGGTCCAACGTATCGACTGTGACAGTCCGCTTCTGTTGCAAAGCAGCTTGATCCCTATTTAGACGAATCAATGGAATCAGAGACGGATCGTTTTCCCATCGATCCAGAACGTTGGCGATATCAACTGTTGGCTCGGTAAGTTTTATGAAGCGGATTTCCATCTTCTCATCCCTTTGAAACGATCTACTCAAACGCCTCAAGCCATTTTCGGGTCTCCTTGGGATCCTGGAATCGGATCACTTTCAGATGTTGATGCTCCGGCTGCAACAGCACGGCCGGAATCTCACGTTTTCGGCGCCAGTACGTTTTGAACAACCAGTGAAATAATGAATCATCTGACCAAAGTTTGAAGTGTTTGCTCAAAGGCTCACGGTTCGTGCCCCATAATAATTCCTGGGTCCACCAGCGGTGAAACGTGCGACGCGTGAGCTGCCACAGTACTGTCAGAAAAGAATAATCGAGCCAGATCACTGCTTCTGCCTGTGGCCAGATTAGATCGCGTACAACGTGATAGTTCCCAGCTACGCTCCATTTTTCGGATCGGGTTGCTTCTGTGACGCGAGCACGGAAAACATCCAAGGGTGCTTCCTGCCAGCCAGGTTCCCAGTGCAGTGCGTCCAGTTCGATGAAGTTCATGCCGAAGCGGTTGGCAAGATTTTCTGCCAATGTCGATTTGCCAGAACTGGTGACGCCGATGACAACAATGCGTTTGTAGGGGAAGGATGACATAAATGTATTTTGCCACTGAGTCACACACCAGCCCCGGTTGGGTGGCCCCGGGGGAGACACTGAGTTCTTATGTGTTTACTCCGTGCCTCAGAGTCTCCGTGGCTGCGCTATCGAACATAGATCGGATTGCTAAACACCCAGCCGCGTTTGAGACCAAGATAACTTCTCCACGCTTCGACCCGGTAGGCTCCCGGTTCGGTCACGCTGTAGGCGCAGGCATGGGAATTCTTCCAGATACCGATAACCTTGCCATCCTTGATCAAATGCAGGTCGGCAGGCTTGGGCACGTGAGCTTGCAATGTCACACCACCCTTGAGTGAGATCTCGTCGCCCATGATGGCGTTCTTTTCAAGGCCACGGGCTTTGAAGACGAACCCGCGTGTGGAGCCGGGGAGGTCATAGCCGATAAAACATCGACCCGCAGCAAAGGCGTCGTAGATCATTTTCTTATCGGTTGGAACATCGCCCGTCAATGGCTCTGGGATGAACAGGTGTGTATTTACTGTTCGGAAGTGGAAATCATATGGGAAGATGACGCGGTGGAAAGGTCCCATGTGCATGTGGAGCGCGTGGGCATCCGAGCCGCCGATTGCGACGACGCGCTGTCCGCTGGCAAGCATATCGTCCCAGCGTTGGATGGTTTCCTGGATCGGGTGATGTCCGATAAATTGAGGGAAGAACGCGTAGAACGCGCCATGTAGTTTGGTAGGGACGACTGTTTTCAGCTCGCTCAGTCCATTCCAAAGTTCGATGCCGGTGTAATTGCGCACATCCCAGGCTTCCCAGGAGATGTCAGTTTCGTTGAATGCAGGCGCTTCCGGGTCTTTGGGATGAGCGATGAAGCAGAGTCCACCCGCGTCGTTGACGCCGTTGATGAGCGTCTGCGGATCATCTGCCAGGTGCGAGAGGTCGCGGTTGGCGTTGAACACCAACAGGTGGTTTTTTTGGGGGTCCCGGTCCTGGTCGTGGACTTCCTGTCCCACCAGGAGCAGGACGCGGCTGCGATTGACGCGGTAGTATCCCTCGACACCTTGTACCAGTACGTTGTGGTCCGTTACAATGACCACATCCAACCCCGATTTCATGGCGGCGTGGGCGATATCCTTGTGGGTTCCGGTACCGTCGGAGTAGCGGGTATGCATATGCAGATTGACGACGATTTCGTGCATAAGACCTCAAAAATGGCGATTTTGCCTTACAAACAGCATCGCCGTGGACGGCGATGCGAGCAGGTGAAAACTATCACGTTGACGGTTCTTCCTCCGAGCGGGTATAATGTTCCCGCTTACCGCCCAGCTCGTCAGAGAATAAACTTCCCATGTAAGTTCACAATCTGGAATTTAACCTGGAGTTTGGCAATTATGCGGTAGTGTGTAAAAGGAGCTCTTTGTAAATGATTACGTATCTCAATATCGCGCTGATTATAATCTCGGTCCTGCTCATCCTGAGCGTCATCCTCCAAAGTAAGGGTGCAGGTTTGGGTGGGTTGACAGGCGCCGACGCTGGTAGTGTGTTCACTGCCCGTCGCGGCGTCGAGCGCACATTGTTCTGGGTCACTATTGTGTTGAGCGTTCTGTTCTTTGCGCTGGTCATAACGCTCCTCATCCTATCCTGATTTCGGGACCCCTTTTGAAAGGCAGTTCCTCCGCGCCGCCTGAAATGCGGGGTGAACATGCCTTTCTTTTTTTGTCTATGAAACAACTACGCTGGCAGATACTGGTCGTCCTTGTTACGTTGGGGATCGTTGCTGTGTTGTTACTTAGCCAGCAGTCGCCGACCATCAGCGGCCCGATCCTTCCGCAGCCCGAACAGGGAGGTGTATATACGGAAGGACTCGTCGGCTCACTTGGACGACTCAACCCGTTGCTCGACTGGAACAACTCTGCAGACCGCGATGTGGACCGCCTGCTCTTTAGTGGGCTGGTTCGCTTTGATGAACGCGGCCTGCCACAAGCAGACCTTGCTGAAGCATGGGGTGTGGCGCAGGATGGCACGGTCTATAACTTTTCGATCCGACCGAATGCCGTCTGGCATGACGGTGAGCCTGTGACCGCCGACGATGTCATCTTTACCATCGATATGATGAAGGGCGCCGGATCGCTCTATCCGCAGGATATCAAAGACCTGTGGGAAAAGATCAAGATCACAAAACTCAACGAAAAGAATCTTAAGTTCGAACTGCCTGAACCGTTCGTGCCGTTCATGGACTATTTGACGTTTGGTGTACTGCCCAAACACTTGTTGGAATCGGTCCCGCCCGATCAAATGTCCATTGCTGAGTTCAACATCAATCCTGTTGGTACAGGGCCGTACAAATTCGATCACCTGATCGTTGACAATGGACAGATCACCGGTGTTGTGTTGACGTTGTCCACAACATACTATCGAAACTCTCCATTCATTGAGCAGGTGGTATTCCGTTATTACCCAACTTCAGAAGATGCATTGGATGCCTACCGTCAGGGTGATGTGCTGTCCGTGAGCCAGGTCACGCCCGATGTGTTGAATGCGGCCCTGGAAGAAACGAATCTTTCCCTCTATACCAGTCGCTTGCCGCAAATGACTTTTGTATTGTTCAACCTGAACAATCCTGAAGTGGCTTTCCTGCAAGACGCAAAAGTGCGACGGGCGCTCATGCTTGGCATCAATCGTCCATACATTATCAACTCATTTCTGCAGGGGCAGGCGGTCATCGCCAACGGTCCGATCCTGCCGAATTCGTGGGCGTTCTATGATGGCACCGAGCAGTTCGAGTATGACCCTGAGTCCGCGATAAATCTGCTGAAGGGCGCAGGCTATGTGATCCCGTCGGGTGGTGGTGACGTGCGAGCGAAGGAAGGTGTTTCGCTCAGCTTCACGATGATGCATCCTGATGATGCGACCCACACACAGATCGCCCAGACCATCCGGGATGAATGGGCGGCCATCGGTGTTGGTGTGGAACTGCAAGCCGTTCCCTATGACTCACTCGTGTTGGATTCGCTCACCTCTCGCGCCTATCAAGCCGCGCTCGTGGACCTCAACCTTTCGCGCACACCAGACCCTGACCCGTACCCTTTCTGGCATCAAGCTGAAGCGGGGAGCGGGCAGAACTACTCGCAATGGGACAATCGCGCCGCGAGCGAATATCTTGAACAAGCACGCGTCAATGCAGACTACTCGATTCGTACAAGGCTCTATCGCAACTTCCAGGTGGTCTTTAGCAAGGAACTCCCCGCGTTGCCGCTCTTTGTGCCGGTCTACTCTTATGGTGTAGACTCACAGGTACAGGGTGTTCAGGTCGGTGCGTTGTATGAACCATCCGACAGGTTGGCAACATTCACGAGCTGGTACCTGCTCACTCGCAGAGCACTCGAGCAGACAGACGTTCCCACAACCATACCTTAAACACATACGTGACAGTCACCTTAAAGGTGACTGTCATTTCTAAATCATCAGGAGGAACCATGAGCAATGTCCAAAAAGCGATTGAATATGCACACCAGAATCGCGAACGATTTCTGAACGAATTGATCGAAGCGTTGAAGATCCCGTCCATTTCGACGGATGCGGAATACAATGGTGAAGTGATGCGCGCCGCTGAATGGATGGCGAATCACCTCAAAGCTTTGGGAATTGAAAATGTGGAGATCATGCCCACCGATGGCGGACATCCCGTTGTCTATGGTGACTATCTCAAGAAGCCCGGTAAACCAACCGTTCTCGTCTATGGACATTATGATGTGCAGCCGGCTGATCCGCTGGAGTTGTGGGAAACTGGTCCATTCGAGCCGCGCGTGGAAGGGGATCTATTGGTCGCACGCGGTTCCTCCGATATGAAGGGACAGGTGCTTGCCACGTTTGACGCGATCGAATCCCTGATGAAGGGTGGCGGTGAGCTTCCTGTCAATGTGAAGTTCCTGCTCGAAGGCGAAGAAGAGATCGGTTCCAAACATCTCGACCCGTTCCTGCGCAAGTATGCTGACAAATTCAAAGCGGACGTTTCACTCAATCCCGATGCGGGCATGATGGGCATTGATATGCCGACCATCACCTACGGCCTGCGCGGACTTGCTTATTTTGAAATTCACGTCTGGGGTCCCAAGGCGGATCTTCACTCTGGTCTGTATGGCGGTGCAGTACACAACCCGGCTCAGGCGTTAACTGAACTCATTGCCAGGATGCACGATGACAAGGGACGTATTACCCTGCCCGGTTTCTATGACAGCGTGCGCCCGATCAGCGAAGGAGAACGTGCCGACTTTGCACGTCTGCCGAATGATGATGCGCACTATCTGGAAGAGACTGGCGTCCCGGCGTTATGGGGCGAGGAAGGCTATATTTCTGCCGAGCGCACCGGCGCACGCCCAACATTGGAAGTCAATGGTTTGCTCTCCGGTTGGACCGGTCCCGGCTCGAAGACGGTTCTGCCTGCCAAGGCCATGGCGAAGATCTCCTGTCGTCTCGTTCCCGACCAGACGGACGATGAAGTCGAAAAGCAGATGAACCGCTTCATGGAAGAGAATGCACCGAAGACCGTCAAATGGGAAGTCAAGAAGCTGACCGGTAGTCCATTTGCGATCGCGGATCTGAACAACCCTGGCGTCCAGGCGATGAAAGATGCCATGGAAACTGCGTGGGGTGTCAAACCATTCCTGCGCCGCGAAGGCGGCTCGATTGGCGCGGTGGCTATGCTGCAACAGATCTGCGGTGTCGAATCCGTGCTGGTAGGTATGGGATTGCCCTCTGACAACGTCCATTCCCCTAACGAACATATGCACCTGCCAACCTGGCATAAAGGCATCGACTCGTTCATTCATTTCTTCAATAACCTCGGATAATTGTACGAATGGGCGGCTGCCCATCCCTACGGACGGGAATTTATAAATTCATGGAAGATAAGATCATTTCATACGGTGGGCAGGCGGTCATTGAGGGTGTGATGATGCGCGGACAAAAAGCATTTGCCATTGCCATGCGCGCACCGGATGGCAACATCGTGGTGCATAAGGAAGACCTGGCATCGGTGTATCGTTCACGCATCACCAAGATCCCCTTTGTGCGCGGGGTAATCTTATTGTGGGACGCGCTTGGGCTGGGTATGCGCGCTTTGACAGTCTCTGCCAACACCCAAACAGGCGAAGAAGAAAAATTGGAAGGTCCAGCGCTATATATTACATTGGGGACATCGCTTGCAATTGGCATCGGGTTATTCGTTTTACTGCCAGCCAGCGTGGGCGGGTGGGCGGAACATTCCCTTGGCTGGACAAACATAGCACACAATCTTCTAGAGGGCTTCATTCGCCTGGTGTTGCTTGTCGGCTATATCTGGGCGATCGGTTTCATGCCCGACGTAAAGCGACTCTTCGGCTATCATGGCGCTGAGCATAAGACCATCAATGCTTTCGAAGCTGGTGCGGAATTAACACCTGACATTGTGTCCAAATATCCGATCGAGCATCCGCGTTGTGGCACGGCATTCATGCTGACCTTTGTGCTGATATCAGTGCTGGTACACAGTTTGCTCGGCGATCAAGAGTTCGTGTGGCGGCTTGTCAGCCGCGTGTTATTGATCCCCGTCATTGCCGGGATTGCTGTGGAATACATCCGCTGGACGGCAAATCATCTGAGTTTGCCCCTGGTGCGTCTGCTCATCAAGCCGAATCTCGCGCTGCAATCCCTGACCACGCGTGAACCTGACAAGTCCATGCTCGAGGTCGCAATCGAGTCTTTCAAGACAATGCGAAATGCCGAGCAGGAACTTGCTCTATAATTCATAAGAAGATACTCATCTACACACAAAACCGAGCGGAGCTTTGCCCGCTCGGTTTTGTTTATAATCATTCCATGAGACTGACAATACCCCGAATCTTAACAACCGTTCTTGTTGTGATTACTCTGTTCGTCGGTATGATTGCCATTTATGATCGCGGACGCCCGGCTCCGGTGCCTACAAAACAGAATTTATATGAGGGAGTTGTTTATCGGCGTATCGTGCATGTTTTCCCACGCCCGATGATCGCACATGTGATCGAGATAGATACCAAGGTGAAAGGCATTAGTTTTTTGGTCACGCCACCCGACTTCAAAGGTGACAAACCATTGAACGCACGGACCACGTCACAATTCCTGGACGAGTTTGACCTACAGATCGCGGTCAACGGCGATGGATTCGATCCATGGTGGTCACACAGCCCCGTAGACTATTACCCTCATGTGGGGGATCCCATTGTGCCGCTGGGCTTCACTGCTTCAAAGGGTGACGTCTATTGGAATGGTGAAAATCCCGGGGATATTGGGATCGAACCGACCTTATATATTAATCGCAGAAATGTATTATCGTTCAACAACCGGCCGGGTAACATTCACAATGCCATCTCAGGTGACCGTATGCTTCTTGAAAAAGGACAGATCGTGCCTGAGCTGGATGATGATGAACTCGACCCACGCACCGCGCTGGGTATAAACCGCAACGGACGCTATCTTTATATCGTCGTGGTCGATGGACGTCAGCCGTTGTACAGTCAGGGTGCAACATTTCAGGAACTTGCCGAACTGCTAAAGGACCAGGGCGCGTACTTTGCAATGAGTCTCGATGGTGGCGGTTCATCCGCGTTGGTGATCGAGGACGAAGATGGCTCGCCCAAACTCTTAAATTCGCCGATCGACAATTACATCCCCGGGCGCGAGCGGCCGGTGGGAAATCATCTTGGGGTGTATATAAAATAGCAGTGCATCAACTATTCCAATTAACATAGATCGGCTAACAGTAGTAACGACTTTGCGTAGCACCCTGATGAGGGTCAGTCGTTCATTCTCCGGCAAAAGTACGACTGCACCGCCCCTGCGGGTCGCCGCTGGGGAAGTCGCCACTACGGTTAACCTGAAGAATAATAGACCTCTTGCATAAGTATGTCTTGCTTAGCCACAGAGTTCACAGAGACCTTTGAGAAAAACCCTTTTTTCTCTGTGTTCTCTGTGGCAAAATGACTTTTGCAAGAGGTCAAATGTGTAATTTATAGTAATGCCTTAGTTATGCTGCAACTGTATAAGACAATTTGATCCAACGGTTGAACCCGATCTCACCCCAGCCATTGACCTCGTGCGTGATCGGATAGATCTCGCCTTTTTTGACAGCACCCGCCACAGGCATATTCAGCCCAGGTCCAGTGCGGACATTTAGGGATGAAATATTGACCTTCACTTTGCGGCTCACCTGGAAGCCAATACCTGTCGTTGGTATGATCGCGGAACGCTCGGGGTTGGGAAAGGATGGGTCAGCAGCCACTTCCTTCCACGCCTGCCAAAACGTATCAAGCGGATACGCATGTGCCTCCCCGACCATGGGGTTCGTGTACAGTGGATCATGAATATAGATGTACTTGGGATCAATGCCAACCACGACGGCAAAGTGCGGACCCTGAAATGGTTTCTCGGTCAACCCAGCTTCGAACAAAACTTTATAGCGAAGCAGCACGATTGCAGGCTTCCCCGATGCCATTAAGTTGAACAGGTCTGCTATCGATAAACCTGCGCGGAAATCGGTGATGATGCCCATACTGCTCAACGCATTGCGGATCTGGTTCACACTCAAGAACGGGTCGCCAGGAATGCCGAAGTGTGTGTAGAACTCGTCAGGCGTGATGGACGATTTCTGATAGGCGCGCATCAGCATGGCTGCGCTGGCAGCACCGCAATCGTTGGAATGCGCCTCTGCTCCATCACCCAATTGGGAGATATAGAGAACGGGCAGCAGTGTTACCGGCCGCAGCGGATTTCCCAAACTGTATTCCACAACATTGCCGGTGTCGATCTCTTCCACTTTGAAACGTCTATTGGATGGCTTTGGTGTTGTATCTTCCTGATCGGAATCCGCATCTGACGAATTATCATCGGTTGGATCTGAGTCGTTTGTCCCTGGGCGTTTTCCCAGCTTGGCTTCTTCGATCGGCAATCCAATGACCTCCACATGCAACGGATCCCATCCGACATGGATGGGTACTTTCCACGTTTGCGCAGCAAGGGCATCGTCAATAGCCTTGGATTTGGTATCTGACAGTCCCCAGCGGATGCCCGTCGTGAGCCCGTTCTTTTCCGCGGCGGCTGCGAGATGAAGCATGTAGTCGGTCTTTGCGCCAAAGGGACGGTTGTCATCAATGATGTCGGCTGCAAGTGATTCTTTCTCGCCATTCGCGCCGGTCACATTATGGAATCCGTACTTTGTCTTGCTGGCCCCGGCGTTGTAGGACCTCAATTGATCGGCAG
>Ga0190269_10001810_pt1 | contig 10084 bp, 11 predicted proteins | sample Popmic249IS_FD_133749 | JGI IMG/M metagenome (GOLD analysis project Ga0190269, IMG submission 133749) | Populus adjacent soil microbial communities from riparian zone of Blue River, Arizona, USA - 249 IS | ecosystem: Environmental > Terrestrial > Soil > Riparian zone | place: USA: Arizona... | reverse complement strand
TGTTCGGCAGCAGGCCCGTTCGTCCACCCGGCGCGGCATCGGTGCGCCGGGTCCACCGTCAGCCCTGCGTTACCGCCACAGCCGCATGATCTTCCTCAGCCGATCGGTACGAAGTGGTCGCCGGTCCAGCGCACCAGGGTGTCCGTGTAACGGCTGCTGATCCGTACGACGCCGTCGTCCTCGACCCCGATCCCCCGAGGCCCGGGGGTGCCGAGCGGATGGGCGTGCCCGGTGAAGGCCAGGTCCGCGTTCCAGTTGGTGAGCGCGACCAGCCACGTCTCGCCGCTGGTGGCACACCGGAGGAATGCCACGTACTCGTCGCGCCCGTCGCGGTCGAGGTCGCCGAGCCGCGCGGTGGGGCCGGTCAGGGTCCAGCCGCTGGTGGCGGGGACGTCGTCGATGCGGACGCGGTCGCGGTACTTCGCCGCCGGGTCGCCGCAGGCAGGGGCGTGGATCTCGCTCAGGGTGTCGGTCGGGGTCACCGGTGGGGTAGTCGCCGGAGCGACCGCTGGGGTAGCCGGTACCAGCCGGTCGGGGGTACCCGAGCCCCGCGCGAGCCCCACGCCCGCGGCGACGACCAGCACCAGACCCGCGATCCCCGCCGCGGCCGCCTGACGGCGACGCCGAGTCACCGTGGCCCGGGCCCGCGGTCCTCCGGGAGCCGCCGCGTCCGCGCGGTGGCGTTCGTACTCGGCGGCGAGGGCGGCAGCGAGCCGGCGGTCGGTGTCGTCGCTCACTTCGGCGCTCCTTCGTTCTCGAGAACCGTGGCCAGCCGGGCGCGGCCCCGGTGGAGCCACGACTTGACGGTTCCGGCGGCAACTCCTTCCCGGGCAGCGATCTGTTCGACGCTCAGGTCGGCCAGGTAGTGCAGGACGATCGCGCGGCGCTGGGCGTCGGGTAAGCCGGCCAGCGCGTTCATCAGGTCCAGGCGGGCGGCGTCGGGCGGCGGGACGTCCTGCGGCCGGGTGCGAATCCGGTGGGCGAGCGCGACCTTGAGCCGTCGCCAGCGGCTGGTGGCCAGCCGGTACGCGACCGTGTGCACCCAGGGAACCGGGTCGGCGGAAATCGCGGACCAGTGGCGCCAGGCCCGGCAGAACGCCTCCTGGGCGACGTCTTCAGCCTCGGCGCGGTCGCCGAGGTAGACGGCGATCTGGGCAGCCAGGGCCGGGAACCGGTCGGTGTAGAACTCGTCGAACCGTTGCTCGGCGGGCGTCACCCGCACCTCCGCATCAGGGCCGGCACCACCGTCCGGACCTCTCTACTACGCGCGAGGCCCGACCAGGGTTGCACTCGCTGCTGTTCACTCGGGAGAACGGCCGCGCACACAACCGCAATCAGTTCAACGACTTCGTGTGGCACCCAGCACTGAAGGCCGCCGGCGTCCTCCCGGGCCGCGAGAACGGCATGCACGCGCTGCGGCACCACTCGCCAGCGTGCTGCTCGATGGGCTCCGTACGTACACGCACCTCGTGAAGCGGGGCGAGGACCGCATGCGACTGGCCGTCGAGCAGGCGCTCAAGGGAGCGTCAGCCGACGGCCAGTCGAAGGAAAGTGCGCCAGTGGTGCGCCCGGCCCAGGGCTAGGCGGCGTTTCCGAGGTAGCTGCGTTACGCGCCTAGAAGTTGATCATGTGCCCCGCGAGGCCGTGGACGGCCTCCTTGACCGCCTCGGACAGCGTCGGGTGCGCGTGCACGTTGCGCGCCACCTCGTGCACCGTCAGATCCCACTGCTGCGCCAGTGTCAGCTCCGGCAGCAGCTCGGTGACGTCCGGCCCGATCATGTGGGCGCCGAGGAGCTCGCCGTACTTGGCGTCGGACAGGATCTTGACGAAGCCGCCCGGGTCGCCCAGGCCGTGCGCCTTGGCGTTCGCGGTGAACGGGAACTTCGCGACCTGGACGTCGTAGCCCTTCTCGCGCGCCTGCGCCTCGGTGTACCCGAAGCTGGCGATCTGCGGCTGGCAGTACGTCGCCCGCGGGATCATGACGTAGTCCAGGGCCATCGTCTCGGCACCGGCGATCGTCTCGGCCGCGATGATGCCCATCGCCTCGGCGGCGTGCGCGAGCATGAGCTTGGCGGTGCCGTCGCCGATCGCGTACACGTGCGGAACGTTCGTCCGGCAGTACTCGTCGACGTCGATCGCGCCGCGCTCGGTCAGCTGGACGCCGATCTTGTCCAGGCCGTAACCCTCGGTACGCGGGGTGAACCCGATCGCCTGCATCACCTTGTCGGCCTCGAGCACCTGCTGCTGGCCGTCCTTCGACACGGTGACCTTGACCGAGGAGCCGGTGTCGTCGATCGACTCGACCCGGGTGGACGTGAGCACCTTGATGCCGAGCTTCTTGTAGCGCTTCGCGAGCTCGGTGGAGACCTCGACGTCCTCCAGCGGCACGAGCCGGTCGAGGAACTCGACGATCGTGACGTCGACGCCGTAGTTGCGCATGACGTACGCGAACTCGACACCGATCGCGCCGGCGCCGGCGATGATGATGCTCTCCGGCAGGTTGTCGGTGAGGATCTGCTCCTCGTAGGTGACGACCCGCTCGGACAGCGAGGTGCCCGGCAGCAGCCGGGTGGTGGCGCCGGCCGCGATGATCACGTCGTCGAACGTGACCGTCTCGCTACCGCCGTCGTTGAGCGCGACCTCGATCGTGTTCGGGTCGGTGAAGGTGCCCCAGCCGTGGAACTGCTGGATCTTGTTCTTCTTCATCAAGAAGTGGACGCCCTTGACCCGGCCGTCGGCGACCTTCCGGCTCCGGTCGAACGCCGCCTTGTAGTCGAGGGAGACGGTGCCGTCGACGTTGATGCCGAACTGCTTGGCCTCCTTCGTGAAGACGTAGGCCAGTTCGGCGTTGCGCAGCAGCGCCTTGGACGGGATGCAGCCCACGTTGAGGCACACCCCACCCCAGTACTGCTTCTCGATGATCGCCACCTTCTTGCCGAGCTGCGCTGCTCGGATAGCGGCGACATACCCACCCGGGCCAGCGCCCAGTACCACGACATCGAAGTGTGTGCTCACGCTTTCCACCCTATTCCGGAACCCGCGCCGAGGGTCAGGCACCCGGCTGCTGCGCACGGCCCTGCTGGATCGGGGTCGCACTCACATCAACGCGTCCGGCGGCCTTCGATGGCAGGAAATCGCTGCTCGACGGTACGCCTACAGCGAACAATCGTCGGCCGGGTGCCGCTGCGCAACCGAACTGCACCGACCGGCCACTCTGCGGGCACCGGCCCGGTCCGATCTGACCGGCGTGACCGACATCCGCTCCGCCGCCCCAGCGCACCGACCGGCCGCCAGAGGCCTGTCCGACGGCGCAGGCGCCATCCGCGTCGTTCCCCGCCCCGGGTCGATCGCCGCCCAGGCCCGCCGGGGAGCGGTCGGCGCGGTGCGGCCCGGGCGCGCCGACCGGGCGACGAGCCGATTCCCCACGATCGACGACGTGATCGACGCCCGCGCGGTCTTCCCGGTGTTCCAGCCGCTGGTCAGCGCCGACGATCGCACGCTGGTCGGGTACGAGGCACTGAGCCGGGGACCGGCCGGCACACCGTGGGAGACGCCCGGCGCGCTGTTCCAGGCGGCCGACGAGGCCGGTCGCCTCGCCGAGCTGGACTGGGCCTGCCGCGCACGGATCGGCCGCGCCGCCATCGCCGCCGGTCTCGACCGGTCCACCGCGCTGTTCGTCAACGCCGAGCCGCCCGCCGCCGCGACCCCCTGCCCCGAGGACCTGCTGCCGGCGATCCGGGAGGCCGAGCGCCGGCTGAACCTGATCGTCGAGATGACCGAGCGGTCGATCGCCGCGGACCCGGCCGGGCTGCTCACCGCCGCGTCGACGCTGCGGGCCGCCGGCTGCGGGATCGCGCTGGACGACGTCGGCGCGATCCCGGCGTCGCTCGCGCTGATGCCGTTGCTCGACCCGGACGTCGTCAAGCTGGACATGCATCTGCTCCGGCGCCCCAACGACCTGGCGACCGCCCGCGTCGTGAACAGCGTCATCGCCCAGGCGGAGCGGTCCGGTGCCACGATCCTGGCGGAGGGCGTGGAGACCGCGGCACATCTGGCGACCGCCCGCACGATGGGCGCGTCGATCGTGCAGGGGTGGCTCACCGGCAGGCCGGGGCCACTGCCCGTCGACCGGGCACCGTCGCTGCCGCCGGAGCGCCTCTACCGCCGGGTGGTCGACGAGCCGACCGGTACGCCGTTCCAGATTCTGTCCGCGGACCGGCCCACTCGGCGCGGGACGAAGGCGTCGCTGCTCACGATCAGCCGTTACCTGGAGACGAAGGGGCTCGACGGCGAGGAGCCGCCGGTCCTGCTCGGCTGCTTCCAGCACGACCGGTTCCTGACCCCGGCCACGCGGCAGCGATTCGCTCGGCTCGCGGCGTCCGCGGCTCTCGTGGCCGCGGTCGGCGAGGGCATCGCGACCGAGCCGGCGCCGGGTGTCCGGGGCGCGGTGCTGGAGACCAACGACCCGCTCCGCCACGAGTGGAACGTCGTCGTCGTCGGTCCGCACTTCGCCGGGGCGCTCGTCGCCCGGGACCTCGGCGACGACGGGCCGGACGGCGAGCGCCGTTTCGACTACGTGCTCACCTACGAGCGGTCGCTGGTCCTGCGCGCCGCCCGCTCGCTGCTGCGCTGGCTGGCCCCGGTCGCGCCGGACCACTACCGCTGACCCGGCGCGCGCGGGGCTTCCCACCGGCACAGGGAGGCCGGAGGATTACACCGTTTCTGGTCTATTGTCCCCGAGATGGCGCACGCTGATCCTCCTCCGACCGGGGTCCCCGCGGATCACGCTCTCTGGTTCTTCCGAGCCCTCGTCGAAAACCTCGAGACCGCCGTCGTTCTCTGCGACTCCAAGGGCCGGATCGTGCTGTTCAACCGCGCGATGGCACGCGCCTTCGGCTGCGGCGACGTGGCGAGCTGGGAGTCCGAGGCCGGAGGCGTCGGCGAGCTGCGGGTCGGCGTCGACGTGCAGCGGATCAGCGGTTGTCTGCGCAACCCGGACGGATCGCGAGCCGTGCAGGGCGAGCTGCCGCTGAGCCGGGCGCTGCGCGGGGAGCACCTCCGGAACACCGAACTGCACCTGGGCGCCGACGGGCGTCGTCCGCGCACCTACCGGACCCACGGCCAGCCGGTACGCGACGCCGAGGGGCGCCTGCTCGGCGCGATGCTGATCCTGCACGACATCACCGAGCGCCGGCTGGCCGCCCGCTTCGGCGGCTGCGAGCTCGCGGTCTCCGAGGCGCTCACGGCCGGGACGTCGGTCGCCGACGCGGGGGCTGGCGTGCTCGCCGCGGTCGGCACCCGCCTGTCGTGGCCGTACGGGGAGCTGTGGCTCGCCGACGGCGTCGAGGGCCCGCACGGCGTCGGCAGTGACGAACCGTCGCTCCACGCGGCAGCCCGCTGGGTCGCACCGGGGCACCAGCCCTCCGACCCGGTGCCCGACCGGCTACCCCGCGGTGTCGGGCTGCCCGGCGAGGTCTGGGCCACCGGCGCACCCTGCTGGTACGCCGACGTGGCCGCGAGCGGGCATCCGAGTCTCGCGGCGACCGCGGCCCGGTACGGGCTGCGGTCCGCGGTCGCGGTGCCGATCCGCACGCCGGAGCGCTTCCTCGGCGTCCTGGCGTTCTTCGGTTCGTGCGTCGAGGAGCCGGACGACTCGCTGCTCGCGCTCCTGGGTGGCGTCGCCGCCCACGTCGGGCAGTTCCTGGCCCGCCGGCGAGCCGACCGGCTCGCACTGGAGCTGACCCGGACCAGGGACGACTTCCTCGCGCTGGTCGGCCACGAGCTACGGACGCCGCTGACGTCGATCGTCAACCACACCGAGCTGGTGCTCGCCGACGAGGTGAACATCGGCGGGGACAACCGGCTGCTGCTGGAGTCCGTCGACCGCAACGCCCACACGCTGCGCCGGATCGTCACCGACCTGCTCGACCTGGCGGGCCTCGAGTCCGGCGACATCCGGCTCGATCCCGAGCAGGTCGACCTCGCCGAGCTCGTCGCTGCCGCCGCGTCGACTCTGCGGCCGACGGCCGAGCCCAACGACGTCAAGATCGAGATCGACGCTCCGCGGGTGCTTCCCGTGCGCGGCGACCGGAACCGGCTGCGGCAGCTGGTCGACCAGCTGCTCTCGAACGCCGTGAAGTACTCCCCCGACGGTGGTGACGTCCGGGTACGACTGGAGCGGGACGGGAACCGGGCGGAGTTGACGATCAGCGACGCCGGGATCGGGATACCGGAGGCGGAGCGGCCACGGCTGTTCGAGCGCTTCTTCCGCTCGTCCGCCGGCACCGCACGGGGGCTCGACGGCACCGGTCTGGGGCTTCCGCTGGCCCGGACGATCGCGGATCGGCACGGCGGTTCGATCCACGTGCGACACGGTGATCCCGGTACGACACTCGTCGTCACACTGCCTGTTCAGGGGTACAGCGGGCCCGGGGATTGAGGCGCGCTCCCGATACCGCACCGCTGTACCGCGGGCGGGGTGTCGGACCGTACGATGAGCGCCAGTCTCCCGTCCAGCAGCGAGCGGGACGATCCTGCATGTCTTGGCTGGAGGCCACCCGTGTCGCAACTTGCCGACCCGACCCCGTTCGAGGTCCTGATCGTCGACGACGACGCTGGCGACGTGATGATCATCGAGGAGGCACTGGCCACCCACGGCCTGGGCAGCACGCTGCACGTCGTTCCGGACGGCGTCGTCGCCATGCAGTTCCTGCGCCGCGAGGGCGAGCACAAGGACGCGCCGCGGCCGCACCTGGTCCTGCTCGACCTCAACATGCCGCGCAAGAGCGGCCGCGAGGTGCTGGAGGAGCTCAAGGACGACGCCGACCTCGCCAGCATCCCCGTGGTCGTGCTGACGACGTCGGCGGCCGACGAGGACATCCTGCGCTCCTACGACCTGCACGCCAACGCGTACGTGACCAAGCCGGTGGACTTCGCCGAGTTCGAGGGCGTCGTCGTGCAGATCGAGTCGTTCTACGGCCAGACCGCCCAGCTCCCCGGCCGGCGACCCGCCCAGTAGCACCGCCGGCACGTTGGCGTGCCGGCGCGCGAGCTTTTGCATCGCATACCGGACAGCGGTTGGCGAAACGGGCAAAATGGGTGATCATCATGGTAACCGCTAGTAGTTCTTAGGTGGCGGACCGTGAGGACGGACGACCCATGATCGATCTCCCGCACCCCCCGCCCGGCGCGACGTCCGGGCCGTACGGCCTGCCCAGGCCCGACCTCGACGAGGCCCACCTCGCCCTGGCCGAGATCTACGCCGAGATCACCGACCGCATCTGGCACCAGCTGCTCCGCGAGACGCGGCTGACCGGACGCGAGACCGATCCGGACGCGCTCGACCGGGTCATCGAGGCCATGAAGGCCAGCGACCCGATCACCGCGCTCTGCGGCCGGTCGCTGGAGATCCGGGTCGCGGCCTTCGACGCGATCGCCACCGGCCGGGAACTGATCGGGAGTTCTGCATGAGCACTCTGCTCCACCACCGGCTGGCCGCCCGCGAGCGCCTGGAGGCGCTGACCCGGTACGACGTCGACGATCCGCACCTCAAGCAGCAGCTCGACGCGATCGCCATGCGGACCGCGATGCACCTGCACATGCCGACCGCACTGACCACGCTGATGCTCGACAACGCGATGCTGATCGCCGGCGGGCACGGCGTGGACGGCTGGCTCCGTGGTGGTCCCGGCGGCCCGGCCGAGTGGGCGTTCTGCGCGCAGACCGTGCTGACCGGCGAGCCGTACATCGTCTCGGACGCCACCAAGGACCCCGCCCAGTGCACGAACCCGGTCGTCGAGCTCGACGGGGTGCGGGCCTACGCCGGCGCCCCGCTGATCACGCCGTCCGGGCAGATCCTCGGGGCCCACTGCGTCGTCGACGTCACACCGCACGTGTTCAGCGAGCAAGAGATCGCCGAGCTACAGGCAGCGGCCGAGGACGTCGTCACGGCGTTCGAGCAGCACCCGAGCCGCCACTCGCCGCAGTTCACCCCCACGTTCTTCACCAACGGCTGACCGCTCACGGCCGTGGAGCACCGGCGCCGGACCTCACCAGGTGCGGCGCCGGTGTCGTGTCAGGCGACGGGAATCAGGTCCGAGAGGCCCACCAGATCGAGCACCCGCTGGGCGTAGCGTCCGACGTTGCGCAGGTGGAACTGTGCGCCCTCGGTGTCGGCCGCCTTCCAGCCGTAGACCAGCACCCCGATGCCCACCGAGTCGAGAAAAGGGCAGTTCTCGAGGTCGACGATGACGTTCCGCTGCGCGTCGAACGCTTTGGCGAGCATCGTCCGCAGCGTCGGCGCCGAGTCGGAGTCGAGGTCGCCGACGACGGAGATGACGGTGCTGCCGTCGGTCTCCCCGACGTCGAACTGCGTTGGCGGCCGGTCCATGGCTGCCCTCCTCAACAGGTGGCATGGAGGGGCTACCCGAATTACGGCCGCGACTCACGCCCAGTTCACCCGAGTTTTTCCGGCTCACCGACGTACCGCGGAGGAGCTTCACCCCGGATTGCCCTCGTTCAACCGATCCCGATACCGGATGCGTGAACGACTGAGCGATCGTCGGTAACCATCCGGGGGAGAACCGCGCCGCGTGCCGCTGGAGCACTGGCGGAGAAGAGGGAGCAATGGGCGGCATCCTGCACGTCTGCACCGGCAACCTCTGCCGCTCGCCGATGGCCGAGCGCCTCATGGACGCCGGTCTGCGCGCCAGGTACGGGCGGATCGCCGACACCGTGGTGGTCTCCAGCGCGGGCACGTCCGCACTCGTCGGCGAGCCGATTCATCCGCTGGCAGCCGCCGAGCTGGCGAAGCGGGGGGTCTCCGCTCACGGTTTCCGGGCCCGCCTGCTGGAGCCCGACGCCGCCTACCGCGCGGATCTCGTTCTCACCGCGACCCGCGAGCACCGCGACCGCATCATCGCCGGTGACCCGGGACTGCTCGGCCGGGTGTTCACGTGGCGGGAGCTGGCGTGGCTCGTCGATCGGCTGGGCAACACGATCGTGCGCGGCGAGCACCTCACCGACCGGGTGCGCAACCTGCCCAGGGCGGCCGGCCTGCGGCGGAGCTACTTACGGCCGCCACCGCCTGCCGAGTTCGACGTCGTCGACCCGATGGGCGGCACCGAGCAGGACTTCAAACAGGCTGCCGCCGAGATCGAGGACGCCGTCGCGACCATCCTCGCGGTCCTTTGACGACGACGGGCCCCGGTTTCCCGGGGCCCGTCGCGTGCGCAGAGGTCAGGCGAGCGATGCGTCGAGCGTGATCTCGACGCCGGCGAGCGCCTGGCTCACCGGGCAGTTGGCCTTCGCGTCGGCCGCCGCGGCCGCGAAGTCCTCGGCGGAGATGCCGGGAACCTCACCGCGGGTCGTGAGCTTGATGCCGGTGATGCCGGTGCCGGGCACGAACGTCACGTCGGCGGTGGTGTTCAGCGCGGTCGCCGGCGTTCCCGCCTTCGCCAAGCCGTTCGAGAACGCCATCGAGAAACAGGCCGCGTGGGCGGCGCCGAGCAGCTCTTCCGGCGTGGTGGTCGAGGCCTGCCCCTCCGAGCGGGCCTTCCAGTTGACGTCGAACGAGCCCAGGCCGGAGGAGTCGAGGTTGACCGACCCCTTGCCCTCGAAAAGGCTTCCTTCCCAGTGCGCGGTCGCGGTGCTGGTCAGTGCCATGTCCGTCTCCAAGGTCGCGTAGTTCGGGTCTTTGCTGAACGTACCCGGGTCAACGCGCGGCCCCTGCACTGAGTAGGCGCCGTGTCGACATATCGAGAACGCCGACCCGCTCCGAAAGTTCTATTCGCCCTGGTGTGTCCTGTTCTTCGTGCGCTGATCGCGCGCGACGGAGAGGAGTGCAGGTTGAGATCGAGTCGCATCATCGGCACCATCGCCGCGGGCGCCGTCGTGGGCCTCGCCGCCGTCGTCGGTTCGCCCGCGCCGCCCGCCAGAGCGGGCGCCCAGGTCACCGGCGTCCACGACCGGTACCAGGAGCGGACGCCACCCCGGTTCTACTACGTCATCAACGCGCGTGCGCCGCAGAACAGCAGGCTGACGCTCTACTACTCCACCCGCACCGACCACGCGCGCCGGTTCGTCT
>Ga0190269_10001809_pt1 | contig 10084 bp, 7 predicted proteins | sample Popmic249IS_FD_133749 | JGI IMG/M metagenome (GOLD analysis project Ga0190269, IMG submission 133749) | Populus adjacent soil microbial communities from riparian zone of Blue River, Arizona, USA - 249 IS | ecosystem: Environmental > Terrestrial > Soil > Riparian zone | place: USA: Arizona... | reverse complement strand
TCGGCCAGTTGGTGCGCTCCGAGAGGAAGAACTCGCGCAGCTCCGAGAGCGAAATGTCTTCCGTCGGGTTCGACCTGTGGACGATGACGGCGAGCGTCCTCTGCTGCTGGGCCGCGACCGCGCGCGCCGAACCCGCGTGCGCGGACGACGACGCCGCGACGCGCCACGCGGACGCGAGCGTCTTCGAGTGGCTCTCGCAGGGCTTACCTGAGCCCGACGGCCCGCTCGACCGCGCTACGTTCCTCGCGCGCTACGCGGGCATCACGCGCCGGCTGGGCAACGCGAAGGGCGGCTGGAAAGAGAGCGAGCACAGGGAGCTGTCGGCGCTCGGCGTGCTCGATCCGAACGTATGGTCCGTCGCCGACGCGGCTCGGGCCGGCATGCTGCTGATCGCGCTCGACGCGCTGCCGTCCGATGATCACGTCGCCTTCGCCACCGAGATCTTCCGGCGCGGCGAGACCGCGGAGCGCGTCGCGCTGCTGCGCAGCCTCGCGTTCCTGCCCGAGCCCACCCGCTTCGTCGAGCTTTCGGCCGAGGCGTGCCGCAGCCACGTGCAGGACATGATCGAAGCGCTGGCCTGCGAGAACGCGTACCCCGAGACCTACATGCCGGAGATGGCCTTCAACCAGCTGATCATGAAGGCGATGTTCACGGGCATTCCTCTGTCGCGCGTCCACGGCTGGGAGAGCCGCGTGAACGCCGAGCTCATCCGCATGTCACGCGACTTCAAGGCCGAGCGCACGGCGGCCGGCCGTCCCGTCCCTGCAGAGATCGCGTTGATCGAAGACATCGCGACCCGGGGCCAGGTCTCGTAAGCTCTGCCGCGGAGAACCCGACATGAAGATGTTCGACCCTCATATCCACATGACGTCGCGCACGACCGACGACTACGAGGCCATGGCCAAGGCCGGCATCGTCGCGATCGTGGAGCCGGCGTTCTGGCTGGGTCAGCCGCGTACGCACGTCGGGTCGTTCGAGGATTACTTCCTGTCGCTCACGGGCTGGGAGCGCTTTCGAGCCAGCCAGTTCGGCATCCGGCACTACTGCACGATCGCGATCAACCCGAAAGAAGCGAACGTGCCGGAGCTCGCCAAGGGCGTGCTCGAGCTGATGCCGCGCTACCTCGAGAAGGACGGCGTGCTGGCGGTCGGCGAGATCGGCTTCGACGACATGACCAAGGCCGAGGAAGACATGTTCTTCGCTCAGATCGAGCTGGCGCGCGGCGCGGGCCTGCCGATCCTCGTGCACACCCCACACCGCGACAAAAAGCGCGGCACCGAGCGGACGATCGCGCTCGTCCGCGAGGCCAAGTTTCCGGAAGAGCGCGTGCTGATCGACCACAACAACGAGGAGACGCTGCCGCTCACGCTGGCGACGGGTTGCTGGGCCGGTCACTCGATCTACCCGAACACCAAGATGGACGAGGCGAGGATGGTCGCGCTGGTGCAGAAGTACGGCGCCGAGCGGATCATCATCAACAGCGCGGCGGACTGGGGCGTCTCCGATCCCCTCAAGGTGCCGAAGACCGTAGACCTGATGCGCAAGAGCGGCATCAGCGAGGCGCAGATCGAGCAGATCGTGTGGCGCAACCCGATCGCGTTCTTCGCGCAGAGCGGCCGGCTGGACATCACGGCCGAGTCGGGCTTGCTGGCGGTCGATCAGCGCGAGCTGTTCGAGGGCAACTCGGTGCTGCGCGGCCAGGCGCCCGTCGTCGAGCGGTAGAGCGCACGCGATGCACCGCACCGTCGTTCTGAACGTCGTCGGGCTGACGCCCGAGCTGCTCGGCCCGCATACGCCGGCGCTCTCGGCGCTCGCGAAGCAAGGCGCGCTGCGGCCGCTCACGACGATCACGCCCGCGCTCACCTGCAGCGCGCAGGCGACGCTGGTCACCGGACTTGCCCCGCGCGATCACGGCATCGTCGCCAACGGCTGGTACTTCCGCGACCTCGCGGAGATCTGGTTGTGGCGCCAGTCCAACCACTTGGTCGCCGGTGAGAAGATCTGGGACGCCGGTAAGAAGCGCGACCCAGGCTTCACCTGCGCCAAGATGTTCTTTTGGTACAACATGTACTCGACCGCAGATTGGTCGGTCACGCCGCGGCCGCAGTACCTCGCCGACGGCCGCAAGATGCCGGATTGCTATGCGGAGCCGCCCGAGCTGCGCGATGAGCTGCAGCGCGAGCTCGGGCAGTTCCCGCTGTTTCAATTCTGGGGACCGGGCTCGAGCATCGCTTCGAGCGCATGGATCGCCAAGGCGACGCGCTTCACGTACGACAAGCACAAGCCGACGCTCACGCTCGCGTACCTGCCGCACCTCGACTACTGCTTGCAGAAGTACGGGCCACGACACCCCGAGATCGGCAAGCACTTGCGCGAGATCGACGAGGTCGCCGGCGAGCTGATCGCGCACGTGCAGAAGGACGGCGCGCGCGTGATCGTGTGCTCGGAGTACGGGATCACGGATGTGTCACGGCCCGTGCACATCAACCGCGCGCTGCGCGAGGCGGGCTTCGTTCGCGTCCGCGAGGAGCGCGGGCTCGAGCTGCTCGATCCGGGCGCGAGCGATGCGTTCGCCGTGTCCGATCACCAAATCGCCCATGTCTACGTGAGGCGCCCGGAACGCATCCCAGAGGTTGCGGCGCTCTTGCGCAAGCTCGATGGTGTGGAGCACGTGCTCGACGAACAAGGCAAGCGTGCGTTCGGCTTGGATCACCCGCGGTCGGGTGAGCTGGTCGCGCTGAGCCGCGCGGACAGTTGGTTCACGTACTACTACTGGCTCGACGATGCGCGCGCGCCCGATTTCGCGCGCATGGTCGAGATCCACCGGAAGCCCGGCTATGACCCGGTCGAGCTATTCATGGATCCGAAGATCGCCATCCCGCCGCTCGCCATCGGCTATCGGCTGGCGAAGAAGGCGCTCGGCTTCCGCACGCTCATGGACATCATTCCGTTGGATGCGACGCTGGTGAAGGGGAGCCACGGGCGCCTCACCGATCGCCCCGAGCAAGGCCCGCTGTTCATCACCACGCACCCTGAGCTGCTCGGCGATCGGCCGGGCCCGGTGGCCGCGACCGACTTCAAGCAGCTGGTGCTCGATCACGTGTTCGACCGCTGAGCGGCGTCACAAGAAGAACGAGGCGCCGATCAAGATCGACGGCGTGCCCAGGCGCACCGTGAGCGCGACCTCGCGCGCGAGGTGGAAGCGAACGCCGAGCCAGAGCACCAGCTCGACGTCCAGATCACCGTCGTCGTCGCACCAATCGCCGCGACGGCAGTCGAGGTAATCTTCTTCCCAAGTCTCGTACTCGAGGCCGATGCCCAGCTCCGGGAAGGCGCTGATCAGGTCGCTGAAGAAGAAGTTCCACTGCACGACCAGTGGGATCCAGAAGTCGTTGCCGTCGCAGTCGTCGAACGGACCCGGACACTCGTCGTCCCAGTGCGACCAGTCGAAGCCGACGCCGAGCGCGAGGCTGTTGTTGATCGTCCGGACCGGACCGTTGTCGATGACCGGAAACGACGCGCGCACGCCGACGCCGATGCCATCGTCGTCGGTGTGCTGGAGCACGAGGTGCGGCTCGACCTCGGCGCTGTAGCTCACGTGGGCGCCGGGGCGATCGATCTGTGCCTCCGCCACGGACGAGAGGGAGACAGCGACTACGGCGAAGAGAAGGATGGAGGAAAGCTTCATGGCCATGGTCCGATTCGGTCGCCGAGCATAGGTCAGGGCGCGTGCGACTGGCTATCGGCTCCTTCCTGGGGGCAGTGGTGCGAGCGCGGGTCTGGGTTGAAAGAATCGTCCCCGGCTCATGTGTCGTGCTCGCAGGCGCTTTAGGTGCCCGGCACGACCCGCTGGAAGATCCGCGTGAGGCTGAACGCCGCGATTGCGAGCAGCGAAAGCTCGGGCAGGCCGGTGGCCGCGATCGCGATCGCATCGACCAGCGATATGCCCGCGATCAGCTGCGATACGGCCTTGGGCACGTTGCGGTGAGCCGGCGAGAGCACGAGCCGCAGGTTGAGCGCGGTATGCGCGAGGAGCGCGAGCGCGAGGGCATTCGGCGCGAGGCCAGGCGCGAGGGCGCCGTGGAGCACCGGCACGGCGAGCGGCACGAGCGGCCACAGCCGCACGATCGATCCACCGGATTCATGCTTGGCGATGTACGTGAGGCCGATCAAGTAGCCGAGCAGCGCGATCGCGCCGATGAATAGGCCCGGCGTGAACGCCGAGTACGTGGCGAGCGCGGCGGTCGCGTACACCAGCGCGCGACACAGGCCCATGAGCACGGGGCTCAGCGGGTTGCCTTTGTGGCGAAGGTCGTAGACGACGATCGTCGCTGCGAGCGCAGCGGCCGCGATGCCGGCGGCAGGCGACTGCGTGCGCGCGAAGCCGGCGGCCGCCGCGATCACGACACCGAGCGCGAGCATGCCGAAGCCGAGCGTCAGGACGGCGCGCGCGCTGACGGCGCCGGAAGGGATCGGTCGCTCGGGCCGGTGCTGCGCGTCGAACTCGCGATCGAACGCGTCGTTCAGATACATGCCGCCGACGTAAGCCAGCGAAAGCGCCAGCGCGAGGCTGAGCACGTGCGCGGCGCTTGGTGCCGGTGTTGCGACGCCGCTCGCTGCCTGCGCGGTGGTGGCGATCGCGATGCCAGCGAGCGCATTGCTCCACACGGTCGGCAGGTTCGAGACGCGGCCGAGCAGGAGCCACGGCGAGACGCGCGGCTTCTTGGGCGGTGGCGGGGAGGAGGGGCGGATGCTCATGGGCTTCCGGCGAGCGCGCTGAGGGTGTCGGTGCAGAAGATAAGCTCGCGCTGGATCGATTGCTCCACCGTCGAGGTGCGCAGCGCCGGCGGCAAGACGCCCCAGGTGTACGTCTCGACCTCGAGGTGATCGCTCAGGGGCTCGCGCGCGTGCTCGGCGAGCAGCTCGATCAGGAAGTCCTGTGTGCTCGCGAACGCGCCGAAGCTGTTGGCGAAGATCGGCACGTGGAAGTGGATCCGCCACTCCTCTCCGTCACGCGCGGTCGCGGCGAGCGCTTCCGGCAGGTCGACGTAGCGGATCAGCGCATCACCGCTTCGGGCCACGACCTGGTGGAGGTACACGTCCTCGGCCAGGCCGGCCAGTGCTGCGCGCGCTTGTGGGTCGACGCTTGCCACACGCAGGCCGGCGCTGAGCTGGACCTTGGCGATCGGGATCTCGGCGCGGCGCAGCGCGGCGACGGCCTCGCTCGCGCGCTCGTGCTCGACGGCCGCGTGGCACGCATCGAGACACACGCCCAAGTGGCGGCGGAGCAATGCGCCGGCTTCGCTCTGCGTCGCGCCGGTGAGGTCCGCGAGCGTGGCGAGGGCGCGCTCGTCGTGCAGGTGCTGCGCGAAGAACGCCGTGGTCTCGGCGATCGTCTCGAGCATGCAACACGGCTCGGGCTCGAGGCCGAGCACGATGAGCCTGCCGGTCTGTCGTTCGATGGCGTGCAGCTCGGCCACGCAGCGCAGCAGCTGGTGGGCGACGAGCGCATGAGCCTCGACGCTCGCCAGCACGGGCTTGAAGCCGCCGGGTAGGGTGCTGATCGAGCCGCGCACGCCGTCGGGTAAGAGCTGCGCGAGGATGCGAGCGAGCCGGACCGTATGCTCCCGACGCACGGGGTCGCGCCAGTCCGGCACGTACACGCGTTCCTTCACGCGCGTGCCGTGGAACGCGCCGAACGGAAAGCCGTTCAGGGTGGGCACGTAGAGATCGTGGCGGGCGAGCACATCGCGCAACGGGCCTACGCCGCCCGTGTCCAGCGAGAGCGCTGCTTCATGGGCGAGCCACAGGCCGGCCGCGAATGGGCGGTCGGGGCTAACCCGCGCTTTGACCGCCGCGACGTGGCGCTCGAGGTTGCCCAGCACCTCCGGCAACCGCTCGCCGGGATGCACGTTCGTGCAATACGTCAGATGCGAGTCCCCGATGCGCATAGGCCGGCGGCCGAGCCGCTATTCGGCCGAGGGTCGCATCGCCCCGGCCGCTTGCCGAGCCTGCTCGCGCAGAAAGTCGATCGCGCGGCCGATCAGCGCGTGGTCCATCTCGTGCGCCTCCATGCGCCGGCCGACGCCCGTCAGCAGGGTGACGCTGAGCTCGCCTCCAAGGTGCTCCTGGAAGTCCCGCAGGCCGCCGAGCACGGCGCGCTCGCCGCGCGCGTCGAGCTCATCGAGGGCGTCGCTCCAGAGCGTAAAGCCGAGCCCGGTGAGCAGAGCCAGGATCCGGTCGCAGTCGGCCTTGGGCAGAAGGCCTTTCTCCAGGCTGTAGCGGCAGTCCAGCGCCATGCCGATCGCGACGGCCTCGCCGTGGCGCAGCGCGTGGTGCGTGAGCGCCTCGAGCTTGTGCGCGGCCCAGTGCCCGAAGTCGAGCGGCCGGGCGCTGCCGGTCTCGAATGGGTCGCCGGCACCGGCGATGTGCTGCAGGTGGATCTCCGCGGCCCAGCGGATCTGCGCGGCCATGGCCTCGGGCTCGAAGGCTGCGAGCTTGCGCACGTTCAGCTCGAGCCAGTCGAAGAATCGTGCGTCGCGGATCAGCCCGACCTTGATCGCCTCCGCCATGCCGGCGCGCTGATCGCGCACGTCGAGCGTGCGGAGGAAGTCCGTGTCGTTGATCACCGCGAACGGCGGCGCGAACGTGCCGAGGAAGTTCTTCGCTCCAAAGGCGTTGATGCCGTTCTTCACGCCCACGCCAGAGTCGTTTTGAGCGAGCACGGTGGTGGGCACGCGGATCAAGCGCACGCCGCGGTGCGTGGTCGCGGCGGCATAGCCCGCGGCGTCGAGCATCGCGCCGCCACCGATCGCGATCACGAACGACTGCCGGTCCACACCCAGGCGATGCAGGTCGGCCTGCAGCCGTTCGACGTGCTCCGGCGTGTTCTTGACGCGCTCGCCGCCGGCCATGATCTGCACGCCCAGGAGCTCCAGTCGATCGGCGTGCCGCTCGGCGTAAGCCTCGATCTCGCGAGCGAGACCGGGCCACGCGGCCGCTACGCCGTCGTCGATCACGCACAGCGCGCGATGACGCCGAGGCTCGAGCCGGCACAGTGCGTCGACCAGCACGGTGTTATCGGGCGCGAACAACCCGCGGGTGAAGAACACCGGATATTCGAAGCGCACCGCTACGCGCTGCACGTAGACCGCGCTGCTGCTTGCCGTTCCGTCCAAACGACCAACCCGTGCTGCTAGAGGGCTTTGCGTTCGCCGGAGCACCCACGCCCAGCGACCATCCGGACCCTAGCACGCACGTTCGAAGAGCGCTGTAGGCGGACGCTTACCTGACGCAGGCATAACGATGGCGCTTGGCACAAGTGCTGCTCATTCGACCGCTGGAGCGAAGGTCGGCACAAGGTGGCACACAAGCAGCAACGGCGGCCGGGGGGGCCACGGAAGAAGGCGGTGCTTTGGCTGACCGCGCTGATCGCTCTGGGCCTCGGTGGCTGCCAACAGGCTCGCGACGGTGGCCCCCATCCCGAGCCACCGGCGCGCATCCCTTCGGATGATCGCGATGGCGGCATGCAAGGCCATGCTGGCGAAGGCGGTTCCGCCGGTGCAGGGACGGGCGCGAGCGGCGGCATGGGCGGCGCTGGTAGCGGTGGGAGCGGCTCGGGTGGGATGGATCATGCGCCGCCGTGCGAAGAAGATGCAGGCTTCGAGGACGAAGACGCGGGACCGTTGCGCTGAGCAGCGCCCTAGCGCACTCTGGTCGACTCGCGCTGTGAGGCAAAACAGCGCTCTTTTCGGTGGACTGCAGCGGGGACCGGGCTCGCCGAGCAAAGGCTTTGAAGCTGTCAGTGTCAGCGAGATGTGATAACGCCACGCCCCGGTAGCTTGCCGACTTAGCGTTCCGACCCACGCCCGACTTCATCCCGGCCGCCGCATACGGCAGCGGATCCTCTCTTTCGACGATGCGAGACGACCGAAGCTCCACGTTGCGCAACGCGCCGGCAGTGACGCCGGGGCAGCTCGACCACGGGCTCATCGTCATCGTCAGCGGTGTGGTCTCGACGCACGCGCTGCCCAAGCAGGGCACGGTGGACCTGGGCCGGGCCAAGGAGTGCGACGTCCAGGTGATCGACCCGTCGGTCTCCCGCACCCATGCGCGCCTGCACATCGGGTTGCCGGTGCGCGTCGAGGATCTCGGCAGCGCGAACGGCACGCGCGTCCGCGGCGAGCTGATCCCGCCCAACACGCGCGTCGATCTCGCTCCCGGCGAGTCGATCGAGCTGGGCAGCGCGCTGGTCATGCTCCAGCGCCGACCGATGCCGACGCGCGAGTGGCGCATCTGGGCGCATGGATACTTCGAAGGCCGCCTGGAAGACGAGTGCGCGCGCGCGGCCCGCTCGCTGACCACGTTCGGCCTGTTACGGCTTCGTTCGCCCGCGCACACGCGCACCGAGCTCGTGCAGCAGGTGCTGGCCAACAACCTGCGCGCCGACGACGTGGTCGGGATCTACGGCCCGGGCGACTACGAGGTGCTGCTCGTCGATCGCGGCGACCGCGAGGCCAGTCAGCTGGTCGCGACACTCGAGAGCGCGTTCGCCGACCTCGGCCACGCGGTGAAGATTGCGCTGGCGATGTTCCCGCGCGACGGCCGGACCGCGGACCGCCTCATGGGCAAGGCCGGCCGCAGCCTGCGCGGCGAGACCATCGAGGGCCGCGAGGGCCGCCTGGTCGTCCGCTCGCCCGTGATGCGCAAGCTCTACGAGCTGGCCGAGCGGGTCGCGCCCGGCGACATCAGCGTGCTCGTGCTGGGCGACACGGGCGTCGGTAAGGAGGTGCTCGCCGAGGAGGTGCACCGCCTGTCACCGCGCCGCGATCGTCCGTTCCTGCGCCTCAACTGCGCCGCGCTCTCGGAGTCATTGCTGGAGAGCGAGCTGTTCGGCCACGAGCGGGGCTCGTTTACGGGCGCGCACCAGGCCAAGGCCGGTCTACTCGAGACCGCGCAGGGCGGCTCGGTGTTCCTGGACGAGATCGGCGAGCTGCCGATGTCGATGCAGGTCAAGCTGCTGCGCGTGCTCGAGGATCGCCAGGTGTGGCGCGTCGGCGGCGTAAAGCCGCGTCCGATCGACGTGCGCTTCATCGCCGCGACGAACCGCGACCTGGAAGATCAGATCGAGAAAGAGCGCTTTCGTCAGGATCTCTACTTCCGCCTCAATGGCATCACGCTCTCGATCCCGCCGCTGCGCGAGCGCCGCGAAGAGATCGAGGATCTGGCGCGCGAGTTCATCAACCACGTGGCCAAGCAGCTCGGCCGCCAGACGCCGCCCGAGATCACGCCCGACGTGCGCGATCTGATGTTGCGCTACGCGTGGCCGGGCAACATCCGCGAGCTGCGCAACGCGATCGAACGGGCGGTGTTGCTGGCGGGCGATGGGCCGATCCAGCGCGAGCACTTTCCGGTCGAGAAGATGACGGCGACCGTCAGCACGCCGCTGTCGCACCCGCCTCAGCCGCAGGTCGCCCACGCGCCGACCGCGGTGGGGATCGAGGGCCTCACCTCGCCGATAAATACGCTGCGGCCTCCTCTGGCACCGCCCAGCCCCGTCCCGGAAGCCGGATCGCTCGCGGATCGCCTGCGACACCAGGTGCGCGATCTCGAGCGGCAGCACATCCTCGACGCGCTCACACGCTGCGGCGGTAATCAGACGCGCGCAGCAAAAGAGCTGGGTATTTCGCGCCGGACGTTGATCAGTCGCCTCGAGGAGTACAACATCCCGCGCCCGCTCAAGGACAAGCGCCTCACCGACTGAGGTGTCTTCTTAGCTTCACACGCGGATCGCACTCGCGATCGCCTTTGCGCGCTTCCTGCGCAGGTTTGCTCAGTGGATATCGTCCTCGTCAACGCCTCGGTCTATGGCCTCCCCACCTCGCGCCGCGCGGGCGCGATCGTCTACGACGGTCCGACGGATCTCGACCTGTGGCGGCCACCCGGTCCCGACAGGGAGCTGCTGCACGTGTACGGCGATAGCCTCACGAATGCGCTCGACCGCGAGCGTAAGGAGCTGCCGGGCCGCAGCCTATCGATCGGGCAAGCGCTGCGCGTGCACGCCGGCAAGCTGCACTGCGACTAC
>Ga0190269_10001808_pt1 | contig 10086 bp, 8 predicted proteins | sample Popmic249IS_FD_133749 | JGI IMG/M metagenome (GOLD analysis project Ga0190269, IMG submission 133749) | Populus adjacent soil microbial communities from riparian zone of Blue River, Arizona, USA - 249 IS | ecosystem: Environmental > Terrestrial > Soil > Riparian zone | place: USA: Arizona... | reverse complement strand
TGGCGGTCCAGTCCGCGGCGTCCGGAGACTGCTCCCCCGCGCCGTACAACTGCCGGACGGCCTGGTTGAACAGGAGCAGCTCGCCGTCGCTGCCGCACGCCACCACGCCGGTGTCGAGGCTGTCGAGCAGCGCTTGCAGGAAACTCTGCTCCTCGGCGAGCCGCCGCCGCTCGTGCTCGAGCGCGGTCAGCTGCTCATCCGCCTCCGAGGCCACCATCCCCCATCGACCGGCCGGCGGGAGAGTTGAGCGTTCCGCGCGCTGCTCCGGTGGCGGCCCGGGGCACGCTCAGCGCGAGCAGCGCGGTGTCGTCGTCCACGCCGGCGCCGAAGTTCTCCAGCAGACTGGTCACCGCCGTCACCGCGGTCGTGGCGGTGGTGGGCGCCAGCGAGACCGCGAAGTCCAGGAGCGCGTCCTCGCCGTAGCGCTCCGGGCCGGCCAGAGCGGTGCGGGCCTCGGTGAGGCCGTCGGTGTAGAGCAGCAGCGTGTCCCCCGGCGCGAGCCGCACGGTCGTCGTGACGATCCGCGGCTCGGCGATCACGCCGATCAGCTGGCCACCGGGCGTCTCGAGCGCGGTCGCGGAACCGTCGGCGCGCATCAGCAACGCCGGCGGGTGACCGCCGGCCGCCAGCGTGAGGGAGAACGCCCCACCGGTACCCGCCGGCGTGAGGATGCCGAAGATCACCGTGCAGAAGCGCGGCGCCGGCCCTTGCCGCTCGGGGAGCAGGACCGTGTTGAGGTTACGCAGCACCGTCGCCGGATCGGCGTCGTAGACCGCGGCGGCCCGCAGCGTGTACCGGGCCAGCGAGGTGATCGCCGCGGCCTGGGCGCCCTTGCCGCACACGTCGCCCAGGAACAGCCCCCACCGCCCCTCGGCGAGCGGGAACAGGTCGTAGAAGTCACCGCCGACGTCGTCCACCGACGCCGCGTGGTAGGCCGCCGCGACGTCCAGACCGGGCACGGGTACGAGCGTCGGTGGCAGCAGCGTCTTCTGCAGGGTCGCCGCCAGCTCGGCCAGGCGCTTGCGCTCGGCCTCGACGGCCGCCACCGCCGACTCCGCTCTGGCCTGCGCCGCCTCGGCCACCTCCTGGGCGCTCTGCGCGGCTCGCTTGGCCCGCAGCAGCTCCGTCTCGTAGGACCGGCGGTCACGGGCGTCGACGACCGTGGTCCGGACGAGCAGCGGCTGTCCGTCGTCGCCCAGCTTGACCACCGAGGTGACCAGCACCGGGAGGCGGGTGCCGTCGGCGGCCTGCATCTCCAGCGCGACGCCGTCGACCCGCCCCTGTATCCGCAGCAGCGGCGCCAGGTGCGTCTCGTGGAAGAGCCGGCTGCCCACGGTCAGCAGCTCGGCGTACCCGCGGCGCCCGACCAGGTCGTCGCGGGAGTACCCCAGCCAGCCCAGCAACGTGGCGTTGATCTTGGCGATCCGCCCGTCGAGCAGCGTCGAGAGGTAGCCGCACGGCGCGTTGTCGTAGAGGTCCTCGACGCTGTCCTCGAGCAGGTCGGCCAGGCGGGCCCGCTCGTCGGGTGCCGAGGACGTCTCCCCGAACCCGTTCGCCATCCCGCCATCCTGTCATCCCCGTTCGATGGCGTTGGTGAACTGAGGTGTGACGTTGTCTGGGCTTGTTATTTTCAGCCCGCTCCCCGTGTGCGTACGGTCTGCGCCCGAGGGCGCGCGTCGACAGGGATCTCGGGTCCTCGTCGAGCCCCGCCGGGCGCGCGCCGGTGGCTCCTCGGTGACTCTAGAGTCCCGCTGAGCCGTCGGCGCGCGCCCTCGGGCGCTACCTCTGCCGGGAGCGACTCCGCAGGATCCGGATGACGATCGCGACCGTGATCGCGCCGGCCAGCGCGGGTTTCCAGTAGGACCGGAGCAGCACCGGGAGGACCGTGGCGCCGAGGTCCAGCGCCTCCGGCTGCGGCGGCGCGGCGGGCGGCTCCCGCCGCACCGCCGCCGGGGCCCGGGCCGGAGCCGGGGCCGCGACCGGAGCGTCCGACGCCGGAGCCGGGACCGTGACCCGCGCCGCATCGACCGGCGCGGCATCGATCGGCGCAGCGTCGATCGGCGCGGCCGGCGGCGGGGTCGCCGGTGCCGCGGCCGGTGCCGGTGCCGGGGCTGCTGCCGGTGCCGGGGCCGCGGCTGCCGGTGCCGCGGCTGCCGGTGCCGGGGCCGCCGAATCGGCGGTGTCGCCGCCGGTCAGCTGCTGCTCCAGGCACGTGACGAACTGACCGAGCAGCTTGTCGGACACGTCCTGGATCAGCCCGCGGCCGAACTGCGCCGGCTTCCCGGTGACGGCCAGGTCGGTCACCACCTCGACGTCGGTGCCGCCGGTCGCCGCCCCGGACATCGTCAGCGTCGCCGTGGCCGCCGCGGTGCCGTTGCCGCGCTTGTCCTTGCCCTTGGCCTCCACGACGATCCGGTGCGCGTTCTCGTCGCGTCCGGTGAACGTGCCGCTGCCGTTGTAGACGAGCGCGATCGGTCCGAGCTTCACCTTGCAGGAGCCGGTGAACTCGTCGCCGTCCACGGAGGTGACCTGCGCACCGGGGAAGCAGGCGGCGAGGCCGGAGACGTCCTGGAAGTGCGCCCAGGTGTCCTCGACGGAGGCCGGCACGTGGAAGTGGTGTTTCAGATCCATCCGCTCACGCACCCCCGGCCGCGAGCACGGCCCGCCGGGTGAGCACCCGGGCGAGGTGCCGCCGGTAGTCGGCGTCGCCGTTGAGGTCCGAGGGCGGGTTCGTGCCGTCGGCCGCGAGCGCGGCGGCCGCGGCGACGGCCTCGGTGGTCAGCGCGGCGCCGACCAGGGCGGCCTCGGCCGCCCGCGCCCGCAACGGCGTCGAGCCCATGTTCGCCAGCCCGATCTTCGCCTCGGCGACGACACCGTCGGAGACCCGCACGGTCGCGGCCACCGCGACGATCGGCCACTGGTGCGCGATCCGCACGAACTTGGCGTGGTGCGCTCCCCAGCCGGTGTGCTTGGGGATCCGCACCTCGGTCAGGATCTCGTCGTCACCGATCGCCGTCTCGAAGAGGCCGACGAAGAACTCGGCGGCGGGCACGGTCCGGGTACCACCCGGACCGGCGATGACGAACTCGCCGTCCAGCGCCAGCACCGGCCCCCCGAGATCGCCGGCGGGGTCGGCGTGGGCCAGCGCACCGCCGAACGTGCCGCGGTGCCGGATCTGGGCGTCGGCCAGGTGCTCCACCGCTTTCGCGATCAACGGCGCGTGCGCCGCCACCAGCGGGTCGGCGCCGACCACGGAGTGCTCGGTCATCGCGCCGATGACGATCGCGTCGCCCTCCTCGCGGATGCCGCGCAGTGACGCGATCCGGCCGAGGTCGATGAGCACCTCGGGGGCGTTGAGCCGCAGCCGCAGGACCGGAAGCAGGCTCTGCCCGCCGGCCAGGAGTTTGGCGTCGTCCCCGTGCTGGGACAGGGCGGCGACGGCCTCGTCCAGCGTGGTCGGGGCCAGGTAGTCGAACTGTACGGGGATCACTGACCCGCCCCTTCCACGCGCGAACCCGGCTCGTCCTGATTGCCGCTTGCTGATTCGGCTTCGCCGCTGTGACTTGCTGATTCGGCTTCGCCGCTGTGGCTTGCTGATTCGGCTTCGCCGCTGTGGCTTGCTGATTCGGCTTCGCCGCTGTGGCTTGCTGATTCGGCTTCGCCGCTGTGACTTGCTGATTCGGCTTCGCCGAAGTGCGGCATCGCCGACGCTTCGGTCGGCGTCGCGTGCGCCGACGCGCCCTGGATCGCCTTCCACACCCGCTCCGGCGTGCAGGGCATCTGGACGTCGTGCACGCCCAGGTGCCGCACGGCGTCGACCACGGCGTTGACGACGGCGGGCGTCGAGGCGATCGTCCCGGCCTCGCCGACGCCCTTCGTGCCCAGCGTGTTGCTGGTGGCCGGCGTCGTCGTGTGGTCGACGTCGAAGCTGATCGTGTCGGCCGCGGTCGGCAGCAGGTAGTCCACGAACGACCCGGTCACCAGCGTGCCGGACTCGTCGTACACGGCCTCCTCCCACAAGGCCTGCGCGATGCCCTGCACCAGCCCACCGTGCACCTGCCCGCCGACGATCAGCGGGTTGATGACGTTACCGATGTCGTCGCACGCCACGTACTTGCGCATGGACAGCTCGCCGGTCTCGGTGTCCACCTCGATCGCGCACAGGTGGGTGCCGTGGGGGAAGCTGAAGTTCACCGGGTCGAACGCCGCGTCGGCATCGATCGAGGGCTCCACCCCGTCGGGCAGGTTGTGCGCGGCGAACGTCGCCAGCGCCACCTCGCCGATGCCGAGCCCCTGCTCGGTTCCGCGCACCCGGAAGCGGCCTCCGGTGAACTCCAGGTCGTCGATCGACGCCTCCAGCAGGTGCGCGGCGATCACCTTCGCTTTCTCGATCACCTTGTCGGCGGCCCTCACGACGGCCTCGCCGCCGACGACCAGCGACCGGGAGCCGTAGGTGTCCAGCCCCCGGACGGAGACCTGGGTGTCGCCGTGCAGCACCTCGACGTCCTCGAACGGGACGCCCAGGCGATCGGCGACGATCTGGCTGAACGCCGTCTCGTGGCCCTGGCCGTGCGGCGAGGCTCCGGTGACGACCTCCACCTTGCCGGTCGGCAGCATCCGGACGCTGGCGTGCTCCCAGCCACCGGCGCCGTAGTCGAGCGAGCCCAGCACCCGGGACGGTGCCAGCCCGCACATCTCGGTGAACGTCGAGACACCGATGCCCAGCTGGACCGGGTCGCCGGTCTCGCGCCGCCGCTGCTGCTCGGCGCGCAGCTCGTCGTAGCCGAACATCTCCTTCGCCCGTGCCGTCGCCGCCTCGTAGTTGCCCGAGTCGTACGTCAGACCGGCCACGGTGGTGAACGGGAACTCGGAGTGGGCGATCCAGTTCTTCTCCCGGATCGCCAGCGGGTCCACGCCGACCTCGGCGGCGAGTTCGTCCATGATCCGCTCGATGCCGAACGTCGCCTCCGGCCGGCCGGCGCCGCGGTAGGCGTCGGTCCAGGCGGTGTTCGTCAGTACCGTCTGGCACGCGAAATGGTAGGCCGGGAACTTGTAGATCGCGTTGAACATGAACGCGCCGAGCACCGGCACGCCGCCGCCGACCAGCGCCACGTACGCGCCGAGGTTCGCGAGCAGCTCGACCTTGAGGCCGGTGACGGTGCCGTCCCGGTCGGCCGCGAGCGTCAGCTTCTGCCACTGGTCGCGGCCGTGGTGTGCGGCGACCAGTGACTCGGAGCGGGTCTCGGTGTACTTCACCGGCTTGCCGAGCCGCCGTGCGAGCAGGAAGACGATGAACTCCTCCGGCGTCGTCTGCAGCTTGCCGCCGAAGCCACCGCCGACGTCCGGCGCGATCACCCGGATCTTCGACTCCGCGACCCCGGTGACCGCCGCGAGCAGGAACCGCAGGATGTGCGGGATCTGGGTCGCCGACCACATCGTGATCTGCTCGCCGGTCGGGTCGACGACGACCGAGCGCGGCTCCATGAACGCGGGGATCAGGCGCTGCTGGCGGTACTCGCGCTCGAGCACGATGCCGTCGGCGCGGGCCTTGGCGATCGCGGCCTCGACGTCGCCGCCGGTGCCGGCCGCGGCCGAGTCGAACGTCCACAGTGCGGACTTGTTCGTGCCGAGCTCCGGGTGGGCCAGCGCGCCGCCGTTCTCCGGGGTGGCCTCCGCCGCGGCCTTCAGGTCGAGCGCGGCAGGCAGCTCCTCGTAGTCCACGTCGACCAGCTCGGCCGCGTCGCGGGCCTGCGCCGCGGTGCGGGCCACCACGACGGCGACGATCTCGCCGGCGAACGTGACCCGGTCCACCGCGATCGGCGGGTGCACCGGGGTGACCTGGTCGGGGGTGATCGGCCACGCGTTGGGCAGACCGCCCTGCTCGTCGGCGACGTCGCTGCCGGTGATCACGGCGACGACGTTGGGCGCCTCGCGGGCCGCGCTCACGTCGACGCCGAGGATGCGGGCGTGGGCGAACGGGCTGCGCACCATCGCCAGGTGCAGCATGCCCGGCAGCGCGATGTTGTCCGTCCAGCGGGTGCGGCCGGTGATGAGCCGCTGGTCCTCCTTGCGACGCCGGTCGCGGCCGATCTCGGCGGCGGGGCGATCGTCCAGGGCGGTCACTCGGCACCTCCCCGGTGCTCGGCGGCGTACTGCACCGCGCGCACGATGTTGTGGTAGCCGGTGCAGCGGCAGAGGTTGCCCTCCAGGCCGAGCCGGATCTCCTCCTCGGTCGGCGTCGGGTTCTCGTTCAGCAGGTCCACCGACTGCATGATCATTCCGGGGGTGCAGTAGCCGCACTGCAGTCCGTGGCATTCGCGGAAGGCCTCCTGCACCGGGTGCAGGGTGCCGTTGGTCGCGAGCCCTTCGATCGTCGTCACCTCGGCGCCGTCGGCCTGGACGGCCAGCACGTTGCAGGACTTCACGCTGCGGCCGTCGAGGTGGACGGTGCAGGCGCCGCAGTTGCTGGTGTCGCAGCCGATCACGGTGCCGGTCTTGCCGAGTTGTTCGCGGAGGTAGTGCACGAGCAGAGTTCGCGGTTCGACGTCGTCGGACACGTTCGCGCCGTCGACCTTGAGGTTGATTCGGGTCATGGGGAGCCCCTCGTCATCCAACCGAGTGTGAATCAGGTCACCCTAGGTGCGCCGTGGTTGGTGGAAGGTTGGGCACGCCGCGCTCAGCGATCGGCGACGGCCAACCGGGCTTTGAGCAGGGGAATCGTCGGGTGCGGCGCCTCCAGGCGACCGAGCCGCGCCAGGCACGCCTCGACCACCTGGCGGTCGTAGGGCGCGAGTTCCTGGCTGTAGCGCAGCACCGCGTCCGGCTGCGGATCGGCGAGCAGCGCTTCGCGCAGCGCGACCGCCACGTAGTCGGCCAGCTCGCACAGCGCGGGTGAGTTGGTGCCGGGCAGCAGGTCCCCGCCGTAGGCCTCGACCGCGGCCGCGACGTGGCCGCTGCGGATCAGCACCAGCACCTGCTGGACGTCGGTGGCGACCGGCATCAGCAGCCGGTAGGGCCGGGAGGAGAGCTGGCCGCCCAGCGCCCGGCGCAAGTGGCTGACCTCGGCCTTGAGCGTCGAGAACGTGACCGCCTGATCGCCGTAGACCATCGCGTGCAGCTGTTCGAGCGACAAGCCCTCCGGGTGCAGCGCGAGCAGCGCGAGAACCTCGGTCTGGCGTCGGCTGAGCAGCAGCCGGTACCCGTCGAGCCGGGCCTCTGCGGTGCCCAGCAGCGTCATCACCAGTCCGGGGTCCGACGTCTCGGGCTGCGCGCTCGGGTGCTCGACCGAGTACGGAATGGCCGTCTCGATCAGCCGGGCCATCACCCGTGCGGTCGCCAGCCCGATCGGATGGGTCCGGTCCCAGGTCGTCGACAGGTCGAGGACGCCGAGCCGGCGGCCGGACACCGGGTCGTGCACCGGCGCGGCCCAGCAGACCCAGTTGCTGACGATCCGCGCGTAGTGCTCGGCGCTGAACACCATCGACGGGGCGTCCAGGCGGTTGGCGAGGTCCAGCGCGTTGGTGCCGACCGACTCGTCGTCCCAGCGGCCGCCCGGCAGGAAGCCCACGGACTCCGCCCGGTTGCGCATCACCCGGCCGCCGTAGGTCCAGAGGATGCGGGTGTCGGCGTCGGTCACCGCCACCACCAGGTCGCCGTCCTCCGCGGTGCGCCGCAGCTCCGCCTCGACCGCCTCGACCCCGGCCTGCAGCGGGGTGTCCCGCCAGACCGCGTGGGTCTCCGACTCGTCGGCCATCGGGGCCGCCTCGACCTCGGTCGAGACGTGCGCTTCGCGGGAGCGCCCCCAGCTCAGCAGGATCTCCGGACGCACCTGGGCCGCCACGTCCCCGTGTTCGGTGAACGTCGCCCAGGCACCGATCGCCTCGACTCTGCGTGCCTGTAAGTCACCGTCTGCCATCCGAGACCCCGATGTCCCTGTGATCGCCTGGCGCGACGTTAACACCGCTCGGACCGTCACGCCCTGGCGATGACCTGCAGCAGCTCCGCGAACGCCGCCAGCGAGTGACCCGCGACGAAGTCGTCCACGTGCGGCAGCACCGCCTTGATGCCGGTCTGCACCGGTTCGTAACTCGGCTTGCCCCGGTGCGGATTGACCCAGACGACCCGGTGCGCGATCCGGTGCAGGTGCGCCACCTGCTCCCCCAGCAGGGCCGCGTCGCCGCGCTCCCAGCCGTCGGAGAAGATCACGACGACCGCGCCGCGGGCCACGCCCCGCCGCCCCCAGCGGTCGAGGAACACTTTGAGCGTCTCACCGAGCCGGGTGCCGCCGGACCAGTCCGGGACGGTCTGCCCGGCGGCGACGAGCGCCCGCTCGGCGTCGCGGGCGTTCAGCGCACGCGTCAGCCGGGTGAGGCGGGTACCGAGGGCGAACGTCTCGGTCCGCGCCGTGCCCCGGCCGATCCGGTGGGCCAGTCGCAGCAGCGCGTCGGCGTAGGCGCTCATCGAGCCCGACACGTCGACGAGCAGCACCACCGGCCGCGATCGGCGGCCCGGCCGGCGCCACTCGAGCACCGCGGGCTCCCCCATCCGCCGCAAGCTGGCGCGCAGCGTGCGGTTGGCGTCCAGCGCTCCCCGGTGCCAGGGCTGCCTGCGCCCCGACCGGCGCTCCGGCGGCCGCACGTCCAGCGACGCGAACATCGCCGCCAGCCGCGCCTTCTCGTTCGCGCTCAGCGTCGCGATGTCCCGCTGCCGCAGCACCTCCGCGGCGCTGGCCATCGCGCGGACGATCTCCTCGTCCGCGGCCGTGCCCTCGCCCGCGCCCTCGGACTCCGGGAGCGGTGAGTACGACGTCTCCAGCGCCGCGGGCGGGGACGGGCGGCGGCGCGGCAGGCCGGCCCGCGGGTCGAAGTAGGACTCGTAGACCTGGTCGTAGCGCTCCAGGTCGGCCGGTGAGCCGCACAGCGTCGCCCGGCCGGCGTGGTACGTCGCGGCCGCGTCGCCGACCCCGGCCAGCGCGGCCGCCTCCAGGTAGGCCTGCGCCCGGTCGTGCGTGACCGCCACCCCGGCGGCCCGGAGCGCGACCGTGAAGCCCAGCAGGATCTCGTCGGCGGCCCGGACGGACGCGGCCCGGTCGGCCGACTCGGCGATGCCGGAGAGCTCGCTCACGACAGCCTCACGACGCCAGGAGCCGGTCCAGCGCGTGCCGCACCTTCTCGGCGTCCTCCCGGTACTTGACCAGCGCGCCGAGCGTGCTCGCCGCCGTCTCCAGGTCGAGGCGTGCGACGCCGAGCAGGTGCAGCGCACGGGCCCAGTCGAGCGTCTCCGCCACCCCCGGCGGCTTCTGCAGGTCGACGTCGCGCAGCGCCTGCACGACGGTCACGACCTGCCGGTTGAGCGCGGCCGAGACCTCCGGTGCCCGGGCCCGCACGATCTCGATCTCCCGCTCCAGCCCGGGGTGGTCGATCCAGTGGTACAGACAGCGACGCTTGAGCGCGTCGTGCAGCTCCCGCGTGCGGTTGGAGGTCAGCAGGACGATCGGCGCAACGGTGGCGGTCACCGTGCCCAGCTCCGGGATGCTCACCTGGTAGGTGGAGAGCACCTCGAGCAGGAACGCCTCGAACTCGTCGTCGGCGCGGTCGATCTCGTCGACGAGCAGCACCGCGGGCGCGGCCCGGAGCGCGGCGAGCACCGGCCGGGCGAGCAGGAAGCGCTCGTCGTAGAGCGACTTCTCGGCCTGCTCCGCGTCGACGGCTCCCGATGCCTCCAGCGCGCGCAGGTGCAGGATCTGGCGCGGGAAGTCCCAGTCGTAGAGCGCCTGCGTGGCGTCGATGCCCTCGTAGCACTGCAGCCGGATCAGCGGCAGCGCCAGGGTCTGCGCGATCGCTTCGGCCAGCGCGGTCTTGCCGGTGCCTGGCTCACCTTCCAGCAGCAGCGGGCGGCGCATGCCCAGGGCGAGGAACGCCACCGTGGCCAGCGCGTCGTCACAGAGGTAGCCGGTCTCGCCGAGGCGAGCGGCGATGTCGGCGGCAGAACGGAACTCCATCAGCCGAGGCTACGCACAAGTCCGTTGGCCCGCGGTTGGACCCCACCGCCGACCACACACCGAAGATTTCTGACGAATTGACGAAT
>Ga0190269_10001807_pt1 | contig 10096 bp, 8 predicted proteins | sample Popmic249IS_FD_133749 | JGI IMG/M metagenome (GOLD analysis project Ga0190269, IMG submission 133749) | Populus adjacent soil microbial communities from riparian zone of Blue River, Arizona, USA - 249 IS | ecosystem: Environmental > Terrestrial > Soil > Riparian zone | place: USA: Arizona... | reverse complement strand
TCGCGCAGGGCCTTGAGTTTTTCGCGGCGTTCTGCGATCAGCTGGTTTTCGTCGGTGGGCGGGGTGGTGCGGTCGTCGGACATGCGGCGGGCGCGCGAGGCGCTGCTGGAGGGGAAAACCCTCTATTTTAGTTCCCCCGCGTTCCAGCGCCGAAAGGCTCAGTGGGCGACGCCGTGCTGGCCCAGGACTTTCCGCACGGTGAGCAGCAGGATGCGCGCGTCGAGCGCCAGCGACCGGTGCTCCAGGTACCAGGCGTCGAAGTCCACCTTGACCGGGATCGGCAGCTCGTCGCGGCCGTTGACCTGGGCCCAGCCCGTGATGCCGGGGCGCAGCACGTGCACGCCGCGGCGGGTGCGCAGCTCGATCAGGTCGTCCTGGTTGAACAGGGCGGGCCGGGGACCCACCAGGCTCATGTCGCCCGTGAGCACGCTCCACAGCTGCGGCAGTTCGTCCAGGCTGGAGCGGCGCAGGAAGCTGCCGATCGGGCTCAGCCAGCGCTCGGGCGAGGCGAGCAGGTGGGTGGCGACCTGCGGCGTGTCGATGCGCATGCTGCGGAACTTGGGCATGCGGAAGATGCGGTTGCCGCGGCCCACGCGGTCGGACCAGTACAGCACGGGCCCGGGGGAGGTGAGCTTGACGGCCAGCGCGACCAGCGCGATGGGCAGCGCCAGCAGCAGCAGCGCGATGGCGGCCACGAGGATGTCGACCAGGCGCTTGCTCATGGCGTGCGGCTGGCCCGGGCGGCGCGCCGCACGGCTTCGGCGGCGGCGACGGGAGGGCGCCATCCGAGCAGGCGGCGCGCGCGCGAGGCGTCGACCTGCAGCGAGGCGCACAGGCTGTCGGCCAGCCGCTCGCGCCCCAGCAGCCGCGCGCCCAGGCGCAGCCATCCGGGCGGCACCGGCAGCAGGCGGGCGGGCACCGCGAGCCCCGCGGCGATGCAGCGCACCAGCTCCGGCGTGGAGAGCTCCTCGGCGTCGGCCGCCAGCAGCAACTGGTTGGCCGCGGCGGGGTGCGCCACGCACAGGGCCAGCAGGTCGACCAGGTTGTCCAGCGCGATGAAGCTGCGCGCATTGCGCACCGCGCCCAAGGGCAGCGGCCAGCCGCGCCGCACCAGCCGCACGAGGCGGCCGAAGTTGCCGGGCGCGTCCGGCCCCACCACCAGCGGCGGACGCACGATCACGTAGTCCATCGCGGCGCCCCGGCATCCCGCGATCACCGCCTGCTCCGCCTGCAGCTTGCTGCGTGCATACGCTTCCACCGGGTGCGGCGGATCCTGCTCGGTGAAGGGACGGCCTTCGGTGCGATGGCCGTTGACGCCGATGGAGCTGAGGAACACGAGCCGGCGCACGCCAGCGGCCCGTGCCGCGGCGACCACGGCGCCGGCGGCGCGCACGCTGGCGTCGAATTCCCCGGCGCTGCCCGCGCGGTGGGCCAGGGCGGCCAGGTGCAGCACGCAGCCGGCGCCGGTGAACGCGCCTTCGAGTGCGGTGGCATCCTCGTAGCCCGTCACCGTGACCTGGCGCACGCCGGCGGGCGCGGCCCAGGCGTGGCGCGCGACCGCGGTGACCGCGCGAGCTTGCGCGTGCAGGTGCCGCACCAGCGCGCGGCCGATGAAGCCGCTGGCGCCGGTGACCACCACCGGGCTCGTGTCCGGACCGGGAAGCGACGCCATTCAGAACTGCCGGTACTTGCGCAAGGCGTTCAGCGCATAACTGGCGAAATGCCAGGCCGAGGCGACCGGCCCGAGGCGTTCCACCTGCCGGTAGGCCTTCCACACCTCCTGCGCCGAGCGCTTCTTGTTGCGCGACACCGAAGCCGGCATGACGCGGTAGCGCATCAGGTCCTCGTCGAGCCCGTGGGCCACGAAGCCGCGCTTGAGGATCTCGAGCCAGCAGGCGAAGTCGTCGTAGAAGACCGGCTTCATGCGCACGTCGCCGCACTGCGCGCGATCGAGCAGCACCGTCGACGTGGCGATCGCCGTGTTTCCCAGCAGCTGCCGGTAGTTGAGGGTGCGCGGCACACTGATGTAGTCGCCCGTGCGCGCGCCGTCGAAGCTGATGCGCCGGAACCCGGTGAAGACCAGCGCGGCGGCGTTCGCCTGCGCGTGGGCGATGGAGTGTTCCAGCTTGGACGGCAGCCACAGGTCGTCGCTGTCCAGGAAGGCGATCCAGCGCCCTTGCGCCTGGGCCAGCGCGCCGTTGCGCGCCGCCGCCGGCCCGCCGTTCTTCGGCATGGCGATCAGCCGCACGCGCGCATCGCGTGCCGCCCAGGACGCGACCACGGCGCGCGTGTCGTCGGGCGAGCAGTCGTCGGCGATGAGCATTTCCCACTCGCCGTGGGTCTGCGCCAGCACCGACTCGATGGTCTGGCCGATATAGGCGGCGGCCTTGTAGGCCGGCGTGATGATGGAAACGAGGTCCTGCTTCATGGGGCGAACGGATCGAGGGCGACGCCAGCGCCCGCCGGCACGGCGGCACGGCGGCGCCATGCGCAGGCGAGCAGGGCCGAAATGTAGCTGCCCGCGCTCAGGAGCAGCGCGAGCCAGGCGATGTCCTGCGCGCCCACCTTGCGGTCGGCCTGCGCGGCCCAGGCGAGCCACGCGCCGCAGCCCAGCACCGCCACCGCGAGGTTCAGGGCCAGCAGCAAGCGTTCGTGGCGGGATGCCGCGAGGAAGGCGGACCAGAAGTCGGAGACGCGCAGGCAGCACACCGCCAGCAGCACGGGCAGCAGCGCGGTGGCGCCCTGGTAGGCCGGATACCAGCGGGCGATGGCCCAGGCCGCGGCGAAGTACACCGGCACGCTGGCGGCGGCGGCTGCGGCCAGCAGGCCCAGCGAGGTGCCGGCGGCCAGCCGGAAGGCGGGCGCCAGCCCCGCGGTGGCGAAGCGCCGCGCCACCATCGGGTAGACCGCGGCACCCACCATGCTCTGCACCGCCTGCGCGAGCACCAGGGCCGTCGCCGCGAAGGCGTACAGCGCGAAGCCCTCCACCGCCAGCAGCTCGGCGCCCAGCCAGCGGTCGGCATTGGTCAGCAGGCTGGCGATCACGGAGATCCCGAGGAAGACCAGGGCGGAGTGCCACGGGGCACGGGCGAGGCGCCGCGCCCCCGCGCGCCAGAGCAGCGCCAGTGGCAGGCCCGCGCCGTGGGCGGCACGCCGCACGATGGCGAGCGACACCGCCAGCGACAGCACGGCCTCGACACCGAGCACCAGGCTGGGCGAGCCGGTCGTGGCGGCGACCACGCCGCTGGCCACCACGATTGCCACGGCGCGGCCGAAGTTCTGCCACGCATAGCGCAGCGGCTCGCCGGCACTGCGGCTTTCGGTGGTGGCGACCAGGAAGGCCTGCTGCGACAGCCCATTGAGCACGGCCACCGCGAAGGCAAGCCCGGAGAGGCCCGCGATCGCGCGCGGCAGCACGCCGGCGAGCATGCCGACCAGCGCGCAGGCGGTGGCGACCAGCAGCGCCTGCGCCAGCAGCAGCAGGGCGCGCCGGCGGCGTCCATGCGCCAGCTGCATCGGCATGTCCCGCTGCAGCAGCGGGTACAGGCCCAGCGCGCCCAGCATGCAGAACACCGTGGCGACCACCAGGCCCATGCTGTAGTGCGCGAAGCCGGGCACGTCCAGCAGGCGCGCCATGAGCAGCACGCGCAGCATCAGCAGGGCCATGCCCGCGCCGAGCACGGGCAGGTACCACAGCTGGCGGCGGCCGCCGGCCTGCTTCACCGGCGCGGACTGCGGGTCAACGGTCGCCAACGGGCATCTTCTCGCGGATGAAGTCCACCGGCTGCAGGAACCAGCGGCGGCGCAGGCGGTCGGAGCCGGCCACCGCATCGGCCGGCGGCTGGCGCAGGGCTTGCCATTCGCCCGAGCGCATGAGTGCCACCACCTGGTCCTCGCCCGCCGCATCGGGGCTCGCGGTCGGGTCGTCCGCCTCCAGGCGCCCGGTGCGAATCAGGTCCACCAGCCGCTGCGGATCGGCGCCGGGGACGTAGCGGTAGGAGGTGGTGGAGACGGCCTTCACGTGCTGCACGTACTGCGGCAGCCGGCAGGCCACGGTGTAGAGGAAGCGCAGCACGCCGCGGCGCAGCTTGTCCTGCGCCGCGGCGCGCTGCTGCGGGGGCAGGTCGATGGCTAGCGCCACGCGCGCGAGCGCCTCGGGCGTGCCCGCATCGGTGCGAAAGCCGGCTTCCTGGTAATGCGACGGCGCGACGGAGATCACCTGCTTGCCCAGCGCGGCCGCTTCCAGTGCGGCGCTGCCGCTGGCCAGCAGCACCGCGTCGGACTGCGCGATCAGCGACATGGTGCTGGCCTTGTCGGCACTGTCGATCACGTGGATCCCGCGCGCGCGCGCCCACTGCGTGTAGTGGGCCTCCGACAGCTGGCCGTGGCGCTTGCCGATGCGCTCCGCCCAGTTCGGGTGGCAACGCAGCACGAGGTCCGCGGGCTGCAGGCCCAGGTGCGCGATCACGGCATCGAATCCGGCTGTCGCATCGCCCCAGAGAGACTCCCAGCCCGGCATGCCCCAGATCTCGTTGAGGCTGCTGGGGAGCAGCAGGATGCGGCGCTGGCCTCCGGCCACGGGCCAGCCGGTGTCGCGCGCGTCGATGTTGTAGGCGCGCCATTCGCTCACGTTGGTGCGCGTGAGGCGCGCCGCGACGAAGCCCGCGGCCTTGCGGGCCTGCGCCTGCGACAGCGGCACGGCGCTCCAGCGCGCGACCATCGCGTGCCAGCTCGCGAGACCCAGGCAGTGTTCATCCGGCAGGAGCTGGATGCCGTCGCCGAACCAGGTGCGCTCGAAGGTGAGCACGCGCACGCCGGCCGTCCTCGCGGCTTCGAAAATGCCGCGGGTGGCATCCATGCGGCCGTTGAAGACGCAGACGGCATCGAGCCGCTCGCGCCGGATCCAGGCGCTCGCCGCTTCGTAGGCGATGGCCGTGGCCGGCGCGAGGCGCTCGCGCAGCTGCGCGAATTCGGGGGTGGCGTAATCGGCGGGCGATTCGAAGCGGCCCAGCGTGCTGGCGCTGGAGGCCGCCCACGCGCTGGCGCGTTCGATGGCGGCGGGGGCGGGCGTCCCCGCGAGGCTGCCGATGGAAGCCACGTTGCGGCCGGTGTACGAGCGCACGCCGCCCGCGCGGCACATCAGGCATTCCATCCAGTCGGGGCGCACGTCGCGCAACTCGCGCGTGTAGCAGCAAGGCAGGTCCGCATCGCAGGCGAGGAAGGACGTCGCGTGCCCGGCCTGTTCGACCAGGCGCGCGAGGAACATCATGTGCTCCACGTGCGGCCGCCACGCGTACACGCTGGCGAATCCCACCCGCAGTTGTGTCATGGGGTGGATTTTCCCATGCCGGTCGGGCCCCCTCATGTCGTTCGCCGTGGAGCTCCTGCTGCCTTCGGGCCGGACCAGGGCGGGACTGTCCGTCTCTGCGACTGTCCCCCGGCGCGGATGAGACCACTGCCCCAGGCTGGCGCCGCGCCCGCGCCTCCTCCCTTATGTCGCTGAGCCGGACAGTCCCGCCCTGGTCCTGCAGCGTGCCGGATCGAGCGCAGCGGCTCCCTTTTTGTGGAGCAAGTGAGGCCCCTGACGACTTCTCACCGACAGGCAGGCTGCCCGGTCCGGCCCGGAGGCAACGAGGGATTCAGCCCACCAAGTCCCAGCTCAGGGGCGTGCCCCGCGCGATGTCCCGCGTGGCCTTCTTCCCGAGGGCGACGGCCTGGTACTTCGGCGCGAGCCCATGTCCGGGGCGGATGATGCGCAGGTTGCCCGGAGTGAAGGGCTCTCCCGCCTTCACGTCCGCCACAACGTACACCGAGCGCCGATACGCGAGCGACTTGCGCTCGGCCTCGGTCGGGCCGTAGTGCACGGCGCCAAGCGCCTGCCAGGCGCGCTCGGTCTCGTTGACCAGCGACTTCAGTTCCTCGGGTTCCAGCGAGAACGCGCTGTCGACGCCGCCGTCCGCGCGACTTAGCGTGAAGTGCTTCTCCACCAGCACCGCGCCGAGTGCGACGGCGCCGACCGACACCCCCAGGCCCATCGTGTGGTCGCTCAGGCCCACCTCGCAGCCGAAGAGATCGCGCAGGTGCGGGATGGTGCGCAGGTTGGAATCCAGCGGCGTGGCCGGATAGGTGCTGGTGCACTTGAGAAGCACGAGGTCGCGGCAGCCCGCGGCGCGGGCCGTGCGCACGGCTTCGTCGAGCTCGGCCACGCTGGCCATGCCGGTGGACATGATCACGGGCTTGCCGGTGCTGGCCACCTTCTCGATCAGGGGCAGGTGGATGTTCTCGAAGGACGCGATCTTGTAGCAGGGCACGTCGAGCGATTCGAGGAAGTCCACCGCCGTGTCGTCGAAGGGCGAGGAGAATCCGATCATCCCGTGCTGCCGGCAGCGCTCGAAGATCGGCCCGTGCCAGTCCCACGGCGTCTGCGCTTCCTTGTACAGGTCGTGGAAGCTGCGGCCCTTCCACAGGCTGCCCGCATCCTCGATGGAGAACTCGCGCTGCGGCGCCGCGATCGTCATCGTGTCCGGCGTGTAGGTCTGGATCTTCAGCGCGTGCGCGCCGGCCGCGGCGGCGGCGTCGACGATCTGCAGCGCCCGTTCCAGCGACTGGTTGTGGTTGCCCGACATCTCCGCGATCACGAAGGGGGCGGCATCCCGGCCGATGCGCCGGCCCGCGAGCGAAAAACCCATGCTGTGTGCCTATCTGACTATGTGACTTGCCGCTGGAACAGGTGGCAGAGCTCGCCGGCGCGGTCGACGCGGGTCTCTTCGAATCCGAGCGCGCGGAACACGCGCACCGATGCCGCATTGTCGCGCCTGACCCAGCCCTGCACCTGCGCCGGCCCGGAGCGCCGGCCCAGCAGCTGCAGCGCGCCGGCCAGCAGCCGGGGCCCGTGGCCCCAGCCGCGCACCGCCGCATCGAGCGAATAGCTGATCACCCACTGCGCCTCCTCGCGTTCGAAGCGCACCGTGCCGACGGGGGTGCCGGCCGGCGAAGTCGCGACCAGGATCAGGCAGTTGCCGGGCCGGCCCAGCCGCGCGGCGAACCAGGCGTGGTGCCCGCGTGGCGAGATGCGCTCCGGCTGGAAGGCCAGCGCCCGCGCCTGCGGATCGTTGGCCCATTCGAGCAACAGGGCTTCGTCGGCGGCCGTGGCGTCGCGCCAGGCCAGCGCCGGCTGCGTCGCCAGGGCAAGCACCGCGGCGACGCGCGCGCTGCCGTGCCCGTCGACGAGTGCCCGGGCGGCCCGCGCGAGCGCGAGCCGACGACGCGGTTGCGCCACGAGAGCGGCCACCGTTTCGCCGAGCCGCTGCGCATCCGCCACCCATTCCACCGCGCCCAGCGCGGCCAGTTGCGGCAGCACGGCCTGCTGGTTCGCGGCGATCTGCAGCGCCACGGAAGGTGCGCCGATGCAGCAGCGTTCCCATGCCGCGCCCCCGCCGGAGCCGACCTGCAGGTCGTGGCGGGCGAAGAAGGCGCGCAGGTCCGGCAGGTCCGTGAGCACGCGCGTGAGCGGCCAGCGACTCGCCAGTTCCTGCTGGCCCGCCAGGTGCGGGCTGCGCGTGCTGGAGACGAGCTCGATCGCGCCGGCGAATCCCGCGTCCTCGCGGCAGGCGCGCAGGGCGGCGCTGCTGGCATCGCAGGCGTCGGCGCCGCTCAGGAAGATGCCGATGCTGCGCACCGCGCGGCGGAAGCGGTAGCGCGGCGCGCTCGCGTACTCGCGCGCCAGCAGCGCGTAGCGCGGCCCGAGCAGGCGGCGCGCGTGTGCCGCGGCGAGGCCGGCGTACTTGTCGCCGCCAGGCGGCTGCAGGTTGTGGTCGACCAGCAGTTCGGCCGCGTGCGGCCGGTCCGCCAGGTCGTCGATGGCCGCGATGCGCGCGCCGGTCGCCTGGGCCATCGCCTGCTGCCAGCGGGCGTCGAAGGCGTAGTGGTCCACCAGGATCCAGTCGGAGGCGAAGCCGGCGAGGGCCTGCGCCATTTCGTCTGCGTCCTGCTGCCATGGCACGCCGGCCCAGGGCGCATGGGCCGGATCGCCGGGCGAGGGCGTGAACGCGGCCCCGGCGCGGGGCAGCCAGGCGACCCGCGTGCCTTCGTCCACCGCTGCCGCGCTTACCTCGTCGTGCGCGCGGCACACCAGCAGGACCTGCGCGCCCTCGGCTTCCAGGGCGCGCGCCAGCGACAGGCAGCGCCGCACGTGCCCGGTGCCGATCCGCCCGGATGCATCGGCGCGCAGCGCCACGCGCATGGCCTCAGCGCACCTTGAACAACGGCTGGAGCACCTCGCACTCCAGCAGCGGACGGATGCCGCGGCCCAGGCCGCCGGCGATCACGCCGAACACCTCGTCGTACACCGCCGCGAGCCGGTCGAGATCCGCCTCGGAGTGCGCATAGCTCATGTTGTGGGTGCCATAGGCCAGCACGCCGCGGCGGAAGACCTCCTGCATGAACAGGGTCTTGATTTCCCACAGCGTGTGCCCGCGCCCGTCCCTGAACTGCAGGAAGGACCAGGTGGGATGGCCCGACAATCCGAGCACGTCGCCCAGCCCGTGCCGCTCGATGGCCGCCTGCGCGTCACGCAGCAGCCGCTCGCCGCGGGCGCGCATCGTCGGGATCACCGGCTCGCGCTGCAGCTTTTCCAGCGTGGCCAGCGCGGCCGCGAGCGACAGCGTCTCGCCGCCGAAGGTGAAGGAGAAGAACACTTCCTCCATCATCTTCATCACGTCGGCCCGTCCCGCGACGGCCGACACCGGGTAGCCGTTGGCCAGCCCCTTGCCGAAGGTGGCGAGGTCGGGCGTGACGCCGAACAGCTCCTGCGCGCCGCCGGCCGCGTAGCGGAAGCCGGTGATGGTCTCGTCGAACACCAGCAGCGCGCCCTCGCGCCGGCACAGGGCCTGCACTTCCTGCAGGAAGCCGGGCTGCGGATCGGCGACGTTCATCGGCTCCAGGATGACGGCGGCGAATTCGCCGGGATGGGCCTTGAACAGGGCCTGCAGCGAGCCGGCGTCGTTGTAGGCCCAGGTGTGCGTCAGGGCACGCACGGCTTCCGGCACGCCGAGGTGGCGGGCGGTCGATCCGATGTACCAGTCCTGCCAGCCGTGGTAGCCGCACACCGCCACGCGTTCGCGCCTGGTGAATGCCCGCGCCACGCGGATCGCGCCGGAGGTGGCGTCGGAGCCGTTCTTGCCGAAGCGGACCTTCTCCGCGCAGGGCACCATCTCCACGATCTTCTCGGCGACCTGGATCTCCAGTTCGCTGCTCAGGGAGAAGATGGTTCCGCGGTGCAGCTGCTCCTGCACTGCCTGCGTCACCTCCGCGTCGCAGTGGCCCAGCGTGACGGAGCACAGGGCGTTGATGAAGTCGAGGTATTCGTTGCCGTCGACGTCCCACACCCGGCTGCCCTGCGCGCGGGCGGCGAAGTAGGGCGAGACGCCGAGCGGGAATTGGGTGCGGCTCTTGCTGAAGGTCTGGGCGCCGAGCGGGATCACCTGCTCGGCGCGTTGCAGCATGGCCTCGGAGTTCTGGTAGCGGTTCATGCGGGCTCGATGGCGGCGTAGCCACCCGAAATTTGCTTGGCGAGGACCTGCACCGCCAGCCGTTCGCCGGGGTCGGGGTCCCAGCCGCCGGCGGCGTGGGAGTAGGGGCGTTTCTCCGCCAGCACGTACTGCGGAAAGCCGAGGAACATGCGGGCGTGGTCGGTCTTGAAGGTGCTCACGCCCGCCGCATGGCTGTAGCGCCGGCGCACCGGCGCATCGGGGTCGAAATCCACGATGCCGAGGAAGCCGCCGTCCCGGAGCACCCGGTCGGCCTCGGCCACCACGCGCGGCAGCAGGGGGCGGTCGATCACGTACAGGCAGAAGCCGAACCAGACCAGGTCGAAGCTGGCATCGGGAAAGGGCAGCCTGTCGGCGGTGGCGACGTGCAGGTCCAGCGCCGGGAATTCGCGCTGGCCGGCCGCGATGGCGGCGGCGGACGGATCGATGCCGCTGCCCGCACAGCCCGGGTCGCGCCGCAGGCGCTCCAGGTTCAGGCCGTTGGCGCAGCCGATCTCCAGCACGCGCGCGCCGGGGCGCAGGTAGGAGCGGATCACGTCCAGCGGCAG
>Ga0190269_10001806_pt1 | contig 10098 bp, 9 predicted proteins | sample Popmic249IS_FD_133749 | JGI IMG/M metagenome (GOLD analysis project Ga0190269, IMG submission 133749) | Populus adjacent soil microbial communities from riparian zone of Blue River, Arizona, USA - 249 IS | ecosystem: Environmental > Terrestrial > Soil > Riparian zone | place: USA: Arizona... | reverse complement strand
TGATCTCCTTGTCCACGAAGGTGCGGACGGTGGAGAGGATCTCCTGCTGGACCTCGGTGAGGCCCTCCGTGGTGGCCAGGCGCGCCATGGCAGTGCTCCCTCGCGGCGATGTGGTTCCCACCAGTGTCCCACTTGTTACCGGCCGGTAAGCAACGAGGGGCCCGTGAACCGCCTCACTCGACGGGGGCAGACTCCCGGCCGCCGCTGATGACGATGGCCAGGCCCGCGAGCAGCAGCAGGACGGCCGGGAGAGCAAGCCAGCTCAGCGACTGCCCCGCCACGAACAGCGCCGCGATCAGCGCCGCCCCCGGGATCTCGAAGAGGATGGACAGGCTCACGACGGTCGGGCTGGTCGTACGCAGCACCACGTTGAAGAGGGAGTGGCCGAGCAGCTGCGCGCCCGCGGTGAGGGCCACCAGCTTGAGCCAGTCGGACCCGTCGTACCCGGTCAGCTCCTGCCGGAAGGCCAGGCACACCAGGAGCAGCAGCGCTGCGGTCGTCGAGTAGCAGATCGCCGTGTACGTCGTCGTGCTGACGCTGCGCCGCACCTCGCTGCCCGTCGTCATGTACGCCGCGGCGAAGACGCCTCCCAGCAGCGCCAGCCCGTCGCCGAGCAGCGCGTCGCCCGACACGGTGAGGTCCGCGCCCGTGAGCAGCAGCGCCCCGAGCAGCGACACCACGATCCCGAGCCAGACCCGCCGCGGGACGATCTCCCCGCGTGCCTGCCCGATCAGGGCAGCCCACACCGGCTGCGTCGCGACAAGGGCGGTGGCGCTGGCGACGCTGGTGTAGCTGATCGCCGGGATCCACGTCCCGAAGTGGAGCGCCAGCATGAGCCCGGCGAGCAGCGCCAGCCGCCGTTCCCTCCGGTCGAGCGAGCGCAGCTCGGACCGCCGCCGGAGCAGCACGACGGGGGCCAGCACCGCACCGGCCATCGCGTTGCGCCAGAACGCGATGGCCAGAGCCGGTACGGCGGCTGCCGCCGCGATCAGGGGCCCGCTCGTCGAGACGGCGAGCAGGGCGACCACGAGGATCAGCAGATCCCGTGGCGCGACGACCATCAGGGGATGCGGATCTCGCCGCGGGCGATGGGCACCGCCGTACCGCTGACGGTCACGCCCACGGCAGCTCCGGCCGAGACGGTGACGGCGCAGGTGAGCGTCGAGGGGCGGCCCATCTCGACGCCCTGGGTGACGACGTACCGGTGCTCGCCCTCGCCCACGAGGCCGGCCGCCGCGAGGTAGACGCCGAGGCCGACCGCGGCGGCGCCGGTCGCCGGGTCCTCGGCGATCCCGACCCCGCCGGGGAAGACGCGCACCCGGGCGTCGGTGCCGTCCCAGGCGACCAGGGAGATACCGGCTCCTCCGACGTCGCTGACGGCCGCCACGTCCAGCCGCACCCGACCCAGGGCCTCGGGGCGTACGAGGAGGTAGACGAAGTCGATGCCCGCCCCGGCCCAGCGCGGGGAGGGACCGGCCAGGTCGTCCGGGCACAGCCCGAGCGCGGCCAGCAGCGGCGCCGCGTCGAGCGGCTCCCCGACCGTCGCGGCCCCGCCGGTCAGCGTGGCCCGGTCCCCGTCGAGGCGCATCGGCAGCAGCCCCGCGCCACAGGCCTGCACGTTGTCGCCGTCCTCGATCCGGCCGAGCCGCCTCAGCACCAGGGCGGAGCCGACGGACGGGTGCCCGGCGAAGGGCAGCTCCGTGGCGGGAGTGAAGATGCGCAGCCCGTAGGTCGCGCCGTCGGGAGCCCGCAGCGGGAAGGCCGTCTCGGAGAGGTTGAACTCCTTCGCCAGCGCCTGCATCTGCTCGGTGCTCAAGTCGTCGCCGTCGAGCACCACCGCGAGCGGGTTGCCGGCGAACGGCGTCTCGGTGAAGACGTCCACGACCTCGTAGGAAAGCCTCATGGCATCGTCATGCCGCCGTCGACCGGCAGCGTGATGCCGGTGATGTACGACGAGGCGTCAGAGGCGAGGAACACGCAGGCGTCGCCGATCTCGTGCGGCTCGCCGAGCCGGCCGGCCGGCGTGACGGCCTTGATGAGCTCGTCGGAGCCCTCCGCCATCTCGTCGGTCATCTCGGACGGGAAGTAGCCCGGGGCGATGGCGTTGCAGCGGATCCCCTTGCGGCCGGTCCACTGCATCGCGAGGTCGCGCGTCAGCCCGATGAGCCCGGCCTTCGAGGCGGAGTACGCGGCCTGCGGCACGTGCGCGGCCTTCAGCCCGAGCACGCTGGAGATGTTGATGATCGAGCCGCCGCGGGTCGCCGCCCGGCCGAAGGCCTGTGCCATCCAGTACTGCCCGTTGAGGTTGATCTCGATGACCTTGCGGAACTCGTCGGGCTTCTCGCGCGTGGCCGGCGCGGCCCAGCCGAAGCCGGCGTTGTTCACCAGCACGTCGACGCCGCCGAAGGCCTCGACGGCGGCGGCGACCATCGCCGTGCACTGGTCCGGGTCGGTGACGTCGGTCTGCACCGCGACGCACCGGCGGCCGGCCGCCTCCACGAGCTTCCTCGTGTCCTCGAGCCGGTCGACCCGTCGCGCACCGATGACCACGTCGGCGCCCGCCTCTGCGAGGCCCTGGGCGATGGCGACGCCCAGCCCCGACGAGGCGCCGGTCACGAGAGCGACCTTGCCGTCGAGGCGGAATCGGTCGAGCGTGCTCACAAGGTCCTCCACGCGGTCTGCTGACGGGTCCGGCCCATCGTGCCGTACCCCGGCAAGCGGCTTCCCCGGCGGTAGCCTCGCGCGCATGAGCACCGGCACCCGCGTCTTCGTCGCACGGCTTGCCGGCCTCCCCGTCTTCGACCCCAACGGGGACCAGGTCGGTCGGGTCCGCGACGTCGTGGTGGCGCTGCGCATCGGCAAGGACGCGCCACGCGCCCTCGGTCTGCTGGTGGAGATCTCGGGCCGCCGGCGCATCTTCGTGCCCTTCAGCCGCGTGCTCACCTTCGAGGCCGACGCTGTGCTGCTCTCCACGGGCACCGTCAGCCTGCGACGGTTCGAGCAGCGTGCAGGCGAGACGCTCGTGCTGGCCGAGCTGCTCGACCGACGTGTGCGGCTCCGTGCGGACGACACCGAGGTGGTCGTCGTCGACGCGGCGCTGGAGCAGACCCGGACCGACTGGCTGCTGACCCGGGTCGCGGTGCGCAAGGGCCGTCGCCGCGCCCCGCTGCTGCAGGTGGGCTGGGACGAGGTGACCGGGTTCTCCCTGCCGGAGGAGGGTCAGGGCGCCGCGAACCTGCTGGCGCTGTTCGAGAAGCTGCGGCCCGCCGATCTCGCCGGGGTCATGCACGACCTGTCCGACAAGCGCAGGCACGAGATCGCCGCCGCGCTCGACGACGAGCGGCTGGCGGACGTGCTCGAGGAGATGCCCGAGGACGAGCAGGTCGAGCTCATGGCGCGGCTCGACGACCAGCGCGCGGCCGGCGTGCTCGAGGCCATGGCCCCCGACGACGCCGCCGACCTGCTCGGCGAGATGCAGCCGCACGACGCTCAGCGGCTGCTCGAGCTGATGGACCCCGACGAGGCGGCGCCCGTGCGCCAGCTGCTCGCCTACACCGACGACACCGCCGGTGGGCTCATGACGAGCGAGCCCGTCATCCTCGGCCCCGGCACCACGGTCGCCGAGGCGCTGGCGCGGATCCGTCACCCCGACCTGCACCCGTCGCTGGCTGCGCAGGTCTACGTCGTGCGGCCTCCCTACGAGACGCCCACCGGCCGCTACCTCGGTACGGCGCACTTCCAGCGGCTCCTGCGCGAGCCGCCCTCGACGCTCATCTCGGCCTGCATCGAGACCGACATCGACCCGCTGGCCCCGGAGGTGTCGCTCCCCGAGGTCACCCGGCACCTCGCGTCCTACAACCTCGTGGCCGTGCCTGTGGTCGACTCCGAGCAGCGGCTGCTGGGCGCGGTGACCGTGGACGACGTCCTGGACCACGTCCTGCCGGCGAACTGGCGGGAGGCCCGCCATGCCTGAGCGCCGGGCCCGCCGGGCGCGGCTGGACCAGCCCCTCGCGCCGCGTTCGGGGCTGCCTCGTCCGCAGTACGACGCGGACCTGTTCGGGCGGGCGTCGGAGCGGTTTGCGCGTTTCCTCGGCACCGCGCGGTTCCTCGTCTACCTGTCGCTGTTCGTGGCGGTCTGGATCGTCTGGAACATCGCGGTCCCGGAACGGCTGCAGTTCGACGCCTACGCGAACAAGTTCACGCTGCTCACGCTGATCCTGTCGCTGCAGGCGTCCTACGCCGCCCCCCTGATCCTGCTCGCGCAGAACCGGCAGGCGGACCGCGACCGGGTGGCCCTCGAGGAGGACCGCGCGCAGAACGAGCGGCTGAAGGCCGACGTCGAGTACCTCACCCGCGAGATCGCCTCGCTGCGCGTCACCCTGGGTGACGTGGCCACGCGCGACTTCCTCCGCGACCAGCTGCGCGACCTCACGGAGGAGGTGGTCGCGCGTACGAGCGAGGGCGTCCACGACCAGCAGAAGCGGCTGGAGCGGGAGGAACGGGAGCGGCGGGCCGAGCGCAAGAAGCGCCGGGTGGAGCAGCCTGGTGGCCAGGTCGTGGAGCAGCCCTCGCTGTCCGAGCCCTTCGCCGGCGAGGTCGAGGGCGGCTGAGCACCACCCTTCCGGGTGATGAGCCGAGGCACAGACCTGTCGAGGGCGCAGGCGTGAAGCAGCCTGAGCAGGACCTCGTCACGAGCCGGCGCCGGATCGGAGAGGTGCTGGTGACCCAGGGCCTGCTCACGCCGGAGCAGCTCGACCACGTGCTGACCGTTCAGCGGGAGGTGCCTCCGGGACTCCCGCGCAGGCGGCTCGGCGAGCTGGCCATCGATCTCGGCTACACCCAGGAGCGGGACGTCGCGCGTGCCCTGGCGGAAGCGCTCGGCCTCCCGGTGGTCGACCTGTCCCACGTGCTGGTCGTGCCGGAGCAGGCCAGGCTGATGCCGCGCGCGCTCGCGATGCGCCACTGCGTGCTGGTCCTCGACGTTGCCGACGGCACGGCGACAGTGGCGATGGCCGACCCCACGAACGTCGTGGCGCACGACGACGTCAGGCAGTTCACCCGCTGCCACACGGTGGAGGCCGTCGTCGCGACCGCCAGCCAGCTGCACGACCACCTCAGCGCCATCTGGGCCGCCGCTGAGAGCGGCAAGGTCGAGAGCCTCCTCGAGGGCCTCGAGCCCGAGGCGGACGAGGAGGTCGTCCCGGACGCGGTGGAGGCTGCGCCCGTCGTACGGCTCGTCGACGCGATCCTGTCGGAGGCCGTGCGACTGCGGGCCAGCGACGTGCACCTCGAGCCCCATGCCCGCGAGCTGCGCGTCCGCTACCGGGTGGACGGTCTGCTGCGCGACGCGATGACCGTGCCGCACCAGGCGCGCGGCGCCGTGGTCAGCCGCATCAAGATCGTGTCGGGACTGGACATCTCCGAGCGGCGGCGGCCGCAGGACGGCCGGGCGCGGCTCTCCTTCGCCGACTCCGTGGTCGAAGCCCGCGTCGCCACCCTCCCTGCCCAGCACGGGGAGAAGGTGGTCATCCGGCTGATGCCCAAGGCGGAGGACGTCCTGGGACTCGCAGCCACCGGCCTCAGCCCCGCCCAGCGGGAGCTGCTCGAGAGCGCCCTGCTGCAGCCGCAGGGCCTGATCGTCATCACGGGACCCACCGGGTCGGGGAAGACCGCGACGATCTACAGCGCCATCGAGCAGGTCAGCACGCCGGAGCGCAACGTCGTCACCCTCGAGGACCCCGTCGAGACGCAGATCCCCGGCATCACCCAGGTGTCGGTGCACGAGCGCTCGGGCATGACGTTCGCCCGGGGCTTGCGCAGCATCCTGCGGCAGGACCCTGACGTCGTGCTGGTCGGCGAGGTGCGCGACCTGGAGACGGCCGAGCTCGTGCTGCAGGCCTCCCTGACCGGGCACCTCGTCCTCACGACGCTGCACACCAACGACGCGGTGAGCGTCGTGACGCGACTGGTCGACATGGGGGTCGAGCCCTTCCTGGTCGCCTCGTCGCTCAGCCTCGTCGTGGCTCAGCGACTGGTCCGCCGGCCCTGCGCCTCCTGCGCAGCGCCCTACACCCCCGACGAGCGCACGCTGTCGCTGCTCGGGCTCGACACCGTCGACCTGCCGGGCACCGGCATGCGGGGAACGGGCTGCTCCGACTGCGGCGACACCGGCTACCACGGCAGGACCGGGGTCTTCGAGGTGCTCCCCATCAGCGGGCACCTCCGGCGGGCACTGCTCGTCAACCCGACGCCCGGCCCGATCGCCGAGGCAGCCCGGGCCTTCGGCATGACGACGCTGCGCGCCTCCGCGGTGGCGGCGGCGCACCGTGGTGAGACCACCTACGAGGAGGCGCTGCGAGTCACCCACGTCGACGACAGCGCCGCAGCAAGCTGCCCAACGTGCGCGCGCCTGCTCGCCGACGACATGGTCTGCTGCCCCTGGGACGGCTCCCCGGTCGGGCACCACGGCTGCCCTGCCTGCAGCCGGACGCTCGACCCGGCCTGGAGCACCTGTCCCTGGTGCCGCGCCCCGGTCGGCCAGCCGGTGGGCGCGACCGTGCCGGCGCAACGGGCCGAGGCCCGCCCGCGCTGACCTAGCCTTCGGCCCATGCCGACTCCAGCGGCCTACGGACCCGATCCTCGCCAGGTCGGCGAGTGGTGGGTCCCTCCGGGCACCGGCCCCTGGCCGCTCGTCGTGCTCGTCCACGGCGGCTACTGGCGGCCCGGCTACGACCTCACCCTCGAGCACGAGGTGGCCGCGGCCCTGAGGTCCCAGGGCTTCCTGGTCTGGAACGTCGACTACGCACCCGCCGGATCGCCGTGGCCGCAGACGCTGCTCGACGTCGCGGCGGCGTACGACCACGGTGTCGCGGATCCGCGGGTCGACCGGGAGCGCGTGGCTGTCGTCAGCCACAGCGCCGGCGGTCACCTCGCGCTGTGGCTGGCGTCGCGTCGCCCTGGTACGCCGGGCGGCACCCCCGTCGTACCGCCGGCCCTGTGCGTCCCGCAGGCACCGGTCGCGTGCCTGGCCCTCGGCTGGCAGCAGCGGCTCGGCGACGGAGCCGTCGAGCTCTTCGTCGGGGGCGCTCCTGACGAGGTCCCCGGCCGGTACGCCGACGCCGACCCGCTTTCCCTGCTGCCGACGGCCGTGCCGACCGTGCTGCTGCACGGCGTGGCGGACGACGTGGTGCCCGTGACGCAGAGCGAGACCTACGCGCGGGCCTCCGGGTGCAGGCTGCGCCGGCTGCCGGGCGGCCACTTCGACCACCTGGACCCGACGTCCGAGGCGGTCGCCGCGCTGCTGGAGGAGCTCGCACACCGCTAGCCGGACGTATTTCCGGACACTTCCCCCGCTCTGCCGGGAGGAGGGCGGAGACCCCGGACGCGGCGGCCGCTGCGTCCCTCCGCCGCACCAGGAGGAGGCAGGGATGCCGAGGACCAGGGAGAAGCAGACGACCCACGACCCGATGCCGCCGGTGATGGCCACGGGCGCACCGGAGCGCCTCCTGCACCGCGGCTCGCGGGGCATGGACGTCGAGCGCACCTACCGCTACCTGCAGCGCTTCGGCTACTTCCCCAACCCGAGCCTGGCGCGACGACAGCCGCTGTGGCGGCCCGCAGTGGCCTTCGTCCCGAGGAACCCCCAGTCCTTCGACGAGAACATCCAGACGGCCGTGCAGCTCTTCCAGCAGACGCACGGGCTCGAGCCGTCGGGCGAGGTGGACGAGGCGACGCTCGAGCTGATGCAGCGCCCGCGCTGCGGCTTCCCCGACATGCCGGTCTCAGGCGCCGGCCTGGCGACGTTCGTCGCGCAGGGCAACAAGTGGAACCGCAACGACGTGAGCTACGCGTTCGCCAACTTCACCCCCGACCTGAGCGAGCAGGAGATCCGGGACGCGCTCCGGTCGGCCTACGACCGCTGGGCGGCGGTGACGCCGCTGAGCTTCGCCGAGGACGTCGTGTCCCCCGACATGCGCATCGGCTTCTTCTCCGGCAACCACGGCGACGGGTCGAACAACGCCTTCGACGGGAGCAGCGGCGTGCTCGCCCACTGCTACTACCCGCCGCCGAACGGGGGCGACCTGGCGGGCGACTGCCACTTCGACGAGGCGGAGAGCTGGTCGGTGGCGCTCCCGGTGACGGGGATCGACCTGCCCACCGTGGCCCTGCACGAGCTCGGGCACGGACTGGGGCTCGCGCACTCCAACGTGTCCTCGGCCGTGATGTACGCGTACTACGGCGGCGCCCGCCGCGACCTGACCCAGGACGACATCCAGGGGATCCAGTCGATCTACGGCCAGCGGTTCCGCTGGGGCTCGCTCGGCGGCGTGGTCTTCGACTCGGCCGCCGGGCGCAACGAGGACGGCCGGATCGAGGTGTTCGCCCGGGGCACCGACGGAGCGCTCTGGCAGATCTGGCAGACCGCGCCGAACAACGGCTGGAGCGGCTGGAACTCCATGGGAGGGCGCATCGTCGGCCCGCACGCCGTCGGGCGCAACGCCGACGGGCGGCTCGAGGTGTTCGCCCGGGGGACCGACGGAGCGCTCTGGCAGATCTGGCAGACCGCCCCGAACAACGGGTGGAGCGGTTGGAGCTCGATGGGGGGCGTCGTCTCCGACCCGGTGGTGGCCAGCAACGCGGACGGGCGGCTGGAGGTGTTCGTCAAGGGCACCGACAACGCGCTCTGGCACATCTGGCAGACCGCCCCGAACAACGGCTGGAGCGGGTGGCACTCGCTCGGCGGCTCTCTGGCCAGCCGGGTGTCCGTCGGCCGCAACCAGGACGGCCGCCTCGAGGTCTTCGTCCGGGGCACCGACGGAGCCCTCTGGAACATCTGGCAGACCGCCCCCAACAGCGGCTGGAGCGGCTGGAACTCGATGGGTGGCGGGATCGTCGGCGAGCCCGTGGCGAGCAGCAACGCCGACGGGCGGCTCGAGGTCTTCGTGAAGGGCACGGACAACGCGCTCTGGCACATCTGGCAGACCAGGCCGAACAACGGCTGGAGCGGGTGGGCCCCGCTCGGCGGCATCATCCACGACCCCTGCGTGGGCCGGAACGCCGACGGGCGGCTCGAGGTCTTCGTGCGCGGCGCCGACAACGCGCTCTGGCACATCTGGCAGACCGCGCCCAACAACGGCTGGAGCAACTGGGCGACCCTCGGCGGCAGCATCCACGAGCGCCCCTCGGTCGTGAACAACCAGGACGGGCGGCTCGAGGTCTTCGCCAAGGGCGACGACGGGGCGCTCTGGCAGACCTGGCAGTCGCGGCCCAACAACGGGTGGACCTGACCGGACCGGTCAGGACGCGGCGGGCGGCGCCGAGGACCGGTCAGAGGCCCTCGGCGGTGCCGCAGCCGCCCACCGGCTCCGGCCGCTCGCCGCCGAGCAGCTTCGCCATGAGCGCACCGAGCTGCGCGAGCTCCTCGGCCGTCAGCCGGTCGGTCACGTGCTGCGCCACGCCCCGCAAGTGGGTCGGCGCGGCCGCCCGCAGTCGGGCCAGCCCCGACTCGGTGAGGACGGCGTGGGTCCCGCGGGCATCCCCCGGGCAGGCGGCCCGCTCCACCAGGCCCTCGCGCTCGAGCCGGTCGACGAGCCTGGTGAGGCCGCTGCGCGACAGCAGCACCCGGTCGGCCAGCTCGGTCATCCGCAACCGGCGCCCCGGCGCCTCCGCGAGGTGCAGCAGGACCTCGTAGGAAGCCAGCGGCAGCTCCTGCTCGACGAGCAGCTCGTGCTCGAGCGCCCGGGTGACGTGGGCGTGGGCCCGGAGGAACTGCCGCCAGGGCGCGAGCTGCTCGACCGAGGGGAGAGCGGTCGGCCTCGTGGTGGTCACGTCCCCATGGTAGTTGCTCACGCAACGGCTTGTACCGTCGAAGGCGTGCGCAGCGCCAAGGACTTCTTCCGCCCCCTCGCCGTCGGTGCCCCCGCTCCCCTGAGGGAGACCCCGTGGGCACCGAGCCGGATGATCCACTTCTTCGATCCGTCGAACGAGAAGATGGTGGCCAAGCTGCCGGACCTCGCGACCAAGGTCGACGTGCTGCTCGGCAACCTCGAGGACGCGATCCAGGCCCAGAACAAGGAGGCCGCCCGCGCCGGGCTGGTC
>Ga0190269_10001804_pt1 | contig 10102 bp, 9 predicted proteins | sample Popmic249IS_FD_133749 | JGI IMG/M metagenome (GOLD analysis project Ga0190269, IMG submission 133749) | Populus adjacent soil microbial communities from riparian zone of Blue River, Arizona, USA - 249 IS | ecosystem: Environmental > Terrestrial > Soil > Riparian zone | place: USA: Arizona... | reverse complement strand
GAAGAGCGCAGTTCGAGTCTGCGCGGGAGCGCCACAAAAACCCGTCTACAGGCGGGTTTTTTGTTTGTCCATCACATGGTATAAAATTGAACTGTGGCCTTCCATAAGACTATTCTATTTAGTACCCTGCTACTGCTTATCACCAGTTGTGCAGGGCAGGTGAATGAAGCGGTTCCCACTTCCACCGCATTACTCCTTACTTCAACGTTACCTGTTACTTTGACTCCTGTCCCCTCTGAAACGCCGCTTCCGCTGCCTCCCCCGCCGACAGTTGCTCCCGTGGAAGGGACCTCATCAACCCAGATCAATGTTCGCTCCGAACCATCCACATCGGGGAACGTACTAGGCATCATTCCACCCAACACAAAAGTACACATCATTGGTAAAGACCCTGGCGGAAATTGGTGGCAAATTCTTTACGAGCAGGGAACTGAGGGGAAAGGCTGGGTTACCGCGCAGTATGTTACTACCGCAAATGCGGATGCCGTTCCAGTCATCGGAGGCAACACAACAGATCCAAATAATGGGAACGTGGCCATCGTCCAGCAGCAGATCAACGTCCGCAGTGGACCCGGTACCGGCTTCAACTCACTGGGAACATTGAACGCTCAGGATGTGGTCGGCCTGACGGGCAAGGACGCAAACGGAGCCTGGTTACAAATCTCGTATTCAACAGGTCCCGACGGAAAAGGATGGATCAATGCCGCGTTCGTGCAGGCACGCGGCGTGGAAAACCTGCCCATCATAACGGAAGCCGGTCAGATCGTTGGAACCGGAACGCCAACAGGCATCCCCTTCACGCCGACGGCAACGGTCCTCCCGGCCTGGGCAGATCATGATTCGCAGAATGATCCGGTTGCGAGCGTGATCTTTGAACCAGGTGGGACCAACATTCTAGTTTACAGCGGAGACATTTCGTCGCCCCAGGGTGACGCAGAGGACTGGATCAATTTCAAACCCTATAGCCAGACGATTTTTGCAACCATCACCTGCACAGAAAATGAGCCCCTGCAGCTGGAGCTTTTGGAAAATGGAGTTCCCGCTAGCGTGGATATTGCCTGTGGAGATCTGACAAAACAGATCCATGTGAGTCCTGATTTCACGTATTCCATTCATGTATCTGCCTCACCATCTACGAGCACCTTGCTATACATCCATTACACAATCAAACTGGAAACGAGTTCATAACAAAATGAGCGTATATAAACCACTATCTTCCAATCGCGCCGATGTTTTACATGCCAAGCGGGTCTACGGCATCTGGTATGGTGTTGCGCTGGGTCTTGCATTTTCCATCTTCGCCTGGGGTATTGACGCCTACCTCCTGAGCCAAGCCAATACGATTTTCCCCTGGCTGAAGTTCTTCGGCGGGGTAATTCCTGCGGTCATCATCGGAGGGCTGGCGGGAGGTCTCTCCGCACGACTCGATAAAGCCTTCTTTGCTGTTCTCATCTGGGCTGTGGCGGCGCTGATCTTCGCCTGGTTGACGGTGATGCTGCCGCTACAGATCACGCCTCGTCTCCTGGGGCTGGCCGAACCGGGGCTCAAGGGGTTGCTTCACTACGAATATTACCCGGAATTTTCCGCCCGTATTGGTGTGGCATTCGCCTGGATCACCATTTTTATGTTCATTTCGGGTCTTCTACAATTACCACTCAGCGAAAGCGCTGTTTTCTCCACTTCCGTACTGGGAAAGGTTTCGCCAATGCTTATCAGCCTTGTGCTGATGGGTATCGCGGGAACGATCGTAGATGGCTTGAACAACGAACTTTTACGCAATCCGATCAACGAATTGGATGCGACCATTCAGTTCTATATCGACAACCAGGGCAAGGAAGTGGATTTGAAGGAGTCCCGCAGAATGCACCAAGGGTCGCTACGCGCAATACACGAGTTGGTCACACCAGAACGCAGCCTCATCGTAAGCGGACATAACGAATTTCTCGAAGAAGTGGATGTTTTGGTCAAATTCAAGGATGCCTGGGTTGAATGCCAGGTCTTGTACAGTCAGCCCGTCAACTGTAAGCAGGTCGGCCAGACGCCTTAATGGTTCAAATACACCTTACTTGTGTGTATTTGTACAAAATATCCTTTTATGGTAGAGTTAATGCAGAATTTCACAGTTGACGAGGGCAGATTGAATGAATGCTGAGCGTATTCCGGACATCATCATCGGCAGATTACCTGTATATCTGCGTGCTTTGCAAAGGTTGTCTGATAAGGGTATTCAGACCACTTCATCACAGGAACTAGGGGAAATTGTCGGTATCTCTGCCGCACAGATCCGCAAAGATATATCCCAATTCGGTGAATTCGGCAAACAAGGGACAGGTTATTCAATCCCGTTCCTGCTGGAACGCCTACGAACCATATTGAAAGTGGATCGCGTTTGGGAGGTGGTCATTGTGGGTATGGGTGATATTGGTCACGCTCTCGCCCGCTACAACGGTTTTTCCAACCGCGGCTTCGTTATCAGTATGCTCTTCGATAATGATCCCCAAAAGGTTGGACAAAAGGTCGGCGATTTTGAAATCCTGGACTTGAAGGTGATGGCGGAAAAGATCAAACAAAACAAGATCATGATCGCGATGCTTACGGTTCCAGCATCGGCAGCGCAGGAAGTAGCCGACCAGCTTATCAAAGCAGGTGTTCGGGCTATTTTGAATTATGCTCCCATCAGCCTCAGTGTTCCAAAAGGTGTCAAGGTTCAACACATTGACCCGGCCATCCACCTGCAACGGATGACATACTACCTGGACTAGATAAACAAAAAAAGCGTGACGCTGTAAACGTCACGCTTTTCTCTTTTAATTCACTAGACCTGAGGCAAACTTCGCCGCAGGATGTTGTACATGGGCAGCGCCTTCACTGCACCTTCCACCACACAAGTCATTGGGTTATCCACCAGGTAGGCGGGAATGCCCAGTGATTTGGTCAACAGCTTGTCGATGCCACGCAATAGCGCACCACCACCGCACAACGCCACACCACGATCGATAATGTCTGCCACGAGTTCGGGCGGAGTCTTCTCGAGCACACGCCGGCCGGTTTCCACGATTTGCTTCAGCGGGTCCTGCAATGCTTCCACGATCTCACCCGTAGTCAACGTGACGGGACGTGGGAGTCCGGTGACCTGGTCTTGTCCCTGCACTTCCATGCTATTTTCGGTATCCTGAGGAACAGCGGCTCCAATGCGAATCTTGAGCTGTTCCGCCGTCACCTGGCCGATCACAATCCCATACTTTCGACGCACATACGCCACGATCGCTTCGTCCAGGTCAAGACCACCTGAGCGCAACGTCTCAGCAGAAACGATGCCATACATCGCCATAACCGCCGCTTCGGTGCATCCACCGCCAAGGGTGATGACCATATTGCCGGAGGGCGAACCGATCGGCAGATCCACACCAAGAGCAGCAGCCAAGGGCTGCTGGATCAATGACGCTTCACGACTGCCTGCCTCCAACACAGCTTCGTAGACCGCACGTCTTTCCACGCTGGTGACTCCATACGGGACAGAGATCATCACGCGTGGGCGGAAGATACGCATCGATCCACTGACACGCTGCAGCAGATAAGATAGAAGCGTTTCGGTGATTTCGTAATCTGCAATGACCCCATTTTTCAATGGGCGGGCAACCTCGATACTTTCAGGAACGCGCCCATACATATCACGAGCCTCCTGCCCGACTGCCACCATCTTCTGGTCATAGACCTCGATCGCAACAATCGTTGGTTCTTCCATTAGCACTTGCGTGCCATCGGCGAGGCGAGTGAACATGGTGCCCAGGTCGATCCCCAGGTCTTTCGAAAACATTGCCACGGTGCCTACAATTCTGGTTGGTACTTTATGAAACGGAAAGATAATGATCTACAAGGAAGTGTCATTATCACTGAACACATCCCTGACCTTGCGGAAACGACGAGCCACATCGAGACGCAGGTTGGAGCGCCGCAGTGCAGCTTCCATTTTCAGATATGCATCATGGTCTTCATCCGGCTTGATCCTGGCAAGTGCATCCTCAGCGCGCTTTTTGGCGGCTTTGGCGCGGGTCACATCGATTTCCTCAATATTTTCAGCTGCGTCCGCCAGGATGGTGATGATATCCGGCTGGACCTCGGCCATACCACCAGCCACAGCGAACAGTTCTTCTTTGTTCCCCTTGCGGACCTTGATCACACCATATTTAAGAATAGTAAGGACAGGTGCATGATGCGGCAGGATTCCCATTTCACCCGCGACACCCGGCAGGATGACAATATCCACATCATCCTGAAAGACGGTACGGTCCTGGGAAACAATTTCACAACGAATAGTCATAGATGGTTCTCCGGTGCCAGATACCAGGTGTCAGGTCAAACCTGATACCTGACACTGGAACACCTGACACCTTAATTACTTACGCACCCTTTGCGATCTTATCCGCTTTTTCGCGGACATCTTCAATTGTACCTGCCATCATGAATGCCTGTTCGGGCAGGTCGTCACACTTTCCATCCAGGATCTCGCGGAAACCGCGGACAGTCTCTTTGAGAGGAACATAGCGACCTTCAATGCCAGTGAAACGTTCCGCAACATAGAATGGCTGGGAGAAGAAGCGCTCTATCTTGCGGGCACGCGCTACAACGAGCTTATCATCTTCGCTCAACTCATCGATACCAAGAATGGCGATGATATCCTGCAAATCTTTATAGCGTTGTAAAATGCGTTGTACTTCGCGCGCTGTTCGATAGTGCTCTTCACCCACAATATTGGGATCCAAAATTCTGGAGGTGGAGCCGAGCGGGTCCACAGCCGGATAAATGCCTTTTTCCACGATGGAGCGTTCGAGAGCAATGGTCGCATCGAGATGGGTAAATGTCGCCACTGGCGCGGGATCGGAATAGTCATCTGCAGGGACATAAACCGCCTGCATGGACGTGATCGAGCCGGTGTGCGTGGATGTAATGCGTTCCTGCAGCTCGCCCATTTCGGTCGCCAGAGTCGGCTGGTATCCTACCGCGGACGGCATACGACCGAGCAGAGCCGACACTTCCGAACCAGACATGGAGAAGCGGAAGATGTTATCCACAAAGAGCAACACATCCTTGCCCTGATCGCGGAAGTATTCAGCCATCGCCAGAGCGGTCAATGCCACGCGCAGACGAACACCGGAAGGCTCATTCATTTGCCCGTACACCATGACGGTATCCTTCATAACGCCTGACTCAAGCATTTCGCGGTAGAGACCGGTTCCTTCACGGGTGCGTTCGCCCACACCCGCAAACACGGAGTTACCTTCGTGTTCCGTCGCAACCGAGCGGATGAGTTCCATGATGATAACGGTCTTGCCGGTACCTGCCCCGCCGAAGATGCCTGTCTTACCACCTTTGGTAAAGGGAGCGATCAAGTCAATGACCTTGACACCGGTTTCGAAAATTTCGACGCGGGTGGATTGTTCTGAGAACGGGGGGGCACTGCGATGGATGGGATAACGGGTGGAAGCATCCACTTCACCCTTATTATCCACCGGATTCCCCAAGACATTAAAGATACGACCAAGAGTGGATGGTCCAACGGGCACCATAATGGGAGCACCCGTTGCCAACGCAGGGACACCACGCTGTAAACCATCAGTTGTATCCATGGCTACTGTACGAACCCAGTTGTTACCAATATGCTTTTGGACTTCCAGGGTAAGTGGCGTTGTTCCGGGACGTTCGACTTCGATCGCTTCAAAAAGGTTAGGGATGTCCCCATCGGGGAATTCCACGTCCACCACACCACCCAGAATTTGTACTACACGGCCTGTTGCGTTTGCCATGATTTTCCTCCAGTTATTTCGCGGCCAGCGCTTCAGCGCCGCCAACAATGTCTAAGATGTCATTTGTGATCGCCTGCTGGCGAACTTTGTTATAAGCCAGTTGCAAGGCACCGACCAATTCCTTGGCGTTATCCGTTGCGTTGCGCATGGCGACCATGCGTGCTGCGTGTTCACTGGCCTGTGATTCGAGCACCGCCTGATAGACCTGCAACGCTGTGAAACGCGGGATCATTTCATCCAAAATATCCTTTTGGTCGGGCTCAAATTCATACGCTGCGGCGGGGCCCGTGTGATGATCGCCAAAATCGCTTACCAATCCCTCACGATTGCCCATATCAAGCGGAAGCAGGCGCTTCATGTTCGTCACCTGACGAGCCATGTTGATGAAGTCGGTATAGATCAAGTAGACTTCATCCGCTTCGCCACGCGTGAACTCATCCACCACCATACGACCGATCGAAGACACGGCGCCAAACTTCGGAGTCGAAGGGATGTTACTGAAATCAGCCAGGACCGGCTTGCGCATGCGCAAGAGCAGATCGCGTCCCTTTCGCCCCACCGTGATGTATTTTACAGGGAGATGGTATTTGTCGAAACGCTGCACCACATAACGGACCACGTTCGTGTTGTATGCGCCAGCCAGCCCACGGTCGGCCGTCATCACAATGACCAGGGCATTTTGAGGATTGGCACGCGGTGTCAACAACGGATGCAGGTTGAGTCCGCCCGGTTGATTCGTAATGTGAGTCAGCACCTGCCAGGCTTTGGTCGCGTAGGAGCGGGTTGCAGACAAGGCATTGATCGCTTTGCGAACCTTTGCCGCGCTGACCGCCTCAAGCGCGCGCGTCACCTGGGAGATATTCTTTACACTTTTGATGCGGAGTCGCATCTCACGCGCAGATGCCATTGTTTATGCCTGCCAGGAATGAATGAACGCATCCAACGCTTTTGTGAGCGCGGGGCGGTTGCTATCGGTGATGGCTTTCTTTTCGACAATATCGCGGCCAACCTCCGGATGGGAGGTTTCCATATACTTGAGCAGGTCGGTCTGCCATTGGGCCATCTTGTCCAATGGAACGCCATCCGCAAAGCCATTCGTGCCTGCGAAAATAACCATAACTTGATTCTGAAATTCCATGGGTTGATATTGCGGTTGCTTGAGAATTTCCTGCATGCGCTGACCACGTCCCAACTGCTGCTGGGTGGCTTTATCGAGATCAGAAGCCATCAATGCAAAGGCAGCCAGTTCACGATACGCAGCCATGTCGAGACGCAAGCGACCTGCCACCTGCTTCATGGCTTTCGTCTGGGCGTCACCACCCACACGTGAAACGGACACACCCACGTTCACGGCAGGGCGAATGCCTGCATTGAACAGGTTGCTTTCGAGGAATATCTGTCCATCGGTAATGGAGATGACGTTCGTGGGAACATAGGCAGAAATGTCGCCCAGCAATGTTTCGATGATCGGAAGTGAGGTGAGCGAACCACCCGTGCCAGCCACTTTTACGATCTTATGATCGTCCGCATTGCTCATGTGCTTGCGAGCTTCTTCCGCTTCATCCTTTGAGATCGGTCCGGTAAATACATTTCCATCCACACCGTCTTTCTCGGAGGCGAGTGCGTTGGCATAATCCTTCTTTACGATCACATACTTGTTGGCAAGGCGGGCAGAGCGTTCCAATAAGCGGGAATGCAGATAGAACACATCACCAGGATATGCTTCACGGCCGGGAGGTCGGCGCAAAAGTAGGGAAACCTGTCGGTATGCCCAGGCGTGCTTGGAAAGGTCGTCATAAATGATCAACGCATCGCGACCCGTTTCCATGAACTCTTCACCGATGGCAGTTCCCGAATACGGAGCAATGTATTGCAACGCGGCAGATTCATCAGCAGAAGCAACCACGATGATCGTATGTTCCATCGCACCAGCGCGTTCAAGGATACCCAAAGTGCGCGCAACGGCAGCCTTCTTTTGACCGATCGCCACATAGATACAGATCAGATCCTTGCCTTTTTGATTGATGATCGTGTCAATGGCAATGGCGGTCTTGCCGGTCTGACGGTCACCAATGATCAGCTCACGTTGACCACGTCCAACCGGGATCATGGAATCAATGGATTTGATACCTGTTTGAACCGGTGTGTCCACATCCTGACGATAAACCACACCTGGAGCGATGCGCTCGATCGGGCGGAAACCAGTCGTCGCGATCGGTCCCTTGCCGTCGATCGGCTCACCCAGGGCATTGACTACCCGTCCGATCATCGCATCGCCCACAGGCACTGAGGCGATACGTCCCGTCCCGCGGATACTCATTCCTTCCACGATACCGGAGTACTCACCCATCACGATGACACCAACGCTGTCCTTCTCAAGATTGAACGCCGTCCCCATCACGCCGTTGGCAAACTGCACAAGTTCCTGCGACCTAACGTTCGCAAGGCCCTGAACGCGGGCAATACCATCGCCCGCTTCTGTTACTGTTCCTATGTCACTAATCGTGAGTTCAGGCTCAAATCCCTCAATCTGCTTCTGCAAATCTCCTGTGATCTGCTTGATCAAGTCTGTCATGAATCCTCCACGGCAAATTCTTGTTATGTACAATAACCCGGATAAAGATCTTATCCGGGCGTATACTAGTTTTTCGGCCTGCTGCCTTCGTGAGCAGGCGCACAATCGGACTAATGATACCTGAAAGAACCTTCATTGTCTAGTTAGAGAGTGAAATGCACATATTCACCTTGCGAAGGTTGCACTTATAGAGGTTGACATCCAGCCGTAAACCTTCGCAAGATTCTGAGCCGGAGGTAGATAGGCAGCACAACCCTTGTCAGCACATCAGCTTGTACTATACTACCGCATGTTTCATTATAAGGAATAAACTGTTTTCAAAGCTGTATTTGCTGAATCAAATCGAGTATAGAGTAGAGGATGCGGCACTCTTTAAAACAGAATTTTGGCTGAATAAGGAGAGAACATGCTTTCTCACGGAGAAGATAAGCCCCCAAGTCGTCGCCTGAAGCGCTATTGGAAGGTGGCCGTTCTGGCGAATATCAAGGATGACGCCAAACCCAAGCCGGAGGGCGTCCCTCCCGACGCGTTCGCGGACTTCGACCACATCGAAACCATCGACTCGCTTCGAGCTGCGATCGAAACGGATGGGCATCAAACGATCTTTGTCCAGGCGGACGAGGATCTTCCCTACGCTCTTAGAGACGAAAAACCAGATATTTGCTTCAACATCGCCGAAGGACTGGGGGGTGACGCGCGTGAAGCACAGGTTCCTGCACTTTTGGAAATGCTGCGCATCCCATATACAGGCTCACGCGTCCTGGCAAATGGTATTTCCCTCGACAAAACACTGACCAAACGTATCTGGCGTGACCGACGTCTTCCCGTGGCCCCGTTTCAGGAGTTCGCTATCGGAGACGAACCATTGCGCACCGATCTTGAATTCCCCTTATTCGTAAAGCCTGCTCGTGAAGGGACTGGCATGGGCGTGGACATGAACGCCATCGTCAACAACGAGAAGGAGCTGCGCGAGCGCGCCGAATACATTATCAACACCTACCAGCAGCCTGCCCTCGTGGAAACATTCCTGCCAGGGCGTGAATTCACGGTTGGTATCCTGGGACGTGCCGATGCAAAGCTGTACTCCCGTCACCCGGAATGGTATGAGAAGGACGGCTTCCACCGCTTCCCCATCCTTGAACTGGATATGAGTCGCTCAGTTACACCGCTGGTCTATAGCAAGGAATCAAAATCGAAAGAGGTCGGCGAAGAGGGTGCGCCTGGCTATGTGTGTCCTGCCGAAGTGGAACCCGAGCTTGAAAAGAAACTGAAATATTTCGCACTGCGCGCTCACTTGCTGCTTGGCGCACTCGATATCTCGCGCACCGATATCCGACTCGACGCACAGGGCAACCCGCGTGTGATGGAAACCAATACACTCCCTGGTTTGACTCCCGATTACAGCGATCTTTGCCTGCAAGGCAAAGCCGAGGGGATACGATACGAGGATTTGATCCTGGATATTCTATATCTGGGAGCATCACGCTGGGGCATGGTGGAACCACGCGATATCTCTCTCGATAATCACAAAAAGAAACATCAAAACTAGTGTTGTAGTAACGGCTTTAGCCGTTTTCGTGAATGAACGGCTGCTCCGCCCCGGTTGATCGGTGCCGGGGAAGCCGTTACTACCTGATATACAAAAGAGGCATCCAGTTTGGATGCCTCTTTTCGTTTCATGTTTCAAATCAGGAAGTGACCACTTTGATGTTGAAGCGCTGGG
>Ga0190269_10001803_pt1 | contig 10106 bp, 7 predicted proteins | sample Popmic249IS_FD_133749 | JGI IMG/M metagenome (GOLD analysis project Ga0190269, IMG submission 133749) | Populus adjacent soil microbial communities from riparian zone of Blue River, Arizona, USA - 249 IS | ecosystem: Environmental > Terrestrial > Soil > Riparian zone | place: USA: Arizona... | reverse complement strand
GTCCGTGCTGCCGCCGGACGCATCGGTCGAACTGCAGGAGCGCCTGCGCGAGATCTACGGCTTCAACCGCTCGTACCCCGAGCAGTTCGCCGCCTGGGTCTGGCGCGCGCTGCAGGGCGACCTCGGCACCTCGATCGCGTCCGGCCGTGCGGTCACCGACGAGGTGCTGCGCGCCGTGGGCAACACGCTGCGCCTGGCGGTGCTGGCCACGCTGATCGGCTTCATCCTCGGCTCGCTGTTCGGCTTCGTCGCCGGCTATTTCCAGAACTCCTGGGTCGACAAGGCGGCCTCGCTTGCCTCCGTGCTGGGCGTCAGCGTGCCGCACTACTGGCTGGGGATGGTGCTGGTGATCGTGTTCTCGGTGCTGCTGAACTGGATGCCGCCGGGCGGCGCCGGCGCCGGCGGCTCCACCGAATGGGCCTGGGATTTCGAGCACTTCAAGTACATGGTGCTGCCCGCCGTGACCATGAGCGTGATCCCCATGGGCATCATCGCGCGCACGGTGCGCGCCCTGGTGGCGGAGATCCTGGCGCAGGAGTTCATCGTCGGCCTGCGCGCCAAGGGCCTCACCGATGGTGGCATCTTCCTGCACGTGGTGAAGAACGCGGCGCCCACCGCGCTGGCCGTCATGGGGCTGCAACTGGGCTACCTGCTCGGGGGCTCGATCCTGATCGAGACCGTGTTCTCCTGGCCCGGCACCGGCTTCCTGCTCAATTCCGCCATCTTCCAGCGCGACCTGCCGCTGCTGCAAGGCACCATCCTCGTGCTGGCCACATTCTTCGTGGTGCTGAACCTCGTGGTCGACGTGGTGCAGACACTGCTCGACCCGCGCATCGCGCGCAGCTGAAGGAAGGCCCGTGAACACCACCGCCCTGCCGGTCGACGAGGTGCTGCCCGCGCTTGCCGCGGTCGAGCGCTCGCCGGGTTACTGGTCCACCGTCGCGCGCCGCTTCCTGCGTGACCGCGTTGCCGTCGGGGCGGCGCTGGTCGTGCTGCTGCTGCTCGCCATCGCTGCCTTCGGCCCCTGGATCGCACCGGCGGACCCCTACGCCTCCTCCATGCTCAAGCGCCTGCAGGGCATCGGCAGCGCCGGTTACCCGCTGGGGAGCGACGAACTGGGGCGCGACATGCTGTCGCGCCTGCTGGTCGGCGCGCGCCTGTCGCTCTTCATGGGCATCACGCCGGTGGTGTGCGCGTTCGTGATCGGCTCGGCGATCGGCATCGCCGCCGGCTACACGGGCGGCTGGGTGAACAACGTGATCATGCGCACGATGGACGTGTTCTACGCCTTTCCCTCCGTGCTGCTGGCGATCGCGCTGTCGGGCGCGCTCGGCGCCGGCGTCGGCAACTCGCTGCTGTCGCTCACCATCGTGTTCATCCCGCCGATCGCGCGCGTCGCCGAAAGCGTGACCACGCAGATCCGCGGGCGCGACTTCGTGGAGGCGGCGCGCGCCTCCGGTGCCGGCGCCCTGACGATCGTGCGCGTGCACGTGATCGGCAACGTGCTGGGGCCGATCTTCGTCTACGCCACCAGCCTGATCTCGGTGTCCATCATCCTCGCCTCGGGCCTGTCCTTCCTGGGCCTGGGCGTGAAGCCGCCCGAGCCGGAGTGGGGACTGATGCTGAACACCTTGCGCACCGCAATCTATACCGAGCCCTGGGTCGCCGCGTTGCCGGGCGCGATGATCTTCATCACCTCGGTCAGTTTCAACCTGCTGGCCGACGGCTTCCGCGCCGCCATGGAGATCAAGCAATGACCGAGGGCCTGGCCAGCGACGTCGGCGGGCCGCGCCAGCCGCTGCTGAGCGTGCGCGGCCTCGTGAAGCACTTCCCGCTCAAGCGCGACATGCTGGGGCGCGGCGGCGGCGTGGTGCGCGCGGTCGACGGCATCGACATCGAGGTGCGCAAGGGCGAGACGCTGGGCGTGGTCGGCGAGTCGGGCTGCGGCAAGTCGACCACCGCGCGGCTGCTGATGCAGCTGATCGCGCCGGACCACGGCGAGGTCGTGTTCGACGGCGAGACGGTCGGTGGCAGTGCGCTGCCGCTGAAGGCCTTCCGGCGCCAGGCGCAGATGGTGTTCCAGGACAGCTACGCCTCGCTCAACCCGCGGCTGACCATCCAGGACTCGATCGCCTTCGGGCCGCAGGTGCACGGCCTGCGGCATGCCGAGGCGGTGGCGCGCGCCCGCGACCTGCTCGCGCGCGTGGGCCTGGAGCCGGGGCGCTTCGCCGGCCGCTACCCGCACGAGCTCTCGGGTGGGCAGCGCCAGCGCGTGAACATCGCGCGCGCCCTGGCACTGCAGCCGCGGCTGGTGCTGCTCGACGAGGCGGTCTCGGCCCTGGACAAGTCGGTGGAGGCGCAGGTGCTCAACCTGCTGCTGGATCTGAAGGAGGCCTTCGGCCTCACCTACGTGTTCATCAGCCACGACCTGCACGTCGTGCGCTACATGAGCGACCGCGTGATGGTGATGTACCTGGGCCGGGTGGTGGAGCTGGGCGACGGCGAGACGCTGTTCAAGCAGCCCGCGCACCCGTATACCGCGGCCCTGCTGTCCTCGATCCCGGTGCTGGATCCGGACCGGCGCCGCGAGGAACCGCCGCTGGCCGGCGATCCGCCCAACCCGATCGATCCGCCGGCGGGCTGCCGCTTCCACCCGCGCTGCCCGCACGCGGAGCCGGTCTGCTCGCAGCGCGCGCCGGAGCTCGCGCCGGCCGCCACCGGCCAGTACGTCGCCTGCTGGATGCACGTGGCCGGCAGCGGCCACAGCCGCGCGCCGGCGGTCACGCTCGCGGAGGCTGCATGAACGAGGGCGAACTGCTGGTCGACGTGCGCGACCTGCGCGTCACCTTCACCGGCGGCGCCCGGCCGGTGCAGGCCGTCAACGGCGCCGACCTGCGCGTGCGTCGCGGCGAGGTGGTGGCGCTGATCGGCGAATCCGGCTCCGGCAAGAGCGTGACCTTGCGCAGCCTGCTGCGGCTGCACCCCCCCAAGCGCACGCGCATCGAAGGCCGCATCGAGGTGGCCGGCCGCGACGTGCTGCGCCTGGGGGAGCGCGAGCTGGCGGACTACCGCGGCAAGGTGGCCGCGATGATCTTCCAGGAGCCGCTGCTGGCGCTGGACCCGGTCTACACCGTCGGAGCGCAGATCGTGGAGGCGATCCGCCGGCACGAGGCCGTCACGCGCGCGCAGGCGCATGCACGCGCGCTGCAACTGCTGGAACGCGTGCGCATCCCGAGCCCGGAGCGCCGGCTGGCCGCCTACCCGCACGAGATGTCGGGCGGCATGCGCCAGCGCGCCATGATCGCCCTGGCGCTGGCCTGTGGGCCCCAACTGCTGCTGGCCGACGAGCCGACCACCGCGCTCGACGCCACGGTGCAGATCCAGATCCTGCTGCTGCTGCGCGAACTGCAGCGTGAGCTGGGCCTGGGCGTGGTCTTCGTCACGCACGACATCGGCGCCGCGGTGGAAGTGGCGGACCGCATCGCCGTGATGTACGCCGGCCGCATCGTGGAGGAGGGCCCCGTGCGCACCTTGCTGCGCGAGCCGCGCCACCCCTACACGCTGGCCCTGCTGCGCGGCCGCGCCGATGGCGCACTGGCCCGGGGCTCGCGCCTGGTCACCATCCCCGGCGCGCCGCCGGACCTGTCCGCGCTGCCGGCCGGCTGCGCCTTCGCCGACCGCTGCGCGCTGGCGCAGGAAGGCTGCCGCATCGCGCCGCCCGAGCCGGTGGCCCTCGACGCCGACCATGCGGTGCGCTGCCTGCGCCTGGACGCCACGGCGCGTGCCGCCATCGCCTGAAGGAAACCCGATGCCCACGGACGCCCTGCACGACCCCGCCCATGCCTTCATGCCCTATCCGGCGGTGCCGGTGCCGCACGCGGCCACCGGGCCGCTGGCCGGCCTGCGCTTCGGCGTGAAGGACCTGTTCCACGTCGCCGGCTATCCCACCAGCGGCGGCAACCCGCTGCTGCTCGCCCTGCTCGGGACGCAGTCGCGCACCGCGCCCACGGTGCAGGCCCTGCTGGACGCCGGCGCCATCTTCGCGGGCAAGACGCTCACCGACGAACTCGCGTTCTCCATGAACGGGCAGAACGCGCATTTCGGCTCGCCGCTCAATGGCGCCGCGCCCGACCGCATCGCCGGCGGCTCCTCGTGCGGCTCGGCCTCCGCCGTCTCGATGCACCTGTGCGATTTCGCGCTGGGCACCGACACCGGCGGCTCGGTCCGCGCGCCGGCCAACCACTGCGGCCTGGTGGGCCTGCGCCCCACGCATGGCCGCGTCAGCCTGCACGACTGCCTCGATCTGTCGCCCAGCTTCGACACCTGCGGCTGGCTCACGCGCGACGTGCCCACCTTCGCCCGCGTGGCCGACGTGCTGCTGGGCGCCGACGCCAGGCCGCTGCCGGCCCGCGTGCGGCTGCTGATGCCGACCGACCTGTGGCAGCTGGCCACGCCGGCAGCGCGCGACGCACTGGCGCCCGCCCGGCAGCGCGTGCAGGACCAGCTCGGTCCCGCGACCGCGGTGGACATGGCGCTGGACAGCTTCGACACCATGTACTGGCAGTACCGCCGGCTGCAGGGGCGCGAGGCCTGGCAGACCGACGGGCCCTTCATCGAGCGCTTCGCGCCCCCGCTCGGGCCGGGCGTGAAGGAACGCTTCGCGTGGTCGCGTGAGGTGACCGATGCGCAGGTCGCCGAGGCCACGGCGTTCCGCGAGCGCTTTCGTAGCCATCTCACGGACCTGCTGGGGGACGACGGCGTGCTGCTGCTGCCGACGATGCCCGACGTCGCGCCGCGCATCAGCGAGCCTGAAAGCGCGCTCGACGACTACCGCAACCGCGCGATCCGCCTGCTGTGCGTGGCCGGCCTGGCAGGCTTGCCGCAGCTGTCGCTGCCGCTGGCGCGCCGCGACGGCGCACCGCTGGGACTGTCGCTGCTCGGCCCGGCCGGCAGCGACCGCAGCCTGGTGCGGCTGGCGGCTGAGATCGTGGCCGGATGAATCACGGCTCGCGCAGCACTCTCCAGGAGGAAGCTCCCGCATGTCCCTCGCCCTGACCGAACCGACCGCACTGGCGGACCTGCGCATCGACGGCGCACGCCTGTGGGACAGCCTGATGGAACTGGCGCGCATCGGCGCTACCGCCAAGGGCGGCGTGTGCCGGCTGGCGCTCGGCGACCTCGACCGGCAGGGCCGTGACCTCGTGATCGGCTGGGCGCGCGAGCTGGGGCTGACGGTGACGGTGGATCGCATCGGCAACGTCTTCATGCGGCGCGCCGGCAGCGACGACACGCTGCCTCCGGTGATGACCGGCAGCCACATCGACACCCAGCCGACCGGCGGCAAGTTCGACGGCAACTACGGCGTGCTCGCCGGGCTGGAAGTGGTGCGCACGCTCGATGCCCACGGCATCCGCACCCGGGCCCCGATCGAGGTGGCGTTCTGGACCAACGAGGAGGGTTCGCGCTTCGTGCCCGTGATGATGGGCTCCGGCGTCTTCGCCGGCGCCTTCCCGCTGGAACATGCGTACGCCGCGCGCGATACGGCAGGCCGCAGCGTGCGCGACGAACTGGAACGCATCGGCTACCTCGGCACCGAGGAGCCGGGGCGCCACCCGGTGGGCGCCTACTTCGAGGCGCACATCGAGCAGGGCCCGGTGCTGGAGGATGCCGGTGCGACGATCGGGGTGGTGCAGGGCGTGCTGGGGATCCGCTGGTTCGACTGCACCGTCACGGGCATGGAGGCGCACGCCGGGCCCACGCCCATGGCGCTGCGGCGCGATGCGCTGCAGGTCGCCACGCACCTGATGCAGGAGGTCGTCGCCTCCGCCCACGCGCACGCGCCGCACGGGCGCGGCACGGTCGGCATGGTGCAGGTGCACCCGAACAGCCGCAACGTGATCCCCGGCGAGGTGAAGTTCTCGATCGACCTGCGCAACGCCAGCGACGAACTGGTGGAGCGGCAGGTGGCGCAGGTGCGCGCGCGCGCCGAGCGCCTGGCGGCGGAAACCGGCCTGGCGATCCGCATCGAGCCGGTGTCCAGCTACCCGGCGCAGCAGTTCGACGCGGACTGCGTCGCCGCGGTCGCGCGCGCGGCCGGGGCGCTTGGCTACACGCATATGCCGGCGGTGTCCGGCGCCGGCCACGACGCCGTCTACCTCGCGCGCTGTGCCCCGGCGGGCATGATCTTCATCCCCTGCAAGGACGGCATCAGCCACAACGAGGTGGAGGATGCCGCCCCCGCGCACGTCGAGGCGGGGGCGAACGTGCTGCTGCACGTGATGCTGGAGCGGGCGGGGGTGGTCGGGCGGTAGGTGTTTCGCGGGTCAGGGCAACTGGTAGGGCTCGGCGCAGCCGGCGGCGGTGAGCACCACGTCGGTGGACGAATTCAGCGCCGTCTCGACCGAGTCCTGCACCACGCTGATGACGAAGCCGATGGCCACGACCTGCATGGCCACGTCGGCCTGGATGCCGAACAGGCTGGTGGCCATCGGGATCAGCAGCAGCGATCCGCCCGCCACGCCGGAGACGCCGGCCGCGGCCAGCGACGCGACGACGCACAGCAGCAGCGCCGTCGCGATGTCCACCTGGATGCCCAGCGTGTGCGCCGCCGCCAGGGTCATGACCGAGATCGTGATCGCCGCGCCAGCCATGTTGACCGTCGCGCCGAGCGGGATCGAGATCGCGTAGGTGTCCTCGTGCAGCTTCATGCGCCGGCACAGATCCAGGTTGACGGGAATGTTGGCTGCCGAACTGCGGGTGAAGAAGGCGGTGATGCCGCTCTCGCGCAGGCAGGTGAAGACCAGCGGATAGGGGTTGCGGCGCGTCTTCCAGAACACGATCAAGGGGTTCACCACCAGCGCGACGAACACCATGCAGCCCACGATCACCGCCAGCAGCCGGGCGTAGCCCACCAGCGCCGACAGCCCCGATTCGGCCAGGGTCGCGGCGACCAGCCCGAAGATGCCCAGCGGCGCGAAGCGGATCACGACCTGGACCAGCGAGGTCACCGCGGCGGAGAGGTCGAACAGCATGGTGCGGGTGCCGGCGCTGGCGTGGCGCAGCGCGATCCCCAGGGCGATGGCCCAGGCCAGGATGCCGATGAAGTTGGCCTCCATCAGGGCCTTGACCGGGTTGCTCACCGCGCTGAGCAGCAGGTTCTTCAGCACGCTCACGATGCCCTGGGGCGCCGTGCCGCTTGCCGCCGGCACGCTGAGCACCAGCGAGGTGGGGAACAGGAAGCTTGCCACCACTGCGACCAGCGCCGCGGCCAGGGTGCTCACCAGGTAGAGCACCAGGATCGGCCGCACGTGCGTGGGCTGCCCCTTCTGGTGCCCGGCGAGGGCCGCGGCCACGAGCACGAGCACCAGCACCGGCGCCACCGCCTTGAGCGCGGCGATGAAGATGTCGCCCAGCATCCCGAGCGCGCGCGCGGCGGCGGGGGCGATCACGGCCAGGGCGATGCCGCAGGCCAGTCCGATGGCGATCTGGGTCACGAGGCTCGTGCGCAGCGAGAACTTTGGAAGGGCCGGGATGGCGGTCGTCATGGGCTTGGTGTCCTGTGAATGGAAGCGGGGGGTCGTCGGGCAGGTGGCGGCCGCACGGCCGGCAGGCGCCTGCCGGCTGGCGAGGCTCAGGTCAGCACTCGGTGAAGCTCACGGCGAGTCCGCCGCGCGAGGTTTCCTTGTACTTGTCCAGCATGTCGCGACCGGTGTCGCGCATGGTGCGGATGGCCTGGTCCAGCGAGATCGCGTGCGCGCCATCGCCACCCAGGGCCAGTTGCGCCGCGTTGATCGCCTTGACTGCGGCCATCGCGTTGCGTTCGATGCACGGCACCTGCACCAGGCCGCCGACGGGATCGCACGTCAACCCGAGATTGTGCTCCAGGCCGATTTCGGCGGCGTTCTCGACCTGCTCGGGCGTGCCGCCCAACACCTCGGTGAGCCCCGCCGCCGCCATCGCGCAGGCCGAGCCGACCTCGCCCTGGCAGCCGACTTCGGCGCCCGAGATCGACGCGTTCTTCTTCAGCAGGGTGCCCACCGCCGCCGCGGCGAGCAGGAAGTCCACCACGTGCCTCTGGTCGCTGCCAGGCTGGAACTTCATGTAGTAGTGAAGCACCGCGGGAATGATCCCGGCCGCACCGTTGGTGGGCGCGGTGACGACGCGGCCGCCGCCGGCGTTCTCCTCGTTGACGGCGAGCGCGAAGAGATTGACCCAGTCCATCGCCGCGAAAGTCCGGCTGATCAGGTTGCCGGAGCGCTCGCGCTCCTGCAGGCTGCGGTGCAGCGCGGCGGCGCGACGGCGGACCTTGAGGCCGCCGGGCAGCACGCCCTCCTGCGCAATGCCACGCTCCACGCAGCCGCGCATGGCATCCCAGACCTCGCCCAGTCCCGAGCGCGTGGCGTCCTCGCCGCGCCACGCCAGTTCGTTGGCGAGCATCACTTCGCTGATGCGCAGGCCCTGGCCGCGGCAGATCGCCAGCAGTTCGGCGGCGCTGTCGAACGGGTGGCGCACCGCCACCTCGCCCGCGCCGGCGCCGCCGGTTCGCGCCTGCGCCTCGTCGATGACGAAGCCGCCGCCGACGGAGTAGAAGGTGTCCTCGGCCAGCAGGCCGTCACCGCCGTGCACGGCGATGCGCAGCGCGTTCGGGTGGTAAGGCAGGGCGACCGGCAGCAGCCGCAGGTCGCTGGCCCAGTCGAAGGGGATGCCGTGCCAGCCCGCCAGCTGCAGCGTGCCGCTGCGCCGCACCCCCGAAACCAGGGCGTCGATGCGGTCGGGATCCACGCGATCGGGACGCTCGCCACTGAGCCCGAGGACCACGGCGCGGTCCGTGCCGTGCCCGATGCCGGTGGCCGACAGGGATCCATACAGCCGCACCTGCACGCGCTGTGCGCCGCCGAGGCGCCCCGTGGCCTCGAGCCGGCGGACGAAATCGTGCGCCGCGCGCATCGGGCCGACCGTGTGGGAACTCGAGGGGCCGACACCGATCTTGAACAGGTCGAGGGCGCTGATGGACATGGGGGGGCACCGGGTGGATGGCGTTCGAGGCAAGGGTCCTGGCAGGACGGCGATCAGCCGGAAGTATCGTGAGCGCACCGGCGCGGCTCAAACGATAATTTCTGCTTCTGGGTTCAGTACGGCTAAACCATGGTCCCCGACGCGCCCGCGCAGGTGCATGCCCGGCTGAAGGTCTTCCTGGTGGCGGCACGCCACCTGTCGTTCACCGAGGCGGGCGTTGCGCTGCACATCACGACCGGCGCGGTGAGCCAGCAGATCAAGGCCCTGGAAACCTGGCTGGGGTTCAAGCTGTTCCGGCGCCTGGCGCGCCGCATCGAGCTCACGGAGGAAGGCCAGCGCCTGCTGGCTGCCGTGGATCCGGCCTATGCGGCCGTCGACGTGGCGATCGGCGGCCTGCGCGGCGGCATGCTCAGCGGGGTGGTGCGCCTGCGCTCGCTGCCGTCCTTCCTGGCCATGTGGCTGCTGCCGCGCATGCCGCGGCTGATGCAGCGCTATCCCGGCATCGAGCTGCAGGTGGAGGCGGAAGACAGTGCCCGTGCCCTGCGGCACGGCGAGTTCGACCTGGCGATCGACCTCAACGACGGGGCGCTGCCCGGCTTCCAGAGCACGATGCTGATCGAGGAAGAGATCTTCCCGGTCTGCTCGCCCGCGCTGCTGCACGGTCGCCCGCCGCTGAAGACGGCCGACGACCTGGTGCACTACCCGCTGCTGCACGACATCACCGCGTGGCGCGGCAGCGCCCAGTATGCGGAATGGGAGCGCTACCTGCGCTCCATCGGCGCGCAGCATGTGGATGCGCGGCGGGGCTACATGTTCAACCGCAACATCCTCACGATCCAGGCCGCGATCGCCGGCATCGGGGTGGCGATCGCCCGCCGCACCCTGACGACCGACGAGCTGGCCAGCGGCAAGCTCATTGCGCCTTTCCTGCAGTCGGTGAGCACCGGCAAGTGCTACTGCGTCGTGTATTCGGAAGGCGCGCTCGACGACCGGCGCGTGTCGGCGGTGCACGACTGGATCCTGGAGCAGGCGCGCGAGGCGCAGGGCCCGGACGCGCGGCCGCTCTCGGCGGAGGCCCTGCGGCTGATCGC
>Ga0190269_10001802_pt1 | contig 10107 bp, 9 predicted proteins | sample Popmic249IS_FD_133749 | JGI IMG/M metagenome (GOLD analysis project Ga0190269, IMG submission 133749) | Populus adjacent soil microbial communities from riparian zone of Blue River, Arizona, USA - 249 IS | ecosystem: Environmental > Terrestrial > Soil > Riparian zone | place: USA: Arizona... | reverse complement strand
CTACCGGCCAGGCGGGCAGCGTACGGGTTGGCCGCGCACGCCGTCAGGCCCTTGCCGAGGTACGTGCGCCCGAAGAACGCGCCGAGCGCCGCGAACGTCGCGGCGGCGACGGCCATGACCAGCACCCACTGGTGCTGGATCCGGACGCCGCCGAGCGTCAGCACGCCGGAGAGACCGTCGAAGCCGCGGGGCTGGTCGCCCCAGACGACGATCTCGATCGCGTAGCCGAGGAATCCGAGGCCGAACGTGATGACCAGCGACGCCAGCGGCGGCGTACCGGGCTTGCCGATCGCGACCAGCCCCACCAGGAGGCCCACGGCGCCGGCCAGCGCGATCCCGCCCAGCTCCGCGACGCCGTGCGGCCAGTGCGCGGAGAGCAGCGAGCCGGCCGCCAGCCCCGCGACGACCGGGAACATGCCCTGGGCGAAGTTGACGACGCCGGTGACCCGGTGGACCACGACGAAACCGCTGGCCAGCAACGCGATCGTGCAGCCGAGCGCGGCGCCGGCGACGAGGTAGCCGAGGAGCTCGCTCACCGCGCGCCCCCGGGGATGCTGCCCGCCGCACCGGCCGCGCCGGGGAGGCCACCGAGGTAGGCGGCGGCCACCGTCGGGCTCGCCCGCAGCTGCGCGGAGGGCCCGGCGGCGACGACCCGGCCGGCCTCCAGGACGTAGGCGCGGGCGCACAGATCGAAGGCCAACGTCGTCTCCTGTTCGATGAGCAACAGGGCCAGCCCGCGGTCCCGGTTGAGCTCGGCGAGGTGCGCCGCCAGATCGCGCACCACCAGCGGGGCCAGGCCCAGCGACAGCTCGTCGACGGCGAGCAGGTCGGGGTCGGCCATCAGCGCACGGCCGACCGCCACCATCTGCTGCTGGCCGCCGGAGAGCGAGCCGGCCAGCTGCTGCCGCAGCCGCACCAGGTCGGGGAAGAGCTCGTAGATGCGGCCGGGGTCGCGCCGGGACCGCTGGTTGCGCCAGGCACCGAGCCGGAGGTTGTCCTCCACGCTCAGCGTCGCGAACAGCTGCCTGCCCTCGGGTACCTGGGCGAGCCGGCCGTCCAGACCGATCCGGCCCGCAGCCGGGCGGACCACGCCGGAGAGCGTGTTGACCAGTGTGGACTTGCCGGCACCGTTCGCGCCGACGAGCGCGACCATCTCACCCGGCGCGACGTCCAGGTCGACGCCGTCCAGCGCGGTGGCGGTGCCGTACCGGACCACCAGGTCACGCACCTGCAGCATCGCGGCTCTCCTCCCCCGCCCCGGAGGCGGCACCTGGCGCCGCGGCAGGCGCGGCGGTGGACGCGGCGGTGGGCGCGGCTGCAGGCGCGGCACCGGGCGCCGACGCGGGCGGCGCGGGGGTGCCCAGGTACGCGGCCACCACCGCCGGGTCGCGGCGGATCTCCTCCGGGGTTCCCTCCGCGATCACCGACCCGAGGTCGAGCACCGTCACCGCGTCGGCGAGCCGGGACACGAACCCGACGTCGTGCTCGACGAGCATCATCGTCAGCCCGTCGGCGCGCAGCCCCTCGACGACCTCGGCCAGCGCGGCGCGCTCCGCCCCGCGCAGCCCGGCGGCCGGCTCGTCGAGCAGCAGCAGCCGGGGCCGGGCGCAGAGCGCACGCGCCAGCTGGGCCCGCCGCTGCTGGCCCAGCGGCAGCGACTCGGCCGGCACGTCGGCCCACCTCCGCAGGCCCACCCGGTCGAGAGCGGCCAGCGCGGCGTCGCGGATGTCGCGCTCCTCGCGCCGGCAGCGGCGCGAGCGCACCGCCGCGGCCACGAAGCCGTGCCGGGCCCACGTGTGCGCGCCGACCATGACGTTCTCCACGGTGGTCAGGCCGGGGAACACCCGCGCACCCTGGAACACGATCGCGACGCCCCGCCCGGCCCGCCGGTGGGCGGGTAACCGGGTGACGACCGCGTCGTCCAGCCGCACCTGCCCGGCGTCCGGCCGGAGCAGGCCCGCGACGAGGTTGAACAGTGTCGACTTGCCGGCGCCGTTCGGGCCGATCAGCCCACGGGTCTGCCCCGCCGGGACGATCAGACTGACGTCCCGCACCGCGAACACGCCGCCGAAGGACCGCGAGAGCCCGTCGACCCGCAGCACCGCCGGGCGAGCGCTATCCACCCGCGTCGAGCTCACTTCGGCAGGCTCGTCGTGAGCTGCTGGGTCATCCACGGCGTCGGCAGGAACTGCCCGCCGGTGATCTGCGCGATCGCGATGTTGTCGGTGCTCAGGCCGGAGTGGTCGTCCTTCCCGTACTCGTACCGCCCGTTCGGTGTGAGCAGCGAGAGTTCCTCCAGCGCGGCCTGTACCTTCTTCCCGTCGGTGCTGCCGGCCTTCCGGATCGCCTCGGCCAGCACCTGCACACCGCAGTAGCCGTCGAGCGCGAACTGCGGCGGAGGGGTGCCGTACTTCTTCTGGTAGTCCACGGCGAGCCCGTCGACGCTGGTCTTCAAGTCACCGGGCGGCAGCTTCGGCGCGATCGCACCGATGGAGCTGGAGAGGATCACCTTCTCCGCCGCTGCCCCGGCGGGCTTCGTGAACAACGGCGTGGCCTGCGCACCGGTCAGGATCAGCGGGATCGGCAGCCCCGAGGCCGCGAACTGCTTGGTCGCGATCACCGCGGGCGGGCCGGTCGCCCACAGGAACACCGCCTGCGCGTCGGACGCGCGCACCGGCGCGTACACCGAGCTGAAGTCCTGCGTCCCGGTGTCGAACGTCCGGTCGACGACGACCGTGACTCCGTAGTCCTGCGCCTTCTCCTTCACCGCCTCGTACCCGGCGACCGCGTAGGAGCTCTTCGTGTCGTGCGCGAGCGCGATCTTCGTGACGTTCGTGGCCTGAAGGTATTTCAGTGTCTGTTCGGCGTAGGTGGACGATCGAGCCGGAATCTGGAACGCGAATTTCCGGATCGGATCGACCTGCTGATCGGCCGCGGCGAGCGAGAGGTAGGGCATCGAGTTGCGCTCGGCGAGCGGAATGGTGGCCAGCGCCGAGTTGGAGAACGACGAGCCGATCACCGCGACCGCGCCCTCGCTCTTGTGCGCGTTGAACGCCAGCACCGACTGGTCGGGCTGGGTCTTGTCGTCCTTGACGACCAGCTCGATCTTCCGGCCGTCGATGCCGCCGTCGGCGTTGATCTGATCGACGGCGATCTGGGCGCCCTGCTGATCGCCGGTGCCCAGCGCCTGGTAGTTGCCCGTGAGGGGAACGGTTAGTCCGACGCGGATCGGGCCGCTCGCCGAATCATCGCCGTCGGAGCCGCAGCCGGCGAGCACGGCAGGCGCAGCCGCCACGAGCACCGCCGCGAGAAGGGAAGCCATCCGGATTCGCACGAGGAACCTCCTGGCGTCGATGCCATGCGGTGTGGACACGATCGGCCGCTCGTGATTCGGCAATGCGCTCTTCTCGACCTCACCCGCTTCACCGGTCGAACACCGTCCGCAGGGGTCGGTCGAAAGGAACCCAAATCTAAGGCCGTGACGATCGCCGGTCAATATGGTGCCGATTCGGCTTCCACTGTGGATTCGATAAAGATGACGACACGTCGGTGCAGCCACCATTTCGCCCAGAGAAATAGTTTCGTCGCGGAAATGCTCAGCCGAACCGAGGCGGACCAGGAACCTTAAAGAAACCCGATCGGTGACCTATCGGAAGCCGGGCAGGATGCTCCATCGGGGAATGGCACGGCAGGCTGGCGCCATGCCGGAGCCCGGGGAACCCCCCTCGCCGTCGCCGTCCGTCCGGCGCCTCACCGACGCCGTCGACCGGGACGCGGTCGCGTCCGCCGTCGTCTCGGCGCTCCGGGTCGCCCGCGACCCCGCGATCGGGCCGCGGCCGGGCGACCCCCGCTGGGGCGCGGTGGCGCGGGTGGTCCGGGACCACGTCCGGATGTTCACCCGGATGCTGCTCTCCGGCGTCCAGCCGCCCCGCTCGGAGCTGCACGCGCTCGCGCTGCGGGCGGCCGCGGCGTCCCGCTCGTCGATCGACGACCTCCTGCACTCCTACCGGATCGGCGCCGAGGCGGCGTGCCGGGCCGTGCGTGCAGCCGCGGGCCCGGACGACCTCGCCGCGGTCGTCACGGTCACCGAGCAGATGCTGGCCTACGTCAATCTGATGACGGCGGCGGTCGTCCGGGCCAGCCTGGACGACCGCGATCTGCGCCGCTCGGAGCGGGAGCGACGGTTCCGCCGGTTGTTCGACGCCATCGACGGCGCCGCCGCACTCACCCCCGACCTGATCGAGCTCGCCGAGGACATCAGCCTGCCCACGACCGGCCCGTACGTGCCGTTCGCCGCCGCCTGGCGGGACGCCGGAGCCGCCGAGCACGCGCGGCTGGCGGCGGAGCTGTCGGCCGGCGGCGGCGTGCTGGCGTTCAGCGAAGGTGAGCGAATCGACGGGATCTGCGCGGTCCCGTCCGCGATCGACCGGCTGGGGCTGGTCGACGGCCTCGCGGTCGCCGTCGGGGCGCACTCCTCCCGCGGCCGGCTCGCCGTCGCGTGCCGGGACCTGCACGTGGTCGTCGACGTCGCGGTGCGGCGCGGGCGCACCGGGCCGATCGGGCTCGCCGACTTCGCGCCGGAGGTGCTGGTGGAGTTGTGCCCCGAGGTCAGCGACGCGCTCACCGCGAGGGTCTACGACCCGCTCCCCGCCGATCTGCAGGCGACGCTGCACGCGCTGGTCGCGTTCGGATTCGACCGCACCACCACCGCCGCCACGCTCCACATCCACCGCAACACGCTGCTCTACCGGCTGGGGCGCATCGAGGAGCGGCTCGGTTTGGACTTGAGCCGCGCCGCCGACCAGGTCTCGATCTACCTGGCGACGCTGCGCCGCGACCGGATGCGGGGGGCCGGCGTGCCGGCGTCGACCGTGCCCAGGTCACCGTCGGCGCCGGCGGCACCCCGCCGCAGCTCGGTACCCGCCGACTTCCGCGCGCTCGCCGCACTCGCCGACCGCGACCGCCCAGCCCCCGCTCGCGCCGCCGCCCCGGCCTCCGCCGCGCGGCTCAGCGTCGGCGCGGCGGAGGCCGCCGACCGCTGAGCGGGGCACCGCCCCGATACTGGCGCTCATGCGCGTGCTGATCGTCACCGTGGGCTCGCGCGGCGACGTCGCTCCCTACACCGGCCTCGCCGCCCGGCTGCGAGCCGCCGGCCACGCGGTCACGATCGCGACGCACCGTCCGTTCGCCGCGCTCGTGACCGGCACCGGCGCCGGGTTCCACCCGCTACCGGGCGATCCGCGGACGATCCTGGACGCCGCCGCTCTCTCGGTGCGTGCCGCGCCGGGTGCGGTGCGGTACCTGACCCGGCTCGGTACCGCGCTGGTCGACGCGGCGCACGGCGTCGACGTGCTGCTCACCGGCGCCGCGCCGGCGCGGCTGGCCGCGCACGTCGGCGCGGCCGCCTGCGTACCGGTGCTCGGCGCTTACCTGCAGCCGGCCCACCCGACCCGCGCATTCGCGCCGCCGGTGAGCCGGTTCGGGGCGCTCGGTGGTCTCGGCAACCAGCTCTCGGCCCGCTTCGTGGACTCGGTTCTCGACCGGTTCTCGGCACCGGCGATCCGGGCGGTGCGCAGGCGCACGGGCCTGCGCGGCGGCGTCGGGATGCCGCCGGTGCTCTACGGCTACAGCCCCGCCGTACTGCCCCGTCCCACGGACTGGCCGGAGAGTTCCCGGGTGGTGGGCTACTGGTGGCCGGAGACGCCCGCCGGTCGGCAGCCACCGGCGTCGCTCGTCGAGTTCCTGGCCGCCGGTCCGCCACCGGTCTACGTGGGGCTCGGCAGCGTCGGCGACGGCGCGGCGGCGCGGCGGTTCGCCGCGCGGGCGGTGCGGGCCTGCCGCCGCCTGGGCGTCCGGATCGTGTTCTCGGCTCCCCCGTCGGTCGACCCGCCGACCGGTGACGACCTGTACCGGGTCGGCGATGTTCCCCACGAACGATTGTTCGAGCAGGTGGCCGCGGTCGTGCACCACGGCGGCGCCGGAACGACCGCGGCGGCGCTGCGCGCCGGCACCCCCTCGATACCGGTGCCGGTCCTGGCCGATCAGTATCTCTGGGCCCGTCGCGCGGTGGCACTCGGTGTCGCGCCCGGGGCTCTCCACCTGCACCGCGCTTCGGTCCTTCAGGTCGCCGACGTCGTTCGCGCCGCCGTCTGCGCCGACGGCTACCGGCACCGTGCCGCTCGGCTGGCCGCGGTACTCGCGGCGGAGGACGGGGCGGGCGCGGTCGTCGACGCGGTGGAGCGCCTTCCGCACTGACCTCACCCAGGCCGGCCGGCCTCGCGGAGGTCGGCCGGCCGACGTCGCGTCGCGGGTCGGCCGACCGGCCTCGCCCGGACCGGAACGGCTCCGCCCGGCGGACACGGACGCGCTCGAACGTCCGCTCGCATACCGATCGAGACAAATGTGTAAAGCTGGGCGATATGGAGCAATCGACCATGGGAGCGTCGGCGCCCGCCGACGCGGGCCGGCCCTTGGTGCGGACTCGCGTGGACGGTGCCGTCGCCGTCGTCATGATCGACTCCCCGGCCAACCGCAACGCGCTGTCGCTTCCGGTCGTGTCCGGCCTGATCGAGGCGCTCGACACGGCCGCCAGAGACGACGAGATCCGCGTCGTCGTGCTGGTCGCCGAGGGCGAGGTGTTCTGCGCGGGCGCCGACCTCACCGAACTCACCGAGCCGGGCGAGCACCACCCGGAGGTGTGGGCGAACGCGTTCCTGACGTTGCTGCGCGCGATGCTGTGGCTACCGAAGCCGATCGTCGTCCGGGTGCACGGCGAGGCGGTCGCCGCCGGGCTGGCGCTGGTCGGCGCGGCCGACGTGGTGGTCTCCGAGCGCAGCGCGATGTACGGCTTCACCGAGACGCGCATCGGCCTGGCACCCACGCTCGCCGCGCTCACCACGCTGCCGCGGATCGCGCCCCGGGCCGCTGCCCGGGCGTACCTGACCGGGGTGACGATCGACGCCGGGATCGCCGAGGAGATCGGACTGGTCAGCCAGGTCGTCGACGACGAGATGCTGGACGCGGCCGTCGACTTCGCGGTGGCGAGCCTGCTGGCCGGGTCACCGGGCGCGCTCGCGGCCACCAAGGAGCTGCTCACCCGCCCGATCAGGGCCCAGCTGACCGAGCACGGCCCGGCGATGGTCGAGCGGTGGGCGGAGCTCTGCGAGGCCGACGACGCCCGCGAAGGCATCGCCGCACTCCTCGAGTCCCGCCTCCCGCACTGGGCGGTACCGGACGCGTAGCTCTACCGGCCGCGCTCAGTAGAGGCCGCGCTCGCGGGCGGCGAGGCGGGTGAGCCCCATGAGGGCGTCCGTCGCCGGAGTCGGTACTCCGACGGCGGCGGCGATCTCCCGGACGGCGCCGACCAGCGCGTCGAGTTCGATCTGCCGGCCGGATCGGGCGTCCTGCAGCATCGACGTCGTCATCCGCCCCAGCTTGCGCGTGACGGCCATCCGGTCGGCGGTCGTCTCGTCGATGTGGCAGCCGATCCGGTCACCGACCTCGGCCGCCTCCCGCATCACCGCCTGGCAGAACTCGTTCACCAGCGGATCGTCGATGATCCGGTCACTGGGGGCACCGGTCAGCACCGAGACCGGATTCATCGTCATGTTGCCCCAGAGCTTGTACCAGACGTCGGCCTGGATCCGGGCGGACAACGTGGTGCTGAACCCGGCCGCGGTGAGCAGGTCGACGACCTCGGCGACCCGCTCCGACCGGCTCCCGTCGGGCTCACCGACGATCAGCTCCCGCCCGGCGTTCGCCACCGCCAGGCCGGGCTCGGCCACCGCCGCGCTGTAGTGGACGACGCCCCCCAGCACCCGCTCGACCGGAACCGTCGCGGCGATCGTGCCGTCCGGATCGATCGTGCGCAGCCGGGTGCCGCGCAGCGACTCCGGAACGCCGTCACCGGCCGCGAGGAACCACCACGGCACGCCGTTCATCGCCGTCAGCACCGTGGTGCCGGGGCCGAGCAGCGGCGGGAGCGCGCGGACGGCGTCGGCCAGGGCAGTGGCTTTGACGGAGAGCACCACCAGGTCCTGCGGGCCGAGCACCGAGGGGTCGTCGCTGGCGACGACCGGCGCGGTGACGGTCTCGCCGGTCTCGCCGGTCGCACCGTCGCGCAGCCGCCAGCCGTGGGTCCGTAGCGCCTCGAGCGTGGCGCCGCGGGCGAGCGCGGCGGTGGGCACACCGAGCGCCGCGATACGGGCGCCGAGCACGCCACCGACCGCGCCGGCACCGACGATGCAGACGCTTCGTGTGTTCACCCGATCAGGCTGGTCCCTCGGAGCGGTCGATCGGGCCTTCGCCGACCGGCTCCTCCTGCGTCTTGAGGTAGAAGCTGGTGAGCCGTCCGCCGCTGTCCTCGGTCCACTCCGCGAAGACCGGGCTCTCGGTCTGCAGTATCCGGTGGTAGGTGTCGAAGTCCTCGACCGGGAGGTAGGCCGTCAGCCGGTCCCGGGTGTTCAGGTTCCCCAGGCTGTTGCTCGGGGTGAACAGCACGACCGCGTCGGACACCGGCGGACGCCCGTCGGGGTCGAACACGAGGATGATCGAGTGCCAGGGGAAGGGCCGGTCACCGGCGGTCTTGACCGCGCCGTAAGAGAGCACGTAGCGCGTCACACGGAACGTCGGCACAGGAGTCCATTCAGGTCGAAGGGCGAAATCGGCTGACGTCCACCGTATCCGTACTCCGCCGGAGCCGGGTGCTCTTCCCGCGCGGCCCGCGCTCGAGCACCCGGCGCGCACCGGCGAACGCGGTTCACGGGCGGGCAGCGGCGCGCAGCGCGCGGTAGAGCAGGCCGGGGTCGCCGAGGCGGCGCCGCAGCGCACGCTCCAGTCCGGCGATCGGGAACAGGTTCTGCGGCGCACGGGAGTCCTTGAACTCGGTGGAGGCGAACCGGCAGAGCGTCTCCTGGCTCAGATTCGCCAGCGCGACCGCGTCGGCGGCCGTCAGCTCCGCCGCGCACTCCACCCGCACGACGCCGGCCCACGGCGCCCCCATCCCCCCGGGCAGCCGCAGGTACCAGGCGTACCGGTCCCAGCTCGTACCCATCCGGAAGACCGGTGACCGGTACCCGGCCTCCAGCCGCGCGATGACGCCGTTGAGGTGGGCGGGCAGGTACTGCGCCCGGTGGGTCTTGATGAACCCGATCGCCCTGGGCAGGTGCTGACGTCCCTTGAGCGGCCCGTCCACGACCAGCAGGTCGGAGCCGGTGGCGGCCTCGCTGAGCCCTTCCCGTGCGCGCCTGGCCGCCTCCATCTCGACGTCGGCCAGCTGGTTCTGGACGCCGAGGCTGAGCGCGTCGGCATCGTCGTTCCGCACCTTGTACAGCGCGTACCGGCCGACCGACGTCGTCACCGCCGTCGCCTCCTCGGCCGCGGTGAAGACGCCCCGCCGCACCTGCACGGTCGGCACCGTGGCACCCGAGTCGGTGCAGCAGACGACGCCGGCCGCGTACGAGGCACAGATCGCCAGCGACGCCGTGCTGCCGTTGTGGACCCACAGCTGGGCGTCGATCCGCCGGACACCGTCGACGAAAAGCACCGCCGAGGGGGCCGTGACCGGCCGCGGCTCGATCGGCTTCCAGTCACCCGGCGGGCGCTCGACCTCGAGCTCGACCCGGGCCGAGGACTTGGTGCGCGCCGCGTCGTCCTCGGTGCTGGTGCCGTACCCGGGGTCCCAGGCGTCGACGCTGAACTTCATTGCACCACCTTCGTCACCACGGACGTGCGCTGGTCACGACTGACCTCGAACCGGACCGGCACCCGCTCGGCGAGCGCGGCCACGTGCGTGACCAGCCCGACCATCCGGTCGCCGCCGGCGGCCAGGTTCTCCAGCGTCGCGGCCACGATCTCCAGGGTGGCCTCGTCGAGCGTGCCGAATCCCTCGTCGAGGAAGATCGCGTCGAGCCGGGCGGCCCCGGACGCCGCCATCGTGGACAGATGCGTGGAGAGGGCGAGCGCCAGGGCCAGGCTGGCCTGGAACGTCTCGCCCCCGGACAGCGTCTTGACCGGCCTCCTGCTGTCGGCATCGGCCCGGTCGACGACGACGAACTCGCCGGCCTCGTGGGTGAGCGCGAACTGGCCGCCGGACAGCTCGCTCAGCGT
>Ga0190269_10001801_pt1 | contig 10108 bp, 7 predicted proteins | sample Popmic249IS_FD_133749 | JGI IMG/M metagenome (GOLD analysis project Ga0190269, IMG submission 133749) | Populus adjacent soil microbial communities from riparian zone of Blue River, Arizona, USA - 249 IS | ecosystem: Environmental > Terrestrial > Soil > Riparian zone | place: USA: Arizona... | reverse complement strand
TTCACGAATGCGTACAACGTGCCGAATATTCAGCGCTTGCTTGCGTCGCTCGATGCGACTGTCGTTGGCGGACAGATCGTTTGTACCGATCCCACACAACGTGCGGCGGGTTGCGTGCCTTGGGACATCATCAACGGACCATCGCAGGACGCGGTGAACTGGTCGAACGCGATCGCGCGAACCGACGGCAGCGCGAGCCAAATGGTAATCGCCGCGAATCTCACGACGTCGTTGTTCGATCTGCCCGCCGGTCCGCTGGGTTTTGCGATCGGCGCCGAGTATCGCGAGGAAGACAGCGATCAAGTCCAAGATCCGCTCTCGGCATCTGGCGCGCTGTTCTACAACGGCATCGGCCGTACGAAGGGCGAGTACGACATCAAAGAGGCTTACACCGAAATCGTCGTGCCGATCCTGAACGACTTGCCCGCAGTGCATCGCTTCGATGTCGAGCTCGCAGGACGCATCGGCGATTACTCGACCGTTGGCGAAGTTGAGCAATGGCGTGTTGGGGCAACGTGGGCGCCGTTGCAAGACTTGAGCTTCCGAGCGAGTCAGGCGAGCTCCGTGCGTGCGCCGAACATCACCGAGCTGTTCGGTCCGCAGGGTCGCAACTTCACGACCGCCGCAAACGATCCATGCGATCTGTCGCAGGTTGCAGGTATCGCTGGCGATGCTGCTCGTCGCGCAACACGCGTTGCGAACTGCGCCGCTGCGATTCCGGGCTACAACCCGGCGACGTTCGTTTCGAACATCGGCACGGGGCGCTCGTCGCTTGCACTGTTGCAAGGTGGCAATCCCGATCTGACCGAAGAAACCGCCGACACGTTCACGGTCGGCATGGTCTTCCGCCCCAGCTTCCTCGATGGCTTCAACTTCTCCTTCGACTATTGGAAGGTCGAAGTCGAAGACGCAGTGAGCACGATCCCGATCAACACGCTGCTGACGAATCTCTGCTACGACTCCGGGGAAGCGTACTCATCGAATCGTTTCTGCGGCTTGGTGCTGCGCGACACGACGGGTGCAACGACCGGCGGACTCGTCGGCGGTGTTCGCGAAGTCGTTCTCACGAATCAAAACGTGCAGTCGATCGAGACCTCCGGTTGGGACGCCGCTGTTCAGTACGACTTCGCATTGGGCAGCATCGGATCGCTGCAAACGCGTGTCGATGTGACGAAAGTGATCCGATGGGATCTCGCGGGCGTTCCCGGCGGTCCCGTCACGCATTACGCAGGCACGCTGCCTGGACCGAACGGTGCCGTGCCGGAATACAAGGCCAACGCAACGATCGGCTGGGCGTGGGATCGTCTGACCTTGCAGTGGCAATCGCGCGTTCAAGACTCGTATGCGGTGAGCGAAGTCGATCCGTCGTCCTCGCGCGATCCGTTCTACACGGGCAACTATTGGGAACACGATATCCGCGCAGCGTTCCGCGTGACTGATGCCTTGTCGTTGCGGCTCGGCATCATCAACGTGACGAACGAAGAACCCCCACCGTTGCCTGAGGCCGGCACCGGTACGGGTACGGCGTCGGCCACGTTCGACAATCGTGGTCGCTGGTTCTATGTCGGCGGTAGTTATTCCTTTAGCCCCCGGAAGTAGTCGTCGTTGCACCGCGTGTGGCGCCGTTCGGACCCTTGGAACGGCGCAGGCCGCCCCTAAATTCTTCGGCAAACACCGGTCGAGTGTTCGGCCGGTACGTCAACGATTAGAGGAGGTTGTTATGAGCTTCGGAAATCTTATTCCTTGGCGTAATCGCAACGCAGTCGACACGCGCTCGCAGCAACACGATCCCTTCTATGCGCTGCACGACCAGATTGATCGATTGTTCGATGATTTCACTCGCGGTTTCGGCATGCCCACCCTCGCGAATGATCGTGGCTTCGGCTGGCCGAGCATCGATGTGAAAGAAGACGACAAGCGTTTCTGCGTCGAGGCCGAGCTGCCCGGAATGGACAACAAGGATGTAGAAGTCACTCTGACAGAAAACGTGCTCACGATTCGCGGCGAGAAGCGGGTCGAGCAGGAAGATTCGAAGCGCCATTACAGCGAACGCTACTTCGGCCAGTTCGAACGGCGCATTCCGTTCGGCACGGAAGTCGATGCCGACGCGGTTAAGGCGAGCTTCAAGAACGGCGTTCTCAAGGTCGAGGTGCCAAAGGCTGCGCGAGCGCAGGAGCGCGCGCGGCGCATCGAAGTTTCGAACTGATGTAACTCGCGATTGGACGATGCCCGACAGCGCAAGCTGTCGGGCATTTTTGTTCGGGCGATTAGGTTCGTAGGATCGATTCGAGGAATTGCTGCACCGAGGTATATGACGACAACTCGTCATGCAGTAATCGACCGGTCAGCGCTGCGGTGACAATCAACGCGACGCCAACTAACGCTATCGCGACATACCAGCGACGCAAACGTTCGACCGGTGGCGGCGAAGCGCGCGGATCTTCGGGATCGAAAATCGGGACGAGCAGCGGCCCGAGTGACGATTCGACGCCGAGCGCATCCATGCGTACCAGTCGCCGCTCGTTGGAACATGCCTCTGGCAGGCCCGACAACCCGTGGGTCGCAAGTGCTGCGATCACTTCGTTCTCGCTCAGTCCCAAATGCTCACCCAACAATCGATTGCGAGCGCGCTCGATCTGCGCGCGATGCGCCGGTGTTGACGCCTCGATGATGAGATTGCATTCGACATCGAAGCCCATCGAGCGTCGATTCAAGTTTGCCGAACCCACGGTGAGCCAACGATCGTCGAAGGTGGCGAACTTCGAATGCACATTGATCCCGATCGGACCTGCGAACGCGGCCACGAGCGGTACGCGATCCATCACGCGCGCCTCGTGCAGCACCTTGCAAAACTCGCTGCGCCCATAACCCATCGTGTGCAGTTCCGACGCGGTCTTTGGACGATCGAGACCGACGTGCATACCGTCGAGATGACGCTTCTGACGAAATCGTTGTGCAATTGCTCCTGCGATCTTTGTGCTCGTGAAGTACTGGTTCTCGGCGTAGAAGGCTCGGTCCGTACGCGCGATCGCCGCTAAATAGAACGCCTCAATTTCGCGAATCTCTTCGGCCGTCGACGTCGGCGGCCACGTGCGCGCGATGCCGACCGTCACATCGCGAAACTCGACGGGCAGGTGAGGCGGCCAGATGTTCGTTTCGCCATCGATGCGTTCGGGACGCTGAGCCGGCCAGGTTTCGATCACATAGTCCGTGAGCGCGCTCGCCACCGGGCCGTCTACGCACATCTGAGTGTCGTGCACGGGAATGTAGGCATCGCCGCTGCTCGTGACGCGTCGCGGATCGTCCAACACGTGCGCGCAGGTGTCCCAACGCTTGTGTGTGACGTCGATACCGCCGCAAAACGCCAGCACGCCATCGATCGTGACGATCTTGTGATGAATGCACCCCGTCGGTTCCGGATGCGAATTGTCGTGGCAAAAGCGCACGCCGATCGCCTCGAGCCGCGAACGCGTCGTTGTCTCTCGATCGTCGACATAGAACCAGTGATAGTCCCAGCGCGCGACGTGAATCTCGAGACCCGGTCGACGACGCAAAAGAAACTCGAGAAACGCTGCGAGCTCTTCGGGTGCCGCGTCCTCCGTGTCCGTGCTTTCACCGGGTGCGCGCGGCAATTTGATGCGCGTATCGAAGTCCCACCCGGCGATGAGAATCTGCCGACGCGCCTGGAGCATCGCCGCGCGCAGAGCGGCGAAATATTCCTCACCGTCGATCAGCAGCGTTGCGCGATGCGCTTGGGCAACACGCCAGCAGGTCTTGCCGGGGACGAGGATGGATTCGTTGCGATGTAAATGCGGACGGGGTAGGTGCATGGCACTACCCCAACGCACGTACGCGCCTCAGAGTGTCGCGTTCACCACAGATTTTTCGCGTCCTGGTGACGTGCAATTCCGGTTTTTTCCGACATCGTCAGCCGCTGTTACGTAACGCCGTCGCCACCGCGTTGATCGACAGTTGAATGCCTTCACGCACGCGCGCATCGGTTTCGCCCGAGCGATGCCGTTTGAGGAGTTCGACCTGCAATAGATTCAACGGCTCGATGTAGGGGAGTCGCAAGCGGATCGACGAGTCGAGCGCGGGATTCTTCTCGAGTAGTCGCGATTGCTCAGTGATGCTCAACAAGCAATCGTGCGTGGCCTGCCAACCGCTGCGAATCCGCTCGAAGATGCGCTCTGCCAGTGACTGATCCTGCACCAGCGTCGCGTAGCGCTGCGCAATCGCCATGTCGGATTTCGCAAGCACCATCTCCAAGTTGTCCACCGTCGCCTTGAAGAAGGGCCACGCGTGCAACATTTCGCGTAGCAACGCTTGATCCGGAAAATTTTGCAGGGCCTGACCGACGCCAAACCAGCCTGGCAGCATGACGCGCGCCTGCGCCCAACTGAACACCCACGGGATCGCGCGCAAATCTTCGATCCGATCGGACTTCGTGCGCGAGGCCGGTCGCGAGCCGATCTTGAGCTCGGCGATCTCGAGCAGCGGCGTCATTTGTCGGAAAAACGTCTTGAAGCCGTCGGTCTCGTACACGAGCCCGCGATATGCCTTGAATGCCTCTTTCGAGATCTGATCCATCGCTTGCGCATAGCGGCCCGCTTCCTGTGCGGACGCGGCATGAGGTTCGAGTGAGGCCAGCATTGTCGCGGACGCAATCGATTCAAGATTGAGCGCCGCGGCTTCGCGTGTGCCGTATTTCGCAGCGATCACTTCACCTTGTTCGGTGATGCGAATGCGGCCTTGCACCGTGCCGGTCGGTTGCGCACGAATCGCCGCAAACGAAGATCCGCCGCCGCGACCAACCGCGCCGCCGCGGCCATGGAAGATCTGCATCGAGGTTTGCGATTGCTTGAAGGTCTCAGCAAGTTCGCGCGTCGCGCGATTCAGGCTCCACACGGAGGTGAGATAGCCGCCGTCCTTGTTTGAATCGGAATACCCAACCATGACTTCCTGATAACCACGACGATCGGCGGCGTGTCTGATCTCAGGCAGCGCGAGCCAGGCACGCATGATCTGTGCTGCACGTTCGAGATCGCCGATCGTCTCGAACAAGGGCACGACCATGATTGCGGCCTGCGCCGGATCGTTCGGACGATACAGACCCGCTTCCTTCAACAGCACGTTGACTTCGAGCATGTCGGAAACGCTTTCGCATTTCGAAATGATGTAGGTCGTGATGCAGTTGTGACCGTAAAGCTCGTGTGCGCGGGCAGCCGCGCGAACGATCGCGAGCTCCGATTGCGTTTCATCAGCGTACGTCGCGAAAGGACTTGCGAGGAGGCGTTCGCTCGCAAGCTCCCGACGCAACAGCGCGACGCGCGCCTCTTCATCGAGCTTCAAGTAGTCGGATTCAACGCCTGCGACCTTGAACAGATCGGCCACGACGCGCGCATGCACGTCCGAGTTCTGTCGCAGGTCAAGCGTTGCGAGATGAAAGCCGAACGTCTCGACGGCACGGATCAATCGACCCAACGCACCGCCGGTCGCCAGCAATCCTGCACCGCCTTCGCGCAGCGAGTGAGCGATCGCAACCAAATCGGCGCGCAGCTCTTCCGCCGTCGCATACGGTTGGCCGGGTGACGAAGCGCGCCGTGCGGGTGGATGGCCGACGAGCTTCTCGTACGTTGCGGCAAGCCGCGCATAGATGCCGATGACCGCGCGCCGATACGGCTCGTCCGCGCGACCTGGATTCGCATCGCCGCTGTGATCGGCAAGCTGCGTGACTTCTTGCGTCGTCGTTGCAAGCTCCGTCGATAACGACAATTCCGCGCCGAGCGCATGCAATTGCTCGAGGTAATGCTCGATCACCGATTGCGCCGCGCGACTGAGCGCGAGGTTCAACGACTCGGCGTTGACGTTTGGATTGCCATCGCGATCGCCGCCGATCCAGCTCCCGAGGCGCAAGAAACTGCGAGGCCGATGACCCAACGCGCGTTCCCAACGTGCGTACAGCGCGGGCAGCACGGGCAAAAAGATGTCGCGCAGATAGGTGAGTGCGATCTCGACTTCATCGGCAACGTAGAGTCGCTCGCGCCGCAACGGTCGCGTCTGCCACAGCAAAGCGATTTGCCGCAGGATCGCAGCTTCGATCGCATCGCCATCGGGCGTCTCGCTGCGTCCCAAGTCGCGATGACGCATCAGCTCGGCGATGTGATTGCGATGATCGATCATGCTCTTGCGCATGACTTCGGTCGGATGCGCCGTGAGTACGGGCACGATCAGTGCTTTGTCGAGCAACGCGGCCGCGCCTTCGGCCGTGATCCCTTGGCTCGCGAGCTGCTGCAACGAAGTCGCAATGTCGCTGCCCGATTCGTTGAGCTTGCCCTGTCGGTCCTCAGCGAGATTCGCGAGCATCGAAAACAGCATGAAGCCGCGCACGAATGCGAGCGTGTCATCGAGCGTGAGCGCTTCGAGTCCTTTCGTCAGCGCCGTCGCATCTGCAATGCCGCGATGTCGATCGACTGAACTTGCGCGGATGTTTTCGATGCGTTGGAAGATCTCCTTCCCACCGTAGGCGCGAATGACATCACCGAGCAGCTTGCCCAAGTAACGGATGTCGGCGTTCTGAACGATTTGTTTGGGTGGTGCGGCGTTCACTGGATGCTCCAACGACTCGCTGGCATTGTGTGCATGTCGCAAGCGTCATGCAAAAAGCCGATCCGCTAGAGCTATCGTTGGTGTCGATGGATTCCTCGCACACATCGCAGCGTCCTGAGCTTCACGCGGAATTCCATTCTGGAGAGCGACGTGAAGCGCCCCGCGACGTGATTGACATGACGGAGTGTGATCGCGCACAGCACCCCGGATGAGCGAATGCTCACCCGGTTCTCCATTGCATCAGCAACGTTACGCAGCGCGCCGACTCAGTTGCACGGCCGGAAAGTCGACGGGCACCGCTAACGCCACGTTGATGTAGTTCGTGAACAGATTCAGCGCGACGTGCGCGATGATCTCAACGAGCGCCTCGTCGTCAAATCCGGCCGCGCCCAGCGCTTTCACATCTTCATCGCCGATCTGGCCGCGGGCGTCGACTAGCTTCAATGCGAATGTGAGAGCAGCCGCTGTTTGCGGATCGTCGCTCTTACCGTGCTGAGCCGCTGACATCGCTTGAGCCGAGGCACCCGCTTTTTGCCCCAATGCTGTGTGCGCGGCGAGACAGTATTCGCACGCATTCCGGTCCGCGATCGCAACGGCAAGTTGTTCTTTCAGTACCGGCGAAAGTTTGCCGCCGGCGAGCGCACCGAAGCTGCCCCACATGCTCTTCAATGCGACTTCCGAATTTGCGACCGCCTGAAACATCGCAGGGACGACGCCGAATGCACGTTGAATGTGATCGAGCGTCGTCTTCGCATTGCCGGTCGCCTCAATGGGCTTGACGAGATTTACACGAGCCATGATTTCTCCGATTCATCTTCGTACCAAGTGGTACGTGCGCTCACGATAGAATCTCGCGCCGGACGTTAAGTAGCAGAACGTCCACCAAAGTTAACCGGAAGTCCAAATGCAGTCAGATCGGCTCGAGATGCTCTTACGACGGTTCTCCGTCACCGCACGCATGTTTCATTCGGGTCCGCTGTGTGGCGTTACGGACTTTTATGAACATGAGGATCTCGGGCAATTGCACGTGATCAAGCGCGGCGCGGTCGTGATCGATTACGGCAAGCGCAAACGAGTGCGTGTGGAGCAGCCGAGCGCAGTGTTTTATCCGCGTCCGTTGCGGCATCGATTCATCACTGATCGAGACAAGGGCGCGGACATGGCGTGCGCGAACGTGTCCTTCAATCTGGGCAGCATCAATCCGCTCGCGCAGGCCATTCCACCGGTCGTCATCCTGCCGCTCGCCGATCTCGAAGCGAACGGCATTCTCGATGCGCTCTTCGGCGAAGCATTCGCGCAGCGTTGCGGCCGACAGCATGTAGTCAACCGACTCTTCGAGGTCGTCATCATCATCATCCTGCGCACGTTGATGAATCGCTCGCTCGCTGATGGGGGCATGCTCGCGGGCATGGCGCATCCGCAGCTTGCGAAGGCGCTGTTGGCATTCCATGAAGCACCGGCACGCGCGTGGTCGCTCGATGCACTGGCCTCGCGCGCAGGGATGTCACGCAGTCATTTCGCCGCAATGTTTCATCAGATCATCGGCACGACACCCGCTGACTATCTGGCGAAATACAGAATCTCGATTGCTCAAGACATGCTGCGGCGCGACCAGCCGATCAAGTTGATTGCCGAGAAGGTCGGCTACAGCAGCTCAGCGGCGTTGTCGCGCGCGTTCAGTGGAATCTGCGGCCAAACGCCGCGCGCATGGAAACAGCAACTGAGCACATCGAAATGAGATCAGAGATGGCGCGACGCGTTCGCGTGTGCACGGAATTTACATTCGTGTGCGCCGCGCTGACCTGATGCGAATCGCGAATGTCGTGTCGGTATTCATACCGGGTGTGCGACGGAACGCGTTCGCTAAGATCAACCGCTCGCGCCATGTCTTACGAAGCAGGGGAGTGACGATGAGAATCATCATCGATCTCGGCGGCCAACGAGTCGAAGAGCTGCATGCATCTGAAGCGCTGGCGCGGGCACATCTGTCGATCGTTTTGAAATCGCACAAATCGCGTGGCCATCTGGTTGCGCATCGCACTCAGCGCAGCAATGGTTTTCCACGTTATTTCGTCCAAACGCCTGAAGGCGCGCTGCAGTACTGGTTAGAGCAGTAGCACGCTTGCTACATCGGCGTGGAATCCTCGACGGCCTTCGGGGCATCGTCGGCTGCGCGTAAACGAATCGCACTGCAAATGCCTGCCGCAAACGCCAGCGCTGCAGCAATCAACGCAGCCGTGCGGTTCGCACCGAGTCCGAGCGCGAGCAACGCGCCGACGATCGTCGCGCCGAAGGCCTGACCGGTCAGTCGCGTCGTCGAGACCATTCCACCCGCAGACGCAACACGCGAAGGCGGGGCCGAGCCGACGATCAATCGCGCGTTCGGTGCGAGAAACAAACCGAAGCCCGCTCCTGCGAGCGCCATGCGCCACGCCAGATCGAAATACGTGGGCTCGGCCGGCAAGAAAGCGAGCAGCACGAGTGCAATCGTCGCGAGCACCATGCCGATGCTGCCGAGAATCGCGGCGGGAATCCGATCCGACAAAATGCCCGCGATCGGCCCGAGCGCCATCATGCCGAGCGGCCACGGCGTGATCATCGCGCCCACTTCGCTCGGCGAAAACCCGAACTCTTGCTGCAAGCGGAACGGGAGCGAGAGCAGAACAGTGATAGATGAGATAAACGCGAAGATCGCGCCGATCACCGACCAGCGAATCGGTGCAATCGCGAGCAGATCGACTGGCAGGATCGGTTCTTTCTCTTGCAGCTCACGACGCACGAACACGAAGCCGATCACCGCGCCGGCAGCGATGACCGCCAAAGACACGATCGGCGAATCGCCATGCACGATGCTTTCGAGTCCGGAGATGACGAGTCCAAACGTTAGCGCGCATAACACGGCGGCAAGCACATCGTACGGTTCATCGTGCGGCGTCGGTTCGGGCAACGTCGCGCGACCGCTAATGATCGAGATGACGCCCAGTGGCACGGCTGCCGCAAAAATCCACGGCCATGATGCGAACGACAACATCACGCCGCCGAGCACGGGCGCGATGGCGGTCGCGCTCGAGACGACGACATTGTTGAGCGCGAGGCCCCGGCCGAGTTGATTCGACGGGTAGATCGAGCGCACGAGCGCGCCCGTTACGCTCAATGCAGCGGATGCTCCGAGTGCTTGCGCGGCGCGTGTGACGAGTAGAAACGGCAGGCTCTTCGCGAAAAAGCACAACGCGCTGGCAACACAGAACGTGATCTGTCCGTACTGGTACAGGCGGCGCAGGCCGATGCGCGTGCCGAGCGCGGCGAACGGCAACAGCGTCATCACGAGGATCAGTTGATAGATCGTGACGATCGATACTGCCGCGGCGGGTTCGACACCCAAGTCGCGTGCAATCGTCGGCAATGCGACCGACACGAGGGGGAATTTCAATTTGAAGTTACCGCGTGGCAGGAAGCAACTGATCGTGAGCTACACCGGCTATCAGCATTTCCAGGTCTA
>Ga0190269_10001800_pt1 | contig 10109 bp, 8 predicted proteins | sample Popmic249IS_FD_133749 | JGI IMG/M metagenome (GOLD analysis project Ga0190269, IMG submission 133749) | Populus adjacent soil microbial communities from riparian zone of Blue River, Arizona, USA - 249 IS | ecosystem: Environmental > Terrestrial > Soil > Riparian zone | place: USA: Arizona... | reverse complement strand
GTGCCGGGCTTGCTGTGCTTTTCAGCGGCTTTCAAGGCTTTGTCGCCCTGGTCGTACCAGCTGTTCTTGTCTTCGGCGTGTGCCGCGAACGGAGCAGTTAAGAGGGCGGCGCAAGCGGTGCTGATGCAGCGCGTGGCCCTGGAAGCTCGGATGGTCATATGCGAGGGCTGCCTTTCCAGTGAAAAACCCGACTTACATGTCGGTCTCATGGTCGAACGAAGATCGTTCGGCAGCGGTACTACTCGCGGCGCATGGCGTTTTTGTGAGGGCTCCGTAGCGGCGGGCTGACGTGACGAGATTGCCACTGCGCGCGCGGGCGCGAGCCGTGCTACGAAGGTCGCTACATGCAGGCCCCTGCGGCCATTATCGTCAACCGCAATGCTGGTGAGTTGCGGCGCGACGCGCGCCTCATCGAACGGCTGCGTCAGCGCGCAGGGCAGGCTGTGCCTGTTCACGCGACTGACGACGTCGCGTCGCTCCGCACGCTGTGCGAGCGCTTGGCGCACGATGCGGTCAGCACGGTCGGTGTGGTGGGCGGGGATGGCACGGCTTCGGCGACGCTCACCGCGCTAGCTCGAGCGTGGAGAGACCGTCCGCTGCCGCGCATCGCGCTGTTGCGCGGCGGGTCGATGAACACGGTCGCGAATTCGCTGGGCACAGGCAAGGGCAGCGCGCTCGAGCTGCTGGAGCGACTCGTGGTCGTGCTGCGCAGCCCTTCGCTGCAGCGCACGCGCTCTCGTCCGGTGCTGCGCGTCGGCGGCGAGCGACTCGGGTTTCTGTTCGGCACGGGCGTTTGGTACGGCTACTTGGCGGAGACTTATCGCGGAGGGCCGCCCGGCTTTCGCGAGTACGTCTCGGTGCTGACGCGCTTGTTCGCGAGCGCCGCCGTCAACGGCGAGATGGTGCAGCGCATCGTGAAGCCTGCGCCGACGAGCGTGCGCTTGCGCGCGGGCGAGTGGCCGCGTGCGCCGTATCTCTGCATCGCGGCAGGCACGGTGCCGGATGTCGGCTTCGGCGTGCAGCCGTTTCATCGCGCGCTCGACAGTGACGACAAGTTCCAGCTGCTCGCGGTTCATGGATCTGCGCGCGATGTGCTGCGCGCGATGCCCGGGTTGTGGCTCAGACGTGGACTCGCAGAGCGGACTGCGCATCAGCTGTTGACTGACTTCGCTGAGCTGCACGCGGAGCAGGGCTTTGTCGAGTACTCGGTGGATGGCGACATCGACACGCTGCGTGGGCCTTTGAAGATCGAGCTCGGTCCACGCTTCGAGTTCCTCTGTTTGTAGCGCTTGCCCGCGCTTACCGATCGTTTCGATGTATGCGTGGCGATGCTGCGTGTATTCGGGACACAACGCGCCGGCACGAAACGAAAGCGTTGTCATCGGGTGGTGTGTTTTTGGAAACCTGACGGCAACATCGCCGCTTTGCGCTGATACGCAATGCCGCGCGATTCGCGTAATTTCCCTGTTTTTGTGCTTCTGCGCGCGAGTTGACAGTGTGAGTTGTGTCCTGTTTCGGGGACGAGCAATTCCAGGCTGAAGGGAAACAAACGCGTCACAAGCACGAAACTTAGGCGTGGTGTTATCCCACACGTCGCGAGTACAAAAGTGCCGCGAATGCTGTGCGCACACAACGCGCACACAACTGTAGTCGAGACAGCTTGGACAAAAAGTCCTTCATCAGCGAACCCGAACGTGCTGGAGGCGCAGCGAGCGCCGCGAGCATGTCGATGTTTCTGTGTGCGCGGGCGTCGGGGTCGCGCGCGGTTCGCTGTTCAGAGAAACGCCTTGCGTTCGCGTGTGTGGTCACACGAGCTCGCGCGGTCGCTTACCCAAAACTAGGGAGAAATGCATGACGTGTTCGAGACGAGGTTTGCGGCAACTCACTTTGGGTAGCATCGCTACCGGCTTGTACCTTGCAGCCATGAGCAGCAGCGCAGCGGCTCAGGAGGCAGTGGAGGCGCCACCACCTTCGGGCGCGGCCGTTCCCCCTGTCACCGAGGCGCCTGCAGAGACCTTGCCGCCGGCAGCGGCAGCGCCGGTCGCTCCGGCCGAGCCGCCTCCGGTCACGCAGCCACCAGCTGCCATCGTCGAACCTGCCGCTTCGGCGCCTGCTGAAGAGCCGGCTGCCGAGGAGGAAAAGGCTGCGCCCTGGTACGAAGGGTTCTCGCTCAGCGGCTTCGTGGATGCTTATGCCGCGCTGCGCAGCGACAAGAACAACCGCCCGCTGGCCACGCCGGCGCCGATCGGCGGCTACTATCACGAGGCCTACGTGCAGAATAACGGCTTCGCGCTCGCGGTCGCCGGTGTCGACGCGTCGTACACGGGCGAGAAGCTCGGCGCGACCGTCAGCTTGCGCTTCGGTCCTGCGGTCAATCGCTTCTACGCCGCGAATATGCGCGACACGGGCATCGAGAGCATCACGCAGGCGTACGTCACGTACAAACCGATCGAACAGCTGACGTTCGACCTCGGTCAGTTCAACACGATCTACGGCGCCGAGGTGCTGGAGAGCTGGAAGAACGTGAACTACTCGCGCGGCGGGTTGTACTACGCCATGCAGCCGTTCTGGCACACCGGTCTGCGTGCGAACATCGCGGTGGCAGAGGGCTTTGCGCTCAATGCACTGGTCGTGAACGGCGTCAACAATGCGTTCGAGAACAACCGAAGCCCGAGCCTCGGCCTGCAAGCGGTGATCACCGCGAGCGATGTGTTCAGCTTGGCGGCCGGTTATCTCGGCGCGCTCAATCCCACGCAAGGTGGCAACGGGCCCTTCCAAAACTTCTTCGATGTCGTCGCCACGGTGACGGCGGGCGGCTTCAAGCTGGTCGTGAACGGAGATCTCAACCTGTACAAGCCCGCCGCGGGCGAGGACGGGCAGAACTGGTGGGGCATCAGCGTGGCGCCGGCTTACGCGTTCAACGAAGTGTTCGGCATCGGTGCGCGCGTCGAGTACCTGAGTGACAGCGCGAACCTTTGGGGCATGACCACGACCAAGACACCATTCTCTGTGGATGAGGAGACCGGTGAGGAGACAGGCGAGCTCGCTGGCAAGGCTTCACTCACCACGCTCACGTTCACGGTCGACATCAAGCCGATCCCGAGCGTCGCGAACCTCGTGCTGCGGCCTGAGTTCCGCTACGAGATCGCGGGCAACTACTACTTCTTCGACAAGGACAACGAGCTGACGAAGAACTTCTGGACGGTGATGCTGGGCGCAGCAGTGTCCACCTTGTGATGACGCGCTGAGCTGGGAGGCCCGTGGTGTTGCAGTGATGCAGCCACGGGCCGCAGTCGTTTAAGCGCTCAGCGTGCCGTCGATCAAGAGCCCCTCGCGGCCGTCAGTCAGGGCGCCCTGACGTACGAAGCCGCGCGCGATCAGCGTGTCGACCAGCTGCTCGGCCTCCAGCATCGAGCAGTTCAGACTGCGTGCGACTTCGTCGCGCAGCAGCGTTCGGCCCACGACCACATCTTCGATGCAGTGCCCGCAGCGCTCGCGAAGCTCGCTCACCAGCTCTGCCAAGTCGATCGACTCAGGATCAAAGTGTTCCAAGCTCAGCTCCCCACGTCACCTTAGGCCTCTACTACTCGCCTGGCAACGTCCTCCGCCTGCGCACCCGGGAGCTCATAGGCGTACATGGTCTTTGGCGCTCGACGCTCTGGCGCTAGCGCGCGAAGCGCTTTCCGAGGCGCTGCGCGAACCAGATGAAGAGCATGAAACCGATGCCGACGCCGACGAGCAGGGCGATCTGCTCCGGCTGTGGGTTCCGGAGCGCGGAAGCCAGCCGGTTCGCGAAGATCGCGAGCACGATCAAGCCGGGGAGCGAGCCGAGCGCGTTGCCCAAGATGAACCAGCGAAACGGCACGCGCAGGCCACCGATCAACCAGTTGATCAGCGTGAAGTTTCCGACTGGCAGCGCGCGTGCTGCAGCGCTCGCGCGCACGGCGTGCTCGCGCAGCAGTGTCCGTAGCTTGCGGATGCGCGGACCGCTCAAGTGATCGAGCGCGCGACCGCCGAGCAAGCGGCCGCAGTAATAGGTCGTCGTCGCTGCCAGCTGCACGCCGATGAACGCGTAGAAAAAGCCGCGAACTGGCTCGAACGCCAGCAGTGTGCCTGCGATCAGCGCGGTGATCGGCATGAACAGCAGCGTGCCGAGCCCATAGCCGAGGAGCACGTAGCCGAGCGCGAACGGATCGTCGCGCAACGATCGCAGCGCGCCCGCGATCTCGTCCGCGCTGTCGAAGCGCTCGAGCCCTCCGCCGAGATAGACAGCCGCCAACACCACGAGCGGAACGAGCGGCGCGAACATCGCGAGCTTGCCCGCGATGCTCTTTTGTTCCCCACTGCCTTCGGGCGCGTTCGAGTGATCTGCCAAACTCGTGTCCATATGCGCTCGACGCCCATTCTTGCACGGGGTGTGCCTGCCTTACGGGCGTTTTGCCGCGCGCCGCCGTGCGCGGCAAGGCATGTGCGCCTCGCCGCGGCAGTTTTGCGCGCGTGTCAGATCTCTAGGTCGCTCTCGCGTAGATCTCGACGACTTGACTGTGGCCGTTCTTCCCGTGGCTGCTGCCGTTTCGCATCGGCTTGATGACGGGCAGGCCGCGCTTCGGACGGGCCGGCCCGGGGACCCAAACACCGAGCTGCGCGTGCACGCGCTCGTCGCCATAGGCGCCCATGAGCACCAAGTAGCGAACCTTGGCGCACACGCCCCACAAGCCGCGCGCACCGATCACGCGCTCAGCGAACAGCGCTTTGCGCTCTGCTTGGGACAACGCGCTGAAGCGGCGCGCATGCGTGTGGAATGTGATGAGCTCCAACAAGGTGAGCAGCACGCGACAACGCCATGCACGCCTCGAGCGACCGGTGCACAAGAAGCGCTCGACGTTGTCGGCAACCTCACTCGCTGTGATCTCGATCGGCAAGGCCTCGAGCAACACTTCAGCCGCTGCGCGCAGCGTACGCCATTCACTGCTGGCGAGCGCACGTCCCGGCGCAACTTGTGGGAGCACGCGATAAGCAACTTCGTCTAAAGAGAGCCATGTCATGGTGGCCGAGCATGCGCGCGGTGCGCGACGAATGCTTGATCGCAACGAAACGCTTCAGCAACGGGTTTCACAGCTTCACGTGTTTGTCGGCGATGTGTAACGGCACTGACCCGTGTGTCACCTATCGCTGCTTCCAACTTATGTGGCTCTTCGATGCTGGCCTGTTCGCCGCCGCGCATGTGCGCGGCAAGTTATTGGACCGTCACAGCGCGCACCCGCAGAAGGTGCAAGAACAAACGCTTCGCGCGCTCACGCGCCGCGCAGCTGACACGGCGTTCGGTCGAGAACACCGCTTCGCCAAGATCCGCGATGCACAGAGCTTCCGCGAGCGTGTGCCGCTGCGCGATTACAGCGCGCTCAAGCCTTGGCTCGCGCGCGCGCTCGCGGGTGAGCGCGATGTGATTTGGCCGGGGAAGATCCCGTATTTCGGCATGTCCAGCGGCACGACGGCGGGCAACAAGTACTTGCCGATCTCACTCGCGTCAGTCTCGCAACAACGACGCGGCGGCTTCGAGCCGATCGCAGCGTATCTACGCGCAGGTGGGCGACGCGACTTGATGAGCGGCGCTGCCATCTTGTTGGGAAGCACGACGGAGCTCGAGCGCCGCGCGAGCGGTGTGTACGTCGGCGACAACACCGGCATCATGGCGCGACACATCCCTCCGCTCTTGCGTCACAAACAACTGCCGACGCCCGAGACGCGACGCATGAACAACTGGGATGACAAGATCGTGGCGCTCGCGCGCGAAGCGATCGACCGCGATGTTCGCGTGATCGCTGGCACGCCGGCCTGGTTCACCGGACTGTTCGATGCGGTGCTTCAGCTCGCACAGGAACGTGGATATGGCGCGCGCACGGTGACAGAGTTGTGGCCGCGTTTGCGCTTGCTGACAGGTGGGGGCGTGCGCTACGCGCCGTACCGCCCGCGCATCGAAGCGCGGCTCGGCGCCGAGGTGCCGTACTTCGACGTGTACAACGCGACGGAGGGCGGGATCATGGGCGTGCAGGACCGTATGCACGATGCCGCGATGCGGCTCCTGCCCGATGCGGGTGTGTTCTACGAGCTCATTCCGCTGTCGGAGCTGCATGCGCCAGCGCCGCGGCGGCTCGCGATGTGGGAGGTCGAGGCGGGTGAGGTGTACGCGCTCGCTGTCAGCACGCCGAGCGGCCTGTTTGCCTACGTGCTCGGAGACTGCTTGCGCTTCGTCTCCACCTTTCCGCATAGGTTTGTCTTCGAGGGTCGGACCAAAGCGTTTCTGAATGTCTGTGGCGAGCACGTGTCACAAGCAGAGCTCGAGCGTGCAGTCGCAGCGGCGTGTGTCGGGCAAGGCGTCGTGCTCACCGATTTCACAGTTTTGGCAGAGGTCAGCGAGAGCGGCATCGCATCACATACTTACCTGATCGAATGTGATGGTCCGGCGCCCGAGGCGGAGCAGATGGCGAACGCGATCGATGTCGAGGTGGGGCGCAACAACGAGGACTACCGCACGCACCGTTCGAGCGCGCTGTCGCTGGCTGCGCCGCGCGTCGTCCTCCTGCCGCGCGGCGCATTCGATCGCTACATGCGTGCGCGCGGCAAGCTGGGCGGGCAGCACAAGGTACCGCGTGTGATCGAAGATCGCGCGCTGCTCCGCGAGCTCATGCCCAGCGCGCATGTGACAGTCGAGCGCGTGCCCGCGGCTGAGTGACACAATGAGGAGGTTGACATGACACAAGTCGAACGCGTGGATGTCGCGATCGTGGGCTCGGGCCCGGGTGGCGCTGTGATGGCATACGAGGCAGCAAAGCGCGGTCTGCGTACGCTCGTGTTGGAGCGCGGACCTCACGTCGAGTCCACCGGTGTGCACGACGACATGCAGGAGCTGCGCACGATCCCGCGGATCTATAAAGACGGCGGCCTGTTCATGACTGCCGAGATGGACATGTTCATCTTACAGGGCACGTGCGTCGGTGGATCGAGCGTGCTTGCGAACATGGTGATGATGCGTCCCACGCCAGCCGTATTTGACACATGGCGAGAGCTCGGCGCGGGCGTGACATACAATATGTTAGCGCCGCTGTTCGATGAGGTGGAGCGCGAGCTGAATGTCGAGACGCCCGCGCCTAACAACGTTTCGAAGAGCAGCGCCTTGTTCAAGTCCGCTGCGGAGCGGATAGGGCTGCGACCCGGTTACATGAGCAAGGCGCTTGGTGACTGTGACGGTTGCGGTTATTGCAACGTCGCGTGCACGGTCGGCACGAAGAAGAGCGCGCTCACGACCTATTTGCCCTGGGCACGTGAGGCGGGCGCACGCGTCATCGCCGAAGCAGACGTCGAGCGCATCGAGCATCGTCGTGGCCTCGCACATGCGCTCGAGGTACGCGTCGGGCGCGGCCGCGAGCCGGTGCGCGTGGAAGCGCAGCAAATCGTGATCTCTGCGGGCGCGATCGGATCGAGTGGTCTGCTCCTGAAGAGTGGCATCAGGAAGAACGTGGGCAGCAGGCTCGCGTTCAACGCGGGTGCGATGGTGATCGGCTTGTTTCCATTCCCCGTCGACGGCTGGGATGGCGATCAGATGACTGTGTTCTTGAAGGGCGATCGCTACGTCGTCGAAGCCACGCACAACCCGCCGATGAGCATGGCGCTCACGACGCCGGGCTGGTTTGCGCAGCACAGCGCGCTCATGAAGAGCGGTCATCGACTCGGCTATGCAGGTGTCTTGGTCGCGACTGAGCCGGTCGGGCGCGTGGTGCACAGCCGCGCGTTCGGTCACGAGGAGGTGCACTTTCGTTTGCCGCCGCGCGACCTCGCGACCCTGCAGCGCGGGATCCGCAGCGTCGCGGAGGTGCTGTTCGAAGCGGGCGTCGAGCAGGTGATATTGCCGAACCATCAGCTTACGACGTTGCATTCGGCCGCCGAGTGCGAGCGCGTGGCGCACCGCGTGTGCGACACGCGCGATTTCTCACTCGGCAGCGCACATCCGCAAGGCGGCAACCCTTGGTCGGTGGACCCCGACCTCGGCGTGGTCGACGACTCGTTCGCCGTGCATGGCTACGACAACTTATTCGTGTGCGACGCTAGCGTGTTCCCGAGCGGGGTGGGTGTGAATCCGATCGAGACGATTCTGGCTGTGTCCAAGCACGCGGCGCGACGCATCTTGGCTCGGGCGTAAGTGTGGCGCCTCCTCGTGGTGGCCTTGCCGCCCTGACAGGAGCAAGAGCGCGGGGTCGAGCACGAGCCGCGCGCCGCGCGAGCTGAGCGCGCGGTGCAAGCTGACGTGCTCGCAGTCATCGTGCGTGCGCTCGCAGTAGCGTAACCCGTGCAGCACAGCGCTCTTGTAGAGCACGAGCCCTGCAAAGGCGCTCTTCACTGGCAGCGCGGCATCGCCGCGTCGCAGGCCTGCGAGCCGTAAGCGCACTTGGGCGTCGCGCAGCGTGCGCTTGAAGCTGTGCTCCCGGAACGCGATCGGATCGTAGTAGCTGTAGCCGACGAATGGAACCATACCGGGCAACCCGCCCCAGTTGTTGATGCCGAACGCAGCCACCGCGTCGACCTGCTCGCCTTGCAGCAACTCGACCGCGTGCATCACGCCGTCGATGCTGATCGGTCCAGCAAGGTCACCATCCACCACGAACGTGAGGTCCGAGGGGCTCGCTTCGCTGCGCGCGAGGAGCGCGTTGCGCAGCTTCGCCATGCGCTCGTAGATCGAGCGCGCGCGGGAGAGATCGGGGGCAGGCACACGCACCACGCGCTCGGGCTCCGCGCGCTGCCAATCCGCGATGACCTGCGCTGTTCCATCCGTCGAGTCGTCGCTGATGATGAACACCTTGCCGCGGGCGAACGGCGCGAGCAGCAAGGAAATGCGTGCGCGCAGGAGCAGCGCGAGATCCACCCGGTTGTGCAGGAGCACGAGCACCGACGCAGACAGACCGCGCGCAGCGGCATAGCCGCGCTCGACGGTCATCTGATAGTGGTCGCGCTGACGTGGCCGCGGTGGAAATGCCTGCTCTGGAAACTGCAGCCCATAGCGGCTGCGACGGGTGACCTCGTCGATCGTGCGCTCCGAGCGCAGCACGGCAGCGAGCGCGCGCGCACGTTCCCTGGAGCGCAGGAGCAGGCGCTTGCCGCCCTGCGTCGCGATCCACGTGTGCGCCCAGTGATGAACACCCCAGCTCGCCGATGGATATGCGCGCAGCGCGATCATGCTGCGGTAGTGCTCCGTGAGTGCCGCGCTGAGCTGCAGCTTGGTGTTGTCGAGGTCGGGCAGTGGGAAGAAGCCATCGGGCTCGACCAGCGTTACGTCGAGCGCTTTGCCCCAGCGCTCGTACACCGCATCGAGGGTGATCGGGCCAGTGGTGCTCACAGGGTTTTTCGCTTGCTGCCCTGAGCGGGCGCGCCGCGCGATCTCGTTCAGCATGCGCATCCAAAACGGATGTCCTGGCTCGGACGCCATGAACGCGTTGCTCGCGAGCCGCGACTTGTTCCAGAGCCGCTGCGCGTGCACCTCGGGCTCGGTGCCGAGCATGCAGCTGTGCCGCGCGATCAAGCGAGTCAACGGGCGCAGCGGCTCGATGTCGAGGTCCACGTACACACCGCCGAAGTGATGCAGGTACAAGCAGCGCGCCATGTCGGCGCGGAAGATCTCGCGCTCGAAGGAGCGGTACAGGTCGTACCAGGTAGGGTAGTGCGTCTTCACGAACTGATCGTTGTCAGCATCAGTCCAGAGCCGATAGCTCCAGCCCGGATGCAGTGCGCGCCAACGCGCCTGAAACTCTGTGAACGGCGCGGGGAGATCCGATGACTTCCACGTCTGATGTAAGATGTGCGGTATGGTCATGGCTCGCTATTCCTCACGCAGTGCTTGAATGGGATCGAGACGGGCCGCGCGTTGCGCCGGCACATAGCCGAACGCGATGCCGACGAGCAAACCAAACAGTCCGGCGCCTGCCGAGACCCATGGCGGCGTGCCGAACGACCAGCCCATGCGGTACGCCACCAGCTGCGAGACGATGCCGCCGAGAGCGACACCGATCACCGCGCCGATGCCTGAGAGCACACCGCTCTCCATCAGGAACTGCCGCGTG
>Ga0190269_10001799_pt1 | contig 10113 bp, 7 predicted proteins | sample Popmic249IS_FD_133749 | JGI IMG/M metagenome (GOLD analysis project Ga0190269, IMG submission 133749) | Populus adjacent soil microbial communities from riparian zone of Blue River, Arizona, USA - 249 IS | ecosystem: Environmental > Terrestrial > Soil > Riparian zone | place: USA: Arizona... | reverse complement strand
TGTGGGAGAGTAGGTCACCGCCGGACATAAATTAGAGCCCAGGCCCCGACAACGAACGTCGGGGCCTGAGCCGTTTAACACCCACAACAACCCGGCACACCGCGCCCCGGGCGCCTGCGCCACGCCCCGCCGTCGAGCGCGGAGTTCCTCCCGTCCTGCCCCAGGGAAAGCGGGTCCCGCGGTCGGCCGCCGCGAACCCAAGCCGAGCGTCCGCTGTCGGCGAAATCCGCCCTCCACAGCTGCTCATTCCGGTGATTTTCCCCAAAAAAGGCCGAAAACACGCGGAATTTACCGTCTCCGCCCCGCCAAGCTGGTAAGTTTTCGGAGAGAGGTTTGTGCGCATGCCGCGTGCAGGCTCCAGAAATTATGAACGTCCAGGAGGACATAAATGGCTAAGAACCGTAGTGAACTTGTTGCTGAGGTTGCAGGCAAGGCCGGCACCAGCCAGGCCGCCGTCAACTCCGTGCTCGATGCACTGTTCGAGGTTTTCGAGACCTCTGTCGCCGCGGGCGAAAAGATCACGATCCCGGGCTGGCTCGCAGTCGAGCGCACTGACCGTGCAGCTCGCACCGGCCGCAACCCGCAGACCGGCGAGACCATCCAGATCGCAGCTGGGCACAGCGTCAAGCTGACCGCCGGCTCCAAGCTGAAGGCTGCGGTCGCCAAGAAGAAGTAGTCCTTTTCTTCGAACGCTTCAAAGGAGCGGCAACCCCAAGGGTTGCCGCTCCTTTTGCGTTAAGTGGCGGATGCGGCAGGCACTCCCCGTCTGGCTTTCCGGTTCTGCGGCCTGCCCGCCGATTCGGCCAGCAGGCCGGGTGTAGCGGACAATAGAGGGGTGCCTTCCGCAGCAAATCCCTCTTCCACCGCCTCAGCGCCCACTCCCACCGGGGGAGGGCGAGGGCCAGCCGCCGGGCCGGCCGGAATATCGCGGCCCTGGCAGCTCGCCGGCCTTGCCGCGCTGTTCATAGCCCTGGCAGCTGCGCTGCTCTTTTCAGGAGCGGCAGCCGCCCGTGAAGTCTCCGATCCCGGCGCTCTGGTCCGGTGGGGCCTGCCAGTCAGCAAGGCCCTTCACAACGTCTCCCTGGCCACTGTGATCGGCGGCCTGATCTTCGCCGTGGCGATCCTGCCCCGAAACCTGAACGGTTTGCGCTCCAAGGACCCGGACGCTCCGGAGCATCCCGCCTTTGCGCGGGCGCTGGCTGTGGCCGCAGCTGCAGGGGCCGTCTGGACCCTGTCCGCGATCGCGGTGCTGGTCCTGGGGTACGCGGACGTGGCTGGCCAGGGGGTTTCCGGGGATGCGGAGTTCACCCGGGCCCTCGTCTACTTCATGACCGACATCGAATCCGGCCGGGCGTGGTTAGCCGTGGTCGTCATCGCAGCCGTGGTCACCACCGCCCTCTTCGGCATCCGCTCCCGAGGTGCCTTGGCAGCGACGCTGCTGCTCTCGTTGGTGGGCCTGGTTCCGCCGGCCCTGATCGGCCACTCGTCGAGCTCCGATGACCACGGAGGCGCCATCAATTCCCGCGGCCTGCAGCTGGTGGGCGTATCGGCCTGGTTGGGCGGCGTCATCATGCTGGCACTTCTCTCCGGTATCCTGGGCGGCCCCAGAGCCAGTGGCGGGAGCCCGAGCAGGTCTGCAGGCAATGCGGACATCACCGAGCCGACGCTGCGCCGGTTCTCGGCCCTGGCGGGCTTCGCCTTTGCCCTCGTCTTCGTCTCCGGTGTGATCAACGCAAGCATCCGCGTCACCAGCTGGGGAGACCTGTTCGGCTCGGCCTACGGGCAGCTGCTCCTTGCCAAGACCGCGGCCACCCTCGTCGTCGGCTGCATCGGCCTGATGCACCGCCGCTGGGTCATCCCGCAGCTGGGAAACCGGAGCGCCGGCATGTCTGCCCGCAGGGTCCTCTGGCAGCTGGTGCTTGCCGAGTTGCTCATCATGGGCGCGACGTCGGGAATCGCCGTCGCGCTGGGCCGCTCCTCCCCACCGCAGCCCACCACTTTCGCCCCTGACGCGTCCCCGGCCTTCATCCTCTCCGGCTATGAACTGCCGCCGGAGCTGACGCCCCAGCGCTGGCTCACCGAATGGCGGTTCGACTGGCTCTGGGTCGCCGTCGCGGCGTTTGGCCTGGTGACCTATCTCCTCGGTATCCGGAAGGTGCACAAGCGGGGGGACTCCTGGTCCTGGTTCCGGACGGTCAACTGGGTGGTCGGCCTGGTGGTCCTGACCTACGTGACTTCCGGCCCTCCGGCGGTCTATGGCCGCGTGCTGTTCTCGGCGCACATGGTGGACCACATGGCCCTGACCATGGTGACCCCCATCTTCCTCGTCCTGGGCGCCCCCGTGACGCTAGCGTTGCGTGCGCTGACCCCGCGGCGGGACAGCTCGCGCGGGCCCCGCGAATGGCTGCTCATTTTCGTGCACTCGAAGTTCTCCCAGCTTGTGACGCACCCGCTGTTCGCCGCCGCCAACTTTGCCGGCTCGATCGTCCTGTTCTACTACTCGGACGCCTTCGGCTACGCCATGCGGGAGCACGTGGGCCACGAGCTGATGAACCTGCACTTTGCGCTTACTGGCTACATCTTCGTGCTGACCATGATCGGCACCGACCCGCTGCCCCGCCGCGCGCCCTACCCCATGCGGCTGCTGCTCCTGCTCGCGACGATGGCCTTCCACGCCTTCTTCGGCGTCGCGATCATGGGCGGCACCGGACTGCTGGCCGCGGATTACTTCGGCAACCTCGGCCGGACGTGGGGCCCCTCGGCCCTGCTGGACCAGCAGTTGGGCGGCGCGGTGGCCTGGGGGATCGGCGAAGTGCCCACCGTGCTGGTGGCGATCGGCGTCGCCATCATGTGGTCCCGCTCCGATGCGCGCGAGTCCAAGCGCACCGACCGGGCGGCGGACAGGAATAACGACGCCGATCTCACTGCTTACAACGATATGTTTGCCAAGCTGGCCGAACGCGATGCCAAGCTGGCCGAACGCAACTCAAAGCTGGAAGGACGCTGATGAGCGAAACCGTACGTACCCACCTCCGGGTCCGGGCCTCCGAACTGGTGGGCCGCGGCTGGCTGAACACCGGCGGCAAGTCACTGGACCTCGAATCTCTCCGCGGCAAGATTGTGCTGCTCGACTTCTGGACCTTCTGCTGCATCAACTGCCTGCACGTCCTGGACGAACTCCGGCCGCTTGAGCAGGAGTACTCCGACGTCCTGGTGACGGTCGGCGTGCACTCGCCCAAGTTCGAGCATGAGGCCGACCCGGTGGCACTGGCCGCCGCCGTCGAACGTTACGAGATCCACCACCCGGTCCTGGACGACCCCGAGCTGGACACCTGGAAGGCCTACACGGCCCGGGCCTGGCCCACGCTGGTGGTCATCGACCCCGAGGGCTACATCGTGGCCCACCTCTCGGGCGAAGGCCACGCGGACGGCCTCGCCGTGCTCATCCCCGAGCTGATCGCCGAGCATGAGGCCAAGGGGACCCTGCACCGTGGCGACGGCCCGTATGTGGCCCCGGAGCCGACGTCGGGAACCCTGCGCTTCCCGGGCAAGGCGCTGTACCTCCCCGCCGGGCGCGGCGCGGCCGTCTCCCCGGACGCCGCAGAGAACGCCGCTTCCGACGCCGCTAACGGGCCGGACACGGGTTCCTGGCTGGTGACCGACACCGGCCACCACCGGCTGGTGGAGCTGTCGACCGACTTCCAGACCGTTCTCGGCACCTACGGCTCCGGAGAAAAGGGCTACGCCGACGGCGACGCCGGCGCGGCGCGCTTCAACGAGCCGCAGGGCCTTGTCCTGCTGCCGGACGACGTCGCGGCGAAGGTCGGCTACGACGTCGTCATCGCCGACTCCGTAAACCACCGTCTGCGCGGGCTCTCCCTCGCGGACGGAAAGACCAGCACCCTGGCCGGGAACGGCGTCCAGCGTCTGCTCGAGACCGGCCCCGCACGCGTGGACGAAGAGGGGGCCGCCTTCGGAGCGCCGCTGGAAGCCGACCCGCTCTCGGTCTCGCTCAGCTCCCCGTGGGACGTCGTGTGGTCCACCAAGCTCAACGCCGTCGTGGTTGCGATGGCCGGCGTGCACCAGATCTTCAGCTTCGACCCCCTCTCCGGCGCCGTGCGCATTGTGGCCGGCAACGGGCTTGAAGGCCTTCTGGACGGCCCGGCCGCGGAGGCCTGGTTCGCCCAGTCTTCCGGGCTCGCCGAGGACGCTGACGGCAATATCTGGGTGGCTGACTCCGAGACCTCGGCCCTGCGCAAGCTGGTGATCGGCGACGACGGCAACATCGCCGTCGAAACCGCCGTGGGCAAGGGCCTGTTCGACTTCGGCTTCCGCGATGGCGAGGCCTCCGCAGCCCGCCTGCAGCACCCTCTCGGCGTCACCGTGCTGCCGGACGGGTCCGTGGCGATCGCGGATACCTACAACGGTGCCGTCCGCCGCTACGACCCTGCTTCCGGCACCGTCTCCACCCTGGCGCGCGGACTGTCCGAGCCTTCTGACGTGATTGTGGACCACACTCACGCCGCCGGTTCGGAGCCGCTGCTGGTGGTGGTCGAGGCGAACAAGCACCAGCTCGTCTACGTGCCGATCCCGAAGGAGGCGCAGCAGGTGGACGAGGGCGCGGCCCAGACGCAGCGGCCCAAGAGCCCTGTCGCCCCCGGGCGGCTGGAGCTGACCGTCCGCTTCACCGCGCCGACCGGCCAGAAACTGGATGACCGCTGGGGCGATCCCACCCAGCTGAAGATCTCTTCCACCCCGCCGGAGCTGCTGCTGGCTGGCGGCGGAACCTCCGTGGGCCTGCTCCGGACGCTGGAACTCGCTTCCGACGTCCCCGAGGGCGTGCTGCACATTACCGCCCGCGCCGCGGCGTGCGACGGGCCGGAAACCGAGGACGGCGAGATCCCTGACCACGCCGCCTGCCACCTGTACCAGCAGGACTGGGGCATCCCGGTGCTGCTGCAGGCCGACGGCGACACCGAGCTGGTCCTGGACCTGCGCGGAATGGACTGAGCCGGCGGTAGTGCCTGCTGAGGGGCTGTTGTTCGTGACTAACCGTCACGGACAGCAGCCTTTTGGCGTTGGTGGGGCCGTTACGCCCGGCAAGGCTGCGGCTTCACGGCGTGCCCGGCGCCGAGACGCTGCTGTGGGTGACGCGAGGTTGTCCACATCCGGTCCCCGGCCGGTGCCGCGCCGGCGTGGCCGGGGGAACCATTGCCCCATGGATGTTGGAAGGGCTTTGACTATCTGCGGGGGAGCGGCCAGACGGCCTGCGTTGGCCCGCTTGGGGATCGACGACGCCGCGCTTCGCCGGGCGGTGAGGGCCGGTGTCCTGCAGCCGTGCCGGGGGCTCTATGCGCTCCCGACGGCGGCACCCGAGTATGTTGCGCTGCTGCAAAGGAGGCAGTTGCTCACCTGCCTGAGCGCCGCGCCCTTCTACCAGCTCTGGACGGTCCATCCCGCCGGGGCCAGCCACGTGCATCACCGCCGTGGCGAGGCGTTCGACGGGCAGACCAGGCACGGCGGGTTGCTGCTGGAGCCGCATCCCTACCGGCCGGTCGCAGCCCTCGGTGACGTGCTCCTACACGCGCTCAGATGCCTGCCCTTCCGGGAATCGCTGGTCATGGTGGACTGCGCCGTCGGCAGGGGCGAAATGACGCTGGACTTCTTGCGGGCTCGACTCCCCGGGAAGCGCAACGGCCCTGCCCGCCAGGTCCTCGAATGGGTAGACCGCGGAGCCGAATCCATGCTCGAGAGCCTCGCCCGGACGTACTTCCGCCAGGCAGGGATCCGGGTGGAGGCACAGGTGCATATCGGAGGGGTCGGGTACGTGGATCTCCTGCTGGACGGCAGGCTCATCGTGGAACTGGACGGACGGCATCACGGTGAGTGGGCGCAGGTAAAAAAGGACCAACGGCGGAATAACCGCTCCGTGATCCTGGGCTACGTGGTGCTGCGGTATTACTATGCCGACGTGGTTCACGAACCGACGAGGATGGTCGCGGAGGTCTTAGCCGTCCTCGCCGGCATGAGAGTACCCGGAGCGACGTCACGGCGGGCAGATTCTTGGCCGCCGGCGGAGAAGGATTCCGCGGGTTGACGGGCCGGCCGGCGCTCCGGGAACCAGAAGCCTGCCGGGTGTGACGCTCGAACGGGCATGGCACGGCCAGCCAGGCCGGCAAGATCAGTCGCTCAGTTGCGGGGTCAGCTTGACGGTATCCGCGTCGATGTCGAGGCGCGTGGTGAAACTGAAATTGTGGACCGTGTCGACGTCCAGCACGGCGCCGGTGAACAGGTCCACCTGCCGGGCCTTGATCCGCGCCTTGCCGTCGAGCGGTGCCACAACCCAGCGGCCGTCGAAGGGTTCAATGCTGACCTGGGGATATTCGGTGATGGCCCAGTCGATGGTCCCGTCAATCACGCGGTTGTTGGTGGCGTGGTAGAACGGGCAGTCCGGCTGGAGCTGCTGCTGCTTGTCCGCCGCATCCGCGCAGGAATCCAGGAACTCCTTGACCTTGTCGCTGACGGCGTCATTCAACGCGTCCGTGGCTTCCGTCAGCACGTTCAGCGGCGCCGCGGGGACGTCCCTGCCGGAGAGGGTGGCCCGCGTCGTCGGGGCCGAGAAATACTGACCGTTCAGGGAAGCGTCGTACTCGCCCGGGTAAAATACCGCGAAGGAGTTGCGGCCGTTGGGCATGTTCACCGGCACGCCGTTGAGTAGGGCTTCGTTGGAATTGACCACGGTGACGTCAAGCACCGGAAGCGCGGCCGGGACGAAGGACCATTTGTGGAAGAACAACCACTCGGTGCCGGAGCGCTCCAAAAGGAATTCGGTCCGCAGCTGGTTGCCGTCGATGGTGTAGTCAATCGGCACCATGACCTGGTTCCCGCCGCGGTCCTCGGCTTCGCCGTACTCCACATCCGCGATCCGCGCGGACGCCGTCTGCAGCGCGGCCCCGTCCAGCATCGCGGCGTTGCTGCGCGGCACGGAGGCGCGCAGCAGGCCGAGCGCTTTTCCGCCCTCGCCCTTCTGCAAAGCCGCAAGATACTCGCGGACCGGCTGCTGGGGGCTCGCGATGGAGTGGTTCACCAGGTTGACCGCCACGATGGCTCCGGCCACGGCAAGCATGAGGACCAGCAGCCAACCGGCCGCGATCCTGACCAACGCCTGACTCGTTTGCACGTACCTTAGGTTACCTGCACCCCTCCGGAAAGCACGTGTCAGGGCTGCACCTTGTGACACGGGGCATTGCTCCGCGCAGCTCCTACGGCGGGTGGCCACTGTCGGTGAGGGCGGATGATCGGGGCTCCGAACGCCCGGTGCGCCGCGGCGGCGGCCGGGGCTTCTACCGGCGGCGGCGCTTGGAGGACGTGCCGAAGACGCCGCGCAGCAGTTCCCTGCCCAGCTGGGTCCCGAGCGAACGGGCCATGCTTTGGAGGCCGCTTCCGAGGGCACCGCCCAGGGCCCCGGCCAAGTCACCGGCCGCGCCGCCTCCGGCCTGCTCCGGGGCCCGGCGCCGCGGTTGGTGCGGGGCCTGATGCTCGGGTCGCGGTGCGGGCCGGCTGCTGGGACGGCCCAGGATTTCCTCCTCGATCCGCCGGGCCTCCGCGTCGACGGTGTCGGTGCCGCCATCGGGCAGGGTGCCGCCGTCCGGAGGGGCGCCAGCCGAGGCCTTGCCCGTGAGCTTCTCGTAGGCGGAGACGCCGTCCACGGCCGTGCCGTACTTGGGGAGCAGCGCGGACCCGGCCACGGTGCTCGAGATCAGCGCTGCGGCGCTGGGTCCCATGACGGACTCCGGGGCGCGGAGCCGGGTCAGCGCCACAGGAGTCGGGGCGCCGTGCTCGTTCAGGACCGTGACGACGGCCTCGCCGATCCCGGCCGAGGTGAGGGTCTCCTCGAGGTCGTAGTCGCTGATCGGGAAGGTGGACACTGCCGCTTTGAGGGCCTTGGCGTCCTCCGGGGTGTAGGCGCGGAGGGCGTGCTGCACCCGGTTGGCCAGCTGCCCGAGCACGTCGGCCGGGACATCCTTGGGCGTCTGGGTCACGAAGAATATGCCCACGCCCTTGGACCGGATCAGCCGCACGGTGGTGGTGATGGCGTCCAGAAACGCTTTCGAGGCGCCGTTGAACAGCAGGTGCGCCTCGTCCAGGAAAAACACCAGCTTAGGTTTGTCCAGGTCGCCAGCCTCCGGCAGGTCCTCGAAGAGGTCCGCGAGCAGCCACATGAGGAAGGTGGAAAACAGCATGGGCTTGGTCTGCAGCGTGGGCAGTTCCAGGCAGCTCACGACGCCGCGGCCGTCCGGGGCGGTGCGCAGCAGCTCGGCGGCATCGAACTCGGGTTCACCGAAGAACTTTTCCAGGCCCTGCGCCTCGAGAGTGATCAGTTCCCGGAGGATGACCCCGGCGGTGGATTTCGAGAGCCCGCCCAGCTCCTTGAGTTCGTCCTTGCCCTCGTCTGAGGTGAGGAACTGGATGACGGCCCGCAGGTCTTTGAGGTCGATCAGTTCAAGGTTGTTCTTGTCCGCGAAATGGAAGACCAGCTGCAGGCTGGATTCCTGCGTGTCGTTGAGCTCCATCACCCGGGACAGCAGGATGGGGCCGAAGGACGTGATGGTGGCGCGGACCGGGACGCCGTTGCCGTCGCCGCCGAGAGCCAGGAACTCCACCGGGAACGTTTTTCCGGACCACGGCTGGCCGATGCCCGCCGTGCGCGCGAGGAGTTTCTCGCTCCCCGTGGCTGCCGTGGCGAGCCCGGAGAGGTCGCCCTTGAGGTCCGCCAGGAACACCGGCACTCCGGCGGTGGAAAGCTGCTCCGCCATCATGTGCAGGGTGACGGTCTTGCCCGTGCCGGTGGCGCCGGCCACCAGGCCGTGCCGGTTCATCATGGCCAGCGGCAGCCGGACCGGGGCCTCCTTGTGGAGTTCGCCGTCCACGATCGCGGCTCCCAGCTCGATCGCGGGGCCATCGAGGGCGTACCCCTTCTGGATGGTGGCGACTTTGGCTGCGGTGGATTTGATGGCCATGCGGATAGCTTAGCCGGGCCCGGCTGGGCCGGACCCGGCGAGCAATCGCTAGTCAGGAAGCGCCTTCAGGACCTCCTTGGCCACGTCCTCGCTGGACTGGGGGTTCTGCCCGGTGATGAGGTTGCCGTCACGCACCACGTGCGAGCTCCAGGCGGCGCCGTTGTCCACGACGGCGCCCTTTTCTTTGAGGGCATCCTCGACGAACCACGGGGTGTTGGGCCCGGTTCCGCCGCCGAGCTCCTCCTCATTCGAGAAGACGGTGAGGCGCCGCCCCGCGTAGGCGAACGTGCCGTCGTCGGCGGTGGCGCTGAGCAGCCCGGCAGGGCCATGGCAGAACGGCGCAACCACCTTGCCCGCACGGTCCGCCTGGGCCAGGAGGGTGCCGAGATCGGCATCCCGGTAGAGGTCCGCCATGGGGCCGTGGCCGCCGGGCAGGACTATCGCGTCATACGCGAAGGCATCGACGTCGGCCAGCACCAGCGGCGCGGACAGTTCGGCGTCGAGCGAAGCGATGTAGTTGCGGAAGCCTTCCGCGCGCTCCGGGCCGCCGGCCGCATCCGCGGTGAGGCTCACCGCGTCCACCGTGGGCTTCCTGCCGCCGGGGGTTGCGAGCTGCACGGCGTGGCCGGCTCCTGTCAGGATCTGGTGGGAGACGACCAGTTCCTCGGCCCAATAGCCGGTGGGGTGTTCGCTGCCATCTCGCATTGTCAGGGAATCAGCCGCCGAGACGACCATCAGAATATTTGCCACGGTATTCCTCCTGTTCGGGCGCCGGGAAGAGGCCGGCGGATGCTGGAAAGGGTTGAAGTGGGTGCAGTTTAACGAGACGCTTTAAGCTCGGAATGCGCCGGGGAAGTGGCGCCCGGCCGCTTGGCTTCCTCATCCAGCGTACCGCCGAGCTTGGAAGCTGGCAGGCTCATAACGCCGGCAACTCCGCAGGGTTGGCGGGCATTCCGTCGGGGCGGCCCGCCTCCGAGCCGCGCAGAAATGCCGGTGTAGAAATAACGCGGGCCTCGCCGTCGTTCACATCAGTGTGCCTGCACCGGAATCCGGTGCGGTGCCTGACAACGCTCCGCTACGAAAGGCCGGCTTT
>Ga0190269_10001798_pt1 | contig 10126 bp, 6 predicted proteins | sample Popmic249IS_FD_133749 | JGI IMG/M metagenome (GOLD analysis project Ga0190269, IMG submission 133749) | Populus adjacent soil microbial communities from riparian zone of Blue River, Arizona, USA - 249 IS | ecosystem: Environmental > Terrestrial > Soil > Riparian zone | place: USA: Arizona... | reverse complement strand
GGTCGAAGTGGAGCTCGTGGCGGATGGGAAGCGTTTGACCGCATTGCAGCGCGTGCTGTTTCGCGAGAGCGACACGCCCGGCGCGAATCCTCCCCCGCCGACATTCCGCTTCGGCGATACGATCTTGCGAAGCCTGGGCGAGGCGCCGCCGTATCGCTGCGAGCCCGATGGTGGCAGCTTGCAGGTGGGTCTGCGCGAGAGCGTCGCGCTCGCGCCGATCTTCGACGGCGACGAGGAGCCCTGGCTCGAGAACTACTCGGTCCTCGATGTCCGCGGGTTGGTGGGGGAGCGCAAAGAGCAAGCGTTCTACACCTGGTTTACCGACGCGGGCGAGCTCGACGACGACTCGACGCGCGCTCCCTCACGCGGAAATATCTGGCGCGCACCGGACAAGCCTGGTTGCGCGCAGATCTGGCTCGTCGTGCGCGACGGACACGCTGGGGCGACGTCGTGCATCGCACGCGTCGCCGTCGGTGCTGATGGTTCTTGCGAGGAGTGAACAGCAGGTCACTTCGTGGCGAGAACCGTATGCACGATGCCACGTTGCCAGCCGCCCATGGACTCGCTGTGGATCGCTTGGAAGCCGGCGCGGCGTAGGCGTGTCTCAAAGGCTTCGAGGTGATCGAACTCGTTGACACTGCGGCGCAGGTAGCGAAACAGCTCTGCCGAGCCGGTGGCGAGTGTGCCGAGAGGTACGATGATGCTGGCCGATACAGCATTCCAGATCGCACGTGGCGTGAGTGCATCGCGCACAAGGTACTCGTGGAAAGCGATGCGTCCGTGCGGGCTCAAATGTGCCCGCAGCTGTGAGAGGCAGGCGTCCGGATCGGGCACGTTGCGGATGCCGTATGCCATGAGAATCGCATCGTAGGGGCCGGTCGCGCCACACGCGTCGAGGGCCATCGCATCACCTTGGATAAACGTCACCTTGTGCAGCGCCGGCTTCTTGCGCGCGACCTCAAGCATGCCCGCAGACTGGTCGACGGCGGTGATCTCCGCTTCGGGATAACAAGCGACGAGCGCCTCGGTGGAGAGGCCTGTCCCACAGCATAAGTCGAGGATGCAGCCGCGCGCCGGAGCCTGCAGCCGTTTTGCGCTCTGCATGAGATCGGCGGAATACCCAGGATTCAGGCGCTGCAGGAGGTCGTAGCGAGGTGCGACGTGATCGAAGTGATGAGCGAGCTGAGGCCCCTTGCGGGCCTGCGAAGTGCTTGGCATGTCCCTCATGCTACGTAGTTCGGGTCGCGCTCGGAAGATGGAATTGCGCGCGCAGGATCAGTCGGGTCGGGCATTCCTAGAAAAGCTGCAGCTGTGCGTCGACGAGCGAGAGAAAGCTGAGGCCGAAGTGCGAGAGCAGTGAGTCGGCAGCGGGCGCGAGCTGGCGTTCGAGATAATGCTGGTAATCAAGGGGCGAGCTGCGCGTGCCGACCGGCTCCGGCCCGCGCGTCGTCATGAAGTAAGCGATCTCGCGCGGCGTCTCCGCGCTGTTCAGCTTGCGCGCCGCGCGCACGTGGGGCGGCACGTTCTTCACGTATTCGTTCAAGTCGCGCCGCAGCTTCTTCTTATACACGAGCAAGCGATCGAGCTTGCCCGCGAACAGCTGCGCGACGATCTCGCGCGCGTACGCATCATAAGGCTCACCTACGAACACTCGGCGGTACAGCTCGCGCTGAAACTGGCGCGCGAGCGGCGTCCAGTCGGTGCGCACGGCTTCGAGACCTTTGAACTCCACCTCGAGCCCGCTTTCGCCTTGCACGAGACCTGCGTAACGCTTTTTGCTGCCCTGCTCCGAGTCGCGCAGCGTCGGCATGAAGAAGCGCACATAGTGGGTGTCGAGCTCTACTTCCAGCTGACTTTCGAGCTGATACTCCCGCGCCACGAGCTCTGCCCAGTGCTGGTTCAGCGCGGCGGCGAGCTCACTGCCAAGCGCAAGGCAAGCATCCGCAGCGAGCGCATCCGGCAAGCTCACAAACAAAGAGTCGGTGTCACCGTAGATCACCGTGTGACCGCGCGCCTGCAACAAGTCGCGGCTTCTCGTGATGATCTCGTGCCCGCGCAAGGTGATCGAGCTGGCGAGCCGCGGATCGAAGAACCTGCACGCGGGTGTTCCGAGCACACCATAAAAAGAGTTCATCAAGATCTTGATCGCGTACGAGCGCGCGTTGTCCCTCTTCCGCTTGGCTTCGTCGCGCGAATGCCAGAGCTGGGTGATCAGCTCGGGCAAGATGCTGCGTGCGCGATCGAAGCGCGCGTTGGCAAAGCCGGGGATCGCGTCTTCCCCCGCGACCCACATGCCGAGCGGATCGATGCGAAAGGTGCGGATGATGCTCGGATACAGGCTCTTGAAGTCGAGCACGACGACGTTGCTGTACAGTCCTGGGATGGAATCGAGCACGTAGCCGCCCGGGCTCTGCGTGCTTTCTTCGCTCGTTCCGACCGTAGGCGCGACAAAGCCCGCGCGGTGCAAGCGCGGCAGATAAAGGTAGTCGAACGCGGCCACTGCACCGCGCACGCGGTCGAGCGCGAGGCCCGTGAGCTGCGCGCGTTCGACGAGAAACCCGATCAGATCCAAGTGCTCGAAGATGTCGCGCACGAGGCGACAGTCTTCCAAGTTGTAGGTCGCGAGCGCCGCGCGATCGTGTGCGAACATGCGGCGCACTTCGGCGACGCGATCTTCGCGCGGCTCTCGCAGCGCCTTGCGGCGTCCGAGAAACTGGCCTGCCACGTCGTCGAGCGCGTAGCTCTCCAGCATGTGGCTCGCAGCGCGCAAGGTCCCGATGCCGTCGAGCACGACACGGCCTGCAAGGCGTGCACGCACGGGCCTCTGGCTGGTGAGCGACGGCGCGCTGCCATCTCGTCCGAGCGCGAGCGTGACGCCGTGCAGCGCAGAGCGGCGCATGAGCACCGAGATGTCGAACTCGATCACGTTCCATCCGATCAGCAAGTCCGGGTCGAGCGCGCGTACGGCTCGACAGAACGCCTCGATCAGCGCTGCCTCGGAGTCGAAGACCTCGGTTTGCGCGGGCACCTGCGCGTCCACTGGTCCGCGCAGCATCAACACCTGCTCGACGTCACCGCACACGATCGCGATCGAGAGCACGCTGCCCTCCAGCCCATCGGTCTCGATGTCGAAGCTCGCGACGCGCAGCTCGGGCGTATAGGTGTCGGCGCGCAGCTCGGCTGCGCTCACCTCGAGATACCCGGTCCGGGCCTGCACGCGCCCGCGGACGCTGCAGCCGCCAGCGATGAAGCGCTCCATGAGATAGCGGTCACTCGGCAGTACATCTCCCTCGAACACCTCCTGGCCTGCCGCGAGCAGCCGGTCGCGCTCGTCGCGCAGTGTCCGGAGCGAGTCGAAGTACACCCCCTCGACCGCGCTGCCATCTGCCGCCTGCAGCTGCAGCGGGCGGCGCTGCCCGGCCTCGGTGCGAGCCTCAGGTTTCACGAAAAAGACGCTGTTCGGGCTCTCGACCAGCGCGCGCACCGGTCCCTCTGTGGTGTGCAGCCAGTACTCGAGCACGACCCGGCCTCGCCGCTCGAAGTGGCTGCGGCTCAGCACGAATCCACAGAGCGCGGGCTGGGGCGTCTCACTCACTCTCGCATTGTAGCGCTGCGCAAGGACATGCTCTGGCCTCAATGCACGGCGCTCACGTAGCTTTTTTGTAAGGACCCGGAGAAGGTTATTTCGCCCTAAGCGCAACTTACTCAATGACGGTACGCGGCAAATCGCGAAATGGGGACAGCACGCATCCAGCGACTCGAGCTAAGTGAAAAGCGAAGTTTGGAGCGAGCGCACACGCGATCGTGAGTTGCCGCGCGATGGTTCGCTGCTAAAGGCTCAGCACAGTGATCTTATCATTTGGCGAATTCGTCTTCGATCCCGAGCGGCACCTGCTGCGCAGGAATGGTGAGCTCATCAAGGTCGACCCGCAGCAACTCGCGTTGCTCGCGTGCTTGGTCGCACGCCCCGGCCACCTGCTTACGCGCGAAGAGATCTTGAACGAGGTGTGGGAGGGGCGCGCCGTGACCAGCAGCGCGCTCAGCGTCGCGGTCGCCAAGCTGCGCAAGGTGCTCGGTGGCGAGGGCAAACAGACCTACATCGAGAACCGCTACGGTCGCGGCTATCGCTTCGTGATGCCGGTGCACACGGCGGATGCTTCGTTAGAGCTGCCGCTCAGCGCGGACGACACAGCGAGCATCGCGCCTCTGGTGGGTCGCGAGGAGCTGTGCGCGCAGCTCCTGCAAACGCTCGAGAGTTGCCGCGCCGGGCACGGTAGCATGAGCGCTCTGATCGGCGAGGCGGGCATCGGCAAGACGCGCGTCGCCGAGGTGCTGGAAGACGCTGCTCGCGCGCGCGGCATGCGGAGCGCATGGGCGCGCTTCAGCACTGCCGAAGGCGCGCCGCCGCTCTTTCCGTTCGTACAGGCGCTGCGCGAGCTCAGCTTGGAAGGGTTCGCGGACGAGGTGCTCACCAGCATGGAGAGCCTCGCGCAGTGGCGCGCCACCGGCTCGCCGCTGTCAGCGGCAGGCCCGCTCAGCGCCGAGCTGCTGCACGAGAGCAGCGCGCTCCTGCATCGCATGCTGGATCAGATCTCACAGTGTCTGGCGCGGCTCAGTCAGCGATCGCCGCTGCTCTTGATCGTCGACGACGTGCACTGGGCCGACACGGCCAGCCTACGCCTACTCGCGTACTTGCTGAACGACTTGCCGCGCATGCACCTGTGCCTGGTGATCGCGCTGCGCGCTTCGGACGTGCCGCCCTCCGATCCGCGCCACGCCGAGCTCGTGCGGATCCTGTCGCATCGCCGCTGTGAGCGGCATGAGCTGCCCCGCCTCGGAGAGCAAGATGTCGCGCGCTACGTCAGCTCACAGTTTGCGTACGCCTCGCCCGACCTGAGCCAAGCCGTGTTCGCGCGCTCCGAGGGCAACCCGTTCTTCATGGTCGAGCTGCTGCGACCGTTCGTGGGTCACGGCCAAGCCGCGCCCAAGAGCGCGGACCTGCGTTTTCCGGGCCTCGCGCTCGATGCCATGCGCAAGCGCTTGACGGCCTTGCCCGAAGGCAGCCGCGCGGCTCTGTCCGTCGCGGCTGTGATCGGCCATGACTTCGATCTCGGCTTGCTCAGCCGCGTCACAGGACACAACGCTGACCGTCTGCTCGAGGAGCTGGACAGCTCGCTCGCCAACGAAACCATCGTCGCCTCGCTGCAAGCGCCTGGGTCGTTTGCATTTGCGCACGACTTGATCCGTGAAGTGCTGTACAGCGAGCTGTCGGCGAGCGAGCGCTGTCGCTTGCATCTCTCGGTCGGGCAGGCGCTCGAGGAGCGGCGCGGCGCCGGCATGCAGGTGCCCAGCGTAGAGCTGGCGCATCACTTCTTGGCCGCGCTGCCGTACGGTGATTTGGCGTATGCGATCGCACACGCGCGTGCGGCCGCGAGCGCTGCGATGCGGGTCGCGGCACACGCGGATGCGCGAGCGCTGCTCTTGCGCGCGCTCGAGGCGACCAAGGTCGGCGCCGACGCTGATCCCGCGACGCTGAGCGCGCTCTGGCTCGAGCTCGCGCTGGTGGAGCGCGCGATGGGTCACCCGGAGAGCAAAGAGCACCTGCAACAAGGTGTGCGGCTCGCGCGCGAGCGTCAGCTCGGGGCGCTGCTCACGACGGCAGGTCAGCTGCTGAGCCCGGCGCCTGGTCTGGTCGCCCGCGCAGAGGCCGCGGGCGTGCTGGAGGCGGCGCTCGAAGCCTTGCCGCCCACAGCTGCGGAGCAGCGCGCGCTCGCGCTCACGCACCTCGCATGGACGCCGCCGAACTGCATGAGCAAGCGGCGCGTGGAGGCGCTGCTCGCAGAAGCAGAGCAGCTGATCGCCGGCAGCGTCGCGCCCGATGCACTGGCCGCGCTGCGCGACGCGCGCTTGTTCTTCCTGGCAGGGCCGGCCACGCAAGCCGAGGCCGAGCTGGCCGCGCAAGCGATCGAGCAGGACTTGCGTGCGAAGAACGAGCTCACGCGCTCGACGCGCGCGCTCACGCTCTCGGACACCCGCTGGCTCATGGCGACGCAGCGCGGCGACACGCGCGCGATGGAGCTACACATCGAGCAGTATCGGCACGCGCTCACGCCGCTGCGCAACGCCGAGCTGGAGTGGCACTGGGAGCGGCTCGAGCTCGTGTCGCGTATGAACAGCGGCGAGTTCGCGGGCGTGGCAGAGGACATCGAGCGGCTGCGAGCGCAGGCCGATCGCTTGCGCTTGCAGGCGCGTCATTCGCTGTGGGCGCGAGATCTCGGGCAGCTGCTGTTTTGGACCGGCGATCCGTCGCAGCTCGCGTCGTTGATCAGGCCGTCGCTTGCGCTCGCTACGACCGACCTGCCGATCGGGAGATCGTACAAGCTACGCGCCATGGCCGAGATGGGTCTGCTCGCTGACGCGCGTCTGGCGCTCGCCAGTGTGACAGAACCATGGCTGCGCGATCTGCCGCAGGATCGTGATTACTTGGCCGTGCTCGCGCAGGTGAGTGTGTGCGTGCTCGCCGCTGGTAGCCGCGAGCACGCGAGGGTGCTGTACGAGCTGCTCTTGCCGTTCGCCCACTTTTACGCGGCCAGCATTACGTTCGAGTGCATGGGGTCGATCAGTTATTTCCTCGGCATGCTCGCGCGCACGTTGGGGGATGCAGAGGCCGCGCTGGCGCACCTGCAGCACGCGTTGGTTGCCAACGAGCGGCTGGAGCTCGGCGCGTGCGCCGTGCAAGCGCAGGTCGAGCTCGCGCGGCTGCACTTGAGTGAGCGCTCGGTGCTCGATGTCGAGCGCGCGCGCTTGCTGCTGTCAGCTGCACGGCCGGTCGCGCAACGCCGCGGCCTCATGAGCTTGTTGCGCAGCATCGACGAGTGTACGCGCGGTCAGCCTCTGCGAGCGGGGGCTGAGGTGAGTCGGCATAGCCAGTAGAGGTCGTCTTGCGGTGTGCTCGCTTTGGCGTGAAGCTGCTGTGCGGAGGGAATCGCTATGCATCGCTCAGAAGCTAGTGACTTCGTCGCATGCTTGTCCTGCGGAGCGGAGGTTTCGCTCGGGGTCGATCGCGCGTTCGCGCTGACTGATGACGCAGCGTTGTGTTTCGCGTGTGCTGTCCGGCGTGGCGGCTCGTACAACGAGGCGCACGATCAATGGACAAAGGCGCCGAACCTCAGCGGGCTGCGTGATATCGCACCCGATTTGTAGCGTCGCATTCGCGCGCAGCAAGCTCCCGAGACGTAACCGTAACAGCCCGCTGCGCTTTGCGCTCAGTAGGCGTATCCGCGGTTTGCGCGGGCGCTGTCGATCTTTTCGATCAGGCCCTCGACTGCGCTGCTCCAGGCGGTTTCGTCTGGTGCAAGTCGGACGCCCGCGGATTCCGTGACTGCGCTGCGGATCTGGTCGCTCCACATTTCGACCAGTGCGTCTACGTGCTGTTTGCGCATGGGGCCCGCGATGAATTCATCGACCGCGGCTTCGTAGTCAGGCAACCACGAGACGAAGTGCGAGACGAGCGGGTCGCACGACGCGGGGTAATCGCTGCCTGCGACTGAATGGTTGCGGCACGCGCATGTGGCCGTCTCGGTCCACGCGAGGTCGAGGTGGACAGCCGGATAGTTGTCGAAGCTGTGGTCGAGATCCCAGGGAATGAGCCAAAAGCGCGGCGCGCTGGCTTCTTCGTACCAGTAGTAGTTGTGGTTGCCGAACTCGCCTGGGTTATTGCCTTGTCCGGTGATCTCGTTGCACCAGAAGTGCAGCACGCCGTCGTCGTTGATGATCACGCGGTCGACCGCGAGGTAACGCATCATGTACTCGCGATCGAAGTAGCGCTCGGCGGCGGCCGCAGACTCGTCGCTCGCGCGCTTGAAGTCCAGAAGGCCCTGCACCGAAGGCATGTCGTCTACGTTGGTCTCGAGCGCTTCCGTGTATGGCGCGAGCTCGTCGTGCATCGGCCAGACTTCTTTGTAGACGTTGCCCGCACCGCCGTCGCTGAAGTGTGCGCGCGAGAAGCGACTGTCGATCTGCTCGACCGCGATGAAGAGGCCTTCGAGCTCGCCGTTGATCAAGACGCGTGCGTGCACGGCGCGCGGCGCGGCGATGCCCATCTCGCGATACAGCTGGTAGCCGAGCCGGTCGCGCAGCATCGAGGCATCGGCGTTCATGGAGTGGAAGTTGAGCTTCTTCAGCCCAAAGAAGCGCGCCTCGGGATCCATGTCGTTGAAGTCGAGCTTCATCGAGCACTTGCCGACCTTCGGTGAGCCGGAGCTGCTCATGGTGCACGGATACATGAACGAGCCTTGCCCGCCCTTGTAGCGCAAGCTGTAAGGTCCGTAGGTCCGGCCCTCGAGCTCCAACATCGCGGGCACGAGCTGCTCTGCCGCAGGCGAAGCGTCGATGCGCGCCAAGTCGGCGTCCGCGACCACGATGTTGTAAGTGCGCAGCTCGCGCTGATCGAAGATGTAAGCCGCTTCGTCGTTCGGCTCTGCGATGACCGTGACGGGGCCCATCGTGGCGGGTGCGCTCTGACTGCCCATCGTATTGCCGCTACCAGCGGCAGAGCTCTCAGACGTAGTTGTCGTCCCGCCGCGCCCAGCTGCGGATCGGGCGCCTGCGTCAGCGCTGTTGTTGCTGCTAGAGGTCCTGCCGGGATTGCTCGAGCTGCTGCTCTGGCCAGGCCTACCCGTAGCCACCATGGTCTTGCCGGTGAGCTCTTTCGCGGCTTCGCTGTCGCAATCGCAGGCGCCCGTGCCCACGCCCGTAGGCGCGCACAAGCGGATACCGTCCCTGCCGTCCTCGCAAAAACAAGCGTGGTAGGTGCGTGGAACGCAGCGGTCCTCATCGATCGCGCTGCTCGACGAACAAGCCACCTGACACATGACAGATATACTGAATGCCAACACTTGGCCGAGCGCACGCATCCCGCGAACATGACAGAGCCGGGCGTTCACGCAAGTCAGCACAGAGTGTTTGAAACTATCTGTCCAGTGTTGCGACATCTATAAGCTCCTGACCTGTCAGCCGGCAGCGGCGCCAGTCCGGCAGCACACTCGCGCCGAGCTGCTTGTAAAAGCCGATCGCAGGCTCGTTCCAGTCGAGCACGCTCCACTCGAAGCGCCCGTAATCACGCTCTACCGCGATGCGCGCGAGCCGCAGCATGAGCGCGCGGCCCACGCCCTGACCGCGTGCTTCGGGGACTACGAACAAATCCTCCAGATACAGCCCTTTCTTGCCGAGGAACGTCGAGAACGTGGTGAAAAACAGGGCAAACCCGACGATTCGATCGGGTGCCACTTGGGCGACCCAAGTTTCGGCCGCTGGCTGGGCCCGAACAGCTGCTCGTGCACCTGCGCCTCGGTGATGACGCAAGAAGACGAGAGTTTCTCGTACTCCGCGAGCCCCCTGATGAGCTTCGAGATCGCGGGCACGTCCGCGGGGCCCGCAGGACGTAGGGAGAACGCCAGCCGTTCGGTCATGGCCGTAGTTATTCCACAGATGTGCGCTTATACCCAGCGCGCGATGCAGTGCGAGACCTGCGACAAGTATGCCGAGCCAAACAGGTTTACGTGCGCGAGCAGCGGATACAGCTGGTACAGCGGCACACGCTCGGCGTGGCCGGCAGAGAGCGGCCAGGCCTCGTGATACGCGTCGAAAACAGCCTCGGAAAAGCCCCCGAAAAGACGCATCATCGCGAGATCGATCTCGCGATGGCCGCCGTAAACTGCAGGGTCGATCAAGACCGGCGCACCGGACGCATCGCACAGCACGTTTCCGCTCCACAGGTCGCCGTGCAGGCGCGCGGGCGGCTCGTCGTCCCCCACGAGGTCAGGGATTCGCACCAAAAGCCGCTCGATCCTACGCAGCAGCGCAGGCGGCAGCTCGCCGCGCTCAGCGGCACGCTGCGCCAGCGGGGCAATGCGCCTTTCCGCATAGAATATGCCCCAGCGCTGTGCAGGCGTGTTGTCCTGGCGCAGAGTGGCGAGATAGTTGTCATGATCGAGCCCGAAACACGCTGCCGCCGTCCGATGCAGGCGAGCGAGGCCGCTGCCGAGCTGCGCTCCGTAGTCGCGCGCAGGTTTGTCGCGCGCGATCCACGCCAGCACCAAGCACGCCGGCCCGTCGCCGTCAGCTT
>Ga0190269_10001797_pt1 | contig 10130 bp, 7 predicted proteins | sample Popmic249IS_FD_133749 | JGI IMG/M metagenome (GOLD analysis project Ga0190269, IMG submission 133749) | Populus adjacent soil microbial communities from riparian zone of Blue River, Arizona, USA - 249 IS | ecosystem: Environmental > Terrestrial > Soil > Riparian zone | place: USA: Arizona... | reverse complement strand
GACCTCTTCGCGCGTCTCCAGGCGTTTGCCATTCCGGTGCCGCCTTTGCGCGAGCGCGGTCACGACGTGCTCGTGCTCGCGTATCACTTCCTCCGGCGTGCCTCGAGCCCAGCCCGACGGCTGATGGGTCTCACGCCGCTCGCGGCTCGCTCGCTCTTGAATTACCCGTGGCCCGGAAACGTGCGCGAGCTCGAGCAGTGCATCGCGGCCGCGGCCTCCATCGCGCGCTACGACCTGCTCCGCGAAATCGACCTACCTCGCCACGTGGCTAACCTTCCCGAGGTCAGCGCGGCGCCCGACATCGATCCGCTGAGCGCGATCGAACGCGAGCACGTGCTCACGGTGCTCCGCTCGGTGCGCGGCAACAAGACCCGCGCCTCTCGCTTGCTCGGCGTGGACAGAAAGACGCTGTACCGAAAACTCGAGAGCTACGGGCTCGTCGCCGAGGGCCGCGCTCGCGGTCGCTCGGCGAGCATCAATGTTCGGGGTCCAGGCGGTAGCGCCTGAGCTTGCGATAGAGCGTCGCGCGATCGATGCCGAGCGCGCGGGCGGCGAGCGCCTTGTTGCCCTCGGCGGCGGCGAGAGCACCCAGGATATGACGTCGTTCGACCTCGCTCAGCTTCGCCGTGCGAAGCGGCGTGACGGTGCCGGGCCCCCGTTCCGGCGCGGCTCGTTGCGCCGGCTCCGGCGAGATCGAGCCGGTGAGGCGCGATCCGGATTCGGGCGAGTCATCGGGCGGCAGACGTTCGACGCGCCGTAGGTTGCGGCTGCTCTCGAGCGCGCGGTTCAACGCGGTGGTGAGCTCTTCGACGTCGAACGGCTTCGTGATGAAGTCGAACGCGCCGGCCTTCAGCGCTCCGAGCGCGGCGCGCACGTCGTCGAACGCGGTCATGACCACGACGGGCAAGCGCGGCCCGTCGCGCAGCAGGCGCTGGCAAAGCTCGAGGCCGTCCATCCCCTCCATGCGCAGGTCCGAAAGTACGGCGTCGAAGTCCGCGCTGCCGACTCGCTCCAGCGCTGCTTCGCCTCCGGGCTCCGCCTCAACGTGGTGACCGAGGTCGCGGAGAAGGTCGGCGATGGCCGAGCGCGTATCCGCGTCGTCGTCGACGACCAAAACCCGCGCGGGCCGCGTCACTGATCCAGTCGCGAAATCCGGCAAAGCTACCTCCCGATTGATTGCTTCGAACACTCCCAGGATAGGCGTTCGTCGAGCCTCGGGAAAGGGCGGAAATTGCGGCCGAAACACACCAGGGGGTGGACGAAATCGTCCACTCACTATCGAGTCGCAAATTTGGAAGAGTGGGAGTGTCCGTCGTTTCGGGATGGATGTGCCGACGTCGAGACGAACGAGACGGGAGCGTTCGCTCCCGTTGCAAAACTCCAGGGTCTGTCGGACGCACGATCGGCGCGGTTACTTCTGCTCCGCGTTTACGCGAACACGCTGCGCCGCACGCGCACGATCAGCTCGAGGCCCAGCAAGAGCAAGAGCACGAGCGCGGTCTCGTTCGAGACGTCCACGGTGGGATTCGAGGCTGCGCGCGCACCGCCGAAAGCGCCGCTAGCGCGCGGCTTCGGAACGTCGGTGATCTCGTTGGCCTCGATGGCGACCGAGCGGAGCTCCTCGCGCTGATCGATCGACACGCGATAAAAGCCGCGGATGGCCGCGGACGCCTGGGGTCCTTCCGGCGTGTCCTGCAGCGTCACGGCCCCCTCCGGACCGAGGACTTCGGGCTTCACGCCGCCGAAGCCGAAGCTCGAGCCCGCGGTGGTGTGCCGCCGTCCTCGGCGCTTTTCCGCTTCCGAGATGACGTGATCGAGCAGGGCGACGAAGGCCGGGTTCAGGGCGAAGTCGCTCTCCGCGATGGAGCTCGGTAGCGCGACGCTGAACGTGGTCCCTCTGCGCAGCGTTCGCTCGACGAGGAACGGCGTTCCGTCCGCGAAACGAGCGGTCGTTTTCACGCCCGCCGGGCTCGCGTCGTCGAACACCGCGCGGCCGCGGACCTCGAGCTCCGCGAGCGCACCGGCCTCCGGCCCGAGGAACAGCAGCGAGCGCGCGTCGATGCGCCCCGGCGGCGGAGACTCGCGGAAGCTCACCGAGCCTTGCACGAACGGCTCGAGCGTGGAGCCGAGCTGCATGCGCTCGGCGGCGCGGCCCAGGAACGCGAGCGCGATGCCGCCCTTCTCGATCCAGTCGGTGAGCGCCCGGCGCGGCTCCGGGCCCATGCCGGACGGATCGTCCAGCACGAACAGCGCGTAGCGGTCGAGCTCGGCCGCGTCTTCGGGCAGAAGGCCGAGGGGTCGCACGAGAACGTCGCGGTCGAGCGCGCGGATGGCTTGTTCGAGCAGCGGAGCGCCGCCCGTATCGCCGCTCCCGCGCGTGGGGTCGGCTACGACCGCGACGCCGAGCGCCGCGCTATCGGGCGCTACGGCGGCGAGATCATCGCGCGCCAGATCGTCGCTGCCCGTCAAGCGCACGGCGAGCATCTTCTCGTTCGAGTCGGTGCTGAGCGTTACGACCTGCACCCCCGCGCGAGGCGACGGCGCGAGCGTCGCGAGCGGCTTGCCCGAGGAGATGTCGATCGAGCGCGTCCCCGCGCCCGGCTCCACGCTCGTGCCTTTGGCGCCGATGAGCTCGAGCGATCGGCCACGCAACGCCTCCGGCACGCTGCAGGCGAGCGTCACCGTTACGTGCGGTCCGCGGCGTTCGGCGGAGACGATGCCGCAGTCCGCCGCCGGCTCGCTGAGCTCGGGCAGCGGTGCCCAGATGGGCGGCGTGCCTTCGGCTGGCGGCGGACCGGCGAAGTCGCTGAGCACCACGACACGGCGGTCCGCTTGCGTGGCGTCGCTGATCAGACCGCGCGCGAGCGCGACCGCGGCGGGGAGATCGGAGGCGCGATCACTCGGGTTCGCGTCGGCCAGCGCCTCGCGCGCGACGGCGAGGTCGGTCGTGGGAGCGAGCAGCACGCGCGCGGGTTTGCCGGAGAGCACGATCCCCACCGAGTCGCCTTCGCGCGCCGACGACAAGAGCTCGACCGCGCCTCCTTTGGCGCGTTCCCAACGCGAGGCGCCGCCTTTGGTGGCGGCGTGCATGCTGAGCGAGTCGTCGAGCACGAGCGCTAGCGCCACGGAGCCGCCCGAACCGCGCGAGAGCGACAGTCGCGAGCAGCTCGCGAGCGGGGCGGCGCCGAGCGCGGCGAGCGCGAGCACGGCGAGCGCCCGCAAGAGCAACAGCAAGCGATCCTCGAGGCGCCGTTCGCGTCGGGCGATGGAACGCGCGAGAGGCACCCACGCCGCGGGGGCGAACGGCAGCTCCGCGGCCCGGCCGCGACGCAACAGGTGCGCCGCGGCCGGCAGCACCACGAATAGGCCCACCGCCAGCGCAGCCGCGACCAGGAAGCTCACCGTGCACCCCCCCTAAAGGCGACCAGGATGCGCCGCACGACTTCCCCCGGTTCGTCGGCGGTGGACGCGACGATCAGGCGCGCGCCTCGGGCGCCGAGTCGCGTCTGCCACTCCCTCTGTCGCCGTGCGAGCTCTTCCAAATACGCGCCACGCACGGCGGAGGCGTCCGTGTCGACCACGCGGTCGCCCTCCAGCGCCCGCAGGCGCACCGGGCCCTCGTAGGGAAAATCGAGCTCGTCGGGGTCGAGCACCTGGACCACGACCAGGCTACGCCCGCGGTGTCCGAGCCCTGCGAGCCGCTCGAGCGCCGTGTCCGGCAGGTCCACCAGGTCGCTCAGCACCGCGACGAGCGAGCCGCGCCGCGCGTTCCGCTCGATCGGCACGAGCGCTCGAGTCAAATCGTCGTCGCTCGTCAGCACGCCTTCGGGCTGGGCGTGCTCGAGCGCCAACGCGACACGTTCGAACGCTTCCGAGCCGCCCATACCCGGCAACGGACGCGCGGTTCCGGAGCCCAGCCAGTCGAGCGCGACGCGATCGCCTTCGTGCGTCGAGATCCACGCGAGCGCGAGCGCGATCACGGCGGCGTAGGCGAGCTTCGCGCCGCGGCCGCGCGTGCCGCGGAACGCCATCGAGCCGCTCGCGTCGACGAGCAGCCGCAGCGTGCGGTCCGTCTCCGTCTCGAACTCGCGCAGCATCAGCGCGCCGTGGCGCATCAGCGCGTGGCGATCGAGCCAGCGCAAATCGTCGCCGGGTACGTAGGCGCGGTGCCCCGCGAACTCGACGCCGGCGCCGCGGCGCACGCTGCGGTGCAGACCGGACCAGGCTCCGTCGGCCGCCGTTCGCGCGCGCAGGCGCAGCGGCGCGAGCTCGCCCCAGTCGAGTCCGAGCGCGGTTTTCGGCTGCGCGCGCGAGGTCGCCAACGTCAGCGAGCCCCGCGTTCGCAGGCGGCGAGCACCTTGGGGCTTACGAGCGCCGGATCGAGCTCTGCGCCCGAGTCGCGCTTGCGCCACTCCGCGCAGGATTGGGCGGCGAGTCCCTGCGCTTCGAGCGCGACGTACGCTTCCGTGAGCTTGTGATGCACGAGCGCGAGCTGCGCCTCGCTGAGCGCGTTGCTGGCGAGAAAACGCGTTCCGCGCGCGACCGCCTCCACGTAACGCCCGGCGCGTACGTCCGCGACCAGCGCCGGCATCTCCTCGGCCACGCGCTGTTGCGCCCGGCGCGCGTCGCCACCCGCTTCCGCGCAGGTGTCGCTCGCCGCGGCCAGCGCCGCTTTGCGTCCGACTTCCGTCAACGGCAAGTCGGAGAGCGGCACGAGCAACACGTCCCCCGCCTCCGGCCGCTTGCCCTTGAGTCCGTTGTAGCGATCCAGCACCCAGGCCTTGTTCATGTCGCCCAGGTGCCGGAGCGCGATGGTGGTCAGCTGCTCGTTTTCCGCCACGATCACGCGCAGGTTGTAGGGGATGAAGATCTCGGCGCCTTCTTCGGGCGTGAGCCAAGGGCTCGAGCCGTTCACCACCGACAGCACTTCGGCTCGGGACGGGGCGCCGAGGAGCTCGGCGGAGATCGTTTCCCAGGTCTCACCGGGCTCGACCTTGCGATAGCTGAGCGAAGGGACCTCGAGCCGCATCCCGCGAACGATCGGCGTTCCGCCGCGCGAGTCGAGCAGGTTCGCGGCGACGAGCAAGCGCTCGTATTGGATCTTGCCGTAGTACTTCTCGGCGATCGACGCGAGCGTGTCGCCCGGACCGACGATGTGCGTGAAGGCGGGCGCGGGCGACGAAAACGAGAGCAGGGCGAGCAGCAGCGTCAGCGGTCGGGCTCTCATGCCCGAGGTTTCTACTCCAGAGGCAGCACGAGATCGACCACCGAGAGCGGCGGGATCTCGAGCTCGAAGCCATTTCCAAGGCCCGAAATCGGCGAAGGGCCGAGAACTTCGCCTCCCGGGTGGCTGTGACCCATGCCGCCTTCGAGAGGACCGTAGTCGAAGCGCTCGCCGCCATCGAGCACGGTGCCGCCGTCGATGGTCACGTCCACGGTGACCATCTCGTCGTCCAGGTTCGACAGCATCAGCGAGGCGCTGCCGTCGCTGCGCCTCGCCGCGAACACGGACACGACGCGTGGCGCCGACGACGTGGCTTCGACCAGCATGTCGCCCGGGCGCGCGAACTCGTACGCCATGCGGATGCCGTGATACGCGGGGCCCTTCCGATCGTTGCGCTCGGACAAGAAGCTGCCGTTGTGGAGCTCGAGCCAATCGAGGTGCGAGAAGCCGTGCTGGATCGCGGCGACGTACGTGTTCGCTGCGAACACCCCCATCGCCTGGTTCGTCGCGCTCGTCATCTGGAAGTGCGGTCCGAGCTCGGTCATGAAGAGCTCGACGCGCTCGGGATCGTCGCCGCCGTGGAGCTCGATGCTACGACGGAGCTCCGACGTCATGCTGCCGAGCACCGAGTACGGCTGCTGCATCAAGTCGGACGGTGACGCGCCCGTGTACCAATGCACGATGGCAAAGTCGATGACCGTGCCGCACTCCACGAGCGTGCGCGTGTTCCAGTCGGGACCCCAGGAGTAGTCCATGGGCGGTGTGTTCAACACCGCGCCGACCTTGATCGTGGGATCCACCGCCTTCATCGCGGCGACGAACTCGACGACGCCTTGCCCGTAGGTGGTGGGCGACAGCGCTTCGTTGCCGTTGCGCGGGGAACCGTCGTACGCGGCGTGCAAGTCGAGCTCGAAGCCGTTGTCGCCTTCGTCCGCGTAGTAGCCGTTGCCGAACACCTCGTTCCCCACTTCCCAGTAGACGATCCCGAGCGGCTGCTCTCGCCCGATGCGCAGGAAATTGCGGCCGTCGTCGGCGGCGAGCGGCGTCGCGACGCGCAGGCCCGCCCAGTAGCCGACGCTGCGCCAATCGCGCCCCGTGCCGTCCACGCCGATCTCGGTCGAGTCGTCCGGGTCGCCGTTCGCGTACGCCACCCAGGCCGCCGCTTCTTTGGGTTCGCCGGGTCCGTCGTGCGAGGCGTTCGAGCCGTAGTTCACGGTGATGATCGCCGTCGCTCGGGCGCGATCGAGGATCCCGACGTAGTTGCCGAAGTCGGAACGATCGGCGAGGTAACCTTGGTTCGGTTCCGTTTCGCCGTTCTCGGGTGGCCACGGCGTCATGCTGTGTTCGGACCAATGGTAGTTGTCCGAGTAGCCGCCGCCCGGATAGCGCAGCATCGTGATACCCGTCGCCGCGAGCAGCTCCGGCAGCGCTTCGTCGTGGAGCGCGTTGTCGTAGACCGACGTGTGCATGCCGAACGCGTGCGCCGGGATCGCGCGCACGTCGGTCGCTAGCTGAACCGCCACGGAGGCGCGCTGATCCATCGGAGGAGGCGTCTCCGGGCCGCCGTCGTCGTCGGCCCCCTCGACGCGGCCGTCGCAGCCGACGAGGCACAGCACACCGGCGAGCCGGCAGGTTCGGCGGACGTATCGTGTGACGCACACGAGCGCCGCGCGGTACAGCTCCGCACGTTCCGACACCAGAGGCCGAATAGCATAGGTCAATCAGCTGCCCAAAGTGGTAATGGGCCGCCACGTCGAAGCCGCGCACTCGATTTTCTTGCGACCGAACTCGTGCGTCGCGCGTCGTGCGCGCGTCGTCGAGAAGCGCGAAGCGGCGAGCGCGCGGGACGGTCGCCGAGCGCGGGCGGGAGGGTCCGCTGTCACGGGAACCGATTTGTCCGATGCGGCCCTGGTTTTGGACCCGGGTGAAAGCCGAGCGAAACGCGCGCGACCGGTCTCGGCCTTTACGTCCGTGGTCCCTTGGAAGAAAGTGCGGACCCCCATGAGTGAGCAGCAGTCAGACGCGTTCGTGTTGTTCGGAGCGACCGGTGACCTCGCGTTCAAGAAGATCTTCCCTGCGCTGCATTGGATGATCAAACGCGGTAACCCGGGGTTTCCCGTGGTGGGTGTGTCGCGCGGCGGCTCTAGCCTGGAGTCGCTGAAAGAACGCGCCAAACAAAGCATTGCAGAGTTCGGCGGCGGCGTGGACGAGCGCGCCTTCGAGATCCTCGCGAAGAACCTGCGCTACGTGGACGGCGACTACCGCACCGAGGAATTTTTCCGAAAGCTCCGCGAGACGCTCGGGGCGGCGAAGCGCCCGCTCTATTACCTGTCGATTCCGCCGAGTGTGTTCCCCCAGGTCGTGGAGCTGCTCGGCTCTACCGGTTGCTCCGCCGGGGCGCGCGTCGTGGTCGAAAAGCCGTTCGGGCGCGATCTTCAGTCCGCGCAGCACTTGAACCAGGTCCTGCGCGCCGTCTTCGCGGAGAACGCCATCTTCCGCATCGACCACTTCCTCGGCAAAGAGCCGGTGCAAAACCTGCTCTATTTCCGCTTCGCCAACTCGTTCCTCGAGCCGATCTGGAACCGCAACTACGTGAACAGCGTCCAGATCACGATGGCCGAGACCTTCGGCGTGGCGGGGCGCGGGCGCTTCTACGAAGAGACGGGGGCGATCCGCGACGTAGTGCAAAACCACTTGCTCGAGGTGGTCGCGTTCCTCGCGATGGAGCCGCCGCCGGCGGGCGATCGCGAGGCGCTCCGCGACGAGAAGGCCAAGGTGTTCAAGGCGATCCGCCCGCTTTCTCCCGAGAGCGTGGTGCGCGGGCAGTTCAAGGGTTACCGCGAGGAAGACGGCGTCGCGCAAGACTCCAGCGTCGAAACCTTCGCGGCGCTCACGCTGCACGTCGACTCGTGGCGCTGGGCGGGCGTGCCGTTCTACATCCGCACGGGTAAACATCTGCCGACGACCGCGACGGAGGTGCTCGTCGATCTCGATCGCCCGCCGCACATGGTGTTCCCCGAGCCCGCGCCCTCGCTCACGAACTACGTGCGGTTCCGGCTGGGTCCGGACATCGCGATCGCGATCGGAGCGCGCGCGAAGCGGCCCGGCGACGTGATGGCTGGCGAAGGCGTGGAGCTGATGGTCAAGCATCAGCGTCCCGACGAGATGGGCGCGTACGAGCGTCTGATTGGCGACGCCATGCGCGGCGACGCGAACCTGTTCGCGCGCGCCGACGGCGTGGAAGCGGCGTGGCGTATCGTGGAGCCCATCCTCGGCGACGTGACGCCGATATACGAATACGACCGCGGCAGCTGGGGCCCGCCCGAGTCCAACTACGTGCTCGAGGGCAAGACGCGCTGGTACGATCCCAAGGAAAAGACAGAGTGATCGTCTCCGCCGCCCTGCCGCGCTAAGCTTGTCGGGCGATGTGCGGACGCTACAGCGAAGAAGAAGCGCTGAGTGACATCCGGCTCGAGTTCGACGCGGAGCCCGAGCTCTTCCGCGAACACCAGCCGGCGTTCAACATCGCGCCGTCGTACGGTCCGGGCTTCGAGCAGCTGATCGTGCTGCAAAAAGCAGATCGTCGCGTGGTCAAGCTCGCGCGCTGGTGGATGATCCCCGGCTTTTGGAAGAAACCGCTGCGCGCGCTCCCGACCTCCTTCAACGCGCGCGCCGAGGACGTCGCCGACAAACCGTTCTTCCGCGCCGCCTTCGCGTCGCACCGCTGTCTGGTGCCGGCCACGGGATGGCGCGAATTCAAGCCCGAGGGCAAGAAGAAGCAGCCGTACCACTTTCGCCCCCGCTCGCGGCTGTTTGCCTTCGGCGGCGTTCACTCGCGCTTCGTGACCGAAGACGGCGAGGTCGTCGACACCTTCGCGATCATCACGACGCCGCCGAACGACACCGCGCGCGCGATTCACGACCGCATGCCGCTCGTGATCCAAAAATCACTCTACGAGTCGTGGCTCGACCCGCACGCGGACGCCGCGGCCGTGCTCGAGCGCGCGTGCGCCGACAATCGAGAGCTCGAGCTCGAAGTGTTCGCTTCCGATCCGATCGGCAACGACGTGCGTTACGAAGGGCCGCGTGTGGTGGCACCGGCGGACGCGGAGCCGTCGCCGGCAATCCAGGGCGATTTGTTCGCGCGAAGCGGAAAGCGCTGACGTTCGGCGAGCCGTGAACCGGATCTTCGTGTTCGCGGGACGTACGCGGCATGCACCTCGGCACGGTTGGTGTCGCCGATTTGGCGAAATGGCTGCCTTTGTTCGCGCTTTCCGCGATCGCTTGTGACGAGAGCGGCGACGCACCGGGCGGCAGCGGCGGCGCGGGACTTTCGAGCGGCGCGGGCGGCGTGAGCGCGAGCGCAGGCGTTTCCGGGAACGCTGCCGGCTCGGGCGGTTCAACGGCGGGCAGCGCCGGGAAAGGCGCGAGCGGCACCGCGGGCGTCGCGGGTGCCTCCGGTGCCTCCGGTGGCGGGGGCAAGGCCGGGTCGGCGGGTACGTCGGGCTCCTCCGGCGCTGCGACAGGCGGCGGCGGCGCTGCGGGTGCCGCGAGTAACGGCGGAGCGAGCGGCTCGGCTGGGCTCGACGCGGGCTCCGCGGGTGAAGCTGGAGACACCGCGGTTGGAGGCGCGCCGTCCACTTCCGCCGCCTGCTCTCCCGACTACCTCTTGTGTGAAGACTTCGAGAGCACGGCTATCGGTGACATCCCCGACGGCTGGACGCGCCACGGTGACGAGTCGGCCGTCGCCGAAGACGAAGAACGCGGCAAAGCGCTGCGGCTCGGCGCGATCCCGGAGTGGGAGCGGCGGATCTATCACGATGCCAGCGCGCTCGGATCCGCGCACTGGGGGCGCATTTACTATCGCGTGGAGCTTCCGGTGCCCGACGCGTTCGTGCATTCGACG
>Ga0190269_10001796_pt1 | contig 10132 bp, 20 predicted proteins | sample Popmic249IS_FD_133749 | JGI IMG/M metagenome (GOLD analysis project Ga0190269, IMG submission 133749) | Populus adjacent soil microbial communities from riparian zone of Blue River, Arizona, USA - 249 IS | ecosystem: Environmental > Terrestrial > Soil > Riparian zone | place: USA: Arizona... | reverse complement strand
TGGGACCTCGACGCGCATCCGCAGCCGCAGCCGGTCCTCGAGGGTGGCGCCGAGCTTCGCTGCGCGCACCCGGATCTCGCCGGCGAGAGTGAGCCGGTCATCGGTCCACATTCGGTGATGCAGCAGCGCCGTGTCGACCAGGTGCTGCCAGTCGGTCGGCGTCATCTCGCGAGCCTGCGCCGACCTGCGGAACGCGTCGTACCACTCCCGCGTTCGCTCGTGCCAGCGCTCACCAGGCGGCAGCTGGCGGTCCTTCAGCGTCGGGCCGCGTAGCCGCCCGTCCGCGGTGATCGTTCGTACCGGCCCGGCCGGGTCGATGTTCCGCCGGCGCTTGCGTTCCTGCGGCGGTGGACCGACGCCAGCCATCGGGGAACCTCCGTCAGCCCAGGGTGAACGCGAGCAGTCGCAGTTGCGCCGAGTCGACGTCGACCTGCGCGAGCGATCCGTAGTGCTTGACCGAGCCGAGCCGGACGATCCGGGTGCTGGACGCCGGGATCGCGTACTGGCGGCTCGTCACGGCCTGCCCGTCGACGAGGGTCTGAATCTTCACCGTCATATTGTGCGTGCCGCCGGTGTCAGCGTTCCGCACCTCCAGCCAGGTCGCACCGTTGTTCGCGACCTCGTGGTTATTCGTCGCATCGCCGTTCGTCTCCGCCGGCTTGGTCACCAGCGTGCTGCCGACCACCGTCACCGGCACGTTCACCCGCGGCATCAGGACTCCTTCGTTGGCTCATCAGCGAACAGCGCTGAGCCCCGCGCCTGAAGGGGTCAGGCGCGCGGCTCAGGCCCCTGGGCGAGGTGTCTCAGGCGGCGTCGGCCATACGGACCTCAACGGTCTGTCGGGTGCCCCATCCAGTTTTCCAGCAGGTCGCGATGCCATACCAGCGCAAGAACCGCAGCACGGTCATCGACCACAGCACCGCGATAGGCATGGTCGACCAGTTGAGGAACCGGTCCCAGCGGGATTCGTCGCTGCGCCAGATCGTGAGGTACTTCAGCGCCTGGGCGTAGCCCAGCACGATCGGGACGCCGATCATGACCGGCAGGAGGGTCAGCGCCGTACCGGTGCCGTGTGTAAGCACCACCGCGGAGGTGACCGCCAGGGACATGAAGACCTGCGTCCAGTTGGCCAGGTGAGCCCAGTAGGCGTAGCCGGTGACCGGCAGGTACCGGAAGCGCCAGAGGCTGCGGATCGTGCTGCCGCGCATCCACCGGGTGTACTGGCGTCGATGGTTGTTGAACTTGAACGGCATCAGCGAGAAGGCGAACGCGCTGCACTGCTGGACGGTGCGCGCCTTCCCGTCGTGCCACAGCTTCGCGTACAGCGTCAGCATGCTGTCGTCGGAGAACGACACGTGCCGGTTCGCGAACTCCTCTTGAATGTAGGAGTGCATGTACGCGTGGATGACCTCGGCCCGGTACAACGCGATCGGCCCGCTGTTTACCAGCACTGAGCCCATGAGCGACAGCGCGGAGCGGGCCACCAGCTGGCTGGTGACGAACCAGACGTCGGTGAACCGCGCGAGCAGGGTCTGCTTGTTGTTCGTGGCCAACACGATGCCGGCGACGCTCGTGACGAGCGGATCGGCCATCGGCTTCACGAGTTCCTCGAGCGCGTGCGGGTCGAGGATGCCGTCGGAATCGACGGTGAGGTAGGCGTCAGCCTCGCCGACCGTGGCCGAGAAGACGCGGGCCTGCGCCATGCGCTTGCCACCGTTCTCCTGCCGGACCCACCGCCACCGTTGGCCAAGCTGGTCGGCTTCCCACCCGAACCGCTGGCGGACCGCGGTGTAGTCCCCGACCGTCGAGCCGTCGTCGACGACGAAGATCTCGCTCGGCCGGCGAGTCTGGTACAGCAGGGAGCGCAGACCGCCGAGCAGCGCGTCGTCGTCCTCGTTGTAGACCGGGACCGCGACAACAATGCGGAGCTTGTCCAGCTGAGCCTGCTGACGCGGCGTGGCCCTACGCGGGCGTTCCAGGTAGCCGAAGCTGAGCTGCCAGGCGACGAGGGCGAAGGTCGCTGCGAACGCAAAGGCCAGGTCGTGCCCCTCGCCGCGAACTTCATGGCTGAGCGACACGACGTGCCAGGCGCCCCAACCGGTGAGCGCCACGATGATCACTGTGGTCGCGGCCAGCGCAGCACCGGATCCGATGCGGGCCTGCAGCGGACCGCTCCGGAGCGCTTCCTTCTCACGGCGACGCTGTTCCCTGGGGGTGAGCTGCTCGCGCGCCGGCGCCTGCCCGGCGCGCGAGAGCTGCGGAGGGTAGGTCACCGGGAAGTGACGCCCCGACGGCGGCGGAAGCCGAATCGGGTGCTGGTCGCCAGAACCGCGGCGACCCCGATGACGAGGACGAGCAGCGCCCACCAGCCGAAGTAGACCCCGCCGATGGTGGCACTGGTCCCCGTGACAGCGAGCTGGCCAGCGGACTTGCCGTAGTCATTCATGTTTCTGTGTTCCCCCTGTGAAACAGCGTGACCAAAGGAGGATGACGCGGCCCGGGAGGACTTGTCCATGGTGGATAGTCGAACGCTCAACGAGACCGGCCGTTACAGCAAACTCGCTGGCCAAACGGCTGACATACACAAGGTGCGACGAAGGAATGTCAGGTAGGAACCGGACTAAGGGCACCAGGTGCAACTAGCCGATCAGCTAGGTGCGGATCGGTCGTAGCGGGAGCAGGATTCGAACCTGCGACCTCCGGCGAATGTGGCCGGCGAGCTGCCGACTGCTCTACCCCGCCCTACTTCCCCCGCCCGGCCACACCCACGAGACGGGGATGCGGCCGGGCGGGGTCTTCCTCCGGTGAGCGGCGGGAGCTTACCTGCGGACGGAGCCGCAACCCTGACCCGCACCCGGAGGTGCCGGCGCCCCGCCTAATTGGGAGTCTCTCTACCTGTCGTCGACGCTGATCTGCGTGTCGGCACCAGCGAAGCCGAAGGCTCGGTCGATATTCCGGTCACGGGTAGCACCATGGAGCCAGAGCGCGAGTGAGGCGATCTCGTCCGGGTCGCCCTCGTCGTCCTCAACCTCGACCTCGTGGCCGGCTGTCACGATCCGAACGCGGGCCATGCTGTCCTCGCCCCCGGTTCAGCGCATACCCCAGCTCCAGGCAATGCGTCGACCGAAGGCGATTCCGGTCCGCACCGCGGCCGCGATCTGCGTTGCGGATGCTCCGTGGATCGCTGCGCGTGCTACTACCCTGCGGACTTCGTCCAGGCCGTCATCCAGGGGCGCGTCGTACGGGTGCCACCGTCTCGTGCCCCAGCCGACTCCCATGCCACCCGTCACGCTCAGTGTCCACTGTGGCCAGGAAGGCGGGCCCCAGACCCGTACAGACCGCGAGGGACAGCACCTCCCCGGTGTCCCCGGGGGGCGGGGAGGGGAGTCACGCCCCACCCTCGTCACTTTCGGTGACGTAGGTGGCAGCGATTTTACTCACCCCGTGCAGTCCGGGATACAGCCCGCCTAGCCGTAGGTGCGGTATGCACTCCACCCACTCCTCAAGCAGTCCGCTGCAGGCACGGTGGATGTCCGCGGTCAGCTGATCGTCGGCGCGGTCCGCCTCGACTTTGGCGCGGTTGGCTGCTCGAGCAAGCAGCTGCCGGTCCGGAACGTTGGTCATTCCTGGCCGGTGAGGACGCGGTACCGGGCCGGCACGTCGCCCTCGTCCGCCGGGTCCTCGCCCGCCACTTCCTCCATCGCTGACGCCACGTCGCGCAGCGCGGCGGCCACGACCTCACCTCGAGGTGGGGCGTCGAACTCGACCAGAATGCCGCGCGAGACGTCGCTTCCGTCCGGCCGGATCAATGCGACTTCGAGTCCGTACATCGACATCACCTCACCAGGCCGGGGTGTGGTTCGCGCGGGCGTCGGGTGGTAAAGCGCCGGCGTGCGGCGTTGCCCTGGGCTGCGGTCTTGCGATCGTGGTGCCACTCGCACTTGGCGGCCAACATCTCCAGGCGGTGATCGTGCCGGTCGCCGAGGTGGTCGACGTCGTCCGCTTCGCTCGTGCAGCGTCGATCTTCGCTGTCGAGCTGGGTGCAGCGGTAGCCGTCGCGCTCCAGCACCGCGCGGCGCCGGGCCGACCAGTCGGGCGGCAGCTCGGCACGGCGATTGCTTCCTGCCCAGCCTCCGGACATCAGGGCCTCCAGCCGGGTGCGCTCGGCCCGCCGCGCACACGGCGGGCCGAGCGACCGGGCCCCCACCCGGCGCGCGCCCGTTTCTGCCGCTGGCAGTACGGGCGAACGTCTTGGTGCACTGGCTGTCCGCTGGTGAGGACGACGTCTGCGCCGTACCTGCCGCAGATGCTGCAGCGGAGCACGACCTGGATGTGACGGATCAGCGGCAGCTCGGGTCGGCGTCGAGGAAGCCGGACGGCGCGCAGTAGCCAGTGCAGCACCGTGGCCACCTCCTGCTGGAGGCAGGTCGCGGGTACGGAAAGAGCCCCGGACGCAAGCGTCTCGGGGCTCTCCGACCGATACGTCGGCCACAGTGACTTCATCTTCGTTCGCTGCTGGTCAGACCGTCAAGTCGACCCGCTGTCACTCCTGCGGATGTCATAGCTGGCTTGAGCGTCCGCTACGCGCCAGCGGACTGGGCGGAGCGGGCGCCGTTTCCGTTCCCAGCGGTCGTCGTGCTGCCATCGGCGCAGCGTTCCCTCGGGTACGCCGTAGATCTGTGCGAGCTCGGCGTACGTCATCCACACTTCCCCCGGCTGCCGATCAGTCATGCCGACCTGGCGGCCGCGCGCTGCCGCAGGATCCGCTCGGCCAGGCGCATCCAGTTGTGCGGCGGGTGTTCGGTGTCGCAGGTATCGCACACGACTTTCTTCGGGAGTTGCTCGCTGCCGGGGACTCTGGCCCACAGCCATCCGATGCAGCACCGCGCGCCGCCCTCGTGGTCGGGTGCGAACACCTGCCCGCAGCGAGCCACGACGAACTTCGTGCCGCCAGCGGGGAAGACCAGCCGGATCGCCCGGTGGCGGACGGCGCGCAGCTCGTCGAAGTACTCCCCGATCCACGGTTGCCCGCAGCACCAGTCGATTCGGGACTCGAGGTAGCGAACCGTCGCGGCGATCCGCCAGTTCCCGTCCTCTCCGAGGCGTTCCCCCCGTTCACGCGCGATCCGGCCGCCCCACCGATGGACCTTCCAGACGATGTGACTCATTGCGTCGGACACCTCAGGCCGGTACTCCATTCGCCGGCCCGGCGTACCGGACACGGACGGCTCGCCTGCACCCGAAGCCGCCGAGCCGACCATCCCGGCAAGCTCGCGATGCAGCTCGGCCAGGCCGAGGTCGCGGCCACCGGTGTCCTCGTCGCGGCCACCGACCAGGAGCCGCTCGAGCTCCTGGCGGTGGCCGGCGCACACCCGCAGCCCGGTGATCGCTGGCCGCACGCGATCCGGTTCGTGAGCGTGCGGGAGCACGCAAGGGCCGCGCTCCCCGCGGTAATCGGTCAACGACTCACCGCCTCCCCGGCGGACTGGCCGCGCTGGGTCTCGAGCACGCTCGCGAGCAGCCACGGCTCCACCCAGGTCCCCGGGTAGTTCGCGCGCAGGTAGATCCGGGCTCGGCGGCGGCCGCGGTCGTACCGGCCCCGGTGGCCAGCGGCCCACCGGTGGCGCCGGCGGCGCTCCGCGCGGGTCGGACCAAGGTGGCTGTGCAGAGGGCAGCGACGGCGAGCGCGGGCACGTGATCGCACCGGGCGGCCGAGGCAGGTGCAGTCGGCCAGGAGCCGGTCGTTGAGCGCCTCCAAGCTGTCGGCCAATCCGTCGAGCCGCATCGCGCCGATCGCCTCCCGCAGCGGAGCGAAGGCCTCAGCGAACGCCTGGCCAAGGCTGGCCAACGCGGCCCGCGTCTCCCGGGCCCACGCGTCGGCCATCGCGGCCCATTGCTCGTTGAGGGCAGCGACTGCTTCCGGGGCGATCGACTGCGGGGGGACGTGCAGGACGACCTCGGGATTCTGCGCCCAGCGGAGCGACACCGTGGGCTTGTTACTGCGATCATGGGTGACCGCCTCGTCGACCGTTCCGACCTCGACCCACGCGGGTTCGGAGTCGCCGTCGCGGAGTTCCAGCTCGACGAGCCCGCGGGGGCGCTCGTCCTCGGTGTCGGTCACTCGCCCTCCGTCACGGTGATACGGCCGATTCGTCCGCCGTCGGAGTGAAAGGCGGCGACGGTCTTCACCCGGATGCGAGCGTGCTCCGGGACGGATTTGAGCGCGTCGCGGATCTCGGCGACGGTCATGCCGTTGAACTCGTCCGCGGCCTCGGTGATCGTCTTGTACGGCTTCGTACGCATGGGGTCTCTTCTCGGACGGGGTCAGTTGGACCGCGGGGCCGGCGGGGCTGACGAGCGGTCCCTCCGCCGGTGCCCGGCCGCGTTGGGGCAGGTGGCGAAGTGCGGCAGGTACAGCGGCTGCCGCTCGTCGACGGGCTTGACGATCTGCTCGAGCTGGAACGCGGCGAGCTCCGCGGTGCTCAGCACCTGAGCGCGTGCGCCGTCGGTCGACCGCAGCAGCTGGACGTTGCCGTCGGGGGATGGGTCACGGTCGAGCGGCATCTGCCGGTCCTTGAGGGTGCGCACCAGCAGGATCGGTGCCCTGCAGGAGCGGCAGTTGAGTCGCTGGATCGACTGGTGGCCGTTCATGTCGCGCTCGCCCGCTCGGGCTCGGTGTCGCCGACAACCCACCGCGCACGGAGCAGCGGGGGCACGGGCTCGGGACCGAGCACAGTCGTCGGGAACGGCAGGACAAGGCAAGCCGCCGCTCCGACGCGCTCAGCGATCACGTCCAACCGATCGAAGTCCGAGCCCGGCGAGAGCTCGAGGATCAGATCCTCCGGGCCGGACAGCACGAGCATGAAGCGCCCGTCGGGCAGGTTGAGCACGTCGAGAGTCGCGGACTGGTCGCTACTGCTGCTGGTGTTGCTGGTTTCAGGCATGGGTGTCCCCAGGGTGTGGATTGCTTGTGGGTGGGGGCTGCGGTTCTCCACCCCGGCCTCTGCGTCTTCCGCCTCTACGTGGACGGCGCGCAGGTGGAGGGGTGGGTACCGCGCCTACCGACCTCGACCCGTCCCGACCCGATCCCGTCCCGGGTGACCTCGGTCTGCCAGTCAGGGATTCGGCGGTCGACCGAGGGTTGACCCTCGGTCGACCCGCTGGGTCGGTGTTCGGTCCGCTGTTGTGTGGCTGCCCGTCGTTGCGCGGTCGCCGGCGTCGTGCCGGGTCGCGGGGTGCTCGCGTGCTGACCGCTTCCGCTGGGGTGTGCGGCGGGCGCGTTCCCCGGCTGGGTGCCGGGTCGCTGGAGCGTGCGTGGGCCCCGGGTGCAGGCTCGGTCAGCGCGGGGCGCTGGGGTGCACTCGGCGCGGTCCTCGGCTGGTTGCCGGGTCGCGGGCGGGGCGGTCCCCCGGGTGCAGGCTCGGCCAGCGCGGGGCGCTGGGGTGCACTCGGCGCGGTCGCCAGCTGGGTGCTGGGTCGCGGGCGGGGGGCGGCGCCGTCGGTGAGGACGGTGCCGGGGGTGACGGGCGGTCCGGGGTGGACCTGGTGGCCGTGCTTGGCGAGCAGGGCCGCGGTGTGCGGACCGTAGTAGGGCTGCGGTGGTGCGGGTCGGAGGGGGTAGCGGCTATTGGCGTCGTCGCGGTCGCGTCGTCCGGCGTTGCAGGCGCGGCAGGCGACGACGAGGTGGTCGGGGCTGGTCGCCTCCTTTCCAGGGCCGATGTGGTCGAGGGTGCCTCCGCGGCCGCTGCGGCCGTCGCGCCAGTTGACGACGCGCCAGCAGTAGCGGCAGGCGTCCCCGTCGCGGAGGCGGACCGGGACTGTCAGGTCGGTGTTGCGGGTGTCCCGCTGCTGCTGACGCTCCCACAGGACCTCGTCCCGGAGTCTGATGTGGAACAGGTGTTCGGAGTCCTCGAGGAGGATCCATCCGGGGTGGCCGTCGACCTCGGCGGGCCGCCAGAGGCCGGCGCGTTCGGCGGCCGCGCAGAGCCGGTCGCGGTGCGCGCCGCCGAACATGTGCGTTACGGCGTCGTCGACGAAGTAGTCGGTGAGGTACTGCGCGGACATCAGCGCGCAGCGCACGACGAACCCGGCGACCTCGTTCACCTGGCGGTCGTCGCCGCCGGCGCCGGCCCGCATGAGGGCCGGATGCGTCGCCGCGTTGTCGCTCATCTTGAGCCAGACCAAGCCTCAGCCGTCCTGGCGGCCGGTCGGTTCCTGGTCGGCAGCGCAAGCGTCGTCTTCCAGGTCCTCGACGTTGTGGATCCGGCTCACCGGCACCCGCAGACCCACGGCGGGCTGCCGTAGGAGCTTGAGGGGGATGGTCATCATTTGCCGCCTGGGGCGTTGTCCTCGATGTCGCCGTCAGCGGCGAGATGCAGGACCTGCTGCCCGCCGGTGGTGCGCCGCTGCTGGGCTGCGGTGAGGAGCTGCTGACCGAGATCGGCGTCGAGACCGGAGAGCGGCTCGATGCGGGCGACCTGCAGGGTGGGGATCCGCTCGATCCGGACAATGTCGCGCTTGACGTGGTTGACCACGAGCTCGGCGATGACGAGCACCGTGTACTCATCCGGGTTGTCCACCGCGGCAGAGGCGATCGCGTCGAGTCCGTTGGTCGCCCAGAGCTTCGGGAGTTTCCCGGCCAGCTTGGCCGAGCCGGCCGGGATGAGGTTGTCGTGCACGGTGCTCCCAGATGACGCGTCGAGAGGTTCGGAGGGGAAGGCCGGGCCGGGCGGCAGAGGGTGCCGCCCGGCTTGAGGATCAGGTGCCGGTCGCGGCGGCCGGGGGTAACGCCGCGGCGGTGAGCGCGGTCTCGCGTGCCGCGATGAACTCGACGAACTCCGCCACCGCAACCAGATCGGCCCACGACAGGCCGCCAGGCTCGGCGGTCCGCGGTCGGCAGAGTTGCGTGCCGCGGCGGGTCGCGAGCTGTTCGACGAAGTCTGGTCGCAGGAGCCGCACCAGGCGCCGCGGGACACCCCCGGGCACCACGGGCGTGTCGAGGTAGGACGCGACGATCCACCAGCCGCTGCGGGCCTTCGGCCGGCCGGTCCAGCGCAGGACCGTGCCGACCGGGGCGGTGTCCGGGCCGAGGGGCTCGGTGCCGGTGACGGTGACGTCGCCGGCGCGGATCCACCATTCGCTGTGGGTCCACTGCGACCCCGGCTGTGGGTGCAGCTCGACCAGGCGCACCCCGGCGTACGGGGCCGCGGTCACCGGGTCACCGCCTTGGCGCTGCGCCGCAGTTTGCGGATTCGTCGTCGCTCCGCCTCGCTGGTGCCGCCCCATACACCGGGCTGCGTCGTGCGGACCGCCCAGTCCAAACAGATGTCCTTGACCGGGCACCCGCCCTTGGCGTCGCAGTACTTCGCGGCCAGCTCGCGCGCGAGAGCCATCGCCGCGCCGCCTTGGGCCGCCGGGAAGAACTCGTCCGGGTCGGCGCCCTGACAGTTGCCGCTGTCGTGCAGCACGGTCGGCATGGGCTCGCTCAGCGGCTTCGCCGCGACGCTCGGGCTCATCCGTGGACGTCCTGCAGGATCCGCAGCACTCGCGTCGAACCGGGCGAGCCGGGGGTCGCGAAGAGCAGCGACCACTCCCCCGGCTTCTCGGTCGCCCAGCGCTGCAGCACCCGAATCGTGGCCGCGTCGAAGTCCTTGTTGACCTTCGCGACGGTCTCCGGGTCGATCTCGCGAGCCAGCTCGTTGGCTGTCGCCTGCAGGTCGCTGAGTTCGGCGATGGCTTCCTGCGCGAGTTCGTGGTCGACCTGCTCGGCCAGCGCGACGAGGACGTCGTCGAGCTTGGCGAAGTAGCGGTAGATCCCCGGCGCGGTCATCCCGATCTCCGAGGCGATTCCGCGCAGCGACACGGCGGAAATGCCGCCGGCGGCGATCTGTCGGCGGCCGGCCTGGAGGATCTCGGTCTTGGCCGCCTCGTGCATCCGGGCGCGGCGGCCCTGTCGGGCGATATCGACGCGGCTAGTGGTCATGGTCATGAAGCTCGATCTCCGATCGCGGTGCGGGGGTCAGTCAGGTTGTGGGGCGAGGCGAGGCGTGGCGTCCGGCCGGGGTCGGCGCTGGTGGCTCGGTCAGCACGGTGGTGAGGGTCGAGGCCATCCGCTGCAACTGGAGGAGCGCGG
>Ga0190269_10001795_pt1 | contig 10137 bp, 12 predicted proteins | sample Popmic249IS_FD_133749 | JGI IMG/M metagenome (GOLD analysis project Ga0190269, IMG submission 133749) | Populus adjacent soil microbial communities from riparian zone of Blue River, Arizona, USA - 249 IS | ecosystem: Environmental > Terrestrial > Soil > Riparian zone | place: USA: Arizona... | reverse complement strand
GCGTCTCGGTCGCCGCCGTTCCGGACAGGACCTTGTTGTCCGAGTTCGAGCCGTTGCCCGCGACGGACGCGGTGGGGCTGGGCGGCGCGACGGTGTCGACCACGACGACCAGGGCCGCCGAGACGACGACCTCGCCGTCCACCGTTGCGCGCGCCGTGAGGCTGTGGGATGTGCCGGCCCCCCCGGCCAGCGCTGCCGTCGTGATGCTCCAGTGCCCGCCGGTCGCCGTCGCCGACCCCACCACGGTCGAGCCGTCGAGCACCTGCACCTGTGCCCCGGCCGTGGCGGTGCCGACCAGCGTCAGCACCTGCAGCCGGGTCAGGTCGTCCGCGGCGGAGCTGCCGGTGTCGCTCGCGGGGTCGAGGTCGGGGGCCGACACGAACCTGCTCGGCGCCACGGTGACCGTCACGACCTCGCTCTCTGCGCTCGTCGCCGTCCACGCGCTGCTGAACCGGGCGACGACCCGGTAGGCGAAGCGGTAGGTGCCGGGCTCGGTGGGCAGCGCGCCGTCGGTGCACGCGGTGGTCGTCGTGGCGCACACCTCGGACCAGCCGCGCCCGCCCTCGTCCGGGAGGGCGACCGTGGACCGCTCGACGCGGAAGCCCGTGGCGGGCACAGCCCCGTCGCCGACCGCACCGGCAGTCCAGCGGACCTGGCCGGCGGCGTCGGCCGTGACGGCGGCGGGAGCGCTCAGGGTGCCCGTCCGGGCGCTGCCGCTGCCGCTCCCGACGGTGCTCCAGGCGGCCAGCGCGGAGGTGCTGGCCAGCGCCATGACCCCCGAGGCGCAGAGGGCGACGAGCCGAGGGCTCGGAGTCCGGCGCCTCATGCCTTCCTCGCCTTCGCGGTGTAGGTCAGGGTCAGGGTCACGCCCTGGCAGCGATCCTGGTTGGTGCTCGTCAGGTCGCGGAGCGTCAAGGGGAGCTGCACGGCCCCGCTGCTCTGCCGGGCGACCGGCAGCTCACCGCGGAAGCTGCCGACCTCGAACCAGTCGGCCCGGCAGGCCGGACCGGTCCCGGGGCTGCTGGCCACGCGGTCGACCTGGGCCGTGACGGTCTCCACGACGATGGGCTGGTTGCCGGGGTTGCCGACCGTGATCTCCACGGCCGTCGGTACGCCGGGCACGGGCCGGCCGAGGACGGTGCCCGTCACGACGAGCGGGTGCCCCGGGTGGGCTCCGTCCTCGAGCTGCCGGGTGCTGCTCAGCGCGGCCGGCTCGGCAGCCAGCACACCGAAGGACGCGCCGGCGGTCAGCAGCACAAGGGTGCCGCCGATCCAGGGCAGGGCGCGGGTGACAGAGCGCATCGGGGCTTCCTCGAGGTCGTCGGGTCGGGCGGAGGAGGGGCCGGTCGGGACGAGGACCGGCCCCTCCCCGGGGCCGGGCGCTACTCGCTGGAGGCGGAGCTGAACGCGAACGTCGGTGTGACGCTCTTGCAGGCGTCCTGGTTCACGCCGGTCTCGTTGAGCGCGATCGTCCCGACGGTGAGGGTCCGGTCAGCCCCGGGAGCCAGGTTCCCGAACTCGTCGGCGGCGTTCACCAGGGTCCAGTTGGCCGCGGGGCAGGCCTCCGGGAAGGCCGGCGAGATGGTGACCTCGCCCACGACCTGGCGGAAGGCCGCCGGGTTGGTGGCCTTGACGACGATGTTGGCCGCCGGGCCACCGGGGTAGAGGCCGGTGATCGGGGTGTCCTGCGTCAGGCGGATGGCGTCCGTCGAGGCGGTCGTGCCGGAGGTGGCCGAGCCGCTGCCGGAGCCCTGGGTGGTCCAGTAGGCGTAGGCGGCGCCGGCCGAGGCGACGACGGCCGCCCCGGCGGCGATGGCGACGGTCAGCTTGGGGTAGGTGCGCATGTGCGTTCTCGCTCTCGTGGTTGAGGTCGTGAGCGCCGGTTTCGCCTCTAGCTCCCCGCCGGGCCTCGGCGACCAGGTCGCCCGGCGGATCTGCGCTTTCGCTCCGAGCCCGCTACGGGCTCTTCGTGAGGAACACACTGCCTGCGCGGAAACGCCTGCAACATCGGGGAACCGGACGGTTCGCCCCGGACGTCCGGACAACGCGGATGCTCCGTCCTGGTCACGTTCGGGTAGTCCCTCGGAGCTATGTCCGGTTGGCACCTCGCGGCCCGCGGGCGGATCGGGACGGAGGCCCGTCGAGGCCAGGCCTTTCGACCCTGCACGTGGCAGGTAGTGAGCGGTTGACTGCTCCTGGGTGAGAGAAGCCACACGGATGGCAGCGAGCAACGAGCGATCGTTCGCCCTGCAGCTCCTGGCGCTGCACAAGCGGCGCAGGACTTCTCTCACCCAGCAGTTGGGGGGCCTGCGCCGGGAGGCGCGGGTTGCGACGGCGGCCGTTTCGGGTAAGCACCCGAGGCGGCCGCCGTAGTCTTTCCGGGGGATGGTCGGGCACCGTGACCGTCGTGATCGGGCTGGGCTTCACTGTCCGCTGGAGCTCGGCTGGACCACGCAGGTGGGCACCCCGGCCGCGGGGTACGGCACCGGCATGACGCTGAGCATGCTGACCTGGAACTGCGGTGAGCGGCCGGACGCCTGGGACGTGGCGGCTCGGGACGGCCTCGACGTCGTGCTGCTGCAGCGGGCACCGGTCAGCTCGCCCCCTGCGGGCTGGCGGCTGGTCTCCTGGGCGCCCAGCGGCCCGTGGGGCACTGCGCTCGCCGTACGTGACGGCGTCGACGCGGACCCCGTGCCGCTCGCGCCGCTCGACGCCGCGAAGTCAGGGCAGCTGGGGGTCAGCCTCAGCGGCTCGCTGGCGGTGGCGCTGTTGCGGCTGCCCGGCGAGGAGCCGCTGCACGTCGCGTCCGCCTACGCCACCTGGGAGGGCTCGCTCGACGGCCGGTGGGGCTACCCCGACGCCGCCGCGCACCGCGTGGTGTCGGACCTCTCGGCGCTGGTCGGGGAGAACGAGCACCGGCTGGTGGCCGCCGGCGACTGGAACGTCACGCGGGAGGGCGCCGAGCCCTACTGGCAGGCGAGGTACGACGGCGTCTTCACCCGCCTCGACGCCCTCGGCTTGGCGCTGGTCGGACCGTTCGGGCCAGGCGGCGCCACGATCCCGACGTACAAGGAGCAGGACGGGTCCGGTGCGCGTCAGCTCGACTTCGTGCTCGCCTCGCGCAGCCTGGCGGGACACGTGCGCACTGGAGTCGTGGAGGACATGCCGTGGTCGGCGGATCACCGTGCGGTCACGATCGAGCTCGGCTGGTCGCCACCGGCCTGCTCAGCCTCGGCCTCCCGCGGCTGATGCCGCGAAGCGGCCCGACCGCCCACCTGAGACCGGTGTCTCGTTTCGACGCCGCCCCCTGGGGAACCACTCCCTCACCTGCAGCGACACAGCTGCAACTGACTAGGAGCTGGTGATGGGCATCGGAATCGGCATCTTCCTGCTCGCGGTCGGTGCGGTCCTCGCCTTCGCGGTGGACGCTTCGGTGTCCGGGATCGACATCCAGACCGTCGGCGTGATCCTCATGATCGTCGGAGCGTTGGGCATCCTCCTCGACCTCGTCCTCTTCGCGCCTCGCCGGCGCGCGGCCGTCGTCGACGACTCGCCCGCTCGGACCCGCACCGTCGTCGACCGCGACGTCTACTGACCGTCGCCACCTCACTTCTGCGAAGGAGCTCGACATGATCGTCCTCGGTCTGGTCCTCCTGCTGATCGGCCTGCTGGCCGGGATCTCGGCACTGACCACCATCGGCCTCGTCCTGGTCCTGGTGGGCCTGGTCCTCAACTTCATCCCCATCGGCGGCAGCACGCGACGCTTCTACTAGCGCCTGACCACCGGGAGCCGGTGGCGCGAGGACTCATCCCCCCTCGCGTCGCCGGCTCCTGGGGTGCGTGCCGCTGTCACTCGCCCCAGGGCGCGGTCGCCGGCTCGGGGTCGCCGCCCGGCTCCTCGCGGAGCGGGGTCAGTGCCGTCGTCTCGCCGAACCACATCAGGGCGTCGTACCGGTCGCCGACGGTCGAGGGCACGTAGTTGCCCCAGCGCTCGCGGGCCGGGTCGTAGACGACGCCGATGGCGCGGTGGTCGGTGCTGGTCCGCAGCCAGCGCGGCTGGTCGTAGGCCGGGGGATGCACCAGCAGCGCCGGCTGGTCGGGGAGCGCCTGGTGCAGCAGGTCCTCGAGGCTGCCCTCCCTGGCGGCCGGGACGCGCACCCTCTGCGAGGGGGCGCCCCAGGCCCGCCCGGCGACGACCTCGCCGCGGTGGGCAGCCATCCCGACCAGCACCACGCCGTCGTCGGCGTGCCGCTCGCGGGCGAGCTGACCGAGGTTCGTCATGCCGTTCTCGGCCATGTCGGTGGCGCGGGCGTCGCCGACATGGGTGTTGTGCGCCCACACGACGCCCTTGGCGCCTGGGCCCTGGTGCTCGAGCAGCCGGTCGAGGGTGTCCGCCATGTGCACGTCGCGGGCGTTCCACGACTCGGCCCCGCCGCGGACGGCGGCGCGGTAGTAGCGCTCCGCTCCCGCCACGACGGCGGCGTTCTGCTCGGCGGCGAAGCGGTCGCCGTCCGTCTCGGCCCGGCGCTCGCACAGCAGGCGCAGCACGTCCACCACTTGGTCCTCGCAGGTCTCCGGGACCCATCTCGTGGCGGCGGCGTAGTCGAAGGGGTCGCGGCCGAAGGGGTCGAAGCAGCCGTACGCCGACACCGCGGCGTCGACGAGGTCCGGCTCGTGCGCCCGGAGCCAGGCAACCACCTCGCGCATGGAGCGCTGCAGGCTGTAGACGTCGAGGCCGTGGAAACCGACGCGCCGCCCCGGAGGTTGGTCCTCGTTGTGCTGCCGCAGCCAGCGCGCCGCCTCCCGGACCGCCGTGTTGGCCCACATCCAGGTGGGCCAGCGGTCGTAGCCCCGGAGCGCCGCCTCCAGGTCGGCCGGGTCCTCGCCGACGACCCAGCGGTGGAGCCGGCGGCAGTCGGGCCAGTCGCCCTCGACCGCGACGAAGGAGAACCCCTGCTCGGCCACGAGCCGTCGGGTGAGCTGGTCGCGCCACGCGTAGAACTCCTGCGTGCCGTGCGAGGCCTCGCCGACGAGCACGAGCTGTGCGTCGCCCACCTGCTCGAGCAGCGGGTCGAGGTCGGCCGCGCTGCCCAGCGGCCGGGCCAGCGAACGGACGTCGCCGAGGTCGTCGGTCACGGCTTCACCTCCAGCACGCAGTAGGGCTGCCGCAGCAGCGGCCGGGCCACGTTCCGGACCGGTACGCCGCCAGGCGTGCGCCCTTCGTGGGCGCCGGCATGGGCGTGCCCGTGCAAGGCGAGTGCCACGTCGCACGCGTCGATCACGTCGGCCAGGAGATGGCTCCCCAGGAAGGGGTAGATCTCCCGGGGCTCGCCCTCGAGCGTGTCCGGCACGGGGGAGTAGTGGGTGAGCGCCACGCGCACGTCGCAGTCCAGCGCCGTCAGGGCGTCGCCCAGCCCACCCGCGAGCCGCCGGCTGCGGGCGGCGAACTCCTTCATCTCCCGCTCGCCGAAGTCCGCAACGGTCCCGCCGGAGAAGCCGCCGCCGAAGCCGACCGTGCCGGCGACACCGAGCCGCACGCCGTCGACCTCGAGGACCGTCCCGCTGCACTCGAGCACCGTGATGCCGCCGTTGGCCAGGGCTCCGGTGACGCCCTCCGGGTCGTCGCCGTGCAGGTCGTGGTTGCCCAGCACCGCCACGACGGGCACGGGCGCGGCGCCGAACTCGGCGGCGACGACCTTGGCCTCCGCCGCGGTGCCGTGCCGCGTGAGGTCGCCTGCGAGGAGCAGCGCGACCGCCGTGCCGGCCAAGGCCGCGAGCGGCTCCGCGTAGACGCCGCGCATGCCCTCGCCGAGGTGCACGTCGCCCACCGCGGCGACGCGGATCACCCGCTGCCCTCGGGGACCAGACCGAGCTCCTCGCACAGCGCCAGGAAGCAGCGGGCGAAGGGCGACGCCTTCACCTCGCGGCGCAGCTCGTGCCAGTCGACCTGCTCGCGCAGCGCCCGCACGTGCGGGAAGAGCTTGCTGAAGTCGCAGTAGTGCTCGGAGAACACCAGGATCTTGCCGAGCAGCAGGTCTGTCGCCGACTGGACCGGCATCAGCACGGAGTCGACCGACATGATCTCTGCCCGCTCCAGCTGCGACCGGGTGACCTCCCGCTCCGCCGGCCGGAAGATGAGGTCGATCAGCACGTCGCCGTCGAAGACCTTCACCAGCCAGTCCTCCGGAGGGTCCTCGGCGCGCAGCCCGGCGTGCTGCAGGACCTGCAGGGCGTGTTGCACGTCTTCCTGCAGCAGCACGAAGTCGACGTCGTGGTCGGGCTCCGGACCTCCGCGGGCCCACGACGCATAACCGCCGCTGAGGGCGAAGGGCACGTTCGCGGTCTTCAGGGTCGTGGCCACTCGCTTGAGCGCATCGCGCATCGGCTCCACCTGCTGCTGGCTCACACCCTGCGGCTACCCGTCGCGTCGTGGCGGTAAGCGCCAGCCCCGCGCCGCCCCGCCCGGCGGGAGACTGCTGGGGTCCTCAGCCGGCGGGTTCGAGGCCCGCGAGCATGGCCTCGAGGGCGGCCTGGTCGGGGCCCACGAAGGGGGCGGCGCCCGGCAGCGCGGCGAGCCGGTCCAGGAACTGCACGGCCCGGCCGGTGGCCGGCGGCAGGTGCGAGCTCAGCAGCAGCGGCGGGTCGAGCGCACGGAGCGGCTCGAGCCCGGCGGCGAACACGGACTTGTCGGCCACGGACACCCACGGGGCGTCGACGGTCGCCCAGAGGCGCTGGCCCTGCTCCAGCTCGTCCTCGGACACCTCGGCCACGTCCAGCGCACCGGCGAGGTCGAAGGAGGACACAGGCGCCCCGAAGCAGTCGGAGGTGAACGCCGTACCGGTCGCGTCGTCGACGAAGCCGGTGGTCGCGGGGCTGTCGAAGAGGGGCGGCCTGAAGCAGGTGATCGTGCGGTCGCCGATGTCGAGCGACTGGCCCGGGTTGAGCAGGTGCACGCGGTCGACCGGTAGCGGCCGGTCGATGGAGGAGATGCCCATCCCGGTGAAGGTCGTGATGACGCGGGCGTGCGGCGCGAGCTCGAGGAGCTCGTAGAGCGACCCGGTGTGGTCACGGTCGGGGTGGCTCAGCCAGATCCACCTCAGGTCGGCGGGGTCCACGAGCTGCCCGACGACCGCGACGAAGTCCACGCGGGAGCCGGGCAGGCCGGTGTCCACGAGGAGCGGCTGCTGGCCGCGGACGAGAAAGGCGTTGACGGGGAGGACGCCGAGGCCGGGGATCTCCATGGCGTCCTGGAGGGCGGTCCAGCCGCCCGGGAGCGTGCGTGCGTGCATGGTGACAGCTCCGATCAGGTCGTGGGTGGTGGGGCGAAGAGCTCGAGCTGGATGTTGTCGGCGTCGCGGAAGACGAGGACTGAGCCGTAGGGCTCGTCCGCGATCGGCGACTGCGTCAGCGGTCGGTCCGCGGCGGCGGCGCGCCGTACACCAAGGCTCTCGAGGTGGTCCTGCCACGCCTCGAGGTCGGAGCGCGTGCCGACGACCATGCCGACGTGGTCAAGGCCCGTCCGCCGCTCGTCGAAGGCCTCGCCCTGGCTGGCGTCGTGCGCGTGGAGCGCGAAGACGAGCCCCGTCGAGGTGTCGGCGACGATCCGCCCGACACCGCCTTCGTGCGGGGCGTCGAGCACGTGCTGGACGCCGAAGACCTTGCCGTACCAGTCGACGCTGGCGTCGAGGTCGCTGACGGTGAGCGCGATGTGGTGCAGCCGCGCGCTCGTCGGTGCGGTCATGCCGGTCTCCTCTCGGACGTGCCTCGGGCGGACCGGTTGGGTCTCCGCCGCCGACGGACGAGGTGCTCGTGCAGCAGGTCGACGGTTTCCTCGAGCAGCCGCGTCCAGCGATCGCCGCCGGGTTCGTTGGCGAGCTGCTGGGCGACGAGGCCGCTCACGACGCCTGTGACGAGGTCGAGGTCGCGCTGCTCGGTGAGCCCGAAGGCGATCAGCCCGGCGAGCGACTTGTCGTAGGCCTGCTGGGCGAGCGCCCAGGAGCCGGCGCTCGGTGTGAAGCCGGGGATGGTCCGCTGGAACAGCAGCTGGTAGCGCACCGGGTCGTCGCACGAGAACCGGACGTAGGCGCGCGCGGAGACGAGCATCGCCTCGCGCAGGTCGCGGGACGGCGGGTACTCGAGGGCGAGGAACTCGCGGCTGCCCTGGGCGAACAGCGCGTCGAACAGGTCGTCCTTCGAGGCGAAGTACGAGTACAGGGACGGCGCCGCCAGGCCCAGCCGGCGGGCGAGGTCTCGCAGCGTCCAGCCGGTCAGCCCTTTCTCACGCGCCAGAGCGCTCGCGGCTCGCAGGATGTCGGAGCGCGCCGCCTCGCGCCGCAGGCTCCGCCAATCGGGGACCGGTTCTCCTAACATAGTTAGGAGTTGAGCACGTGCGTCTTGCCGTGCACAGCCGAGTGTCGGCTTGCCGACACCTCACGCCGCTCAGGACGCCTCGAGCGCTGCCAGCGCCGCGGTGGCCAGCACCCGCACGCCGACGGCGATGGCGCCCTCGTCCACGTCGAACCGGCCCTGGTGCAGGTCCACCGGCCGCTCGAGGCCCGGCGGCTTCACGCCGAGGCGCGCCATCGACCCCGGCACTCCTTCGAGGTACCAGGCGAAGTCCTCGCCGCCGAGGGACTGCGCCGTCGGTACGGCGGCGCCGGGGCCCAGTGACTGCTTCACCGCGGCCGTCAGGAGCGCGGTCGCGGACGGGTCGTTGTCGACCGGAGGCACTCCTCGCTCGTAGCGCACGGCGGCCCGCGCGCCGTACGGCGAGACGAGGTCGCGAACAACCCGCTCGACGAGCTCCGGCGCGTCCTGCCAGGCGGCCCGGTCGAGCACCCGCAGCGTGCCGCGGAGGCGGCCCTCGCCGGGGATCGCGTTGTGCGCGCTGCCCGCCGCGACCTGCCCCCACACGACGGCCAGTCCGGCGCGGGGGTCGACGAGCCGTGACAGCGCGGCGGGCAGGCCGGTCGCCACCGTGCTGAGCACGTGGACGAGGTCAACGGTGTTGTGCGGCCGGCTGGTGTGGCCTCCGGGACCGGACACGACGACCTCCACGGAGTCCGCCGCCGCCGTGATGGGTCCGGTGCGCAGGCCCACGCGGCCGACCTCCAGCGCCGGGTCGCAGTGCAGCGCGAAGATCGCGGTGGCGTCCGAGAGCCAGCCTTCCGCCAGGACCTCCAGCGCGCCGCCCGGCATCAGCTCCTCGGCCGGCTGGAACAGCAGCCGGACCTGGCCAGGGAGGAACCGACCGGCGAGCGCCAGGCCGGCCCCGAGCACGACGGCAGCGTGCACGTCGTGGCCGCACGCGTGGCACACGCCGGCAGTACGGGAGCGGTACGGCGCTTCCTTCTCGTCCTGCAAGGGCAGCGCGTCGATGTCGGCTCGGAGGACCACCGTCGGTCCCGTCCCGGTCCCCATGCTGGGCAGGTCGCAGACGAGGCCGGTCCCTCGGGCCAGGCGCTTGGGTGCCAGTCCCGCCGCCTCGAGGCGCCCGACGAGCAGTGCGGTGGTTGCCCGCTCCTGCCAGCCGAGCTCCGGATGCATGTGCAGCAGTCGGCGTACCTCGACGAGCTCTGGCTCGTGCGCGGTCAGCCACTCGTCGAGCCAGCCGGTCACGCGACCGCTCCTGGCCGGCGCCGGCGGGCGACCGTGGGGGAGCCCGTCTCGTGCTCGCGCAGCAGGCTGTCCACCACTGCCTCGAGCCGCCCGTCGTGCGACCCGGCGACGGCGCGCTGCCGCTGGTACGACGCTCCGGTCTCCAGGACGAGGCCGACCCGCGAGAGCTCCTCCGCGCAGCCGAGCCGCTCCGCCACCGGACCGAGGTCGTGGACCAGCTCCTCGAGCGAGGAACGCAGCGGCACGACCGCGTCGGTCTCGCCGACGATGATGTCGGCGTCCAGGCCGTGCCGCGCCGCACGCCACTTGTTCTCCCGGACCACCCAGCCCTTCGGGACGGGCAGCACGTAGCCGCGGTCGAGCTCGGAGTCGAGCCGCTCGACGAGGCACTGGGCGAGGGCCGCGACCATCCCGACCTCGGCCAGCGTGGGGATCCCGTCGCAGACGCGCAGCTCCACGGTCCCGAAGTCCGGGTGCGGGCGGATGTCCCACCACACCTCCTTGATGGAGGTGATCGTG
>Ga0190269_10001794_pt1 | contig 10138 bp, 10 predicted proteins | sample Popmic249IS_FD_133749 | JGI IMG/M metagenome (GOLD analysis project Ga0190269, IMG submission 133749) | Populus adjacent soil microbial communities from riparian zone of Blue River, Arizona, USA - 249 IS | ecosystem: Environmental > Terrestrial > Soil > Riparian zone | place: USA: Arizona... | reverse complement strand
CCGTTGATCGCCCCGATGACCGGGACGTCCAGGCCGCGCAGGGCCTGCGCAGGATTCGTCCGCTCAGGTCGCGCCCGTGCGTGCGGCGTCAGCTGCTCACGCAGGTCGACACCGCCGCAGAACGCCGGGTCGGTGCCGGTGAGCACGACCGCTCGCACCGGCCTGCCGGCGGCGGGGCTGTCGTCGGCCAGCCGGCGGCACAGCCGCACCAGCCCTCGGCGGAGCTCGTGGTTCAGCGCGTTGCGCTGTTCCGGCCGGTCGAGCGTGACCAGCAGGACGCCGGGGCCGGGCTCCTCCAGCCGGAGCCCCGGCACGTCCCCAGGCGACCCGCTCACCGCAGCAGCTCCGCCGGCGCCCACGCGCCCGGAACCGCCGCATCGACGGTGACCCGCCGGTGCCGGAACAGCCAGCGGTGCCCGACCGGCACCAGCTCGTCGCGGTACCGGCCCCAGTGATCGAGGCCGGACGGCGTCAACACCGCGAAGTACGACGAGACCCGGGCGGCGTCCGCCGTGAGTTCTTCGATCCAGACGTTCGTCACGAAGTGGCGAACGAAGAAACGACCGTTCGGGGTGGCGCGTGGCTCGCCGCCGGGCGCGCTCAGCGCGGCGACGATCGCGGCTCGGCCCCTGGCGGGCTCGCGGCCCCGGATCTCCAGGATGCCGTCCTCGGTGAACAGCGCCGCCAGATCCTCGAGGCGATACCGGTCGCCCGCGTGCGTGCAGGCGGCGATCGTGTCCCGGATGGCTTCCCTGGCAACGAGACCAGCGGTCATCGAGCCTCCCGAAGTAGGTAGCTAAGTAAGCTACAGTCAGGCTAGCTGCGGCACAAAGGAGCGCCCGATGGAATTCCGGACCATCACCTACGAGGTGGCCGACCACGTCGCGACCGTGACGCTCAACCGCCCCGACAAGCTGAACTCGTTCAACCAGGCGATGCTGGACGAGTTCGTACAGGTCTGGGAGCAGGTCCGGATCGACGACGAGGTGCATGTCGTCGTCCTCCGCGCCGCGGGGGAGCGGGCGTTCTCCACCGGCGTCGACGTCTCGGAGGGCATCTTCCTGCCGGACAACATCTGGAGCCAGGTGGATCCGGGGGTGTCGCTCGGTCCCCGGCAGAATGCGGTGTGGAAGCCGGTGATCGCCGCGCTGCACGGCATGGTCGCCGGGGGCGCTCTCTACTGGGTCAACGAGTGCGACATCGCGATCTGCTCCGAGGACGCCACGTTCTTCGACCCGCACACCAGTTACGGCATGGTCGCGGCCTGCGAACCGATCGGTCTGGCCCACCGCATCCCGCTGGGTGAGGTGCTGCGGATGGCTCTGCTCGGCCTCGACGAGCGGATCTCGGCGCGCCGCGCCCTGGAGGTCGGACTGGTCAGCGAGGTGCTGCCGCGCGAAGACCTCTGGAAGCGAGCGGCGGAGCTCGCCGCGATCATCGCGGACAAACCGCCGGCGGCGATCCAGGGCACGGTGCGGGCCATCTGGGAGACGCTCGGTTCCACGCCGATGGACGGGCAGAAGCAGGGGATGGTGTACACCCGGCTGGGCTCGATGATCGTCGACTCGCAGGCACAGCGCACCGGCTTCACCAAGCCGAAGCCCCGCGTCCGGTAATGCTGCCCCTGCATCCGCGCCACGGCATCCACGAGCCCACCGCGGGAACGCCGGCCCGGCGCCCTGGCTCGGTACGCCGGACCAGCACCGTCGACATGCTGCGGCCCGATGGCCTGCTCGGCCGGGTGGTGGTCGACGCGCGGGCGCGGGACGCACGGACGGGCGCCGACGGCGGAATTGAGACCCGGGCCGAGACCGCGCTGAGCGCGGAGATCGACTTCACCGGCGGCTGGATCCTTCGGCGCATCGAGAGCGACCCTTTCGAGCCGCGACTGGGAACTCTGCTCGGTGACACGGTCGGCGGCGGCTTCCGCCGGCGCGTCCAGGCTGCCCTGCCGGACGAATACTCGCGGGCCACTCGCCTCCACCTGCTGCTGGACGACTTCCCGGTGGCGACGCTGGTCAGCGGCTACGCGCTCGGGGCCGGGGGGATCCAGCCCACCGCCGAAGCGCTCGAGCGGCGTACGACCGCCGATCTGTGCTCCGGGTGGCGCAGCGGTGGCACGATCATGATCGGCATCCAGCGGGATCGGGAGATCCCGGTGGTGACGGGCCCGGAGGCGCCTTCCTTGGACGCCGGGGACGACCCGGACGCCTGGCACCAGCGGCCGCCGCTGACCGCGCACGCGGTGCGCCGGGCCCGTCGCCTCGACGTCTGGCCGGGTGACGGTGTGATCGAGGTGGACAGTCTGTACCGGGACTCGCACGTCGACCCGGACGGCCGGGAGGCCGTGATCCACGAGTACACGCTGCGCGGACAGGTGGACGCGGTCGACTTCACGGTCCGGTCCATGGTCGCGACCCCGCGGGTGCTGCCGTGGCTGGAGTGCCCGGCCGCGGCGGCGAGCGCCCAGCGGCTCGCCGGGCAGGACGTGCGCACGCTTCGGCCGCTGGTGCGCACCGAGTTCACCGGTATCTCCACGTGTACGCATCTCAACGACCAGATGCGCGAACTCGCGGACGTACCGAGCGTTTTTACGATGTAAAGCTAGTGTACTAAGTTATTGACATCGTCTCGATGGGAAGGCAGCCTCGTAGGTAACGCCCACGTTGCGTTGCGGCGACGAGCGGCATCGATCTGGAGGTAGCCATGACGGCAGCAGCCACCGAAGCACCGGCGAAGATCTGGGCCAACTCCGGCGATTCTCACTTCCTGGAGCCAGACGATCTCTGGTCGTCCAATCTGCCCAAGCGCCTGGCCGACCTGGTGCCGCGGTCGGAGAAGGACCCCGACGGGCTCTGGGAGACCGTGCACATCGACGGGCAGTCGTTCCGCCGCCGGCTGCCGAACGTCGCGCAGCAGGAGTTCTACGAGCTGTCCAGCCGGGCGCCGGGCGCCAAGGACGCGAAGCTCCGCCTCGCCGATCTGGACCAGGAAGGCGTGTGGGCCGAGGTCGTCTTCCCGTCGCTGGGCATGTGGAGTTCCTCCTTCCGCACGCCGGAGGTCCTGCGCGAGGCGCTGAAGGTCAGCAACGACTGGGCCATCGACGCGATCATGAAGGTCTCGCCGCGTCTGGTCCCGACCGCGCAGGTCTCCACCCTGCTGGTCGAGGACGCGATCTCCGAGCTCCAGCGCGCGGCCGGTCTGGGCTACCGGGCGGTCTTCCTGCCCACGACGCCGCACCCCGCGCAGCCGGACTGGAACCACAAGTACTGGATGCCGTTCTGGGCCGCCGCGGAGGAGGCCGGGATGGTGCTCGCCTTCCACGTCGGCACCGACCCGGTCGACCTCGCGTCCGGCCAAGCCGTCGGCGTCACCTACCGCGGCCCCGGCGGAGCGGTGCTCAACTACACCGAGACCACGTTCTCCGGCCAGCGGGCCGCGATGAAGCTGGTCACCTGTGGCGCGCTCGACCAGCACCCCAACCTGAAGGTACTGGTCGCCGAGGGTGGTGCGTCCTGGGTCCCGTTCCTCGCCGACCGGATGACCGAGGGCTACCGGCAGCACGCGATGGCCGTCCGCCCGAAGCTGTCCCGGCCGCCGGCGGAGATCCTGTACGAGCAGGTCTACGCGTCGTTCCAGCACGACAAGTCCGCCATCCCGACCGTTATGCACCACGGGTACAACAACGTCATGTGGGGTAGCGACTACCCGCACATGGAGGGCACCTACGGCCACACCCAGGAGACGCTGCACGAGCTCTTCGACGATGTGCCGGACGAGGTCCGCCACCGCATCACGATCGGCACGTTCAACGAGCTGTTCCCGGGCGTCATCGGCGAGCCGCCGGCGCCGGGCACGGACGCTCCGGCAACCTCTTCATGAGCCGAGAGGTCGCGATCGTCGGGGTCGGTGCCACGCCGTACTACAAGCGTGGGACGTCCTGGCCGCAGACGAGCACCGAGCTGGCCGGCAAGGCGATCCTCGCCGCGTGCGAGGACGCCGGCATCTCGGTCACCGACATCGACGGGTTCGCCTACTACTCGGGTGCGGGCGCCGGGTACGGCGAGACGATGGACACCGCGACGTTCATGGAGACCCTCGGCATACCCGAGGTGACGTTCAGCGCCGCGCTGACGTCCGGCGGCGGCGGTTCGGCCGGCTCGATCGGCCTGGCCCGTGCGGCCATCGTCGCCGGTGACGCGACGATGGTCGTCACCGTGATGGCGCTGCAGCAGGCCCGCCAGCGGCTGGGCAGCGTCTTCGCCGCCGCGCCGTCGACGCCGCTCGGCTCCTTCCTGCAGCCGTCCGGGCTGTCCGGCCCCGGTCATCTGATGTCCGTGCTCGCCCGTCGGCACATGCACAACTACGGCACGCGGCGCGAGGCGTTCGCCGAGATCGCGATCTCGCAGCGACTCAACGCGGCGAACCGGCCGCAGGCCCTCAAGCGTGACCCGATCACGCTGGAGGACTACTTCAACGCGCGGATGATCGCCGAGCCGCTGTGCCTGCTCGACTTCTGCCTGGAGACCGACGGTGCGGTCGCCGTCCTCACCACCAGCCTGGACCGCGCTCGCGACCTGCGTCAGAAGCCGGTACCGGTCGTCGCCGCCGCACACGGCGGCCACAAGGACTGGGGCCGGGCGTTCGCCTGGATGGGAATGCCCGACGAGACGTTCGCGTCCTCCGGGCACGCGGCCGTCGCCGACCGGCTCTTCCAGCGGGCTGTAGTGACCCCGGCCGACATCGACGTGGCGCTGCTCTACGACCACTTCACGCCGATGGTCCTCATGCAGCTGGAGGACTACGGTTTCTGCAAGAAGGGCGAGGGCGGCGACTTCGTGGAGAGCGGCGCGATCCGCTACGACGGCGGGTCGATTCCGGTCAACACCCACGGAGGCCAGCTGTCCGAGGCCTACATCATCGGCATGACCCACATCAAGGAAGCGGTCGAGCAGATGCGTGGCGAGGCGATCAACCAGGTCGCCGGCGCGGAGCTGGCGCTGGTCACCGGCGGCCCGGCGTCGCTACCGGTCAGCGGCCTGATCCTGGGGAGGGACGCGTGACCACCGCGACGGCGCTACCGCCCGACTACGTCAAGATCACGACCGATCCGGCGACCGAGCCGTTCTGGAACGCGGCGAAGGACGAGCGGCTGGTGGCGCCCAAGTGCGCGGGCTGCGGTCACTTCCGGCTGCCGCCGACCCCGTTCTGCCCGGAGTGCCGGGCAGGCGACGTCGAGTGGGTGGAGCTCTCCGGTCGGGCGACGGTGTTCAGCTTCGCGGTCGTCCATGGGTTCCCGGGTCTGCCGGACCTCACGCTGGTCCCGGTCGTCGTCGATTTGCCGGACGCTCCCGGCGCCCGGCTGGTGAGCAACGTCATCGACGTCGCACCGGAGGACGTCTCTATCGGAATGCCGCTGCAGGTGACGTTCGGGCCGATCGCGGACGGATGGAAGCTGCCGCTGTTCCGCCGCGCCGAGTCCTGAAGGAGGACGGACCGCATGGAGGAAGAAGAGAGCACTCTCCACGATTCGCCGAAGGAGTTCATCTCCGCGCTGGCCAACGTCGGGGGCGGATGCGACGCCCAGTCGGTGCTGCCGCAGGGAGACGGGTCGTACCTGTGTCACTGCACGTGCGGGGAGTGGGACGTGACGGCGATCTCGCAGGCCGACGGGCTGCTGATGGCCCAGAAACACACCAAGGAGACGGTCGGCTTCTGAGCGCCGTCTCTCCGGGCCGCCACCGTGACGCGGTGGCGGCCCGGCGTGCTTCAGTCGAGGAAGATGTCGGTGTCGAGATCCTCGTCGCGGGCGGCGAGCCGGTACGGAGTGAGATCGGTGACGCCCGCGGCGGTCAGCACCTCGTCGTCGATGTAGAAGTTGCCGGTGTTCGTCCGGCTGTCGCTGGTGAGGATCTCGTAGGCGGCGTCGGCCATGATCTCCACCGAACGCGAGCGGGCGAGCGCGGCGTCGCCACCCAGCAGGTTACGGACCGCGGCGGTGGCGATCGTCGTCCGCGGCCAGAGCGAGTTCGCCGCGATCCCACGGTCCTTCAGCTCCTCGGCCAGGCCGAGCGTGCAGAGGCTCATGCCGTACTTGGCGATCGTGTAACCCAGGTGCGAGCCGGCCCACCGCGGGTTGAGGTTCAGCGGCGGGGAGAGCGTCAGGATGTGTCCGTTGTCGGACTTCTCCAGGTGGGGCAGCGCGGTCTTCGAGAGCAGGAACGTCCCCCGGGTGTTGATGTCCTGCATCAGGTCGTACTTCTTCATCGCCAACTGGTCGGTCGGCGAGAGGTCGATCGCCGAGGCGTTGTTCACCACGACGTCGATGCCGCCGAACGCCTCGACGGTGCGGGCGACCGCGTCCGCGACCGAGGCGTCGTCGCGGACGTCACCGACGACCGGGAGGGCCTTGCCGCCGGCGGCCTCGATCTCCGCCGCCGCGGAGAAGACGGTGCCCTCCAGCTTGGGGTGGGGTTCCGCGGTTTTGGCCAGCAGCGCGACGTTGGCGCCGTCGCGGGCGGCGCGCAGGGCGATCGCGAGGCCGATGCCGCGGCTGCCGCCGGACATGATCAGGGTCTTTCCGGTCAATGTGCGGGCTGCCGTCATGGAGTCCCTCCGGAGAGTGTGATGTCGGGCAATGGAAAGGTAACCTAGTTACCGACCTCCCTGTGCGATGTGCGTTGCCGTCCCTGTCATGCGTACATCGCCGAATCGGACCTGGGCGGCTCCGGGGACAAGTGCAACAGTGAGGTCATCGGACGATCCCGGCCGCGACAGCGGCCGTCGTCCACCTCCGTTCCCTCCCGGGCCGCCGTCGTCCCGGCCCGCTGTCGTGGCCGCGCAGACGTCGGATCCTTCCATCGACGCAGAGAGGCGGCACCGCGATGAGTGAGTTCGCCGATCCGGCCCGCCGGCCCCTGGCCGGAGTGCGAGTGCTCGACCTCACCGACGGCACCGGTGAGCTCTGCGGCCGCTACCTCGCGGACCTCGGTGCGGACGTCGTCCTGGTCGAGCCGCCGGGTGGCGCCGATGCCCGCCGCCACGCACCGGTCCATCGCGGCGTGAGCCTCTACTTCGCCGCGTACAACGCGAACAAGCGGGGGGTCGTGCTCGATCTCCGCGACGAGCGGGACGCGTTCCTCCGGCTGGTCGACGCGGCCGACCTGCTGATCGAGTCGCGGCGCCCGGGGGAGCTCGCCGCGCTCGGCCTCGGCCCGGACGAACTCCGGGCCCGTAACCCGCGGCTGGTCGTCGTCTCGATCACCGACTTCGGCCAGAGCGGCCCGTACCGCGACTGGGTGGCCACCGACTGGACCCACTTGGCCCTCGGAGGTGTCCTGGCGCGCAACGGGCTGCCCGGTCTGCCGCCGCTGATGCCGCCCGGGCACCTGGCGAAGGAGTCCGCTGCCCTGCAAGCGGCCTGGGCGGGTCTGGTGGCCTACCGGAATCGCCTGGAGACCGGTGTCGGCGACCATGTCGACGCCTCGACCTACGAGATGACCGCCCAGGCGCTGGATCCGGGCTACGGCATCGCGGGATCCGCAACGGGAGGGGTGCCCGCGTCGGAGTTGCCGAGGGGCCGGCCGGATGCGCGCCACCTGTACCCGATCTTCGCGTGTGCGGACGGGTACGTCCGGATCTGCCTGCTGGCCAAGCGGCAGTGGCGGGGGATGTTCGCCTGGCTGGGCGAGCCCGTGGAGTTCGCCGATCCGAAGTTCGACGCGCTCCACGTCCGCTTCCGCGCGGCGGAGCAGCTCTACCCGCTGATCGGCGAGCTGTTCCAGGGCCGCAGCCGGGACGAGCTGGTCGCCGACGGGCAGCGCTACGGCGTCCCGATCGCGGCCCTGCTGAGCCCCGGCGAGGTGCTGCACAGTGACCACTTCGCCGACCGCGGCGGGTTCGTCGACGCGCAGATCGCCCCCGGCCTCTCGGCCCGGATGCCGACCGGCCTGGCCGAGCTGGACGGCGTACACGCCGGGTTCCGCTTCCGCGCGCCGGAGCCGGGCGAACACACCGCGGACGTGCTGGCCGAGTGGCAGCCACGCCCGGGTACGACTGCCCCGGCTCCACTCGGACGGCGTCGGCCGCTGGCCGGGCTGCGCGTCCTCGACCTCGGCGTGATCGTCGTCGGCGCCGAGCTCGGCCGGTTGCTCGCCGACCAGGGCGCCGACGTGATCAAGGTCGAGAACCAGGCCTTCCCGGACGGCAGCCGTCAGTCGGCCCGGGGTGAGCGCCTCTCGGTGACGTTCGCCTGGGGCCACCGCAACAAACGCGGTCTCGGCCTGAACCTGCGCAGCCCCGAGGGCGCGGAGCTGTTCCGTCGGTTGGCGGCCGACGCCGATCTGATCCTGTCGAACTTCAAGCCCGGCACGCTGGACTCGCTCGGCCTGGGCTACGAGGTGCTGAAGACGCTCAACCCGCGGTTGATCATGGTCGACAGCAGCGCGCTCGGCTCCACCGGCCCGTGGGCGAAGCGGATGGGGTACGGACCGCTGGTCCGCGCGTCCGTCGGGCTGACCGAGCTGTGGCGCTACCCCGACGTCGAGGGCAGCTTCAGCGACGCCAGCACGATCTACCCCGACCACGTCGCCGCCCGCGTCGGTGCGACGGCGGCGCTGGCGCTGGTGATCGAGCGCCTGCGGACCGGGACCGGGGGCACGGTGAGCATCGCCCAGGCCGAGACGACGTTCACCCAGTTCGCCCCGGAGTTCCTCCGCGAGTCGCTGGAGCCGGGTACGCTCCGGGCCCGCGGCAACAGCGGGGAGTGGGACGCTCCCTACGGTGTCTACCCCTGTCTCGGCGACGACGAGTGGTGCGCGATCACCGTCCGGGGCGACGACGACTGGCAGCGGCTCTGCGGTGTCCTCGGGCGGCTCGACTGGGCCGAGGACCCGTCGCTGGCCACCGCTGCCGGCCGGATCGCCGCCAGGGAGAAGCTCGACGCGCAGCTGGCGGAGTGGACCGCCACCCTCGCCCCGCGTGAGGTGATGGCGTTACTCCAGGACGCCGGGGTGCCGGCGGGAGCGATGCAGCGCCTGACCGAGTACCCGACCGATCCGCAGCTGGCCGCGCGCGGATTCCTCCGGCCGGTGACCCACCCGTTCATCGACCACGAGTTCTACACCGAGGGCGCCCCTGCCCGTTTCGAGCACGTCGCCGAGCCTGAACTGCGGCCCGCCCCGCTGGCCGGCCAGCACACCCGGGAGATCGCCCGCGAACTGCTCGGCCTCGACGACACCCGGATCGACGAGTTGCTCGCGGCCGGGGTACTCGAGGAGAGCGACCACCTCGAAGGAGAGAGCGCATGACTGCAGTACTCGTTGAGCGGAGGGGACACGTCCTCCTCGCCACGCTCAACCGGCCGGAGGCGCGGAACGCCGTCAACCTCGAGCTCGCCACGCTTCTCGGCGAGGCGCTGGACGAGGCTGACCGCGATCCGGAGATCCGGGCCTTCGTGGTCACCGGCGCCGGTGACAAGGCGTTCTGCGCCGGAGCCGACCTCAAAGCGCTGTCCAGGGGCGAGCAACTGATCCCGCCGGATCGCGCGGCCTGGGGCTTCGCCGGGTACGTGTCGCACCCGGTGAGCGTCCCCACGATCGCTGCGGTGAACGGCTTCGCGCTCGGTGGCGGCACCGAACTGGCGCTCGCCAGCGACCTGGTCGTCGCGGCCGAGACGGCCCAGTTCGGGCTGCCGGAGGTCAAACGCGGGCTCCTCGCCGCGGCCGGTGGGGTGTTCCGGATGCCCGCGCAAGTACCGCGCAAGATCGCGATGGAGCTCATGCTCACCGGCGAGCCGATCGACGCGGTGACCGCGCAGCGCCTCGGCCTGGTGAACCGGGTGGTCGCCGCCGACAAGGTGCTGGAGGAGGCGCTCGCGCTGGCCGACCGGATCGCGGCCAACGCGCCGCTGGCGGTGCAGGCCAGCAAGCGGATCGCGCTCGGGATCCAGGACGGACGCGTGCCGGCCGAAGAAGCGGCCTGGGCGCTGAACGAGGCCGAGATGCTCGCGGTCCTGCGGTCCGAGGACGCCGCGGAGGGACCACGGGCGTTCGCCGAGAAGCGGACTCCGGTCTGGAGGGCACGATGAGCGCACGCGCGGCGATCGCCGGTCTCGGCATCACCCCGATGGGCAAGATCT
>Ga0190269_10001793_pt1 | contig 10140 bp, 8 predicted proteins | sample Popmic249IS_FD_133749 | JGI IMG/M metagenome (GOLD analysis project Ga0190269, IMG submission 133749) | Populus adjacent soil microbial communities from riparian zone of Blue River, Arizona, USA - 249 IS | ecosystem: Environmental > Terrestrial > Soil > Riparian zone | place: USA: Arizona... | reverse complement strand
CTGCGCGACGTCGACGCCGCCTTGCGGATTGGCGCCGGGCACCTCGGGCTTGCCCGCCTCGCGCGCCGCAGGCGGGCAGCAGCGCTGTGCGACGGCCGTGAAGATGGCGTATTGCTCGGGCGTGAAGACCTTGAGGCCAGCCTTGGGCAAGGCGGTCAGCTTGGTCTTCTGCAGCGACAGCCCGAGGCCCGCGAGGCCGATCACGCCGAGGCCGATGAGGCCCGACTTGAGCAGGCGCCTTCGCGAGAAGCCGGAGGTCTCGACCATCGTGCACGCAGCCTCGCCCGCGTGCGCGAACGCTGTCAATCGAAGCTGGGACGGCGTATAGGCTCCCGGCGAAATGACGCCGCCTACGTATGTGCTCGTAGCCGGAGCGGTGGCTGCTCTGGTGTCGCTGGTGCTCTCGGTTACGCCGTACGTGATCGCGGCTCGGCGGGTCGCGCTCGCGGCGCTGTGGCTCGCGCTGTCGGTGGTGCCGCTCGCCGTCGCGCTCGACCTCGGCGAGCTGTCGTCGCTCTCGGGCGCGACCGTGTTCTCGCACGTGCTCGAGCACACGCGCAGCTATGCCGGCATCGCCCTGCCGTGTGCCTTCGTCGCGAGCTTGGCGCTCAGCCGCGCCAAGGCCGCGCGGCGGCGCTGAGGCTGCCAGGCTACGGCGGCAAGCACCTTTCGTGGTCCCAGCGACCGGTGCCGTTCGGCCGGACCTTGCGCATCGAGCCATGCAGTGCGGTCACGCCCGCGTCATCGATGTCGAAGTCGGACTGCGTCTCGAGCGAGCCGTCGTGGAACGTTAGCGTCAAGACGCCCGCTTCATGCGTGTAGCTGGCGAACGACTCGCCCACGCAGTACGGGTCGCCTTCCACGTAGCCGTCCTGCGCATCGTTCGGAGAGACCAAGTGATGCACGTGGAGGTCGGCGGTGAACCGCAAGCCGCCCGAGCGCAGCGCGCGGCAAGTGCCGTCGCACGTGAACCAATCGCCGACGATGGGCGGTCCGCTGCGCGCGACTGCGCCGGCGTCCATAGCACCGCTGGCGCTCGCTTCGTCCGGCCCCTCGCACCCCGGCAGGGCGACGGCCAGCATCAAGGCGAGCTCGATGAGCGTAGCTTTCATCTCGGCGTCTCAGCGGAGTAACGCGGCGATGGCGTCGAGCGCCCGGCGTTCGGTGATCATCATGCGGTGGATGGGGATGTCCAAGCGCCGAGTCGTCTTCGCAGCGGCCAAGATGCTGCTCGCAGCGGGCACGATCATCAAGTCGTACGGCGTATAGAGGCAATGCACCTCGACCTCACCGAAGCCGGTGGCATCGGACTCCAGCTCGCGCAGCAGCGCGCTGCCCGGCCGCATGTCGCGCAGCCCCGCCAGCGGTAACGCGTAGGCCGTGAGGGTCCCGCGATGCGGACCTGAGATCGAGACGAAGCGCCTCACGTTCGCGCGGCCGCCGAGCTTCTGCAGATAGTAGCGAGAGACCAGCGCGCCCATGCTGAAGCCGACCAAGTCGATCGGCGCGCCGTGCGCCTCCATCAGGGCCTCGGCCTCACGCTGGACTTGCGCCGCGAGCGTGGCGATGGGGGCACGGCCGTCGTTTGGCTCGAGGTCGAACGCGTGCACCCGCTCGATGCCGCGTGCGGCGAGGCCGCGCTCGAGCGCCGCCATGCGCGCACGCGAATCCCAGATGCCGTGCACGACCAAGACCGCAGGGGCGTTGCCCACAGCGACCGCTACCGATCGCAGCCCGAGCCATAGAGCACGGTGACGAGGTCGCGCCGAGCGACGGCGACGTCGGGACAGGCGTCGCCGTTCAGGTCGGCGATCTCGAACGTGTCGCGCGCGCTGCCCAAGCCATCGGGTAGCGCAAAGGCGATGCTCCGCGCGCGGTGCAGGCCGCGCGCGCCTTGCAGCAGCACGCGAACCTCACCGACGTTCTGCGCAAGCGCGATCAAGTCCATCCGCCCGTCGCCGTTCATGTCGAAGAGCCTCGTCGGTCCCTCGTTGGTCTCGATCATCGGCGCAGGGCCGAAGCCACCGTCGTCGTCCTGGAGCATGAGGCGTATGCCCGGCGCGATGACGAGGTCATTGCGTCCGTCGGCGTTGCCGTCGCCCATCGTCAAGAATAGGTCGATCGCGAACGTCTCGGGCACGCCGTGGAGCGTCGCCTCCGTGGCGAAACCTGCGACGCCGTCGTGAGCATGCACGTATACGGCGCGGCGTTGCGCGTCGGTCGAGATCAAGTCGGGCAGTCCGTCGCCGGTGAGGTCCCCGATAGCCATCCCGCTCAGCCGCCCGGCGCTCGGCCCGGCGAGCGCGAGGTCGCTCGGCGCGAACGAGCCGCGACCGTCACCGAAGTACACGAGGACTCGGTCGAGCGACGGTTGAGGCCGCGTGACGAGGTCGACGTTGCCGTCGAGATCCACGTCGATCAGCTGCAGCGCGTTGAGGTCGGCAGCGGTCGGCCCCTCGGAAGCGATCGGCTCGCCAAAGCGCAGGCCACCCTCGGACAGTCGCGTCACAAGCCCCCGTGCGCTCTCGTTGCGCTCCACGATCGGCCCATGTGACACGACATCGAGCTTGCCGTCGCCATCGACGTCGACGAAAGCGCTCGCCGAGCCCAGCTCCGATGGCAGCCGCTGCGGCTCGCCGAACGTTCCATCCGCGCGTTGCTCGAACACGTGCGAGGCCGACATCAGGTCGAGCCTGCCGTCGTCGCTTAGGTCGCCGACAGCCATCACGCCCGCGCCCAGCTCGCCTTCGTAGTGGAAGCCGAGCTCGAGCGCGTAGTCGGTGGGCTCGTCCGGACTGTCATCGCGCGGGCTGACTTCGTCGGGATCTACGTTACCGAGGTACTCGGCCAGCTCGTGCCGCTGCGCGTCGCTCAGCTGGCGGGCGCCGGGCGGAGGCATCGCGCTCGGGTCGCTTGGGTCGAGCTCGAGGCGCGCACGGGCCACTTGCAGCGTCGCGGGCGAGACGCGGCTGAGGTCCGCGTCGAATCGCGCCCGAGACAGCGTCGGGTCGAGCGCCGCGTTGTGGCACGGCCCGCACGCTTGAATGACCAGCGCCTCGCCTTGCGCGTCGGGCTCGACCGCGAAGCTCATCTCCGCGAGCAGAGCCTGGTCATCGGGCAGCACGTCGCCGATGTCGGGCAGCTCGTCGCGCTCGATGCGGGCGTCGAGGAAGTCACGGTACGCCGCGGTGGCGGCGGCGAGCTTGCCCGGGTCGCTCGCCCGCTCGTTGTGATACGGCGGCGGCAGCGCATACCCGTCGCGGTAGTCGTCGTACAAGAGCTGCCACGTTGGGCTGTGCTCGTAGCTTGCCGCGGCGTCGGGGTTCAAATAGTCCAAGGACGCTTGGAACTGATTGGTCTCGGCCGCGATCGTTCCGCTCAAGAAGTTGAGCGGTTGCCGCGACTGCAACCCAGCGCGCTCGGCCGCTCGCACCTGGCTCTCGAGCAGCGCGGGATCGGCGGGCACCGTCGCGCCGGCGTACGGCTCATCGCGCTTCGCCGCGCGCAGGTCGTCGCCGAGCCGGCTCAAGGTGTTGCTGGGCAGTGGGAACCAGTGCAGCCATGGCCCGTCCGCCTCCCGCATCAGCAGCATTGGCTTGCCGCCGTCGCTCGGCGCGCCGCCGTGGCAGCGCCGGCAGTCGAGCGCCGTGTTCTTCAGCGCCTCGTCGTCGCGGATGCGCAGCTCACGCCAATCGGTTTCGATGGCGGGGGTGAACAAGTCGCCGTGCGTGCAGCCGCCGGGCTCGTCGTTGCACGCTTGGCGCAGCTCGAGCAGGTAAAAGTTGAAGCGCTGCGCGCGCCGATCGAGCGACACCATCTCGACGCGCTGCTCGCCGCGCGTGAACGTCACGGCCACGTAGCCATCTTGGAAGCCATTTTCGCGCAGCAACACCGCGCGCGGGTTGATCGAGGAAGCGAGGCGCCCGCCCAGCGCGGTCGAGTGGGCGAGGAACAGCGTGCGATCGAGCTCGAGCGCGCTCGCTAAATCCGCGAGGCTCGTGATCTCGCTCGCGTTGGGGCCGCAGAACAGGTCGCTGATCGCGTCGTTTGCGCGGCCGCAGAAGGCAGGCTTCTCGGCTGGTCCGCCGACCGCCTCGTCCGTGCTGCTGCAGGCCATGGCGAGCGTGAGCGCCGCGAGGGCGTAGGCGCGCGTCATGGCACGCCCCCGCCGGTCATGCCCAGCGCCGCGGCGCGCTCGAGCATCGGGTCGATCGCGCCGGCGTCGAGCTCGCCGCGCAGGTACTCGAGCAACCGCTGCTTCGCTTCCGGCGCGAGCTGACGAGCCTCCGGTGGCGGCATGACGCCGGGGGCGTCGCCCGGACGCTCGATGCGCTCGATCGCGAGGTCGATCTCGGATCGCGGCAAGCGGCCGAGCGCGATCGAAAAGCGCGCCCTCGAAATGCTTTGATCCAGCACGTCGTTGTGGCACGGGCCGCAGGCTTGGATCAGCGCCTCGGCGGGGGTGGCATCCGGCTCCGTCGCGAGCCCGATGCGCGCGCGCAGCTTCGGATCGTCCGGGAAGATGTCCGCCAAGTCGGGCAGGTCTTTCGCTTCCATCTCACCTTCGAGGTAGCGCCGATATGCCTGGGCGAGCTGCGCTTGCTTCGTGGGATCCGTCGCGCGCAGCTCGAGGTAGGGCAGGGCCAGTTGCTCGCCGCGCTTGAAGGCTTCGTAGGCGCCTTCCCAGGTCGGGCTGCCATGAATGGTCGTTGCGTAGCCGACGCCTGCCGTCCACGGCCAGCGCTCGTTCTCGATCTTCGGGGCATCGAACAAGAGCGGCTGATTCGGGCCCACGACGCCCTCGAGGTTGAACACCGCGAGCGCCGACGTCTTGCTCAAGTCGATGCCGCCGTAGGGCTCGTCGCCCTTGCCCGCGATGTAGTCGCGCATCAGCGCGCTGCCGTTTTCTCCGGGGAAGTCATCGCTGACGACGCTCACCGGGAAGAAGAAGTGCGTCCAAGGGCTCTCGAGCTCACGCATCAGGAGACGCGCCTCGGTCGTCCCTCGCTGGTGGCACTGGCGGCAGTCCGCCGGAGTGTTCTTGAGGTCTTCGTCGTCCTCGAGCCTGAGGCGCAGCCAGTCGCGCTCGATCGCCGGCGTGTACAGGTCTGCGTTCGAGCAGCCTTCAGCCGTCGCGTTGCATGCTTGCTCGAAGCTGAGCAGGTAGAACGCGAGCGCACCCGTCTTGCTGGAGCGGGTCACCAGCTCGACGCGCTGCACACCGCGCTGGAACGTCATGAGCACGTTGCCGCCGAACAAGATGAGGCGCGGATTGAGCGGCGAGACGCGATGACCGGACAGCGCGGTCGAGTGGCCGAGCACCGCCACGTGCAGCGCAGGGTCGAGCCCGCGGATGCCCGCGAACACGTCGCCCGGAACGCCGGCGTCAGGATTTTGCAGCTGAAGATCGAACAGCGCGCGCAGCTCTTCGAAGGAGCTGAGCGCCGGCGGGGAGTCCGAGCAGAACGCATCGCGCACGGCATCGGCTCCGTCGCGCTCACATAGCGGCGGGCGCTCGAGGGTCGCGGGCGGGGCGGCCGACGCATCCACGCTCACCGCCCCGTCGGACGACGCGTCATGCGTGAGATCGGCCTCACTCTCGCAGGCGCAGAGCACCCAGCTCGCGAGCGCAAGGCACATGCCGACCGCTCGCCGCCTCACGCTTGAGCTCGTTGCAAGAGGGCCTGCACGGCGATGCGGCCCCGAGCATCCGCCTTCGGATCGCGCACGAAGCGGCTTGCGACGTGGTGGGCCAGGTAGATGCCGCACAGCTCCCAGACGACTTGCTCGACGTCGACGTCGGCGCGCAGCTCCTTCGACGCGATGGCCTCGCTCACGAGCGCACCCAGCATGCCTCGCATCTCTCGCTCCATCGCCTGCACCTTGTCGCGCACGGGACCTTCCACGTCGTCCAGCTCGAACATCGCCGCCGCCACCGGACAACCGCCGGGCAGGCCGGCGCGAGGCGCCCAACCGAACCAGTGGTCGATGAACGCCTGCAAGCGGCCGAGGCCGGGCGGTTGCCGCATCGCCGGCTCGAGCACGTGCGGTCCAGCCAACTTGCTCGAGTGCTCGAGCAACGCGAGCTGCACATCGACCTTGGAACGGAAGTGCGCGAACACGCCGCTCTTCGACATGCCCACGTCGTCGGCGAGCCGGCCTAAGGTCACCCCCGACAGGCCCTCGCGGCTCATCAACGCAAGCCCGGTGTCGAGCAGCCTGTCGGACATTTTCACGTTTGATTTCGACATCTTGACCGGCATGCACGACCGGTCGTGCGGAAGGCACGCTCGCACGCTGGACCACGGCAGTCAATCGCTGGGCTTATCGCTCGCGCTCTTTGAACAGCTCTTCGCGGGCAGCCTCGTAGATCGCCACGACGGCGGGGTGCCGGATGCGCCGCTCGATCGAGATCGCGTAGAAGCGCTCGCGCACCTCGGGCAGTCGCCCGACCAGGTCGACCTCGTAGTGCTTTCTGATGAAGGTCTCGATCGCGGTCGGCGCTGCGAACAATCCGGCGCCATCTTGTCCGAAGACGGCCAGCAGCGCGCTGTCGTCGAACTCCGCTTCGATCTTGGGGCGTACGCCGTGCTCGTCGAACCACACGTCCAGGGCGCGGCGTTGGGTGGTCGTCTCGTGGGGCAAGAGCATGGGCGCACCGTGCAGCGATTTCGGGAAGCGCTTGCGGTAGCGCGCCGCGAGATCCTTGCGCGCGAACACGCTCATGCCGCACTCGCCCAAGAGGTGGTTGAACGCGCGCACGCTGCTGCCCGGAGGCAGCGGGCTGTCCGAGAGCACCACGTCGAGGTCGTGCGATGCGAGCTCGGTCAAGAGGCGCTCCGTCTTGCCCTCGCGGCAGACCATCCGCACCTGCCGCGCTTGCGCGCGCGCGGGATCGAGCAGCTTCTTAACGATCAACTTCGGCACTACGTCCGCGATCCCGACGACGAGGCGCAACGGCCCCGCCGTGGGGCGGTTCTTCACGGTGTCCATGAGCTCGCGGCCGAGCGCGAAGATCTCGTCCGCGTAGCCGTAGACCACCGTGCCCATCTCGGTTAGCACGAGCCTGCGGCCCTGCCGGACGAACAGCTTCTCGCCCAGCGCGCGCTCGAGGGCGCGGATCTGACCGCTGACGGTCGGGCGAGCGAGGCGCAGCTTGCTCGCGGCGTTCGACACGCCGCCTTCCTTCGCGACCAACCAGAAGTAGAGCAGGTGGTGGTAGTTGAGCCATTCCATGACGGCCTGGAGGATATGTCGATAAAGCCGACATATCGCGAGCAAACTTCCTAGATTTACGACACGGCGGCTCGCGGTTATACCGGCCGAGCGTTCGGACAACAGCGCCGAAAGCACGGAGATTCGTATGGTTTCAGAGACGATCGGCAGCCCGATTCTGTGGGGCTCCTTCATCGCGTTCGTGATCGCGATGCTCGCCCTCGACCTGGGCATCTTCCACCGCAAGGCGCACATCGTGAGCTTCCGCGAGGCGCTCACGTGGAGTGCGGTGTGGGTGGCCTGCTCGCTGCTCTTCAGCGGCTTCATCTGGCACACGTACGGGTCCGAGCGCGGCCTGCAGTTCCTGACCGGCTACGTGATCGAGTACTCGCTGTCGATCGACAACATCTTCGTGTTCGTGCTGGTGTTCAGCGCGCTGCGGATCCCGCTCTTGTACCAGCACCGTGTGCTGTTCTGGGGCATCTTGTCGGCGCTGATGATGCGCGCGGGCATGATCTTCGCCGGCACCGCGCTGATCAACAAATTCCACTGGATCATCTACGTCTTCGGCGCGTTCCTGATCTTCACTGGCATCAAGATCTTCATCAACCGCAATCAGGAAGAGAGCCTCGACGACAGCGCGGTGCTCAAGCTCGTGAAGCGCTTCGTGCCGACCTCGAGCAAGCTCGACTCGGAGCACTTCTTCACCATCGAGAACGGCCGCCGCGTCGCGACGCCGCTGTTTCTGGCGCTCGTCTTGGTCGAGATCTCCGACGTGATCTTCGCCGTGGACTCGGTGCCCGCGATCTTCGCGATCACGAGCGATCCGTTCATCGTGTTCACGTCGAACATCTTCGCGATCTTGGGCCTACGGTCGCTGTTCTTCCTGCTCGCGGGCCTCGTCGACAAGTTCCGCTACCTCAAGGTCGGTCTGGCCGTCGTGCTGGTGTTCGTGGGCGTGAAGATGTGCATCGTGGACATCTACAAGATCCACGCCGCGGTCTCGCTGGCCGTCATCGTCGGCACGTTGGCCGTCTCGATCATCGCTTCGATCCGCGCCTCGAACCGCGAGTCGCGGCTGCCCGAGCAGGCCGAGGCCGCCAAGCACCGCGAGCAGCTGACCGAGCAACTTCGGGCCGAGCTCAACGAGAAGTAGCCGCAGCGCCCGCGCGCCTCATCGAAATTCTCCAGTAATTTCAAGCGATGAGGCGCGGGCCGCGGGCCCTCGGGGGTGGATCTCCGGCCATCCGTATCCTACACCTCGGCTACCGCCTGCGTCCGGCGGCGCATCTGGCTGTCGTTCTACGGAAAGAGCCATGAAGCAGAGCGAGCACGAGCGGCTGCGCACCGCTCGGGCTCGCGCGCGCTTCGCGGCCCGAAAATGGGGTTTTCATGTCGAAGGTGCTCGGCCTGCGTTGTTTTCGAGTCGCAGGTCTCGTCCTCGCAGTGCTCGCTTTGGGCTGCGGGGAGAAAGAGGGCGGGGCGGGCACCGGCGTTGTGGAAGGGGGCGGTCGGTACACGCCGCCCGAGTTCGGCTTCAGCGCCACCTCGACCGCGATCGTGACGCCCGAGATCATCATCGCGCCGCAAGACCCGGACGCGTCGGTCGGCAGCGACGCGCTGTGCGGCGACGGCGTCTTGGGCGAGGGCGAGGTCTGCGATCCCGGCATCCACGCCTGCTGCAACGAGGACTGCGACGGCGTGCTCGATCCGGGCGACGTGTGCCGCGAGGCGAGCGGCGGCTGCGACGCGATCGAGCTGTGCGACGGCGAGAGCTTCGTGTGCCCCGAGGACGAGCTCGAGGGTGCGGGTGAGGTGTGCCGGGAGAGCGCCGGGGCGTGCGACGTGCCGGAGACTTGCGACGGCGTGAGCGACGCGTGCCCGGCCGATGTGGTGGCCGAGCTCGACAGCGAGTGCCGAGCGAGCGCCGGCGACTGCGACATCGCCGAGGTGTGCGACGGCACGAGCGTAGAGTGCCCGCCGAATGTGCTCGAGGGCGTCGACACGGTATGCCGCGAGGCCGAGGGCGTGTGCGATCAGGCGGAGAGCTGCACCGGCGACAGTCCCGAGTGCCCGGGCGACGAGGTGCTCGGCACGGACATCGCGGCGCCCGTCGTGTGCCGCGAGCCGGATGGCGACCTCGCTTGCGACGCAGTCGAGCATTGTGATGGTGCGAGCAAGGATTGCCCCGAGGACTTGCCGCTCGAAGCGGGCACGCAGTGTCAGACCAGCCTCGGCACGTGCGATGCGGCGGAGGTCTGCGACGGCTCGAGCTTCGAGTGTCCGCCGCCCACCGGCACCGCGGCGCCCCGCGGCACGATGTGCCGCATCGCGAATGGCCCCTGCGATCTGCCCGAGACGTGCAACGGCACGAGCATCACGTGCCCGGCGGACGGCTTTGCGCCGAGCACCACGACCTGTCGTCCCGACTCGGCTCGCGGCTGCGACGTCGCCGAGATGTGCACGGGCACGGGCCCGGCGTGTCCTGCGAACGCGTTCGATCCGGTCGGCTCGACGTGCCGGCCGGTCGCCGCGGGCGGCTGCGACGTCGCGGAGCAGTGCACCGGCATGAGCGATACGTGCCCCGCGGATATCTTCCAGATGGACACCGTGTGCCGCGCGGCTGTGGCCGGCGGCTGTGACGTCGCGGAGACGTGCGAGGGCGATGGGGCGCAGTGTCCTGCCGATGAGACGCGCCCCGTCGGCACGACGTGCCGCATGGCCGCGGGTTCGTGCGACGTCGCGGAGACGTGCAACGGCAGCAATACGTGTCCCGGCAATCAGTTCCTCGCGAGCACGACGACCTGCCGTGCGGCCGTGGCTGGCGGCTGCGACGTCGCGGAGATGTGCCCCGGCAACGCCGCAGCATGCCCCGCTGATGTCGTGCGCGCCGAAGGCACCTCGTGCCGCGCGTCGGCGGGCCCG
>Ga0190269_10001792_pt1 | contig 10143 bp, 8 predicted proteins | sample Popmic249IS_FD_133749 | JGI IMG/M metagenome (GOLD analysis project Ga0190269, IMG submission 133749) | Populus adjacent soil microbial communities from riparian zone of Blue River, Arizona, USA - 249 IS | ecosystem: Environmental > Terrestrial > Soil > Riparian zone | place: USA: Arizona... | reverse complement strand
TGATTGAGTCTTTAAATTTTGTAGAAATTTTGTATAGCTGATATTAAACATGAGAAAAAGAATAAAAAGAAAAAAAAAAAATAATAAAAATAAAAAAAAAAAAAAAATAAAAAAAAATTTTATTTATCTAAAACATACATAAACAAACATATTTTTTTTAATATATAACCAAAGAATATTAAAAACAAAAAAATTATATAATAAACATTAAATGCCGAATATGGGACTCGAACCCATGCCATTAACTCGACAAATTAATATCCTACCATCTAGACTAATTCGGCATTTAATTTAATTACTATATAATTTAATAATAATTTTTTATAACTTTAGTGAAAAAAGGCAATCTATTAGATATACAACGCATACACATTCTTAATTTATAAAAATTATAAAAATTGTCATCAATATAAACTTCAAAAATAATCATACCTTTAATTATAGCACATTCTCAATAACTACGATCAGCTTTACCACCTCCTAATCTTGCTTCTAAAGGTTTTTTTGTAACAGGAATTCTTAACGAAATATTAAATTTTAATTTTGCTTCTTTTTTAAAAAATCTTTTGAATTGACGTAAAATCATATTTAAATGATTCAATTTTAAACGTCCATCCTCTAAAGTTTTTAAACCAAATGAATAAGTAGGAATTTTATTACTACAATTATAATTATTTTCTTTCAAATTTATTACATGAACTCTACCATATTTTATATTTTTTGGATTATTTTTAATTTTCATTGAATATATATTTATAATAAAAATTTGAAGCATAAAACCCTTTATATAATCAGATTTTTAAAGTACATGCACTAAATCTTAATGTTAAGGTATGCATATTATAATCAATATTAGCATTTGTATCTGATGTAGGCAATGATCCTCTTTTAAATCATAAATTAGCAGATTTTTGTTTTCTTGTAAAACGACCAACAAAATGAAATTTATAACCATAAAAAAAAGTTTTTTCATTTGAAGATGATTTATAACGAACATTTTTATTACCAAAATTCTCTTTTTTTGTTCTTTTTAATATATTAATTTTAAACGAATTTAAAAAACTATTTACTTCAAATTTTTTATTATTATAAAATTTAACAGTATTTAAATAATAATCAATAGAAAATGGAAATTTAGAATTAAAAAACAAAATTTTTTTAAAATAATAATCAAAATGTAGAATATCTTTACCAAAATTTTTTGGTAATGGAAATTTAAATTTTTTCTTTAATTTTATAATTTTTTCATATTTAATATAAACAACATGTCTTACATTAAATAACTCTTTAATATCAAAAAATAAAAGTAAATCATCAATAAGATTATTTAATTCAAAAACAACTTTATTATTTGTAAATAATATATAAAAAAGAGATTCTAATATTTTTTTATAATTTACCAATAATTTATTTTTGTCTTCTTCTTCATCAGTCTCAATAAATAATCTCAATATATTTAAAAATTTAAATATTCTAAAAATATAAATGTTTTTATATGACATATGTGATTTATAATGTATTAATAAATCATAAACTAATTTCATCATATACAATTTTAATCCACTTAACTTACCAAATTTAAAAAAATAATTATTAAAGATATTAATAATAAAATCTTTATATCTATTTCTATCAAATAAATCATTATTTTTTAAATTTGATTTTTTCTTTAAACTACTACTACTATAATAACGTACAAAAAGTTTTTTTCTAAATTTTAATTCATGATCTCTAAAACAACTATTTTTTTTTATAAATAAAAAAGGACTATAAGAATATTCATATTCATTATTAATAAATTTAAATATGAAAAAAAAACACAATATTTTATTAAATTTAGTATTATTAATTATACTAAACCTAATATGATAAAAATAAAAATTATAACCATAAAAAATCATTTTATCATTAAAATAAGAACAAAACAAAAATCTAAAAAAATTTAAAAAAAAAAATTTTGTATTATTGAAAGAATATTTTTTTTTCGAATAACTTTTTATAAAAAATTTATTTACAAAATTTTTCTTTCCAATAATAGATTTTTTATATTTTTTTAATTCATTAAATTTTTGTTTCTTCAAATTTTCTTCAGATAACAATGCTACATTTTTTAATTCTTCTTTTTGCTTTTTATATCTCTCACGTCTTTTAATATTATACTGAATTCTTTTTTCATCACTCATTTTTCGTTTTTCTCTTTTTAATTGCTCCAAATATTCTCTAGAAACTATATCTTTTAATTCCAATAAAAACTTATATTTTTCATTTGAATTATAGAAATGTTTAAATTTCAAATTTCTTTTTAAAGAAATCTTAACATTAAATATATTTTTTTTAAAAAAATATCTATAATTTTTTAAAAAAATATTTGAAAATTTATTAAACATCTTACCTTTTACAGTAAAATAATTAGTTAATTTAAAAAAAATTCTTTTATTAATTAAAATTATATTAGACATTGTATAAACAATAAAATAATAATATTTATCCTTAAAATAAGAAACAAACGTCCTATAATATGTTTTTTTTTTTAAATCAAGTTTATCAAAAATCTTTAAAACTAAAAATGAATTTAAAGTTCTTTTTATTGGATTAATTATATCATAAAAATTAAATTTATTTTTTAAAGCTAACATTATATATCTAGATATAAACTTAGCACTCAAATTATAATTATTTAAAATAAAAACATTTACTTCACTATTTAAAAATAAAAAATAAGAACATAAATATTCAATAAACTTAGAAAAAAATTTAAATATTGGCAAAAATATTACAGAAAAATGCAAAAATTTAATAAAAATAAAAATTATTTTACTAGACATAACTAATCTTTGTGATCTTACATTAAATATTGATTCTTTATAAAATTTAACTAATAAACAAAAAAAAAACATAAAAATTTTAGAACCTTTCATTTTTTCATAACTTAAATAAGAAAAATCAAATGGTAAAAAAAAATTTGATTTATATGTGTCATATAAAACTCAATAACTATAAGGATTAATACCAAAATAAAAAAATCTCAAAGCATATCTCATAATTTCTAATTGTTCAGCACCTAATCAATTTTTATCTTCAAATTTTTTTCTTAAAAATTTAATTTTATCAAAAACACGTTTTGAAAAAATCATATTTTTTAAAAGTTGAAATTTTTCAAGATCATAAAAAAGAAACATATAAACATAAAAGAAAAATAATAGTGCAACTATATTTTTATGAAAAAGATGTTTTTTCATCCAAAGAGTTTTTAATCTTAATTTCTTAAATAGTCTATATTTTAAAAAAATAATTGATCTACCTATTATATTTATATTAAATGCTTGATATAAATATAAATTTAAAAACAATATATTATTTTTAAAAACAACTTCCAAATGACTAAATAATCAACTAGCTTTTCTTGTAGAAAAAAATCTAAAAAAAAGAAAATAAACAAAATTTTTAAATAATAACATTTTATAAAAAAATTCAACATATTCTGTCAAATTTAAATACCATGAATCTCCTCATGATTGAGAATAACCAATTCTTAAAGCTAAAGGATTCAAAACTATGCCCATTTTTTTATTTTTTTTTCTTTTAAATATTTCTTTAAAGTCAAATTATAATTAGGTAATTTTGAATGATCAAAACCTCTTTTTTTTATATTTTTTTTTTTATATTTCTTTGTATTAATAGGTATTTTCTTTGTAATAACGAATTGTCCTAATCTAAAACCAATAGCATAATTATTTAGATTAACATACATAAAAATTTTACCATTATGAACACCAATTCGTTTTTCCATTAGAACTCTATTATTATTAACTAAAGAAGCTTTATTTCAAAATAACAAATTACTTATTAATTTAACTTTATTTTTCTTTAAAACACTGGCTAATTTATCATGAATTTTTAAATCTTTACGTCTATTAATATAATCTGAAAATATAGATTTATGAACATAAGGTACTTTATAAGAAGAACGCATTTTAATTAATTAAAAATTTTAAAATTATATTTCTTTTTTCTATATAACTTATCACGCTTTGTAGGCACTTTAGTTAATTTACCATAAGGTGTTTTATGGGCAACAGGAGGAGAACTTCTACCTTCGCCTCCACCATGCGCATGATCACATGGATTCATAGCAACACCACGAACTCTAGGCTTAAATCCCAAATTTCTATTTTTACCAGCATTTTTCACTCTAGTCAAAAAATGCTTAGAATTTGAAACAACACCAACAACAGCTATACAAAAAGAAGAAACTCTTAACAATCATCCAGAATTCATTTTTAAAAACCCATAATTTTTTTCTTTACTAATTAAAAAACAACTTAAACCCGCAGATCTTGCGAGTTTACCTCCTTTACCAGGCATAATTTCTACATTACATAAAAAATTACTAGTTGAAATATTATAAATAAAAGTAGATGTATTTTTTTGTAAATAATTTACAAATCCAAAAATTATATCACCTATATTACAATTCTCAATCATAAGAATATAACTAAATAACCCATTTTCATAACATACTAAACTAAAAAATCCAGTAACTCTATACTGCTTCTCAATTGATAAAATAATATACTTTAAAGGTATATTACGTTTATAATCAATAATATAACGTTTTCGTTTCAAACCTCCACCTTGAGTAAAAATTGTTTTTCTACCAAAAAAATTTATACCAGAACACTTAGATAAACCATAAACAAATTGCTTTCTTATTCGTTGTATAAATTTCATTTATTGTAATATTTCAGTAATAATACCAGCACCAACAGTTAATCTGCCTTCACGCATAATAAATCTTAAACCTACATTAATAACTGTTTTCTCTATTAATTTAATTTTAATAACTATATTATCACCAGGCGCAACAAGCATTTCTTCATTATCTAATATAATTGTACAAGTTACATTTTGAACTCTAAAAAAAAGTTGAGGTTTGTAACCTGATTTAAATGGTCTTGATCTACCACCTTCTTTTTCAGATAATATATATACTTTGGCAAGAAATTCTGTAAAAACTTTAGCAGTACCAGGAGCAGCCAAAATAAATCCACGATAAACTTCTTTATTAGGTACACCTTTTACTAAAACACCAACATTATCACCAACTTGAGCATAATCTAATAATTTTTTAAACATTTCTAAAGCCATACAAGTAGTTTTAAAAGTTTGTTTTTTGCCAACTAACTCGACTTCATCACCAACTTTTATTCTACCTCTCTCAACTTTACCAGTTACAACAGTTCCTCTACCTTGAGCTACTAAAACAGTTTCAACTGGCAATAGAAACGGATCATTTAAAGCTCTAACTGGCTCTTTAATATATTCATCTACTGTTTTCATTAATTCCATAATAATTTTTAATTGACTTACTTCACCTTCCATAGCTTTTTTTGCAGAACCTTTTATAATAGGTAAATCTAATGGATAACCATAACTTTCTAATAATTCTCGTATTTCATATTCAACAATTTCTGCCATACCTTTATCTTTCAAAGCATCGATTTTATTCAAAAAAACTATTATATAAGGAATACCTATTTCTTTCGCTAAAATTATATGTTCTCTAGTTTGAACCTGAACACCATCTGTTGCAGAAACAACTAGAATTACACCATCCATTTGATTAGCTCCTGTAATCATATTTTTTATATAATCTTGATGACCTGGACAATCAATATGACTATAATGTCTTTTTTCAGTTTCATATTCTACATGAGTAGCATTTATGGTTATACCTCTAGATCTTTCTTCTGGATGAAAATCAATATCAGAATATTCTTTAAATTTAGTTTTACCAACACCGGACAAAGCTCTTGTAATAGCCGAAGTTAATGTCGTTTTACCATGATCAACATGACCAATAGTACCTATATTACAATGAGGTTTAACTCTTTCAAATTTTTCTTTTTCTGGCTTTTTAGACATTTTTTAAAAACAATTTCATGTTAATAAAATTAAATAAATAAAAATTATTAACTTTATTAAACAAAATTTCAACATTTTTTAAATTAATATTAGAATTAACTAATTTTAAAAAATTTAATTTATAAAAAAACTTTAAACTAATATAATTTAAAAAATAATTTTTTAAAAACAAATAATAATTATTGTTAAATATATTACTTATTTCAGAATATAACAAACTTAAAATACAAATTTGAATATATAATAAATTTAAGTATTCAAAACTCAAATCTAATATTAAATTTTTCAAACCTATTACCAAATTTAAAAAATTAATAAAATATAATCAAATATTTTTTGATATATTCAAAAAAAACGTATTTATATTCGTACCAAAAAATTTATAAATAAAAAAAAACATCAATAAAATATTAAAACCTATAAAGCCTTCAACTGAAATGCTTTTAAAAAAAACAAAAAAAATAAAATAAAATATATAATATAAAATAATATATATACTCAACAATAAAAAAACTTTCTTATTATTTAAATAAAATTTTTTTATCATCTAAATATATTAAATAAATTTTTTCTTTGTCTTGATTTTAAAACATTAAACAAAAATATATCTAACAATGTATTTTTTTCATCTCTTAATGCACAAATAATTCAAACATAGTCATTTTCATTATTTGCATAAGTATAATAAGGAAAATACATAAAAAATCTACTTGTATAATCAATATAACGTTTATTAAATGCTCTTTTAAATAAAAATTCTTTATTAAAAGAATGCATATAATATCTATTATAAAAATTATATAAATTAAATTTATTAAATAATGCCAATATTAACATATAAACAAAAATTAATAATCCTATAAATGAAATATATGCTCCAATAGATGAAATATAATTTCAAGATCAATAAATATCAGGATAATCTGAAATACGTCTAGGCATTCCAGATATACCTAAGAAATGTTGCGGAAAAAAAGTCAAATTAACACCAACAAAAGTAACTCAAAAATGCAAACGACCCAAAAATCTTGAATAATATACACCATAAAACAAACCTAATCAATGATAAAATCCAGAAAATGTTGCAAAAACAGCACCCATAGATAATACATAATGAAAATGAGCAACAACAAAATAAGTGTCATGTAATACTAAATCTATACCAGCATTTGATAATATAATACCAGTAATACCACCAATTGTAAATAAAAATAGAAAACCTAATGCAAATAAAAATGGTACTGACATTTCTACAACACCACCAAAAATAGTTGCTATTCAACTAAATACTTTAACGCCAGTTGGTATAGCAATTATCATTGTAGTAGCAGTGAAATATGCTCTTGTATCTACATCCATACCTACTGTATACATATGATGAGCTCAAACAATAAAACCCAATATACCTATAGAAGACATAGCATAAACCATACCCATATAACCAAATATAACTTTATTACTATAATCTGATACAACATGACTAATAACACCAAAAGCAGGTAAAATCAAAATATAAACTTCAGGATGACCAAAAAATCAAAATAAATGTTGATATAATACAGGATCGCCACCACCAGCAGGTGAATAAAATGATGTATTAAAATTTCTATCAGTCAATAACATAGTTATAGCAGCTGCTAAAACTGGTAAAGATAAAACTAATAATAATGCTGTAATCAATATTGACCAAACAAATAATGGCATATATTTCATTTTCATTCCAGGTGTTCTCATATTAAAAATTGTAGTAATAAAATTAATAGCACCTAGTAATGAAGCAGCACCAGCTAAATGTAAACTAAAAATAGCTAAATCGACACCTGCTCCTTCAACAGATGACAAAGGGGGATATAATGTTCAACCAGTACCAACACCACTTTCAATAAATGTAGAACTAATTAATAAAAAAAAAGAAGGAGGCATTAACCAAAAACTTAAATTATTTAATCTAGGAAACGCCATATCTGGAGCACCTATTAAAATTGGTAACAATCGATTCCCATAACCACTAATTAAAACAGGCATAACTAAAAAAAATATCATTATTAAACCATGCGCTGTTATTACAACATTATAAAATTGATAATCACCAAAAAATATTTGGTTACCAGGATACGATAATTCCATTCTTATCATAACAGAAAAAATAGAACCTACAAGGCCTGCAACCAATCCAAAAATGATATATAACGTACCTATATCCTTGTGATTAGTTGAAAAAAATCATCTTTTAAAAAAATTAATAAATTGATTCTTCATTACTTAAATAAACTTTCATTAAATTAATTAAGAATGCATAAAATTCTTCAAATAATTCTTCTCTAGCAACTACATCCAATACTGTAAATATTATAGTATTATTTATTAAATATAATAATTTTCTTTCAAATAATGATATTCATTCAATATTAATATCACTAAACATACCATTCAATCCACCAAATAAAATTACTATTTGACTAACCATATTAACAGGATTACTATGAGGTTGATTTAATAATTGAACTAATCTTCTACCTTTCTCTAATAACAATACACTTGATTCATCTAAAGATAATCCCAATCTAGCAAATTCTTCCATTTCTCTATATTGTGCTAATTCTAATTTTAAAGAACCAGCTAATTTTTTTATAACTTTATTTTGTGCTGCTGAACCAACACGACTAACAGATATACCAGGACTAATAGCTGGTCTAATACCTCTATTAAATAAACTAGCTTCTAAAAATATTTGTCCATCAGTTATAGAAATAACATTTGTAGGTATATATGCAGATACATCACCTTGAATTGTTTCAATTATAGGCAATGCCGTTAATGAACCACCTTCAATAACTAAATTCCCTTCTTTAACTTCACGTAATTTAGCTGCACGTTCTAATAAACGTGAATGAATATAAAATACATCACCAGGATAACCTTCACGTCCAGGAGGTCTTCTTAATAATAATGACATTTGTCTATAAGCAACTGCATGTTTGCTTAAATCATCATATATTATAACAACTTTTCTACCATTATCTCTAAAATATTCTCCAATTGCACAACCAGAATAAGGTGCTAAATATTGTAAAGCAGCCGAATCAGAAGCACCAGATGCAACAATAACAGTATAATTCATACATCCTCTTTCTTCCAAAATTTTTGCAACTCTTGCAATAGATGATTTTTTTTGTCCTATAGCAACATAAATACATATAATATCATTTCCTTTTTGATTAATTATAGTATCAATAGCAATTGATGTTTTTCCAGTTTTTTTATCACCTATAATTAATTCTCTTTGACCACAACCAATAGGAATCATACTATCAATAAACTTAATACCTGTTTCTAATGGTTCTCTTACTGGCTTACGTGCTATAATAGAAGGAGCATTTTTTTCTATATTAACACTAATATCATTTTCAATTTCACCTTTACCATCTAAAGATTCTCCAATAGGATTAATAATTCTACCTAGAACTTTATAACCAGCTGAAATTTTTGGTTGCATATATAATCTATTAACTATTGCTTGAGATTTAATATTAGAAGCATCACCTAAAACAGTAATACCAGCAACACCTTCATTATCTAAATAATTTACAATACCATATAAATTAGTACCATTTTCTAATTTAAAAACAACCATTTCAGTCATTTGAACTTTTAATAACCCTCTAGCATAAACTATATCGTCACTTACTTTAAATACAAAACCCATATTATTTAAATTTTCTTCTTGTAAAAAATTTCTTTCTTCTATTATGTTATTATTCAAACTTTCTATTAAATTAATATTATTATAAAAAAAATATTTATTTAACAAAAAATAAAAATTAATTTTAATAAATTTAGAAAAATAAATAATACTATTTATTTTTATTAATTTAAAAGAATATTCATCACTACAAATTACTACAAATAATAATTTTTCATATTCTATTCTTCCTCTCATTACGGTATAATATAAAGGAAAAACAAAACAAAAAACTATACCATATCAGAATATAAACGAGACAAATATCCAAAATAATGTGGATAAGTAGTGTAATTTATCTATTTGAGACAATTTTTATAAAAAATAAACCAAAAATTAAACAAATAATAAAAAATAAATTAAACATTAAAAACAATTCAAACAAAAAAAAAAAAAAAACTAAAAAAAAAATAATATTAAATATATAATTATAAAAAAAAAAAAAAAAAAAAAAATAAAAATTATTTAATATATTA